>Ga0207719_100824_pt1 | contig 12082 bp, 9 predicted proteins | sample A23P1SouthBayCA_2_FD_187279 | JGI IMG/M metagenome (GOLD analysis project Ga0207719, IMG submission 187279) | Aerobic enrichment media microbial communities from Eden Landing Ponds, California, USA - A23 P3 (3) (SPAdes) | ecosystem: Environmental > Aquatic > Marine > Unclassified | place...
GTGTGAACTCCACCGTTTCGCTGTATCCGGTGTTCCGCAACTCTCGTTCGATGGCTGCGAACACCATCTTGAGGCGTCGCTGGTTGATGACGGCCCAGTACTCCATGCTGATCATCGAGTCCGTCAACTTCTCGTTGCCAGGCCAGTAGTCGCTCTCGCCCTCTTTGCTTCGGAAGAACTCGACGACGATGTCGCCGACGGGCTCGTCGTCTCGCTCCTTGAGCTCGTCCAGTAGTTCGATGAAGATCTTGTTGTAGTTCTTCGACGTCAGTCGGGAGAGCATCCGACGCATCAGCCAGCTCTCGATTGCTTCGATGGCTTTCACGCGCTGTTCCTTCGGGATATCCTTGTGGCCGAAGATCCAGAGGAGAACCGGGTACGGAGTTGTGGTGTCGAGGATGTCCAGCCGATGGAAGAAAATCCCCTCCCGAGACCCACGGTCGGGCTCAGAGACGGTCTCGTAGATGGATGCGTAGTAGTCGATGTCCTTGACGATCTCTTCGACGGAGTTGTCGGTCCTATCGAGGTACTTCCGGAACGCCGGGAAGAGCTTCTTCGCTCGGACCTGTTGGCTCATCTCCATCGTGAGCCAGTGCATGATGAACACGTCTATCTTCGGGCGGTCGAGACGCCCTTGTGAGACATCGACGCGCCATTCGTCCTCGTCGAACTGCTTCCAGTACTCGTCGTGCAGTTCACCGGGATCGTTATGCTGAACGGAGGCTTCCCGGAAGAGGTAGTTCTTGATCAGGTCGGCGGCGAGTAGTGGTGTCCCGCGAGCGTTCAGCGTCTCGAAGATCACCTGTGCGTCATCGTTGGATTCGAGGTCGATGACGACGACGCGGAGCAGGTGCCACATCGTCGTGACGAGCGCGTCGAGATGGTCTTCGGGAGATTCCTGCCCCGACTCCGCCCACTCTCGGATTTCGTCCCTGTAGTACTGGAAGCACTCCCCCAGATTGTCGCCGCCGTCGAGTTCGGTGTGCTCGGACTCCGGGTCAGAAAGCGTTATCACGTCGATGAACGCGTCCTGATCGGCTTCGATGGGCCAGACCTTCAGCCGGTCTGTCTCCGTCCTCGTGAGGTCCTTGTCGTTGTACATCAGCTTCTCGACCAAGGACGCAGACTCGTCATCGTCGAAGTCCTTCGCTACGGAATGTGTCGCCGACAACAGGACCTGGAGCGTGATCAGCCGCTGTTGCCCGTCGATGATCTCACGTGTCTCCAGCTTCTGCGTCGGCGTCGATTGCTGGTCGAGGACGATGGCACCCAAGAAATGCGGAGAGGTGTCCTGTTGGGCCTCCTGTCGTTCGAGATCGGTATCCGCACCCGCTTGCCGGTCCATCAGCTCGTTCACGACGAGCTGGAGGTCCTCCCACAAGGGCTGCCAGTGTTCCTCCTCCTTCCATACGTACGGCCGCTGGAATCGTGGAACGACGTACCGTGTGTCCTTCCGAAAGATGTCCTTCAGATCGAGCGTGTCCGCTTTCATCGATAGCCAGACATTCCAGTGAGACCGTAAAAATGGTTCCCAGACGGAATTACTGTGAGTCCACTATTCCGAAAGACGCTCAATCGCGTCTCGAAGAGGCTCTGAATCAGGAATTGCGTAACAGTGTTTGAGTCCGTCCTCTACGTCTGATTCTTGGATGTAGTCTAGACCCGCACAAGCAGAGTACACCGAACTCACCACTGAAGCCGCTTCTTCCTTGGCAAGGAGTTTCTCAAAGTGAAGTTGAATATATTCACGCAAGGCATCAATTTCAGGACCTTCGTCTTCATCCCCTGTTCTTTGGTTTGTTAGTTCGTACAGCCTTGATGAAAACACTGCAATCGAAATATACCTGCTCTGACGTTCTCTAGCACCCATAATCTCGCCCTGCAGATATTCACGAATTAGGTCGTGTGTTCTGAATGTCTGCTCTCCCGAAATACTCTCCACTTCTCTGATAATGGATCGTTCTTTCAGATTCGTCAGAATTTGTCTCGCTTCTGGGACCGTATTCCCCGAGAGGTGAGCAGCCAATTTCGCATCAAATTGTTCCAAAACGCAAACATCTCGCATTAGATCCTCCTCCTGAGGATCCAATCGGTCCAGCAACCGACCTTCCAAATGATCCCGAACCCTCTGATGGCTCATTGGGAGATCACGAATCTCATAGGAGACATCCTCATCCCGAACCGTTTGTAAAAAGAGAGCGAGCATAAACGGATGTCCCTTTGTCCTCGTTTTTATTTCGTCAATCAATCCCTCCTTTGTGAGATTTGGCCCTTCAAAGTTCGTTATTTCGGTCACAAAGCTGGCAGTGTTTTCAGTCTGACCATCATCAATCTCTGCCTCTCCAAGATAAGTGCCTGTTTTGTCAAGGAGTTCCTCTATCGCTGCGCTGTCCAGCGGTCCAACTCGTAGAGGAGTTATATCGTCTTCGTACTTGTTAAACTCGTGATCGGCACCGATGCACCAGACGATGTTTGCGGGTGACTTTCTCGAAATTTCCCTGAATACCCGAGCAAGGTCTTGTGACACAGTTTCAGACAGACGGCGCTCATCAAACTGATCAATAATAACTACAACTTTCTCATCTGGGCCTGCACCGAGTACATTAATCAGAAAATCAACTTCATCAGTAGCGTTACTCAGGCTTTCATCTTCCACTGCCCCAGACAGAGCTGCATTGATTATCCGAGCACCAGTACCTACAGCAGGGTCAGCGAATTTGGCAGCCTGAACCAGCGGTTCAGTATTTGTGCCCTTAACGCGTTCTTTGATTGAATCCCACCTTGAGCTTGGTAATGCCTGATCCCACTTTTCTAAGAGCCGATAAATGAACGCGGCTTCCGACTTCGGTTCGCCGATATCGTGACGAACAGTACGCACCCCCTCTTCCCGGCAGTGTTCCTGAAATCGATCCAAGAGTGCTGACTTTCCCGAACCACTTGGACCGACCAGCACGTGGAAGTCCCCACTATCGGTTTGTAAGCTGTTTCGTAACTTCCCCAACTCTTCCGTTCGGTTTACGAAGGGGACGGCGATTGACACAGTTACAACAGACTTCTGAACGTTGTCGTATAACTGTTGTCGAGACACCCGAATCCTTATGCGGTCAGATTGTGGCTTATCTTTATATGACAGATAGCTCTGGAGGGAAGCAAATTACAGAGCGTCAAACCCTCCCAATCGAGAAGGGATTTCCAATTGAGCGAATAAACGAGATCGCCGAGAAGGAAGGCCGGGCGAAGATGTACTACCGCCCCATCTACACGATGCACAAGTGGTGGGCTCGACGTCTGGGTTGCGTCTTCCGTGCGATCTCTCTCTACACACTACTTGACGACCCAGAGAAAGTCTCGGTGTTCGAGCCCGGCCACGAGGGAGGAACACTTGCTGGCTGGGGTGGGGACGCAGATGGTGAGTCAGACCTTGACATTGCTTCGCTACTCGAGCGTGTAGATATAACCGACCCGGAGAGCCTCTGGAAACTCTACCCGAAGGATGTCCGCGTTGAGGACAAGAAAATCCTTGACCCATTCATGGGCGGCGGCACGTCACTTGTCGAAGCGTCACGCTTCGGCGCTGAGGTCGTCGGCAACGACCTGAACCCCGTCGCGTGGTTCGTCACGAAGAAGGAACTCGAAGCCGGCCAGACCGATGTCGAAGAACTCGAAGAAGCCTTCGAGCAGGTGAAAGAGGACGTCGCCGACGAAATCAAGCAGTACTACAAAACACCCTGTCCGAACAGTAATCACGACGCCGACGTGATGTACAACTTCTGGGTGAAAGAGTTGGACTGCGTCTCCTGTGGGCACACGGTTCCGCTGTTCAAGGACTATCGAGTGGCGAAGGGGCGTTACGAGAATGACGACAAGTACAACGTCCTCTGTCCGGACTGCGGCGAGATGACCCTGGTAGATGATTGGCAGTCAGAGAGTGTCTGTAATGACTGTGGACACGGATTCGTCCCGAAGGAAGGGAACGTCTCGCGTGGCAAATACAATTGTCCGGACTGTGGGCAGAAGTACGCGATTACGGATGCAATCCAGGAACAAGGTGGTTATGACTTGCGGCTCTACGGTGTCGAGTATTATTGTGAACAGTGTAACCAGTCTGGCGAAGAAAAGAGTTCGTACAAGGGGTACAAATCTGCCGGAGATGAAGATGTAGAGCGATTTGAGCGGGCTAAAACGGAATGGGAGGGAAGTCCGGAGCTTCACGAGTACGTCCCTGATGAAGCCATTCCCCCTGGACACATGACGTCTGAACGCAATCCAGTCTTCGACCATGGATTCGAGAAATGGGCCGACATGTTCAATCCACGTCAGCTCTTGTCTTTGTCGAAGATTCTTCGTTCTATAGATAAGGTCGAAGACGAGAATGCTGCTGAATATCTTCTCTTAGCTCTGTCCGGTATTCTTCGCACAAATACCACGATGGTGGGTTACGACTATTCCCGGAATGGGATTGTGAATATCTTCAAATCTAACTCCTTTGACCCTCCACAAACACCCTGTGAAGGGAATGTTTGGGGCGGAAAGTTTGGGCGGGGTACGTTTGAGTCTATATGGGATATGGTAATTCGCGGTGCAGAGTATGCGAACAGTCCTACTGAGCGTTATGTGGACGACTCGGGTGAGATGGTAGAATCGTCTCAGTTTGAGAAGTCTGTAGGTGAGTCTTTCGAAGTGACTCAAGGAGATATGCGTGCTCTTGACTACGAAGATGAGTTTGATGCCGTAATCACCGACCCACCGTACTATGACAATATTATGTATTCGGAGGTGGCAGATTACTTCTACGTCTGGCAAAAAATCCTACTGGAAGGGAAATACTCTGGATTCGATCAAGAGAAAACTCCACGCGCAGAGTCCATCGTCACGAATCCTTTCTTTGGAAAGACTGCTGAGGATTTTGAATCCGAGCTCGAACAGTCGTTCTCAGTTATTAAACGAGCTCTGAAGGACGATGGGTCGCTTACATTCACGTATCATCACTCTGACTCCGACTCGTGGGGTGAACTGTTAGAGTCACTCTGTGACGTCGGATTCGAAGTAACGGCGACGTATCCGATCAGTGCAGACATTAATAAATTTATCACTGGAGAGGCAGTTTCGTTCGACATTGTCGTCGTCGCACGCCCTCTTGATGAAACTGAAGCCGCCTCGTGGAACTCCCTTCGCCGGGACATCTACCGAACGGCCCGCCGCACCCGAAAGCAACTCGAAGAGAACCGCGACCTCTCCCGTGGCGACATCGGCGTGATGGAGATGGGTGCGTGCTTCCGCGAGTATTCGAAGCACCACGGGAAGGTCCAGCGCGACGGCGAGATCATGAACGCGAAGGAGGTCGTCCAGGAGATCTACGGAATCATCCAGGAGGCCAGTGATATCGGCGTCGAGGACGTGTTCATCGATCTGCTCGACACGCCGAGCCCCTCGTTCGACGACGTCAACAAGCTCTGCCGTGGGACGAACGCCACGCCGGAGGAGCTCAAGGAGATGTGCCTGTACAACCAGGACGACGGCTTCGAACTCGGCACCTGGGACAACGAGAAGCGCCAGGCGTACATTCAGGAGCGCGTCAACGGCGACGGCGGCGACCACCTCTCGAACCTCGACAAACTCCAGTTCCTCCGCTACCGCTACGAGAAGGGCCAGGCGGTCCAGAACTACGTCGAGAAGTGGGACGTGGATGACGACCTGCGCGAACTCGCCGGTCGGCTTGCCGACGTGACCGGCGATGACACCTACACGCGGGTGCTTGGTGATCGGGACATCACGAGTTACTAACAATGGCAGGACCAGGCCAAATTCCCGGACGATACAACATCATCGTCGAAGGGGAGTACGACGTGTTTGACCACCAGATGCCGGTCGATGAGTTCATCAAACGTCTCGAAGGCGACGACGTGCCAGATAAGGTTAGCGTCGTCGGATTGGGTGACGCATTCGAGGACGGTGACTTGGCAGACGAACTCGCTCGTGCAATGGATCGACGAGCGAATGACTTGGAGTATCAAAGCCCCACCGTCCAGTTCGTCGTCGAAGGGTCGTTCCACCGAAGCGGGAAGACCTACGACCTCCGCTATAACGATGAGCTGCACTCTCTGCAGCAGGTATTCGGCCCACAACTCGAACGGAAAGAAGAGGGAGACTGGCTCGTCGCTCCGTTCTAACGAGCTAGAGCAGTTTCAGCGGGCCTTCTTTCTCCACTTCATCGGATCCGTTCTGGAGGAAATAGAGGTCGATCCACTCCTGTCCGTGCTCGCGGCAGAACACCGGTACGCACGTCGTCGTATGCTCGTAGCGCTGTTCACAGCGCGTCTCGATCTGTTCCCGCGTCCAGTCACCGTCTTGCTCTAGGTCGTACCGATTGCGAACTTCCCACGAGTGTTCGTCGGCAGCGGCCTTGAGGACGCGGAGCGAGAAGTCCCGAGTATCCTTGAACGTGAACGGACCGCTCATCGATGTCGCTTCGCTCAGGGCAGTCTCTTCGACACCATCGAGGCACAGTCGGTTCTCCGCGACGGCGCGGAAGGCTTCGAGTTCAGCAGCTTTCTCGACGAGGACGTCGTGTAGGTAGCTGTGGACGACGTCGCCGTATCCATCCAGAGTGAACGACTGCTCGGGTGAGACGATCTGCAGTTCGGCTCCGGTCTGAGCGACGCGGCGGCGCTTCGGTTCGAGTAGCGGACACAGGAATGCGAGCCGGTCAGCGTGGAGAAGGTAGGCGTAGCTGAACAACCGAGACCGAGACGGCGATTCCTTCACCGGATCGTGGCCTTCCGCATAATACTTTGAATCCAGCACAGCCAGTGTCTCGTCGCCTTCCTGTAGCGCGTGGTCCGGTTCGTGATAGATCTGGCCCTCACCCTCGAACGGATTCACGGACGGTGACCGGACAGGCGTCACATCGTCGAGGCCGCCGAGGTGGTCGTAGGACTTGATATACGAGAGCTCCCGCTCAATGACGACCTGTGAGTACTGCTCGAACAGCGACTCCATATTCAGCACGTAGTCCACGACCAGTTCCCGCGGGCCGTCTCGGAGTTGCTGGCCGAGTGACGACGACATCACCGCTTTGGCAACGTCGAATGCTTTCTGGTAGTACCGGCGCTGCTTCGGGAGGTCACTGAGCGAGAGACGTCGATACGCGTCCATCCGGTCTAACCCGCTGTTAACACCCATACTCTCCAGGCGCTCCACCTCCCGGTGAACCTCTGAGAAGATCCGGTCGTACGCAGGGTGGTCGTTCTCGTGAGAGTTCTGTCGAAAGAGCCGAATCAGCGTCTTTCCCGCGTAGTGGAGCAGCGAGTTAGCGGCGTTGTCGTATTCGGTCTCGTTGCGGATCCAATGGGGCTCCAGCGTCCCCCGTGCGTGGTTCATAAGCGTCTGTTCGACGTCAATTTCTCCCCGTCCGTCTAGACTGTCGAGCCGTCGGATAACCAAGTCGCGGATGTACCCCTGACGGTGGATTGTCTCTAACCCATCGAGGTAGTTGATCGCCAGCACAACGAAGACATCGTCGAGATGGATGTCGTCGGAGAGGAAGTCCTGCAGCGGGATCCCGTGATATTCGATAGAGCGGTTCTGGTCGTAGACCGCCAGCAGCATGTCGAAGATGTGCTCCCAGTCGATCTTCGGATCGACCTGGACCTTTGACGACGGTGTGAGGCTCACGACGCCGATGATGTCCGTCGCTTCGACGTGGAGTACCTCGTTCTCGTCGCCGTCTACGGTGACTGTGACGACTTCGTACTCCTGCTCGCCGTCGAGTGCTGCTTGACTCTTCGTGAAGACGCCGGGACTCTGCTGTGTGAAAGATGCGCGACGAAGCTGGTCCCCGATGGACGACGGACAGCCCTCTATCCGGATCTCCCCGCGTTCGGGGACGTTGAAGGTGTCCTGCCCGTACTCGTAAACTTCGTCAACGGTGCTCATTACTCGTAGGAGCCCATCTGGCGACGTTCCTGTTCGAGTTCCCGTTCGGCGAGCTCAGCCGCGGGGGCTAGATCGAACTCCTCGAACTCGCCGTTCATCGCGCGGTAGTGTTCCGCGATTCGCTCGATCTGCGGGAATGCGGCGGCGTTCAGGAGTCGCGGAACGATGTACGTCCGGAACGCCTGTCCGACCGCATCTTTCTGGTCATACTCGTACTCTCCGCCTTCTCGACAGCCGACGCCAAGGAAGACGGCGACGTCGCGATAATGCATCGGGCCGAAGCGCATGATCGACCCTTGTGACGTCGATTCGTGGCCGTGGTTGATGCCTTGGTAGTCCCGCTCGAACAGACGGAGGATCTCACTTTCTCCGAGGTCCGTGTGGTCGGTGACGTGCGTGGTGATCCAGTCTTTGAACAGCTGTCGGCGCTTGTCCTCCTCGTACTCGTCCAGCTCAATCATAGCGAACCGACGGGTAATTGCGTTGTCAAGTTCGTTCACCGTCCGGTCGGACATGTTCATCGTACAGATGATGTTCACCCGCTCGTCCAGTTCGATAGTCTCCCCCTCGTCGGTCTCAAAGATGGTCTGGTGGGGGTTCTCGATGGCGGTGTACAGTGGGCCGAAGATCTTCGAGATGTCGGCTCGTGTGATCTCATCGAGGATGACGCCGTACTCAACGTCGAATCTGCGGGCACGCTGAACGGCTTCGGACACGCAGCCGAGTTTCGTTCGGTAGCTTAGTGAGTCACCAGTGTAGTCTGGGCTGATGCCGCCGATGATGTCCGACGGCGTCCACGAGGGTGTCGCAGTGTTGAGCGCGTACCCGATGCCGGTCTCACGGGCAAGCTGCTTGGCGAAGGTCGTCTTCCCTGTTCCGGTCGGTCCGTACAGGACAACGGGCTTCCCGGCTTCGAGTGCGACTTTGGCGTTGCGTTCGACATCCTTCGGAACGAGTATCTCTTCGGGCGTTTCGTCACCGCGGAGACTCACAACGCGCTTGAGGCGGTCTGAAGCCAGCGGTGACTCAAGCACAGCACGTCGAACCTGACCCAGCCCACGCTCTCCGTCGTGGACCACGTCGAGTTTCTCGTCCTCGATCAAAAACTCCAGTACGTCTTCACTCTCTGCATTCCGGATTGCTTCGACGACGTCGTCGGTTACACGGCGAAGAATCCCGACTTCGTCTTTAGCATCTTCAAGTGTATAATCGTCCGACGAGTCACTCATTGTCGAATACAGGTAGCCCGCAGTATATAAAATCCCGTTCAAACCCATTTTGGACCTGTCCAGTTGCTATTTTAACCGCATAGTCGAGCTCTGGCTGATTATGTGGCTGCAGGTGGTTGTCTACATAAAGAGGGTGAGCTAGCTGTCTCTCTTCTCTTTTTGGCCGATTTCTCCCCTCTGTGCTATCCAGAGGATGACCGAATCGGGCGGGTACTGAATACGGATCCGGATTCTGCGTAGCCAACTGACATCGGATTCTGACTTCGTCTCTTCTCGGATTGTGCTGTATTTGTCTACTCCGATTTTGGAGATAGCAAATAGTTCCGCGAGGGTTTCGTCAATCCAAGATACTGCGACGAAGGGCAGTCCAACAACGAGTGTGAGTACGAGTACGACGGCGATGTAGATGGGGAGCCAAGCGAGTGAGGGTGCGTATTCGACCGCCATTAGCAAGGTTTGTGGGAGGGCGATTACGGCACCAATGAAAGACAGGCCTGAGGTGAGGTATATGGCCCAGAAGAGAGATCTTCCGATGAATCCCATCTGGTCGTGGCCGACTTCGTGAAGGAAGAGGTAGTCGATGACGTCCCTTGAGAAGTCTTCCTTGGCTTGTTCGTTCAGTAGAAATGTTCCGAGTGGGGAGTAGTCCCCCATTCGTTTGCTGTCCTGTTTGAACCAGTAAACGGTCCGTGAGATTCCGCCGGCAGAGTGTTGGCTGGTACCGGTTATGCCGCCTCTGCAAAGTTTTGCGTACAGACGAGTCAATCCCGATTCGATTTTTCCGGGCATTGCTCTTAACTCCGGTCTGATAGATTCTTATTTCGGGTTTGACTTAAACAAAAGGGCGGGGAAGCGAAGATACCTTTTTGAGTGTTCTGTGCAGAATTTGGCAGACGTGCATGGCGGACACTCCCGATACTGAGCAACAGGCGACCGACGCCAACGCGAGAGAGGTCCTCAGCGTGTCACAGCTGAACGACCAAATCGCATCTGTTGTTGAGGAGACGCCCGCCCTCCACGGTGTCCGCTGTATTGGCGAAGTTACAGACCTCCACCAGAACAGTACAGCGCTTTACTTCACGCTCACCGACGGCGACGCCGAGCTTCCCTGTATGGTCTGGGCGAACCGCTACCGGGAGATGGACGCCGACCTTGAGGACGGGACCGAGGTCATCCTCGAGGGCGATATCGACTACTGGACTGAGGGAGGGAAAATCGACCTCAAGCCGTGGGAAGTCATCGTCGTCGGCGATGGCGACCAAGCGGCGGCCGTCGAACGTCTGCGAAGCGAACTCGAAGAGCGTGGCTGGTTCGACGACGAGCAGAAACAGCGCCCGCCAGCGTTCCCGGAACGGATCGGTGTCGTCACGTCCCTCCGAGGGGACGCCCGATACGACATCCAGAACGCGATCCACGAACAAGACCCTACCGTCGACATCCTGGTGAAGGACGCAACCGTCCAGGGGTCGAACGCGCCGACGTCCATTGCGAACGGCATCCACCACCTCGACCGCTCGGAGGACGTCGACGCGATCATCGTCGGCCGTGGCGGTGGGAGCGATTCGAACCTCCAAGCGTTCAACACCGAGCGGGTGGCGGAGGCGATCTTCACCTCGAACACGCCGATCGTGACCGCCATCGGACACACCGATGACCGGCTCATCGCGGATCGGGTGGCGGACGTCGCGACGATCACGCCAACGGCGGCCGGCGAATACATCGTGAACTCCCGAGAGGAGTTCTTCGCGAGCGAAGTCAAGCCGCTGGAGCAACAGCTCGAGGCTGCGTACGAAACGTTCCAGCAGGACCACGAACACGAGCAGGAACTCGCCGAAGCAGTCGACGAGGCAGCCGCACCTGAGGGTCTCGCGCCGGTTTACTACAAGGCCGCAATCGCTGTGCTACTGTTGCTGTTGTTACTCATAACCGCGCTGTGGCTGGGGGTGATCTAAGCGTGGCAAATGATTCCGAAATCCATGACCGGCTGAGTCGTGTCGAGGAAATCATTGGCCATCTCGATGCGGACGAGTGTGACCTCGAGGAAGGGACGCGGCTTCACGAAGAGGGGCAGGAACTCTTGGCTGAGGTGCGGGAAATCCTCGACAACGGGCGTGGGAACGTCGTAGAAATCGAGTAGAGTTCCGGGAGGGTGTCATAGAGCAGTTTGCATACCTTGTTCTGGTGGCCTCGGGGAGCGATCAGTACAGGGGAATAAGGGAATAGATTGGCCCGCATAGTCTCTGTCAGTACTGATTCTCCCCTACCTTATCTCCGAACTTTGGACCCTTCTTCACGACGTGTTCGTCTCTGTCCCATCTCACTAACCCTTCTTCTTCTAATTCCTCAAGTGAGCGATGGTTCAGTTCAAGCCGTAGTTTCGCCACATCTTCGTTGGCAGAGGGTGGCTTGTTATGCGCCGTAGATTCTCTCGTGTTGTCTTCCGTCATTATATCATAGTGTTATCCCGAACGGATGAACACATACGATTTTCACTGAGTTTTTTTGATTAACTGGGAAATTGGATTGAACACTCAGTAAGTAGGTCTACTGAACGGGGGTTCCACCACAGTTCAGCCGGAAAGTAACACCTTGAGAAGGATTGTATGTCACTCTCTGCCGCCCCAACCTTAACCAACAATAACAGTAGATGACCCACTTTGTTGGTTAACTGGACTTCTAGATAGTGAACGAGCCATTCGCGTATAATTTATTTTAGATTCTTACGCCAGATGGTGGCCAGAAAGCATATACCTATCTTCCAGCTATCGCGCCAATATGTACCGGGGCTCAGCCGGTACATGCCTACCCCGCACATATGATCACACGGGCAGTCACCATCGAAGACATCGATGACCTGTACCTGACGTGGAACGGCCATATCAACGGCTCTGCCCTCTATCGCCGCGCCCTCCGAGAAG
>Ga0207719_100826_pt1 | contig 12047 bp, 12 predicted proteins | sample A23P1SouthBayCA_2_FD_187279 | JGI IMG/M metagenome (GOLD analysis project Ga0207719, IMG submission 187279) | Aerobic enrichment media microbial communities from Eden Landing Ponds, California, USA - A23 P3 (3) (SPAdes) | ecosystem: Environmental > Aquatic > Marine > Unclassified | place...
GTCGCGGAAGCCGTGGTGCGTCGCTCGCCGGTACCGGTGACGGTCGTGCGGTAGTTTCAGAAGATGTTCGCCTGCCGGTAGACGCTGATCCCCTCGGCGGTGAGTTCGTATGGCTTCGTCTCCCGGGAGTGATTCGCGTCTCTGATCTTCTGGATCTCGATCGCCAGCCGCGTCTCGCGGAAGTCGCTCGGGCGAACGTACTGCAGCACGAACACGGCGTCTGCGAGGTACTCGACGATCCCGAACCGCGAGGTGTAGGGATTGTCGTCGTTCGCCTCGGAGGTCAGAAGCGTCGTGATGCCGGCGCTCTTCAGCGCCCGCGTGAAGCCGAAGACCTGGCTGCGTCGCTTTTGAGCGCTCTCGTACATCATCTCCAGCAGCGAGACGGAGTCGAGCACCAGCCGATCCGCACCGAACTCTTTGATCAGCTCCGGGAGATCGTTCTGGATGCTGTCGAGGCTGTTCGCCATCTCGATCGGGTCGATATCGACGATGGCGAGGCGGTCTTCCTCGACGTAGCGCTCGAACTCCCAGCCCTTCTCGCCCGCAGTCGCGAGGATCCGCTCGTGGCTCTCCTCGAGTGCGATGTAGACCGCGTCCTCACCGTTTTCGAGCCCGTGGTTCAGAAACTGCAGGCCGAACGTGGTCTTGCCCGTCCCGGCGGACCCGACGGCCACCATCAGCGACCGGCGCGGAACGCCGCCGAGGATCATCTGATCGAGTCCTCCGATTCCGATGTCCAGCCGTTCGAGGTCGGAATCGAAGGACTCCTCGTCGAAATCGTCGGTGTCGTCCTCGAAGTTCGCGAAGCCGAAGTCGTCGCCGCCGCCTGCGCCGGCGTCCGCGGGGCCGAACGGACTCTCCGACCCACCTTCGTCGGGCGGGCTCGATTCCGAAGCCTCGCCCATCGCTGCTCCGACTCCGGCCCCCGGGTCGGGGGCGTTTTCGAGCGCCGAGGCGAAGTCCTCCTCGAACGGGCTGTCGCCCACGCTCTCGTCGCTCGTCGATCCGGGCTTGCTACCGGCGGGGCCGCTACTTTCGTCGGGTCCTCCGGAGTCGGCCCCGGTGGAGGCTGCCTGTTCTCCGAGTTGCTGGTCTGTTTTTTCGTCGCTTCGCGCGCCCTCAGTCTCGCGAGCGGCGGCTTGGGGTTCGACCTGGCTTTCGTCCTCGCTTCCGGCTTTGCTTCCGTCCTCGCTTCCGGCTTTGCTTTCGTCCTCGCTTCCGCTTTCGCCTTCGGTCTCATCGATCGGCGACTCGCCGCGCGGTTCGGCGGTCGTTGGCTCCCGCTCCACCGCTACGTCGCCGTCCTCGCGGCCGTCCTCGTCGGCGTCTTCGCTCTCGTCGTCCTCCCGAAGCGCGCGCTCGAACCAATCGTCGTCGTCACTCATAGCCGTCACCTGCCCCCTCGCTCGGGCGAGATTGCGACGCTCGACTCCGACGCCCCACGCGGTGGCCCCTGTGTTCCATCGCCGTCGTCGGAACGAGAGGGCCGGCGCCGGTATCAATGTTGCCCGTGCGTGCCGGTGGCAGTGACCGCTCGCGAGCGAGGATCGACGCGTGACGGAGCCCTTTTTTGACGTCGCGTCGAACCTGGCGACGGAGATGAAGGTGGCCATCGTCGCGCAATGGGGTAACGACCGGACGGCCCGTCTGGCCGGCGACCTCCGGGAGCGACTCGTCTCGGCGGACGTCACGGTGTGGCTCGATGCGGCGACGGCCGAAGAACTCGACGTGCCGGGGCGGCCGATCGAAGCGTTCGACGCGGCCGACCTCGTGGTGAGCATCGGCGGCGACGGGACGTTCCTCTTTGCGGCCCACGGGGCGCGCACGACGCCAATTCTGGGCGTCAACCTCGGCGAGGTCGGTTTCCTCAACGCCGTCAACCCCGACGACGCCGTCGAGGCCGTGATGACAGAAGTGCGAAACTTCCGGGATGCGGGCGAACTGCCGACGCGGTCGATGCCGCGACTCGCCGCCAGCGGCGAGGACTGGCAACTCCCCTCGGCGGTCAACGAGGTCGTCGTCCAGGGCGCCCGCCGCGGCCACGGCGGCGGCGCGTCGATCGAGGTGCGCGTCGACGGTTCGCGCTACGCCACCGGTCACGCAGACGGCGTCCTCGTCGCGACGCCGACCGGCAGCACCGCGTACAATCTCAGCGAGGACGGGCCGCTGATCCACCCGGGCGTCTCTGGATTCGTCGTCACCGAGATGGCCGGCGCGCAGGGGATGCCCCCGCTCGTCGTCGACCGCGACGCGACGGTCTCGGTTACTGTCGAGGGGAGCGAGAACGCCGTCGTCGTCGTCGACGGCCGCATCCGCGAGCGCGTCGAACCGCCGGCCGAGGTCACCGTCGAGATCGCCGAGGATCCCGTTCGGATGGCCGGCCCGGCGTCGGACTTTTTCGAGGCGCTCAAGAAGTTGGAGTAACGGGTTCGCTGCGTACAGCGCCGACGCGTCGCCGGAGGCCAGCAATATAGCAATCCCCATTAACCCCGAACACGAAGCGCTCGAATATGACTCAGTCGTACGTGATCATCGGCGACGGTGTCGCCGGCAGTTCCGCCGCCGAGACCCTCCGCGAGGAGCAACCCGACGCCGAGATCACCGTCATCACGGACGAGGGCGAGGCCCTGTACAATCGGATCTTGATTAAGGAGTTCGCCAAGGGGAAACTCCCCGAAGCGCCGATCTCCATCCACGACGAATCGTGGTACGACGAGCGCGACATCGACCTCCAACTCAACACGCTCGTCGTCGACATCGACGTCGACGGCCACACCGTCGAGACCCACGAGGGCGAGGCGTACGCGTGGGACAAACTGCTGATCGCGACCGGCGGGACGCCGACACAGCTCCCGGTCGACAACTCCGACGCCGACGGCGTCCACCACTTCTGGACGTTCCAGGACGCTCGGTCGATCAAGTCCCACATCGAACAGGCCGACAGCTCCGTCATCGTCGGGGCGGGCCTGCTCGGCATCGACCTCGCCGCGATCACGGCCGCCCAGGACGTCGAAGGCAAGTACCTGATGCGCGGTGACTGCTGGTGGCGCTACGCGCTCTCCGAGGAAGGCGCAGAGATCATCCACGACGCGCTGCGAGAGCGCGACGTCGAGCCAGTCTTCCAGTCCGGCGTCGATCACTTCGAGACCGACGACGACGGTCGCGTGACGACCGCCGTCGACCCCAACGGCGACGAGTACGACGCCGACTTCGTCGGCATCGCGATCGGGCTGAACTTCAACACGGAGATCCTGCAGGACACGCCGATCGAGTGCAACGACGGCATCGTCGTCGACGAGTATATGCAGACGAATCACGAGGACGTCTTCGCCGCCGGCGACATCACCGAGTTCAACGACCTCATCCTCGGCGAGCGCGCCCAGAACGGCGCGTGGGGCTCCGCGAAAGAGCAGGGGACGATCGCCGCGCAGAATATGGTCGACTACGGCTCCGAGCCCTTCGAGTGGGTCTCCTCGTACTCGATCACCCACTTCGACTTCCCGTTCCTCTCCTTCGGGCACCCGACGCTGGGCGACGACGAGGCCGAGGCGAAGTACTCCGACACCGAGTGGCGGCGCCTGGCGTTCAAAGACGGCCAGATCGTCGGCGGCGTCCTCATCGGCGACCTCTCGCCGCAGTCGAAGTACAAGAGGCTGATGCGCGAGCGGCGCGACGTCGCCGATCAGAAAGACGTCCTGATGCAGCAGAACTTCGAGATCGACGAACTCGACCTCGAAGAGACGCCCGCCGAGTAACGGTAACGGACGGACCCCAGTCGCGTTCTACACGCTCTACTTTCCACTGCTGTCCGCCGCTCTACGCGACGGTCTCGGCCGCGACATCTGCTGGTCGGGATCGTCGGTCTGTCACCTGCCCAAAATCTTTATGATCTATAATGTATATTGGTACCATATGTCACGATCTATTGGCGGTTCGGGGGGTGCGGACGTCGCAACCGTCGTCGTCGAGTGCAGCCCGTCAGACGTCGGCCCGACCGACCGCGTCCGAGACCTCGATCAGCTCACGCCGGCCGCTCGTCGGGAGTTCCTCGACGCAGTGTCTGGATCTGACCGCGCAGTCGACGCTGCCGGGCTCACGACCGGCGACGTCGTTCGCTTCACCGAGTACTACCGCGTCATCTGATTTTCGCTCCCGACTGTGGGGGACCGATGCAGTTTTCGGCGGGTAGGCGATAGGGGCAGGTATGAGCGACGAGCCCTCGGGTGGACCCGGCGGCGACGCCGATATGACGCTGGCGTTCGAGTTAGAGGCACTTCGCGGCCTCGCGGATCCGAATGCCGTGTTCAACGACGCCCGTCAGTGGACCGAGTACGTCGGCGTCGTGAGTGAGAAGCCCACCTACGTCGTCACGAACTTCACGCGGAAGCACCGGGTCCGACAGGACTTCTTCTCGGGGCCGCGAGGCGTTCGCGAGAGCCTCGAAAACGTGAAAGCGCAGTTCGACACCGACCGACACGTCCTGGTCGGAACCACTGACGAGGACGCCGAGATCGCCGAGGCGGCCGGCTGGGAGTACCTCCCGCTCGAACAGGCGGCCGAGGCGGCCGGCTGGCAACTCGCTGGTGACGCCGACGAGGAGGAAGATCCCTTCGAGTCCAGCGGGCGCGACGACTGGCCGTAGGCGGCGCTTTCGTCGGCAGACGGAACGCGACGGGATCGCCTCTACCCGACGCGGCGTCGGGAACTTCACTCTCAAACTTCGGCTAACGAAAGCGTTAATCAAACTGCGTCCTTCCCGTGTGACAATGAGTCACCAGCTTCCTGACGTGCAAGCGAGCCAGCCCGACGTAACCGTCGGGTTAAGTCAGGTCGGCGTCACGGGCGTCGACAAACTCGTGAAGATCGCCCGCGACGGCAAACGACCGCTCGTTCTGATGGCGGAGTTCGAGGTGTTCGTCGACCTCCCGAGCGGTCGGAAGGGGATCGATATGAGTCGGAATATGCAGGTCATCGACGAGACTCTCGAGGCGGCCGTCTCGGAGCCGGCCTACCGCGTCGAAGATATGTGTGGCGACGCGGCCGAACGTCTCCTCGCGAAGCACGATTACACCTCGACCGCGGAGGTGCGGATGACGGCCGACTACGTCATCCGCGAGGACACGCCGGCGAGCGGTCTCCCGACACAGAGCACGATCACTATCGTCGCCAGCGCGACGGCGACCGACGAGGGCACTCGCGAGGAGATCGGTGCCGAAGTGACCGGGATGACCGTCTGTCCCTGCTCACAGGGGATGTCGGCCTCCCGCGCCCGCGAGGTTCTCCAGGATCTGCAAGTCGACGACGGGACGATCGAGGAGTTCCTCGATACGGTCCCCCAGCCCGGTCACTCCCAACGCGGCCACGCGACGCTCACGATCACCGCCGACGGGTCGCCCGACGTCGACCTCCGGGAGATCGCAGAACTCGCTCGTGACTCGATGTCCGCGCGGATCTACAACCTCGCGAAGCGTCCGGACGAGGACCATATGACGTATCAGGCGCACGCGGACGCGAAATTCGTCGAAGACTGCGTCCGCTCGATGGCCGAACAGGTCGTCGAGGAGTTCGACCACTTAGACGACGACGCGGTCGTCCATATGAAACAGTCCAACGACGAGTCGATCCACCAGCACAACGCCCACGCCGAGCGCGAGGTCACGCTCGAACAGCTCCGTGCGGAAGTCGACAACCAGTAGAAACCGACTGGCTGACGTTCGCCGGAGTTTTTTGACGCTACTCGCCGCCGAGTGACGACAACGCGAGCGGTTCGGCGGCCTCCCACTGGGGGTCGAACATCTCGCGGACGTCCGCCGCGAAGTCGGGGTCTTTCAGGTCGATCATCGCGAACGCCTGGGCGGGATCGAGCGGGTTCGGAACCTCGATACAGACCTCCACGTCGTCGATGAGCTCGAACGTCCCGGAGAGTCCGGGGGCCGTTCGAACTGCGAATGCGGGGTGGTTCGCCAGCCGCTGGGTGTAGCGCTCGCCGACGCTCTCGGGCAGCGACTCGACGAGCTCCGGTGCCATCAGTACGGACACGTCGACCCCGCGGTCCAGCGCGGCCTCCAGTTCCTCGACGACGCGCTTTCCGACCGCACCCAGATCGAACTGTGGCGAGACGGCGCCCGCAACGACCACCAGCGAGTCGTCCGCGGCCGCGAGGCGCTCGACGAGGAGTTCGACGGACTCCTCGGTCCCCACCGCAGCCGTCCAGAACTGGCTTTCGACCGGCTCTGCGGTCTCCAGTTCGTCTGTGAGGTCGTCGACGACGCTCTCGTACTGCTCAGCTTTCTCACGAAGCTCTCGCCGTTTGTTCTCTAAGAGCCGGTCGAGCGCCGTGTCGGGTTCGACGGCGACGTACTTCTTCGGTCGGCTCGCCGCCTGACTCCGAACCAGATTGTGCTGTTCGAGGCTGTTCAGAACGTCGTAGATCCTGCCCATCGGCACGTCGCTCGCTCGCGACAACTCTTTGGCGGTTGTCGCTCCCGTCCGGAGTAACGACCGATACGCGCGCGCCTCGTATTCGGACAACCCGAGGTCCCTCAGACTCGCCATACCCCACTCTCCAAGCCCACGAATAAAAACGAATCGGAGGTTTACACGCCGCGAGCGTTCTCGGAACTACCCCAGTGTTCCGTCGGTGAGCGCCGAAACGGCCCGCATCAACTCCTCGGGCGTGGTCGCCTCGCGCGTTTCCGCGCCTCGGCGTACACTGGCCGTTCCGACGGAGACGGCCGGCGCGTCCGGAACGACGACCGCCTCGTGGTCGGCCACGCGGAGGGCCGCGCGGTGGAGGTCCGCACCGGCGGCGTCGCCGATGCCGATCACGAGGTCGGGACGGACGAGTCGAGCGGTCACGGCACCGTAGCCGGCGACTTGGACGCCGATCCGGTCCCACGCGCCAGCGAAGGCGGCGACGGCGTCGTGGGCCGCGTCGGCGTAGCGGTCGCCCTGACCCGTTTCATCCTCGGACTCGGCCGTCTCATCGAGCAGCGCGGCGAGGTCTAACAACGCACCCGCCATCTCGACGCCGCCGTCGAGCGGGCGCAGCGGTTCCTCGAGCAGGCCGACGTCCACGTCGGGGCCGTCGCGGAACGCGCCGTCGGATTCCTGGAGTTCCTCGATGGCGGCGTCGGCGACGCGGCGCGCCAGCTCGAGCGGGCCGTCTTCGGTCGCGAGCGCGTCCGGACCGAGTACCTGTCGCGCGCGAGTGAAGGCCGCGACGACGCGCGCCTGATCTTCGAGGAGTAGTTCGGGGACCGCCCCGTCGCTTTCGTCCGCGGATTCGTCGGTCCCTGCAGTCGGATCGAAGTGAGAGACGACGCCGTCCTCGTCGACGAAATCGGCCGCGACCGCGTCGAGGACGCGTTCGGCGTACTCCCGCGACGTCTCGTCGTCGGTGTAGCCCGCGAGGGTGAGGAACGCGTCCGCAGTCAGGGCGTTGCCGCCGGCGAAGGCCGTCAGATCACGGCGCGGCCCGAATCCGTCGCTGTCGCCGGCACCGTCGCCGTTCGAGTCGTCGTCCGGGGCGACGCTCCCGCCGAAGGCGGTGCCGTTCCAGAGGCGCTCGACGAGGAAGTCCCGCGTCCCGTAGGCGGGATCGAGCAGCGTCTCGTCGCCGGTGTAGAGGTATCCGTTCGCGAACGCACGGACGAGAGCGGCGTTCGCGTCGAGCACTTTCTCTCGGTGCGGGTCTGTCCAATCGCGACCCTCGGCGTAGCGGTAGAACCCCCCGGTCTCGTGATCGTACAGCGACTCACCGACGACGCCGAGCGTCTCGGTGGCCTGTTCGCGCGCCCGCTTCAGCGCGAACTCGATCGTCCGCGGCAGCGGGAACTTCGCGCCGTCGCCCCAGCCGGCGAACCGGGGATCCCACTTCTCGTCGAGTTGGCCGGCGAGGTGCGCTTCGATCCGCTCGTCGATTGCGCCCGCAGGCGTCGGATTCCCGGCCAGCGCGCGTGGGATCCGCCCGGCGTCCTCGCCGCGGTCCGCCCAGACGTCGCGAACGGAGTCGAGTACCTGCCGCATCCCGTCGGGACCGAGATACGTCGCGCCCGTGATGACCTTCCCCGACGGCGTACAGAAGACCGTCGAGGGAAAGCCGCCCATATTGTATCGCTCGCGGACCCGCGGTCGGCGGTCGACGTCGACGCGAACCGGCACGAAGCCGTCGTTGACGTTGGCGGCGATCCGCGGCTCGGCGTACGTCTCGGCGTCCATCTCGTGACAACTGTCACACCAGGTGGCGGTGAGCGCGAGGAGGACGGGGCGGTCGGCCGCGCGAGCCTCCTCGAACGGCGCGGGACCCCACTCGCGCCACTCGACGTGCGTCCGGTCGTCGGTCATACCTGTGCTCCGGCGTGCCGGCGGGTAAGCCCTTCGAGGCACGTTCACTCGCGCCGTCGCGCTCACAACTTTCGTCGCCGAGACGCCGGCCCGCGCGACACAAGGGCTATGAACGGCGGTCCCAAACGGTGGCGTATGCAGACGCGCTGGGTCATCGCGCTCCTGTTGGCCATCCCACTCGCCGACACGCTCCTGTTGTTACCGGTCGCCTCGACGATCGGTTTCGTCCCGACGGTGCTTCTCGTGGTCCTCACGGGGCTCCTCGGGATGTTGCTCGTCCGGGCCGAGGGCCGCCACACGCTCTCGAAACTCCAGCGGAAGACCGCGACGGGGGAACTTCCGACGAACGAACTGCTCGACGGCGGCCTCCTCATCGCCGCGGGGGCGTTCCTCCTGACGCCCGGCATCGTCACCGACGTCCTCGGATTCACGCTCGCGCTGCCGTTCACGCGGTATCCGATCCGCGGCGTCCTGAAGCGCTACGTGGTCCGCCCGTATCTGGACAAACAGACCGGCGGGTTCGTCTCGGGGAACGTCTGGGTGGGCGGCTTCCCGGGCGACGACGACGTCGTGAATCTCGACCCCGAGGAGTACGGCCGCCCCGGCGACGACAACTCCTGACCGCGCGCGTCCCGTTTCTGTCGGATGGTTTTGATCCCGCTCTTGTCACGTCTCGGCGTCGCTGATCGGGTGACTGCGTCGCAAGCCGCTACCGAAAGGAAACCCTTAAACTACTCATCGAACAACGAGTAGATGCGCTCGCCTGGGCCAATAGCTCAGTCAGGTTGAGCGCTCGGCTGATAACCGGGAGGTCCACGGTTCAAATCCGTGTTGGCCCACCTTCCACACGGTCGGTCTCCGACCGGCCGTGGTTGGGGCCCCAACTCCCCAGCCACCTAACTTCGTGCGATACTCACACTCGAGAGCGACTCGTGTATCCAAAGCTCGTTCTCTGTGCCTCTCTCGTTAGTGGCGTCAGCGTCGACGACGGCCTACAGTAGCGTGTGTAATTGAGCCCGAAGCAGATCGAACATCGACGGCGACGCTGTTCGTCGCGGTCACCGGAGTCGGGAGTGGCCCGACCGGGTTCCCGAGACGCTTAGTCGTCGTCGGCTGGGAGTTTCTCGATGCGCTCTGTGACGTCGGCGTCGACACTGACTGTCCCGTCGCTGTCGACAGTGACTCGGTGATTCGCGTAGGTGAACGAAATGTCGCCGTTCGCCATCGCATCGACGAGTGCCTCGAGTGCGTCCGGATCGATCGACTCGTACAGCGGGGGGAGTTCCAACACGTCGCACTCAGATGCCTCCGCAACTGCTTCGACAACACGTTCGGACGTCGTCGGCTCTACGCCAGCCATAGTGCAGCCTGGGGCACATCACATATAAACGTTCGTCAGGAAACTTTTTCACACGAGCATCCGAAGCCGTTTGGTCAGAGCCGTCTGCACATCGGTTTGGGCGCGCAATTGATCTGTCTGCCGAGCGAACAGTACGTATGGGAAGACTCACCAGAGCCGCGCTCGTCGGCGGCGGGGCAGTCCTCGCCGGCTGGATCGTGTGGGGACTGTACGCGACTCGGTCGGCCGAGTCAGTCCCGTTCGAACGCGTACGAACGCTCGACAGCGTCGAAGTACGGCGGTATCCGCAGTTGGTGCTTGCCGAAACGACGGCGTCCGATCAGATCACGGCGTTCCGCCGGCTGTTCAGATACATCTCGGGCGCCAACGAAGGCGAGACGTCAATCTCGATGACTGCACCCGTCGAGACGCAGGGGACGTCCGTCTCGATGACGGCCCCAGTGCGGACCGAACCGACCGGCGAGGGCGATACGGTGCGGATGGGATTCTACCTGCCGGCGGAGTACGGCCCCGACACCGCGCCGGAACCGACGGCGTCGACAGTGACACTCACCACCGAACCCGAGCGAACTGTCGCCGTGAAACAGTTCTCCTGGTACGCGCCCCGATGGCGGGTCGCACGGCAGGAGCGAGCGCTCCTCGCGGCGCTCGATCGGGCAGGCATCGACCCCGTCGGCGATCCCTCGCTTCTCCGGTACAACGACCCGTGGACACCGCCGTTTATGCGTCGGAACGAGGTCGCCGTGGAGGTCGAAGACGAGAGGTGATCCGCCGAATATGAGGGGCGATCCCCCGAAGGCGGCCCGACACCTGCCGGCGCGTCTCGTCCCGTCTATGCCGACTGCGGATACGCCTCGTCGAGTGACCTCGCCCGGTCGAGTTCCGCTCGGACCTCCCCCCACGGGACGGGCAGTTCGACTGATTCGAGCGTGGCCCGGAAGGCGTCGATCCGGTCGCCGTATTGATCTCGCCACGCGGGCCGTGCGGCGGCTGTGAGCTCGTCACTGAGCTCTTGGGCGCGCGCGTCGATCTCGTCGAGTCGGCGTTCGATCGCGTTGACCCACTCGCCGTCGGCGTCGTCCCACGCGTTCAGTTGCCGGTGGTCGTCGAGTTCGGCGCGCACGTCGGCGACGAGGAGTCCCGTCAGTTCGGCGCGCAAGACCGCGTCGACCCACGTCTCGGCGTCGGGGTCGTCGTCCAGTGCTATGCTGTCGAGCGCCTCCGCGACGGCGTCGACGTCCTCTTCGAGGGCGCTCTGTCTCCGTTCGGGCGTCGTGAGCCACGTCTCGAAGTCTTCGATGTCGAGTTGCAGTTCGTCGGCTCGCTGCCGGACGTCCTGTGCCCCCGACGCGACGCGTCGGAGTCCCATAATCGACTCGTAGAGGTCGTCGGGGTCGTCATCGGGGTTCGAGACGTGCTGCAGTTCGGACCCGAGTTCGCGCACACGCGTGGTGACCTCATCGAGCGTCGTCTCGTAGCGGTCTAAGCGCCCGCGGACGAGATCGAGATCTGCGACGCCCCCGGCGGTGTCTCGCGCGTCGTCGAGCGCCATCTCTCCGAGTTCGGCGCGCGTCTCGGCCGTCGCGAGCATCTTCGAGGTGTCCGAGACGGTCTCTTCGATCCCCTCGCGCGTTACCCGGTCGCCGTCGGTGACGTGGTCGAGCACCGACCGCACCGTCTCGGGGTCGCGTTCGGGACCTGCGGTGACGATCGCCTCCGCCGCCGCGTCCGTCGACAGTCCTACGACGCCGTCGCCCTCGTCGTCGCCGTCCGTTCGCTTCCGGGCCATTATCGACGCGTTGCCAGCGAGACGGTTTACGTCCTGTCGTTCGTTCATACAGTGGTGTATATAGTGCTATAGACGGATGTGTGTGGGGTATACTGCTACGCTCGGGACCCATCCCTCGGTACGGGCGTGGAGACGCATAGACCCCTATTATAAACCGCTTTTGTCCGATACGGATTCGATCCAGTTGATGACGCGTGAATCAGACCGTCTCGCGGACCGAGTATCACGTCGGAAGTTCCTAATTGCGTCTGGCGCCGTCGGCACCGCCGGGCTCGCGGGCTGCTCGGGGCAGTCGGACTCCGGTGGGGACGCGGAGACCGAGGCTGCTGCGGACGAGAGCACGCCGACCGAACAGTCGAGCCAGGACACGGCGTCCTCCGAGAGTGGCAGCAGCGGCCCCTCGATGCTCACCGCCGAGGGCTCCTCGACGGTCTACCCGATCGCCAACAAGGGGAGCTCTTACTGGAACTCCAACGCGCCGCCGGACGACGGCGAGTACTGGGGCTCCAACAGCGAGGAGGGGAACACGGTCCCTGGCTGGTCCGAGCT
>Ga0207719_100831_pt1 | contig 11964 bp, 10 predicted proteins | sample A23P1SouthBayCA_2_FD_187279 | JGI IMG/M metagenome (GOLD analysis project Ga0207719, IMG submission 187279) | Aerobic enrichment media microbial communities from Eden Landing Ponds, California, USA - A23 P3 (3) (SPAdes) | ecosystem: Environmental > Aquatic > Marine > Unclassified | place...
CGGGCGAACGCGCTCTCGGTCTTGAACATCGTCATCACGGCCGTCTCCACCGGGAAGAGGTAGAAAGCGATGCCCGCCAACAGGAGGGCATACAGGCCGATGCGACTGTTCTCTGTACTGCGGAGCGCTTCGATGAAACTGCCGTCTCTGATACTCATAGTTCACCCCGTCGGTATTCGCTGTAGAGATACGGACCGATGACCAACAGTGCGAGGGCAAACAGCACAATAGCGACCGCCGATCCGTACGCCCACTGGAGGCTATCGAACGCGACCCGATACATCATCGTCGCCAGAATGTCCATGTTCGCCCCCGGCTGTGAGCCACGGAGCGCGTAGATGAAGTCGAACGCTTTCAGCGCGAACACCATCAGCACCACCGACGCCGACACCGCGGAGGCGCGGAGTTGCGGGATGATGACCCGCGCGTACAGACGAACCGCCGACGCGCCGTCGACCCGCGCGGCCTCGTAGTGTTCGGTCGGGATTGCCCGGAGGCCGGCGAGGAAGACGACCATCGCGTAGCCGCTGAACTGCCAGATAAGCGCGAAGATGACCGCTGCCAGCGCGGTCGTGTTCCAGGAAAGCCACTGTATCACCTCGGCGTTGACCCCTGCCGGGCGGAGCAGCCCCACGACGGCTCCTTCGAGATTGAACACTCGGAGGAGCTGATTGAGCACACCGTTGCGGGCGTTGTACACCCACGCCCACATCGTCGCCGTGACGACGAACGAGAGGCTCATCGGGAGCAGGTAGATCGTTCGGAAGGTGTTCTCAAAGCGTATCTGCTGGTCGATAAGGATAGCCACGAATAGGCCAAGCGCCAGGCAGAGGACAGTGAACACGACCAGTAACACCACCGTGTTCTGTGCCGCCTGCCAGAACGTCCCGTCGTTCAGCAGGCGGGTGTACATGCTGAAATCGAAGGTCTCGTACTGTGCGCCACCCAGGCCGCTGTATTCGGTCAGCGACAGGAGGAAGTTCCAGGCGATAGCGCCGTAGACGAAAAAGCCCGCAAACAGGACTGGCGGGAGCCAGAACGGGGCGGATTCGATGAGTTCCCACTCGACCGGCAGTGAGTTCCGGAGTGAGTCCCCCCGGGTCGTTTTCACCGTTGCCCCCCCGTCTGTTGCCAGTTGGTCTCCGTCCGATTCGTCTCTCGATACCGCCGACCGGAGCCTCCCTCCGGTGGCGAGGAGTCTACTGAGTATCTCGCGCATGGTTGTTCAGTCGTTCGCCGACGTGAGTTCGCCGTCCATCGTCCCGACGGATGTGTCGTCAGTCACATTGACTCGCCGGCCGACACGCGCGCCGTTCACGCGCTCCGGACCGAGCCTGTCGCACCAACACAGGCTGGCGGGCAGCGTGGTAACGCTGGGTGACGGGTGTGCCATCCCGTCGTCGTGCCGAGCGGGCGAGCGGTTGCAACGCGGCAGGTACACCGGCTGCGAGCGTTCGCGATGTGTCACGTCCGTCGGTGTCTCATCGGGTCCCAGGAGTCGACGACGACAGCAACACACTGCCGTCCTCGAGCACTGTGGGGGCATCAGTCATGAACGTCTCTGTGGCGTCGAACTCATCGTAAGTGGAGAGAGATTCTACTTAATATTTCCGAATGATAATACACGTTCATCCAGGTCACGGGTTCTGAGCCCCACGGTCTCTACTGTTCCCAGGGACTCGTGGTGCCCAGTGGGCGACTGTCACGGCAGCCATAGTCCTGTGCCGAGTGGTGTCCCGACTCGTACCGGTGGGTTTTACGACCGGGCGGACCACCCCCCGGACGTATGACCGACGAGTACCGGACAGAGCAGGACAGTCTCGGTGAAATGCAGGTGCCAGCCGACGCGTACTGGGGCGCACAAACGCAACGCGCCGTCGAGAACTTCCCGATCAGTGACGTGACCTTCGGGCGGCGGTTCATCCGAGCGCTCGGCGTCGTCAAGAAAGCGGCCGCGCAGGCGAACCGCGACCTCGAAACGATTCCGGCGGACAAGGCGGACTGTATCGTCGAGGCCGCCGACGAGGTCATCGCCGGCGAACACGACGACCAGTTCCCCGTCGACGTGTTCCAGACCGGGTCGGGCACGTCATCGAACATGAACGCCAACGAGGTCATTTCCAACCGCGCCACGGAGCTGTACGGCAGCGACATCGGGAGCCGCGAGATCCACCCCAACGACCACGTCAACTTCGGCCAGTCCAGCAACGACGTGATTCCGACGGCGATGCACGTCGCCTCGCTGGAGGCCGTCGAGAAGGACGTCATTCCCGGCCTGAAGACGCTGCGCGACGAACTCGAAGCGAAGGAAGACGAGTTCGAGAACGTCGTCAAGACCGGTCGAACCCATCTGCAGGACGCGACGCCGGTGACGCTGGGCCAGGAGTTCGGCGGCTACCGCACGCAGGTCGAGAAGGGAATCTCCCGGGTGCAGGACACGCACGGTCGCCTCGCCGAACTCGCGCTCGGTGGAACCGCGGTCGGGACCGGCCTGAACACCCATCCCGAGTTCCCCGAAAAAGCCGCGGCGTACATCAGCGAGGAGACGAACCTCGACTTCCGCGAGGCGGACAACCACTTCGAGGCCCAGGCCGCCCACGACGCGATGTCCGAGGCCCACGGTGCGCTCCGGACGGTCGCCGGCTCGCTGAACAAGATCGCCAACGACCTCCGACTGCTCGCGTCCGGGCCCCGCAACGGCCTCGGCGAGATCGACCAGCCGGAGAACCAGCCCGGCTCCTCGATCATGCCCGGGAAGATCAACCCCGTCGTCGCCGAGGCGGTCAATCAGGTCCACAAGCAGGTCGTCGGCAACGACGCCGCCGTCTCGGCCGGCGCTGCCGAGGGCCAGATCGACCTGAACCTCTACAAGCCCGTGCTGGCCTCGAACTTCCTGCAGTCGGCCAAGCTCATCGCCAACAGCAGCGCGGTGTTCGGCGAGAAGTTCGTCGCCAAACTGGAGGCCGACGCCGAGCACTGCGCCGAACGCGTCGAGCAGAGCATGGCGCTGGCGACGGCGCTCAACCCCGCCATCGGCTACGACAAGGCGAGCAAGGTCGCGAAGAAGGCGCTCGCCGAGGAGAAGACCATCCGCGAGGTCGTCCTCGAAGAGGGCTACCTCGACGAGGACGAGGTCGACGACGTGCTCGACCCCGAGAAGATGACGAAGCGCGGTATCCTAGGCGACGAGTAGCGAAGGCTGAGCGAAGCCTTCGGAAATGCGAACGGGGAACGAAGTGACCCGCGAGCAGCGAGGGGCGCGCGAAGCGCGGCCTTCGTTAGTGCGAGCGAAGCGGGACGGCGGTCCCGCAGGCAGTCGGGTGACATCACTGACCGACCACAGGGTGGAAGACCCACGAGCAATGAGCGGCCCTCGAAATTGCGAACGGCGACGGACGGAGCCGCGAACAGCAGAGATTCCCGCCGTGACTCAGTAGTTTCTGTTCGGTTCTGCTCGGCTAATCAGCTGCCACTCCAATCTGCCCGTATCGGTTATGTCGTATCGTGACAAATCATAGCACATGAGCGCCACAGTGTTCCTCGACAGTCCGATGGACGACGACGCCAGCATCGAGTGTGCGACGGCCAAGGTCATGGGCAACGTCGTCTGGGCCGTGCCGGAAGGGGACGGCCGGGAGCGCGTTATCCCGCTCTCCAACGTGACGGGTCTCGCCGGTGACGTCGTCGAGCAGGAGGTCGACGAGGTCGAGTACCCCGGTGGGCGCGTCACGGAACTCGTTACGCACCTCTCTTGAGGCGAAAGCCTCCGAAACCGTGACTTCGCTGCAAGCGAGTCCGTGATCTAGACCTGTGACTCGTCCACAAGGACGTACCGGCTCTCGGGGTAGCGCTCGCCGCCGATTTCGGTTTCGCTCTCGTCGGCGAACTCGAACCCGAACTGTTCGTAGAACTCGGCTCCCGGTTCGTTCGCCGAGAGAACCATCGCGTTGATCCGGTCGATGTCGTGCTCGAACAGTTCCTCGCAGGTCCGCTCTAGCAGAGACCGGCCGATTCCCTGCCGCCGGTAGTCGGGATGGACGTACAGCCGGAGAATGTACCCCGCGCGGTCGGTTTCGTGCCACGTCGCGTGTGCGAACCCGACGACGCGCTCCTCGCGCTCGGCGACAAGCAAGAGCGTCTGCGACTCGACCAGTTCCGATTCGATCTGCTCGGGCGCGTACCAGTCCCCGACGCCGTCCTCAACCGTTTCCTGGGTGAGGAGGGGGTAATCCGTCTCCCAGGCCGCCGACGCCACCTGATTGATCGCCGTCACATCGTCCGAAGTTGCCGGTCTGACTGTCATATGCAAACATATGTCACAGTCTGTGATATGTTTTCCCCGCGCAAGTGGGCCGAAATGTCAGGTCCCGTTCTGACAACCGAGTCTGATCGGCTGAAACGACTACCGGACAGCTCTAATTCATAATCTTTTTTAATTATGAATAGCTATGTACGACACAGATGCGTTACTCTGAAACGTTGCAGTTGTTCGACCAGGCCTGTGATTTTCCCGCGGACCACGCCACTATCGTCCAACAGCTCGGCGACGTTGAGCTGGTCGCCCAGAACGGCGATTCGGTAGAGATGAGTGAGGTGCTGGCTCGGACCAGCGAAGCCACGTACCAGTCCTCAGAAGGGCTGTACAACTCCCTCGTCGGGAACCTCGACGACGATTTCATCGGCCGGAAGTACTACGACGACCGGGCCGGGAGCACGTCCGGGACCGACGAGGTTCGAACCGAAACGGACCGCCTGTAGCGGCTGGGCGAGCGGCCCCACGTGCTGGCCCTACTCAGTTCGCCGGTGTTGATTCGTTGAGCCACGCCGGCCGCTCCGCTGTCGTCTCGCCAATGTCCTCGTACCAGAAGCTGTACTCGACGGAGCGGTCCGCCGACCGGTACTGAACCTCGAATCGACGGACGAGGCCATCGGGTTCGACCAGCAGTTCGATTCGGAACTCCCCGACCCGTTCTGTGGTCGGGATCTCGCCGCCGGAGCCCCGGATCCGGTATAGCCGACTGCCGTCTCTGTGGACGACGGTCGTGTAACTCTGGTTCACCACGGCGTATCGGTTCAGGTAGAACGCCGTCCGGTAGGCATACTTGTCCCCGCCAAAGCGGACCCGACCACGCTGGCGCTCGACGGTGCCGTTATCCCGGCGCTCGTACCAGTTGGTACCATCGGCGTAGGTCGACTGTTCGTACCGCTCGATGGTCCCGTTCGCGCCGGTTGTCATCCGGACCATCTCGTCGCGGTACCGCGTCGGTGATGCGACTGCGACGGTCTCGGTTCGCCGAACGGAACTGGTGTCGTTTCGCCCGGTGTTGAACTCGTTGTACCGCTCGTTCAGCGTGTAGCTGGTGCCGTTGAGCGCCTGCCGGTGGGCCGCCGACAGGAGCGCGACGTTTTCGAGGCGCTCTGTGGTAACGCCGGGCGGCGGATCCAGCCTAGCTACCGTGTCCGAATCCGCCGCAGTCGGGACCGGAGCTGGCGTGACAGTTCCCCGGTCGGCGGTGTCAGCACCGACGAAGGCGTTACAGCCGGCTGTCGACAAAAGGAGGACCACCGCGACCGTCGACAGCCAGCGCATACTGGCAGTGAGGGAGAGAGCGCCAAAAGCACGGCGGCGAGCGCGGGAAGGGTGCGTTTTTTGGCCCCCGGTCCCGGACACCTCGACAATGACTGAGTACGACTACGAGGAGCTGGGGCTCGTCGCCGGTCTGGAGATCCACCAGCAACTCGACACCGCGACGAAGCTGTTCTGTGACTGTCCGACGACGATCCGCGAACCTGAGGAGAGCGAGCGCTCCTTTACCCGCTATCTGCACCCGACGAAGAGCGAACTCGGGGAGATCGACGAGGCGGCGCTGGAGGAGAGCATGGTCGACCGGGAGTTCGAGTACCTGGCCTACGACACGACCTGTCTCGTCGAGGAGGACGACGAGCCGCCCCACCGCGTCGACCGCGAGGCGATGGAAACGACGCTGGAAATCGCCCAGCTACTGGACATGTCCGTCGTCGACCAGGTGAACGTCATGCGAAAAATCGTCGTCGACGGGTCGAACACCACGGGGTTCCAGCGCTCGATGCTGGTCGCCAACGACGGGGCCATCGAGACGAGCGCCGGCCCGGTCGGCATCGAGGACATGCTCCTGGAAGAGGAGTCCTGCCAGCGCGTCGAGGAGACCGCCGACGGTGTCCGGTTCTCGCTGGACCGGCTCGGCATCCCGCTGGTCGAAATCGGCACGAAGCCGGACATCAGTTCGCCCGAGCAGGCCCGCGAGGCCGCCGAGCGAATCGGGATGCTCCTCCGTTCGACCGGGAAGGTCAAGCGCGGCCTCGGGACCATCCGACAGGACGTGAACGTCTCCATCGCCGAGGGCGCACGGATCGAACTGAAAGGCGTCCAGAGCCTCGACGATATCGACGACCTCGTCCGTAACGAGGTCCGCCGGCAGGTCGAACTGCTGGACATCGCCGACGAACTCGCCGGACGCGACGCCGCCGTCGGCGAGCCACAGGACGTGACCGAGGTGTTCGAGGACACGGATTCGGGCGTCATCGAGGGCGCGCTCTCCTCGGGCGGCGAGGTACAGGGCCTCCTGCTGGAGGGGTTCGACAGCCTGGTCGGCCGCGAGATTCAGCCCGACCGCCGGCTCGGGACGGAGCTGTCCGACCACGCCAAGCGCCACGGCGCGGGCGGCATCTTCCACACCGACGAGCTCCCCGCCTACGGTGTCACCGAGGCGGAGGTCGAGGCGCTGCGGGACGCCGTCGGAGCGGGTCCCGAGGACGCCGTCGCCATCGTCGCCGACGACCCGGAAACCGCCGAGTTGGCTATCGACGCCGTCGCCGAGCGGGCCGAGACGGCGCTCGAAGGCGTCCCCGAGGAAACGCGGGACGCGAACGAGGACGCCACATCGCGGTACCTCCGCCCGCTCCCCGGCGCGGCGCGGATGTACCCCGAGACGGACGTGCCGCCGGTCGAGCCCGACGTGACCGAGGTCGAGACGCCGGAGCTGCTCACCGAGAAGGTCGACCGGTACGAGCGAGAGTTCGACCTCGGCTCCGGCCTCGCCGAGCAGGTCGCCTACGGCCAGCGGTGGCCGCTGTTCGAGGCGCTGGTCGAGGGCGAGGGCGTCGACCCGACGCTGGCCGCCGGCACGCTGGAGTCGACGCTGACCGAACTCCGCCGCGACGACGTGCCCGTCGGGAATCTCACCGACGAGCACCTCCGCGGGGCGATGCTGCTGGTCGACGGCGGAGACGTGCCGCGCGAGGGGATGGAGGACCTCCTGACGGCTCTCGCCGAGAATCCGTCGCTGACGGCCGAGGAAGCCGTCGAACGCGAGGGACTCGGCGGTGTCGACGAATCGGAGGTCCGGGACGCCGTCGTCGAGGTCGTCGAGCGCCACGAGGACCAGGTCGCCGAGGAGGGGATGGGGGCGTTCTCGGCGCTGATGGGCGAGTGCATGGGCGCACTCCGTGGCAAAGCCGACGGCGATACGGTCAGCGACGTGTTGCGCTCGGAGATACAGAAGCGGGCCTAGCTGGTCGGCTCGCGTCGCAGGGAGTCGACATCGACGGGGTCCCGTGACAGGCCGTCACCGTCCGCGGACAGGTCGTGTTTAATCGTCGATTCCAGCAGCGGTACGAGCGCCGGCGCGTTCGGCCCGACATCGACCGTGTCTTCCGACTGATTGTACTGGACGACGCCGGCATCGACCAGCCGCGGGAGGTGGTTGTGATAGAGCGACGTGTAAATCCTGAGCCGCTCGTCGCGGTACTGTTCGACTGGTGTCCCGTGTTCGAGTCCGGTTACCGTGTCCGTGAGCACGGCGAGCGAAACCGGCGTCGTGTACTTCGAAAGGCCGTACAGGAGGTACCGCCGGTAGTGCGAAGACAGGAGCGACAGCCGGTCGTCCAGTGGGAGCGAGTCCGGGGTTTCGGTTTGTTGCGTGTTCATTTTCACCAAGTGTGGTGCGTGAGAACGGCGAGCGCGTGGGGTTCCGGGTGGGTCGAACGCTACTGTACCACGGTACGCTCATGCTCCGGTTCGTCCGTCGCGTGTGCGGTATCCGCGAGGCGGCTGATACGGTCAGTGACGCGATAGGCCGTCCCGTCACGCGTACAGGGGGCGACGTGCTGGAGGTCACCGTCGACGTATTCGGCGAGGGCGAGCGTCGGCAGCGTGATGACGTTGACCGACTCGTCGGAGACCATGTTCGTCACCGGGTGCTGCCAGTCGAAAGCATCCAGTGAAGCGTCGGACTCGCGCTCCCACCGCTCGAACATGGAAAGTCGCTCCAACAGCTTTCGCCCCTCCGCAGTCCGCTCCGCGAGCCGCGGTTCGATCCGGCTCCCCCAGATCAGTATCGACAGCTCCTCGATATGGCCCGCGTCTTCGAGAGCCTGTAACTGGTCAATCACGTAGTTCTGTTGGTGGGTTGCGTCTTCGGGACACAGGGACCGGACGAACAGTTCGACGCGAACTGGATTGGCAGTGGAATCCATGGTAAGGTGTGAGTATCCTGTGCGTCGCTACAGTGGTAACCTTCCTAAGCACTCTCTCTAGGCCCCTAGAATAAATCGGTGCGAACCGGAGCCATGGGTGATATATCCGGGCCAGTCGGGAACAGGTTAGGATACAGATACATACTGCTTGATTTGCCAAGTTATAGTTTAAGTATCCCCGGATTGCCACCTTCTTAACCTGTTTTCGTCGTAGTGATCGTCTCCACAGTGGACTCTGTTTAAATATTAATATTCTAACCAAACGCCGAGCGTTAAGTGGCTTGCCGCCACACTGAGCGTATGGTTCCAAGTGTCGTGGATGGCCACGATGTCCCAGCCCTGTACGGGCCGGCCATCGATACACTACCCCTCATGTTTGCTATCGTAGATGAATCGGGGGTGATCCTCTCGACGAACAAGACATGGGGCGAGTTCGGCCGGGCAAACGGAGTGGAGTTGACACCGAACACGCTCGGCGTGAATTATCTCGACGTCGCTGACATGGCAGACGACGCGACCGGGCAACAGGCAGCCAACGGAATCAAGGCCGTCCTCACCGGCGAGCGCGCCACGTTCGAACTCGAATACCCGTGCCATACCCCGTCGACGGACCGGTGGTTCCGGTTGTACGTCGCCCCGTTCACTATCGATGGAGCGACGTACGCGTCAATCGCACATATCGATATCACACAGCGGAAACAACGGGAGACCGCGCTCGAAGCGGCCTATGACATCTGTACCGACGTAGAGCGGACGTTCACGGAGCAACTCGACGCTCTGTTAGAACTCGGCCGTGAGACGCTCGGGACAGCGTTCGGGACGCTATCCCAGGTACATGGCGACGAGTACGTGTTCGAGGCGGTCACCGCACCGGCGACTGCCGACCTCGAAGCCGGCAGAACGGCCAGCATCGAGGACCTTCCGAACTGCGGACACGTCGTCGAACACCGCAAGCCGCTCGCTCTCAGCGATGTCGAGGCGGAAGCGCCGGACCTCGCTGACCCGGAGTGGGGGATTGCGAGCTACATCGGCGCGCCCGTCGTCGTCGACGGAACTGTGTACGGGACGTTCTGCTTCTACGGGCTGGAACCGCGTGCGACAGCGTTCACACAGTGGGATCTGACCTTCGTCAGGTTGCTCTCTGACTGGGTGGAGTACGAACTCGAACGACAGCGCCACACGGAACAGCGCAATGCGTTGAATACCGCCCTGCCAGACCCCAGTTTCATCATTGATGCGGAAGGTCGGTTTCTCGACTGTCTGACCGACCCCGAGACGATGGTGAAGGTAGATGATACGGACACGCTTGTCGGCCAGACGCTACACGAGTTCCTTTCCGACGACACCGCCGATTCGCTGCTCTCGGCCGTTCGTGCAGCCCTGCGGACTGGGTCGTTCCAGTCCGTGGAGTATACACTGGAGACTCCCGGTGGGGAGCGGTGGTTCGAAGCGCGTGTCGCTCCGCTCGAAAGCCGCTCCTACGACCTCGATACCGTCATCTTCGTCGCTCGGGACATCACCGCTCACAAGGACCGACAGGCCGAGCTCGAACGCCAGCGTGACGAACTCGAACAGGCACAACGTCTCAACGTTCTGGGCCGAGAAATCGCGAAGGCGCTACAGGACACGCAGACTCGCGAGGAAATCGAATCGGCAGTGTGTACGCATCTCACCGAATCGGACCTGTACCGGGCCGTGTGGGCTGGGACTCGCGGGAGCACCACGACGGTAACACTGAGCGCCGCCGCTGGGATCGACACGGCGACGCCAGAGAAGATTTCACCCGCCGAGCACAGTCTCGCCACGGATGCTATCGACACCGGCGAGGTACAGGTCGTCGAGGATATCGCCGACGCGTCGACGCACTCGGACACCGGAACGGACTGCCCCCTGATTGCAGATCACTCCGCCGTCGCGGCAGTCCCCCTAACAACCGGTGAGACCACGTACGGCGTATTGATGGTGTACGCGCCGGCCGAGGCCACGATCGGCTGTCGTGAGTCGAGTATCCTGGCCGATCTGGGGCGACTTATCGCGCTGTCTATCCAGCGCGTCCACAGTCAGCAGTCGCTGCTGGCGGCGACGACCGTCGAACTGGAGTTCCTGACGCCGGACTCCGATGACGTCCTTGCCAGGCTCTCAGCCACACTCGGCTGTTCGTTCACCCTCGAACGGCGCGTCCCGACCAGTTCCGGGAACTGCCTCCACTACGTTCGCGTCAGCGATGCGGACACCGAACGGGTGTGTCAGGCACTCACCGAGACGCCGTCGGTCGAGTCCTGTGCCGTCGTCGAGGCGGCTGCAGAGAACCGTGAAACCCTGCTCGAAGTCGCGCTCGACGAGATATCCGCCTCGCCGCTTGACACGATCGCGGACTACGGCGGAGCCGTGACGCGCGCTATCGCAACGGACGGTGATCTGCGGTTCGCAGCGGAGATGGCGCCGGATGTCAACGTCCGCGCCGTCGTCGAGGCGGTCCGGGAGACAGCGCCCGGGACAGAACTACGGAGCAAGCAGTATGTCGACCAGCCGGTCTCGACGGCCACGGGTTTCCAGACGAGGATACGTGACCAGCTGACGCCGAAACAGGCCGCCGCGCTCAAGACTGCCTACGCACGCGGGTACTACGACTGGCCGCGAAAGAGCTCCGCGGAAGAACTGGCGGCGACGCTTGACATCTCCGCGCCGACGTTACACTACCGGCTTCGGAAGGCCCACGACGCCGTCATCGGGGCGCTGTTCGATGCAGAGGCGAACTTCGAAGAACTCGGCTGAACCTCACTCGTCTTCGGCACGCTCGATTCGCTGTCGGGCTTGCCGGAACAGGCCGCGAAGGGTCTTCGTCTCCCGGCCGGTCGGTCCCGCACGCCCGAGCACCCGGCGGAACAGCCGCCGGGCCTTGTGCTGTTTCTCTTCGGGGTGACCGATAGCCCGCAGGAACCGGTCGAACTCCTCGTGCAGCCCCTCGACTGCCGGCGTCTCGGCGAGGGTGTGTAGTTCCTCGGGGTGTTGGGTGTCTGAAACGGTCAGGTCGCGGAGTTCGTAGAGAACGATTGTCGCCGCCTGACCGAGGTTCAACACCGGATACGACGCGCTGGCCGGGATAGAGCAGATGACGTCCAGCCGTGCGAGTTCGTCGTTCGAGAGCCCGACCCGCTCGCGGCCGAAGACGACGCAGATATCGCCCTCGACATCCCGGAGCGAGTCGGCTAGGTCGGCCGGCGTCGTCGCCGGATATCGGACGTGGTTGGCCGGGTCCTCGTTCGTCGTCGCCGTACAGGCGACGGTGTGGTAGTTCTCGACGATCTCGTCGAACGTCACCGTCCGGGCGTTGGGCAGGATGTCGTCCCGGGCCTGTCCGGCGAAGCCGTAGGCCTCGCCGTCGGGGTCCAGCTCTGGCGGATCGACGAGCAACAGCTCCGTCAGGCCGAAGTTCTTCATCGAGCGGGC
>Ga0207719_100834_pt1 | contig 11862 bp, 17 predicted proteins | sample A23P1SouthBayCA_2_FD_187279 | JGI IMG/M metagenome (GOLD analysis project Ga0207719, IMG submission 187279) | Aerobic enrichment media microbial communities from Eden Landing Ponds, California, USA - A23 P3 (3) (SPAdes) | ecosystem: Environmental > Aquatic > Marine > Unclassified | place...
GAGGATCTCGGCATCAACGTCGCCATTATCGACTTTGTCCATGGAGACGCCCGCCTCATCAAACCATTCAGCGTCGAGACCGAACACGTTCAAGCGAGTCTGCTGAGCGGCAAGACGGGCGGCGGGACGCCTCTCACTGATGCTCTCGGACTCGCCCGCCGCCTCCTCGAGCAGCGCCGCGACTCCCCCCTTGTCCTCATCATCACCGACGGCAAGCCCGGCTCCCCTGGTGACTACCAAGAGGAACTCCAACAGACGTACGCGCCTGTATGCGGGCTCACGCTTGCTCTCGATTTACCCCGCGGGCAGGCTCCAGAGCGCGCGAAGGACGTCGAGCAGTTCTACGATCGCCACCTCTACGTCCACGACGCCATCGACCTCGACCGCCGCCTCGACCAGTTCGCCGTGATGTTTGACGGGCTGTGAGCTACCCCTGCTACTTGCTCGCTGACGCTCGCTCTTTGGGGCAGGGACTTCCTGTTTCAAGGACGCGCTTTGCAGGCACAACCGCAGTGTCGGCAGGAAGCGCAGTCTTCACAGGCGTTAATTCGGAGTATTCAACTCCTAGGTTGTCTTCCACGACGCAATCGAGTATGGTCAGGACGACGTGACTGTGAGAGTTGGCCGTACAAGAGACGGCTTCTACGTTGAGGACACTGGACCTGGTATTCCTGAAAATGAACGTGACGATGTATTAGATAGCGGGTACACGACGAAACGAGAGGGAACCGGATTTGGACTCGCGATTGTCAAGCGGATCGTTGAGGCCCACGGCTGGGAGATCTATGTGACCGAAGGCAGTGACGGCGGTGCACGGTTCGAAATTATCGGTGTCGCCCAATCCTAAGCCCCACCAACGCCTTCATCGTCATCATCTCGCGAGAGAAGGAAGCCGACCCCACCACCTATTACCGCACCTATCGGTCCGCCAGCAGCGAACCCCATTGCAGCGCCACCACCAGTCCCAATGGCCTGGCGCTGGCCCTGTGTCATTTTTTCGTGCATCCCCAGGCTGACTGTCCCCGTGCCGTCGCACTTCGGACAGTCCCCAAAGCCTGTTTGCGGATCGGTCGTTGCGCCACTCCCGTTACAGGAGGGGCACTTCTTCGTCTCGCCCATGCACCATGATGGCCGTCAGAACGGCAAAGTTGTTCCGGTTACTCAACCCGCTCAAAATACATGTGCCCGTTGTTCTCACGGCCTGGGCCGGTGTAGTAGAGGCCTTCGAGTGTCTCTGTGTCTCCCTCGTCGCGGTACTCGAGAGAGGCGGTGCCGAAGTGCATGTCCAGGCCCTCGACCAGCGTGGAGCCCTCGTTCTCGTACTGGTAACTGATGCTCGGCCACTTTCCCTCCTCGGTCAGCATGGTCGCACCGTTACTGTCCGAGCGCGACTGTGTGGTCCTGAAGTGGACGTTGATCTTACGCCACGTCTGGTCGATGTCGAGCCACGCCTTCAGTTTCTGGCCGTCCTCGCTGGGATTGTCGTCGGAATGGAGCGCCTCATCGTCGATGTCTCCCTCATACGACGTGACGATCCAGCCCTCCCACTCCCCGTTGAGGTTCGGAACACGAGTGATGCCCAGCGCTCGCGCAGGCCAGGTCTTCCAGAACCACCCGACATGGGCTTTCCAGACTACGGCGAAGGCGAGACCCCACGAGACAACGAATCCAGCCGCAAACGGAAGAACAGTCGAAAGCTCCGAGGTCATAACCTCGACGAGGATCGTGAGCCCGTATGCGAGCAGTGCCAGGACGCCGTAGACCTTCGGGCGGAGGTCGTTGTCCGTGGAGTACGTGTGCATGGCTTACCAATTGTCCCAAAGGTTGATCATCGCGTCGACGTACTGGTCCGCGTACCGGGTGTTCCACTCGGCAGGTCCCGAGCCGAATATGTCGGTGATGCCGTTCTGGCAGGTCCAGTCGCTGTAGTCGGTCTCGTTCAGGTAGCGGATAATCTTCAACACCCGATCCTGCTTGTCGTACGTGTAGCGCCCATCCGGGACGTTGTACAGCAGATTCTCGATGAAGTACGACGGGACGTTCTCCTTGTCCAGCGTGTTGTTGTCGACGAGGTAGTTTCGGGCTCGCTTGAAGATCCGGACGGTCTCCTTGAAGCGGTTGTTCGTGCTCGACTGCTTGGTGCTCCCCTTGTCGATGTGCTGCTTGGGGTAGTTGACGATCTTCGTATTGCTGAGGTCGAAGAACGCGATCCCCGAGTGGTAGCCGTTCGGGTAGTGATAGTAGTCCCGGTGGTTCGCGCAGACGAGCACGTCGGCGTTGAAATTGCTCGTGTTGACCTCGATGGCCTTCCCGACCGGGTCGATAGCCGCGGAGCCGAATCGGGACTCCAGCACGTCGACGACATCGGTGCGGAACTCGTTCCAGCTGTAGTCCGGGTCGCCGGAGGTTCGTCGCCATCTGTCTCGCTCGTCTGGACTGAGCGCAGATACATCGGCATAGTACATGTCCGTGAGCTGGACAACGATGTCCACGTCGCTGCTCGCCCGCACGATGGTGTAGTTCGCGTAGGAGCCCTGCAGATACGTGTCAAAATCCGGGTCGGCGAGCGTATCACTCGACTGTAGCTCGTTCTGAATTCGGTTCTGAGTGCGTTTCGCCGATTCGATGGGGCCGTTATCGTATTGGGACCACGAGTCGAGCGTCCCTGGGTCGATAGCCATAGGTCGGGTATGGGTATCTTCCCCGTGGACGGGCAAAGACTTCCCGGTAACACTTTCACCCCGCTGTGCGAATCATTAAAAGCCGGTAAGCATTACCTACGTGTATGAACGACACGCTTTCTCTCAGAGGCTCCCATGGCCATTGATGAGGACACCCTCGAAAGCTGGACGGACCCGAAACGAGCCGCCCTCCAGTCCGCGCAGGACACCCACACGAAGATCCGGAACGCGCTCAACGACAGCGATACGTTAGACGACATCGACTTCCACGACTTCCTCCAGGGCTCGTATGCGAACAACACGATCATCCGCGACTCAAGCGACGTCGATATCGTCGTTCGCCTCGACGAGTTCGAGTACTTCAATCTCCACGACCTTGACCCGGAAGATCAGGAGGACGTGGACGTCGAGGATTTCGACTACGGCTACGACGAGTTCCACGACGACGTGCTGAGCGTTCTACAGGATACATATCCCGAGGGGACGTTCGACCCGTCCGGGAATGCGATAGAGGTCTCCGCTCCGGGGCTCCCACTCGACGCCGACGTCGTGGTCTGCGTCCAGTACAAGCACTACTACAACTATCCGCAGGGTTACTACGAGGGGATCGTCTTCTGGCCGACCGACTCGATCTCCTCGGTCGTGAACTACCCGACGCGCCACCGAGACCACGGGTCGGACAAGCAGGACGACACCGACGACCGGTTCAAGGAGACGGTGCGGATGTTCAAGAACGCCCGCAAGGAGATCGTCGCGGACGGCTACATCACTGACGATATCGTTGCGTCCTATTTCATCGAGTGTCTCCTCTACAGAGTGCCACCGGGCCGGTACGTCGACGACCTCCAGGAACGGTATCTCAAGATCGCCTCCTACCTGCAGGAGACCGACTACTCCGACTGGCGGTGCCAGAACGGCGTGACCGATCTCTTCGGCAACGGGTCGACGAAGTGGGACACCTGGCACGCCAAGCTGTTCATCGACGCTCTGGAAACGTACTGGGAGAACGCCGAGTCCAATAGCATGAATGCACGTCTATTCCAGCGATAACGAGTTCCGGTCGACGTTCCTGGCGATCCTGGGCGTGATCGCGTTCGTCATCGTGTTTGTATTGAACGCCTATGTCTTCCCGTGGCTCTACCAGCAGGTTCCGTTCGAGATCCCGCCGCTGATCGTTCCGGGGCTGGCCTTCGGAGTCGTACTTGGGCTGATCCATCGAGTGTTCGACCGGCGGTTATGGAACAAGCCCTGGATGCCCGATCTCATCGTCGCCGTTCCCGATCTGACCGGTCACTGGGAGGGCGAGATCAAATCCAGCTACGATGGCGAGATTCCGGACGACTACCTCGCTGACGGCGGGCACCAGCCGATGTCGGCAACCCTGGATATCGAGCAGACATGGAGCAAGATTATTGTTCACTTCGAAACCGAGCGGTCACCCTCGGTCAGCACGGGTGCCAGTTTCCAGACCGACGGAACGCTACACACAAAACTCGCCTATCTATTCGAAAACGAAGGTGCAGACGTCGATGAGCAGGCGGAAGATGAAGGGCCATACGACGGAACGGCGCGACTCACATACCGGGAGTCAGAGGACCGGTTGGCGGGTTACTATTACACTGGCCCTGCCCGTGCTTCTGAGCAGGGTGGTAGCCAGAAAACGACGTATGGCACGATGGTGTTCACTCGCGAGAGCGACGAACCCCGGAAGTGAAACCGATTATCCGGACTATCGGTCAGCCGCCGACGCGACAGCTCCGTCTTCGATCAGCGTTGCTCGACCGTTACCGACGACTCATTACAACAGAACAGGTGGCTCAGGTCAGGCTAACTGGCGATGCCTTGTGAGGTACTGAGTTTCTTTCCCACAGCTGTCTTAATGACTAGGCCAAGAACCGCCCTATCCTCGTATTTCTCCTCGCCCACACTGAGTCGAACGGTGCGATCGAACTATGTCCACACACCTCCCGACGAAGATCTTCTGCCACTGGTCGACGATGGTCGACACTACGACCAACGTCGCCATCGACTCGAACGACCAGTCCCATCGCGTCGTCATCCGCGAATGGCCCGACCGCCTCCAAACCGACGTCGTCCACGAGCAGCGCGTTGGCGCAGGCGACGACTGGCAGGCCGCGGATCTCGAGGAAGTTCACCCACTCGTCCATCGAGGCGAAACCACGCTCTGTACGTGGACAAAAACGCGCTACGACCGAGGGATCGCGATGGCGAGCCACCGGAACGACACCGAGCATCGCATCGTTATTCGTACTATTGAAGCCGACAACGGCTTCGAGGTCGTTCACGAGCGTCGCGGGTCCAGCGAGGACACCTGGACGGCTGTCGACGACCATCAGATCACAGCCTAGCCACACCCAGACAGATGCCACGAGACAGATTCATCGGCAACAGCCCTGAGGACGCCCTCGAAGCGTTCATCGACGGGTGGTGTCGCGAGCACGAACGAGACAGCTACAGTTACGCGTACAAGCACAAGCGAATCACCGAGGATCCAGAGGACAAGCCGAACGCCGACGCGAAGTTCCGGTTCACGCGAACAGAGACGTTCTACTCACCGAGCTATCGGACGTACGAAGGCTACATCTACGAAACACACGGCGGTCGGTACGCGGTCGAGCATTGGAACAGTCATGTCGATCGTAACACTCCGCCGCCGAAGCCGCCAGGAAAGACGCCGGGCCGCCTCCGAGGGCGGCGACCACGTGACACTCGATACTGATCGAGTACGTCGAAATACCCATTTCTGTTGCGGTCTGACTACAACACAAGACGATAGCCCCCGACCACCACACCAACGCGGACGGGGGCGCTGAACTACGATCCCGACTGGCCCGTTCCCTCGCTACCAGCGGTTTCGAGGACGTCTTCGTCATCGAGCGAGCGACCGCCAAGAAGGTCCTCACGGAGAAGTGCCAGCAACTCATCGCCCGCATCCGTGAAGGCGATATCGAGTCCGTCCGCGCCCTCGCCGATGACCTCGATCGCGACGTCTCCGGTGTCAGTCGCGACCTCAATCTTCTCTTTGAGGCCGATATCATCGAGTTCGATACCGACGGCCAACGCAAAATCCCCTACCTCAAGCACGACACTGTCGTCGCCGAACCCATCGCGTAGCGACCTACGGACTCGGGCGAACGCTGTCCGGGAGACTCGGGACACGGTCACGAAGCTCAGTGAGGCAAGTTTCGAGGATTGCCATCGGATTCGAGTCTGTGAAGGATGCAGACTCACGGTGCGGTGCTGGCCACGCTTCGTGGTCAACTTGGAAATGACTTGGGCCGAGCTTCTCGTGGGTTTTGTCTTGATGCCAGCCACATGACCACGGGGTCCCCGGTTCATTATACTGAATGCGGAACTCATCGCGCTTGGAATGGGGGCGCCACTCGAATTCAAGTGTCGCGTCGCCAGCGTCCGTGTTCTGGTCAAAAAAGACCGCGCGATCGAGGGTCGCTACGAGACGGACTGGCCGCATCGGACTTGGTTTGGCTTCTACGGTCGTCACGCCAGCTTCCCGTTGAAGTCGATTTGTGACTCGTTTGTGGACCTCGTATCGGTGGAGATGCGTGTCTCCAGAAATCGGCGGATTTCCCATTTTACTGTCACCGAGTCAGTTGGCGGAGGCAATACGACTCTCACGAGTCGCCTCAATCGTATCATAGAGCTGAATCGCCTGCTTGATGAGCATCGCTTGGTGCTCATAGTAGTCCCAATCCTCCGCGTCGTGGCGCCGCTGCTGGCGTTCGGATGCCGGGATATCATCACCGACGGTCGCCCGAAGTTCGTCAGCGGACTCCACATCGTACTCCTCTTTCCACTCGTCGATATCGTCCCGGATTGCATCTAGTTCAGCCGTGAGTTCGTCTTTTCGATGGTCGTTGACGAGGTCACGGATCTGATCGAAATACTGGGTGACTGGATCTGGATAGTAGCGGGTCTCGCGGCCCCGCTGGATCGTCGCGAGTTTATCCGCTTCGACCAGTTGCGTGAGATACTTTTCAGCCGTGTTTCGGGCAACACCAGCAGCCTCAGCTATCTCTCCCGCATTTTTTGGTTCACGAACCGTCATCGCAACCTCCCGAATCCGGGCGACCTTTGCCGTGTGATCTGTGGTCCCAGAGTCGCTCATATACGTATTCGGATCTCCAGCACCATTACTGTTTTGAATCATAGTTCAAAATATTGAATTAGTCCTGTTTTTCGCCCGCATACCGACGAACGGGCCTCGCATCCATCGCTGTGACGCCGTTCGAAGAGGAGATTCACTATGATCGACTTCGAGTCCGCAATCCAGTCCACACTCATCCAGCTCAACGACGAGCATAGCCACACCGAGCTCGACCCCTACACCTTCCACCCGAGTCAGCTCGCGAAGTGCCCCCGCCAATGCTACAACTCAAAACTCGGTCTTCTCGACCATACCGACGCGCTTGGCACCTTCCACACGGGAACCACCATCCACGAGTTTATGGAAAACGAGGTCATCCCAGACCTCGACGTCGAAACCCAGCGCGAAGTCGCAATCGAGATGGAGATGGACGGGCTTACGATCATCGGCCACGCCGACTTGTACGAGCCCGGCACCAACACTGTCTACGATTATAAGTCGCGAGCCAACTGGTATCGATTCAATCCACCCATCGAGCGCCACCTAGATCAGATCTATCTCTATATGAAGGCGCTTGGTGCGTCTCAGGGTCAGATCGTGTACCTCGCAAAGTCCGATCTCGAAGTTCGGACGTGGCCACCGGAGAGTGCCGACATCGACGCCTTCGGTCCCGATCCGGGACGCGTCCAAGACCTTCTCGAGAAAGGCAAGCACATCGCCGCCACAATTATCGACGAGGGCTACCCGACGAGCCAAGAAGAAATTCCCTTCAAGAAGTGCGACTGCTGGCTCTGCGAGAAGGAATCCCTTCGCTTCGATCATCTCCAGATGGATGCTGACTCAACCGAAGCGTGCAACGCACTCGGAGTAGAAGGGGACGATACAACGGACTTCGAGGGGACTGAAGATGACAACAGCGGGGACGCCACAAGTAGTAGTGGCGTCTCCCAATCTCCTGCTGACGTCTGAACACTATCATCTACTGTCCCCATTCTCATCTGCCTCCGGCCGACCACTTCGATGAATTCTATCGAGAAATCAGATTAGCTCAGTAATCCAAGGTCGTTGAGTCGATCTTCGATGTTTACCAGGGCCTTTTCAGCGTCATCGAGTTGTGTTCCACCAGTAATGACGAGTTTCCCACTCCCAAAGAGGAGTGCAACCACGTCAGGGTCATCGAGTCGGTAGACAAGCCCCGGGAACTGTTCAGGTTCGTATTCGACGCTTTCGAGGCCCAGACCGATCGCGATCGCATTCAAATTGAGCGTGTGGTCGAGATCCCCACTCGAGACAATATTCTGAATTTCAATCTCCGGCGAGGCTGCAACATCGACCCCCAACTTGCGGAGTTCGTCGAAGACGTGCTTAAGCGCAGTCGTCACGTCATCAACGCTGTTCGCTCCCGTACAGACGATTTTTCCCGAGCGGAAGATGAGTGCTGCAGCTTTGGGATCGTGCATCCGATAGACGAGTCCCGGGAAATTATCGGGATCGTAGTCGGTCGCTCCTAAGTCTCCAGAGAGCGTTTCGAGGTCGAGTTCTTGACCGATATCAGACGAGGCAACGACGTTCTCGACTTGAATTGACTCCGTTGTCATACTCATAGGGATATCTACCAGTCACGAGTGTCTTAAAAACAGGTGGGTGAATTCGAGCGATGGGGGTAGTACTTTCTGACCGAGCTAGAGGTCGCGGGGCTGGACAGTCTTTCGGTCGTTCGCCTCGGCTCGCTGGGCGGCCTCGTCGATTAGCTCAGTCACTTCGTCATCAAGCGCCTCATAGAAATCTGCCGCAACGTTGTGGTCGTTGAGCGCTTCCTTCACGGCCGATTTGACAATCAGGTCTGCCATACACTCGGGTTGTTCTCTCGTCCTCTGTATAAACATACAGATATCTGACTCGGTCCCTCTAGGAGTGTTCACGGCCACTTTCAGGGCAACAGACGTATTCAATAGCACTACGTATCAAGTAGTAGGACGATGCACGATCTGACTGGATTCCAACGGGACCTCCTGTACGTGATCGCTGGCCTTGATGAGCCCCACGGCCTCGCCATCAAGGAAGAACTCGAAGACTACTACGAGAAAGAGATCCATCACGGCCGACTCTACCCGAACCTCGACACGCTTGTTGAGAAAGGGCTTGTCGAGAAAGGCGAGAAAGACCGGCGAACGAACGTCTATACGCTCACACGTCGTGGCCGTCGTGAAATTGAGGCTCGACGCGAGTGGGAGTACCAGTACGTCGAACCCGCAGAGTCCGCTCCTGCATAGATACGCTTAAACAGCCAATCCAACCTATCGAACGAAGTTTACTCCCCTCCACCATTATATCCATTCAGATGGACGACGAGGCGTTCTTCGAACAGCTACGGTCAATCTGTTCAGATGCTGTTGAGTCGTACCGGGCGGAGTACCCGGACGCACCACCCCTGACCGAGTCACTCCAACAGAATTCCGATGGCCCCCTCGCGAGCGAGGGTGACCTTCACGAACGCTTCGATGAACTCACGCGATTTTACGACGACCTTCTCGATGTCGATTCCACACCGTACCGTGAGATGTGGCGTGAACATCTTGTGTACGACTGTTCGCGTAGGGAGCGTCTCGCACTCCTCACGAGCGATCTGCCGGCCTCATTGACGCTCGTGTTCATCGGCGGGCGATATTCCGCGCGGACGGGCAGAATCGGCGTGAGCCCCGGGCAGCTCCCCGAGACGACGGCGTACACGTATTTAGCGTCGGAGTTGTGCCACGCGTATCAGCACCAGTTCGACTCACCAACGTGGAAACACCCGTACCTGCAGGAAGGTTTCGAGCAGGCAGTGTCAGTCCGTACGCAAGCACATTTCGCCACTGAGCTACAGTACGACTTCTTGACTCATCTCGCGGAGAGACAGCATACGAAGACACTCTTAGAGGGCGTCCTTGCCCACGGAACGCGTCGAGGCGGGATCACACCGACGGCCGTTCGTGAACTCGGTGTTACCGACGAGGAGCTGGCTGCACTTCGATCTCACCGTTTGTGGCGGCCTCTCGGATATCTTCGCCCGCGGTACTTGTGGAGTGATGTTGCATTCCTCCCCGAATACGCCCTTTTCGGCTCATTGCTCCTTGTGAGTGAGGCAGCGGACATCTCGGCTCCCTATGCCCGGGCGTTCCACGGCAACCACCCGTGGACATCAGTTATCGACGAAATCACTGCCTCAACACCCGGCTGGCTCTGGCGTCTCTATCATCAATAACAACCATCCTGACGGACGAAGGCGAGTCTTCAGCATAATACAAGGTAGAGCCTCCGACCTCAAGGAGCGAGCGAAGTGAGCGAGTAGGTCGGAGAGGAAACCGACGGAAGATGACGCAACCACAGAACAGTTGCTACCCGACTCCCAAGTGTATAAGTACCGTCGAAGAATAATCTGAAATATGGAGGTACGTCGGACCGCGCCGGTCAAACTCATCGTTCCCGATGAGCGGCGCGACGATCTCCACGAATCTGCGCGGCAGTTTCTTTACTGTGCTAACCGTGCCGCAGACTACTGTTGGGATGAATCCTCCTACAAGGATTGTGTCACTGCGAATACGACAGCGCGTGACGCGCTCTATGCGGAATTACGGGAGGAAACTGATCTCACTGCGAACCTCGTGCAAGAAGCGATCCGCCGTGCCGTCCAAGCAACGAAAGGTGTTGTTGAACGGTGGAAGCAGGGGAAGCGTGTGAGCCAACCGGAGTTCACGTCGTGGAGTATGCTCTACGACAAGCGGAGTGCAACGTTCTACCGGAACAACGTCTCACTTTCCACAGTCAATGGTCGTGTCGAGTGTGAGTACGAACTCCCATCGGACAGTCCGACGCCGTACGAACAGTATGTACTGTCTGAAGACTACGAGTTCCGAGCAAGCACACTCCAATACGACAAGGCGACCGACGAATTCTACTTCCACATCACCACACGGAAAGCCGGTTCTGGCGGGGGAGACACCGTTGAGGCTTCGAAAGACACCGGGCACCAAACAGTCCTCGGTATCGACCTCGGCGTTAACAACCTCGCCGTCTCCTCAACCGGACGCTTCTGGCAGGGAGACGACTACGACCATTGGTGCCGTGAGTTCGAGAAGCGACGGGGAGAGATGCAACAGCGCGGCACGCAGGCCGCACACAACGCCCTGCTTCGCCTTGGAAAGCGTGAAGAAGCGTGGCGAAAACAGTACATTCACACGGTTGCGAACGAGATCGTTTCGGAAGCCGTCAAACACGATTGCGATGTAATCGTGTTTGAAGATTTAACCGACATCCGTGAGCGTCTTCCGCAGGCGAAGTGGCATCACGTTTGGGCGTTCCGACGGCTGTTCGAGTACGTCTCCTATAAGGCACCAGAACGGGGTATTTCCGTGGAACAAGTCGAGCCGAACCACACGTCCCAACGTTGTTCTCGGACGGACTGTGGATTCACGCACGAATCAAATCGTGACGGGGAACAGTTCTGTTGTTTGAAGTGTGGGTACGAGGTGAACGCGGATTACAACGCTGCGAAGAACATTGGCGTGCGGTACGCTCGGAAGCGACAACACAAACTCCGTTCCTCGCCCAAGTCGGGGGACGGAGACGCACCAGTAGACGTGCGTTTGAATGGTGGGACGTTGAACGGCGAGAGTCACCAGCCTATTGCTGGCGACTGATACCGGGAGTCCACATCAAAGCCCTACCCTCCAGGACCGAGGCGCGGAGCGCCGAGGGAGTAGGGTAGGGTAGTTTACCTAGCTTATCGACCTGTTCAAGGTCCTACTCCTAGGGATCAGCGGCTGTCCTCAATAGGGTTCATCGTGGCGTAAGTCCGATGGGGACCATAGCGTGACTGATCGAGAAACCAATTACAGGAGAGCAATTATGCTCGACTCGCTCTGTTACTGTGGATACTGTTATCGGTATGGATTCCACTCGTAGACAGTTTCACCATCATCTGTCTCGGAGGCTTGATAATTGACTGAGTGGTCCCAGCCACCATGTCGCCAGAGCTGATCGAACGTCTTCCGCATCACATCCGGGACATCGACA
>Ga0207719_100836_pt1 | contig 11825 bp, 12 predicted proteins | sample A23P1SouthBayCA_2_FD_187279 | JGI IMG/M metagenome (GOLD analysis project Ga0207719, IMG submission 187279) | Aerobic enrichment media microbial communities from Eden Landing Ponds, California, USA - A23 P3 (3) (SPAdes) | ecosystem: Environmental > Aquatic > Marine > Unclassified | place...
CTGCCCTTCTTCGAGGTCCGGGCCGCCGACGTCTTCCATGTGGAAGAACACGTCTTCGTCGTCGTCGAGGTCGCCGTCGTCAGTCGAAATGAAACCGTAACCGCCAGTGTCGTTGAAGAAATCAACCTTACCGTTTGCCATTACGATTACATAGACACCCGGCCGATGTATAACCCTTCCGAGAGGTAGGGTACCACGGACCTGCCCGACACTGTCTCGACAGCGAGGGACCGGCCCGCCCGGTTGATTGAGAACACGAGGGGCAAGTATATGTAGTGTGATCTCATGATGCACAGTGGATCGCAATGAAACCGTGCCACAGCTGTCAGGCGGTCATCGACGAGTACACTCTCGACAAACAACTCGAACCCCTGCGCGACCTCACAGTGGACGATTTCAACCTCTGTGCGGACTGTGTGACCATCGTTGCGGACGCCTGCGTCGAATGCGGCGGTGCGGTGTACGTTCCACGGAGCGACTCCGTGACCCCCGACTACTGCCCGGCGTGTCGGGCCGCCCTCCTCGAACGGACCGGCCGTGACCCCGGCTGGACTCGCGACTCCGTCTCTCCCTGACCGGTCCCGGCGAACCGGCGCCTGCGGCGCGGGACGCTAGCCGCCCAATCCCTCGGGCTACCCGCCGAACTCCTCGGTCAGCGCCGGTACGACGTGACGACCACCTTTTTCCAGGGGCCCCTTCCTCGGTCGCTCCGCTCCCTGCGGGAGGGCTCCTCGAAAAAGCTGGACGAAAAAGCCGCGTCTCGCTTCGCTCGCCCCGGTGAACCGGCGCCTACGGCGCCGGATGCATGCCGCAATTTTCCCCAGCCTACCCGCCGAACTCCTCGGTCAGCGCCGGCACCACGTCGAACAGGTCGTCGACGATGCCGTAGTCGGCGATGTCGAAGATTGGCGCGTTGGGGTCTTTGTTGATCGCGACGATGGTCTCGGCGCCTTTCATCCCGGCGACGTGCTGGACGGCCCCGGAGATGCCGATGGCGATGTAGACGTCTGGCGTGACGACTTTCCCGGACTGGCCGACCTGCCTGTTCTTCGGGAGCCAGCCGCTGTCGACGACCGGGCGCGACGCCGAGACGGTGGCGTCGAGCGCCTCGGCGAGGTCGAAGACGACGTCGAGGTTCTCCTCCTCGCCGATACCCCTGCCCACGGAGACGAGCACGTCCGCCTCCGAGATGTCCACGTCGCCGCCCGCGACCTCCTCGAAGCCCGTTACCGTCGATCCGATGGCGGACTCGTCGATGGCGGCGTCGAACGGGTCGATCGCGGCGTCGCCGACGCCCTCGGCCTCGGGCCACTCGGCGGGCCGGACCGTCACGGCTGCGCGGTCGGCCTCGACCGCGATGGTCGTCTCGACCTTCGAGCCGTACATCTCGCGCGTCACGACCAGGTCGTCCTCGACGGTCAGGTCGACGGCGTCGGTCACCAGCGGGAGCCCCACTCGCGAGGCGAGCGCGGGCGCGTAGTCGAGTCCGTTGACCGTGTGCGGGAGCAGGAGATACTGCGGGTCGAGTTCGTCGACCATCGCCGCGAGGGCCTGGACGGTCACGTCGTGGTTGAACTCCTCGCCGTGGGCGACGGTGTGGACCGCGTCGACGCCCTCGCGGTTCAGGTCGTCGGCGAACTCCTCGACGTCGCCGCTCACGACCGCGACGTGCAGGTCGGTGCCTACCGCATCGGCGAGATCCCGCCCCACCGTGAGGAGTTCGAGGCTCACGTCGCGCAACTCGCCGCGGCGGTGCTCAGCGACGGCCAGCACCGTCATTCGCCGACCCCCCTGTCACGCAGGACGCCAGCGAGTTGTCCCGCCGTCTCGCCGGCGCCGCCCTCGAAGACGGTCGCCTCGCCCTCGGCCTCGGGCTCGTAGGTCGCGGTCCAGGACAGCGGTGAGTCGAGGACGCTCTCGTCGAGTCCGACGTCCGCGAGGGATTTTACCTCGAGCGGCTTCGTCTGGGCCTGCCGGATCCCTCGGAGGCTGGCGTAGCGGGGCTCGTTGATCCCCGTCTGGATCGTGAACACGGCCGGCAGGTCGACGTCGGTGAGTTCCTCGAGACCGCCCTCGAGTTCGCGGTGGACCGACGCCGCCCCCGCGTCGGCGTCGAGGTCGAGTTGATTGACGACCGCGGCCCACTGGTAGTCCAGCCGTTCAGCGAGCGTGACGCCCGTCGCGGCGAAGCTGTCGTCGCCCGACTGCACGCCCGAGAGGACGATGTCGGGGTCTTCCTCGCGGACGACCGGTTCGAGCAGGGCGGCCTTCGTCTCGGCGTCGAGCAGGTCCCGCTCGGCGACGGCGTCGTCCCAGACGCGGACCGCGCGGTCGGCGCCTTTCGCCAGCGCCTTCCGGACCGTCTCCTCGACCCGCTCGGGGCCGACGGTGACGGTGACGACCTCGACGTCGTCGCCGGCCTCGGCGATCTGGACGGCCTCCTCGACGGCGTAGTCGTCCCACTCGTTGAGTTCGTAGGTGAGATAGCGCTCGTCGACGCCGAGCCCGTCGATCTCGAACTCGTCGTCGACCACGGCCACGTCCGTCACTGTGACGAGGACCTTCATAGCCACGGAATTGACCCGCTCGGCGGTTAAACGTTTCCGAACCCCCGGATCGTGGGCGGGCGTTGTCGGGGACAGCGCGGCGGTCTCCCGGGCCGAGCGGGGGCGTGAGACAGGTGGGCGCCGTCACTCCGAGTCGAGGTCGGTGACGTCCTCGTCGGGGAACGAGATGAGGTTCTCGCGACCGATCCGGAGTTTGTCGATCCGGTCGTCGTCTTCCATCGCCGAGAGGAGCTGGGAGACCTTCGCGTTGGACCAGCCTGTCTCCTTGACGATCGAGGCCTGTTTCATCCGCCCGCCGTTCCGGTCGAGCAACCGCTCGACGCGCTCCTCGTCGCTCAGGAGTTCGACGTCGACCTCGTCGTCTTCCTCGGTGGCGTCGTCCGCCGCGTCGGCACCGGCGGCCGCGACCGCGCCGCCGGCTCCGGCCGCGGCGCCGTCTGTCTCGCCCGACGCGCCCGACGAGCCGCCGGCCTCGTCGGCGCCGCCGGTCGGTGGCGGATCCGCGGCGTCCGGTGCGTCTTCGGCCGCGTTCTCGGCGCTCGCGCCGGTGGATCCACCGCCGGACAGGCCGCCGAAGAGCGCGCCGATGCCGCCGTCGGTGTCGCCGCGGTTGATGTAGACGGCCAGCACCGCCGCGGACGCGCCCGCGAGCACGACGAGAGCGACGATCAGCAGCATCGAGGGGAGCCCGCCCGACCCGTCCGGGCCGGGTGTCGTCGTGACCGTGGTGGCGGTCGGCGTCGGGGTGGGTGACGGCGTCGCGGTTGGCGTGGGCGTCGACGTCCTCGTCGCGGTCGGCGTGGGTGTCGGCGTCGTGGGCGTGGCCGTCGGCGTCGGGGAGGGCGGGGTCGCGGTTGGCGTCGGCGTCGGCGTGCTCCCGGAGAAGACGACGCGTGGCTGTCGGCCGGTGAATTCGATCGGGCCGTCCCACCGGGCGGTGCGGTCCTCGACGCGCGGCGCCTCGACGATATCGTAGCCCTCGGGGGGGCCGATCACGAGCGACCACCCCTCGTCGAGTCGCTCCGGGAGCCACGTCCCCGAGGGCGTGTGGAACGCGTCCTCGACGACGAGTCGGTCGCCCGCGACGCGTCCGAAGTTCGTCCACGTGAACTCGAGGACGAGTCGCCCCGCTCGCTCGTTCGAACTGGTGGTCCGGACGACGTTCCGGAGCGCCATCGACCGGTTGGTCGCCGCGCTCGCGGCCGCCGCGTTTGCCCTGAACTGCTCGAGTCCGAGACTGTACTCGCCGCTGAGAAACCGGGCCGCGATGTCGTCGAACGCGGCGCTGTCGTTCTCGTTGCGTATGGGGAGCGTCACCGAAACCGCCCAGGAGGCGTTGCCGTCCGGCTGGAGCGTGACGTCCCACGTGACACGCGACGTGCCGAGCGACTCGACCGGTGTCGCCGTGCCGGGCGGCGCGCCCGTCGTCACGACCCCCTCGACCGACGCGGCGGGACCGGAGGCCGCGTCGGCGGTCGACCGGTCGGCGGGCGGGTGCGCCGCTCCGAGCGTGCCGACCACGGGTCCGGCCGCGACCAACACGATCAGAACGGCGAGAGGGGCGACGAGCGACCGCGAGGACATAGCCTGTCCGGGACAATTCCTGCCGTCGGGAAAACCCTTTCCATTAAAACGTCACAGCGGATTATGAACGGTCTGCCCGTCTCTCGACAGGTCAGACTCGATGGGAAAGTGACTGGGTTTTTGTAGCCGGGGGCGAAAGAACGGACGAATGCCCGCGAACCGCCCCCTCGCACTCGTTGCGGTCCTCGCGCTCGTCGTGGTCGCGCCGGCGTCGTCGCTCGCCGCTCCGTCGACGACCGGGTCGACCGCGACGAGTACCTCCGCCCCAGTCGCCTCGGCCGGTAGCGTCGGCGTATCGGCCGCCGACGCCGTCGCGGCTGCCGACGCAGGCACCGCCGCGGCGTCGAACGGGTCGGGCACTTCGGCGTCCGCGGCGTCGAACGGGTCGGGTTTGCCCGCGGCGTCGAACGCACTCACTGCCCTCCGGTTCGAGACGGCGGGATACGCGGTCCAGACTGTCGTCGAGACCGAGGCGAACACGACCAACTACCTCGAGATTCCCAACCGCGACGTCGAACGGGACGGGTACGCGAACGCGTCGGCGGATGTCGTCGGCGCCATCGAGCGCGACCTCGCGGCGATCCGGAGCAACTACACGACCCGCTCGTTCGCCCACGCCTACGATGGCGCGACCGAGTCGGAGACGGTCGGCGGGATCCGCACCGAAGTCGAGCGGCTCGAAACCCGGATCGAAACGCTCCGGGAGCGCCAGGAACGGGCGATCAAACGCTACAACGACCAGGCGTGGACGACCGAGCGGTTCCTCCGGGAACTCTCGACCGTGGACGCGGTCGCACGCGGTATCGACGACCGCTTCGACCACCTCGAGAACGCGGTCATCCTCCCGCTCCCGTCGAACCTGAAGACGCGGATGCAGGCGCTGCAGATGGAACTGGTTTCGCTGCGCGGGCCCGTGCGGTCGAGCGTCGGCGAGGCTATCTCGGGTGAGCGCGCCCCGTTCGGTGTCTACACGGCCACCACGGACAACGGCGTCGTCACGGCCTACACCGACGGGCAACTGTTCTACCGCGAGGCGTTTCTCGGGTCGAACCGCGCCCGGTCCGGGGCCAATCTGTTCGTCAGCGACGACGACCCGCGCGGGTTCAGCGCGGCCGACCAGCGCGCCAAGGAACTGTACCCGTGGGCCTACGCCTACGGCGGCGGCGGCGTCGACACGTTCGTCAACACGACCATCTACGAGGTCACGCTCGACAACCCCCACGGGACGCTGGACGTCTACCTCGACGGGCGGACGACCGACGCCTTCCGGGAGATCCAGCGCAAGGGGCTCTCCCTGTTGCCGACCGACCCGCGCGGGAACATCTCGAACGGCGTCAGCCTGCAGATAAACCGCACCCACGGCACCGGCCCGCTCGAAGTCGTCGTCACCGAAGACACCGGCGAACCGCTCAACGCGACCGTGACCGTCAACGGCTACGACGTCGGGCGAACCGGCGCCGACGGGCGACTGTGGACGGTCACGCCCTACCAGCAGGTCCGGATCGTCGCCGAGACTGCGGACGGCCGCACTGTCACGCTCGAGTTCTACGCCGGGTGACGGTCGCGCGACCGAAGAAACCAGCCGCGACCGGTGCTACTCCGAGACGGTGGCGACGGTGGTGATCGCGATTTCGGGATTGTACGATGGTCCCATCGTCACGTGTCGGAAGTCGTCGTAGCCGGCCTCGCGGAACATCCGGTCGGCTTCGTCCTCGTCGTAGAACAGCATGATCGCGTCCGCGAGCTTCTGGAAGACGGTGTTTTTCGGGTAGTTCGGACCGACGACGAGCACCTGGCCGCCGGGTTTGGTGACGCGACGCAGTTCGCGTAGCCCCTCGACGGGGTTGGGCCAGTACTCGATCGACCCCGACGACCAGACGATGTCGAAGGTGTCGTCCCTGTACGGGAGCCGTTCGGCGTCGCCCCGCGAGAAGACGACGGGGCCGCGCTTGCCGAACTTCTTCCAGGCCTGTTCCATCTGGTGGACGCTCTGGTCGAGTCCGTAGACGGTGTCGACGTGGGCGAGCAACCCCTCGGTGGCGAAGCCGGTGCCACAGCCGACGTCGAGGACGCGGTCGTCGGGCTCGATGTCGAGCAGCGCCAGCGCTTCGCTGCGGCTCTCCTCGTTCCAGATGAAGGGGTTCACCTGGTCGTAGACCTTCGAGAGGTACTTGTAGAACAGGCGGGCGCGGGACTTGTCTTCGAGCACTCCCATGAACCTATCGCCGGAACTTCGGACCTGACCGGCATAATTCCCCTGTTTCCCGCCGGCCAGCGGGGACGAGGGCGGCGACACTTCGCAACTACCAAATAGGCGCTGGTCACATCTCCGGACGATTAGCCAATGCCAAGGCCAGAGGTTCTCGAGCGAATTACGGACGCCGAAGACGAGGCAGAGGAAATCGTCGCCGAGGCCGAGGAAGACGCCGAGGCGCGGATCGACGAGGCACGCGAGGAGGCCGACGAGATCCGCGAGCAGGCCCGCGAAAAAGCGGACGCCGCGGCCGACGAGCGACTGGAAGAGGCGCGCGAGACGATCGAGGCCGAGCGCGAGGAGATCCTCGCCGAGGGGCGCGAGGAGCGCGAGGCGCTCGAAGCGCGAGCCGAATCGAACACCGAGGACGTGGTCGAATACGTCGTGACACAGTTCGAGGAGGCGGTGCATGCTCAGACCTAAGCAGATGAGCAAGGTGTCCGTGACGGGCTCGAAGGCCGTCATGGACGACGTGATCGGTGCCGTCCACGACCTGCATCTGCTCCACCTCAGCGAGTACGACGGCCGGTGGCCCGAGTTCGACAACGGCGACCCGGCCGCGGGCGCCAACGAGGCCTCCGAGAAACTCGTCACGGTGCGCTCGCTCAAGAGCATCCTCGGCGTCGAACCCGAGGACGCGGGCAAGAGCCGCATCATCACCGACGAGACCATCGAGGAGGAACTCGAACGCGTCCGGACGGAAGCGAACGAACTCGACGACCGCCGCGACGAGGTCGAGAGCGAACTCCGCGACGTCGAAGAGGAGATCGGCTCGATGGCCCCCTTCGCGACGCTGGGCATCGACCTCGATCTGTTGTGGGGGTACGACACCCTCGCCGTCGCCGTCGGGGAGGGCGACGCCGACTCCGTCGAGCGCGCGCTCGCCGATATCGACGCCCCCTCACAGGTCTTCGCCGAGGACGGCGTCGTCGCCGCCTTCGCCTACACCGACGAGGGGACGCTCGAATCCGCGCTCGTCGAGGCGAACTTCACGGCCGTCGAGGTTCCCGAGGAGTCGGGTGACCCCGAGGACGTGCTCGGCGAACTGCGCCACCGCAAGCAGCAACTCGAGTCGAACCTGGAGACGGTCGAGAACCAGATCGAGGACCTGCGCTACGACGAGGCCGGCTTCCTGCTGGCCGCCGAGGAGAAACTCTCCATCCAGGTCCAGAAAGCCGAGGCGCCCCTCTCGTTCGCGACGACGCGCAACGCCTTCGTCGCCGAGGGGTGGATCCCGAGCGAAGAAGTGTCGACGTTCGAATCCGAACTCGCCGACGCGGTCGGCGACCACGTCGAGGTCGAGGAACTCGAACGGGCCGCCTACAGCCGTCACGGCCACGCCGAGACGACTGAGGAAGTCCACGACGGCGCCGCGGGCGGTGCGGGCGGCGCGGCCTCGGGCGGTGGAGCCGCGGCGGCCGCTGGGGCCGCGGGGGCCGCGACCGCGGACGACGCCGACGGCGCGACCGCGAGCGGTGACGACGGCGCCGGGGAAGCGACCGCGAGCGGTGACGACGGCGCCGGGGAAGCGACCGCCGACGGCGGAGCGGAGGAGGTCCGCTCGGACGGCGGCGTCGTCACGATGGGCGACGAGGACCCGCCCGTGGTCCAGAACAACAGCGGCATCGTCGAGCCCTTCGAACTGCTCACGAAGGCCGTCGGCCGGCCGAACTACTCGGAGCTCGACCCGACGCTCATCCTGTTCCTGACCTTCCCGCTGATGTTCGGGTTCATCATCGGCGACCTCGGGTACGGCCTGATCTACACGGGGCTGGGGTACTACGCGTACGCGAACTTCGAGTCGAAGGGGTTCAAGCAGTTCGGACTCGTCGCGGCCGCTGCCGGTGTGTCGACGACGATATTCGGCATCCTCTACGGTGAGATATTCGGGCTCCACCTCGTCTCCACGCACTTCTGGGAGGGGCTCGTCGGCCTCGAGTCGGCGCCGATCCACAAGGGTCTCCAGCCCTACTACGCCTACTACGCGAACGCGTGGTTCGTCGTCACGGCGCTGTTCGGCCTCCTGCACCTGAACACGGGCTACGTGCTCGAGTTCATCGAGAACAAGGCGCTGCACGGCACGAAGGAGGCGGTCCTCGAGACCGGCTCCTGGCTGCTCGCGCTGAACGGCACATGGCTGTTCATTTTCAGCCGCCCGCCGTCGGAGACGGTCGACGGCGAGACGACCTACCTGGGTCCGAAACCGGACTTCATCTACGAGGTGTTCAACACCGGCTCCGGCGCGGCGTTCGAACTCGGCTTCACCGGGATCCCGTCGCCGACCACGGTCGCCACGCCGCTGGGGACGATCCCGCTGATGGAACTCGTCGGCACCGGGATGATCGGTCTCGGCATCGCGCTGCTGGCCGTCGGCCCGGCCCACGAACTCGTCGAGATACACCAGGTGCTGGCCCACGCACTGTCGTACCTGCGGATCGCCGCGGTGCTCCTGGCGAAAGCGGGGATGGCCTTCGCGGTCAATCTCCTCTTTTTCGGCGCCTACGAGACCCACGGCGAGTACCACTACATGCTCAGCCACGGACCCGACTACGTCGCCAGTCACCACCCCGACGCGACCATCCTCTTCGACGGGATGATGCACGGCGGGCCTGCGATGCTCGTGTTCGGCATCGTCGTCCTGCTCGTCGGGCACCTCGTCGTCTTGCTGCTGGGCGTCACGTCCTCGGGTATCCAGTCCATCCGCCTGGAGTACTTCGAGTTCTTCGGGAAGTTCTACGAGGGCAACGGGACGACCTACACGCCCTTCGGTAGCGACCGGGACTACACTGCCGACGACGGCTCCTGACCGGGGCCGACGGCGGTTCGTCGACGAGACGAGAGCGGCCGCGGTATCCGACGCGCGGGTCGGACCGCGAGACGCGGCGCGAACAGCCGACGGTTTCTAATCCTCGTTTTGCGGCTTCTATTCGACCGATTTGGGAAGCTTTATGCCCACGATAGAGCAATTCGAGCGTGTACGGAACCGAAGCCGTCGCGACTCAACTCAACCCATGATCGACAATCTTCCACAGCTGGCCGACGTCGTACTGCAGAACGCATCGAGTCCCGCGATCACCGCCGAGGGCGCTCGCGCGCTCGGTCCAAGCCTGGCCGTCGGGCTCGGCGCGCTCGGGACAGGTATCGCACAGCGCTCCATCGGGGCCTCCGCCGTCGGCGCGGTCGCCGAGGACGACGACATGTTCGTCTCCGGGCTCATCTTCACGGCGCTGCCCGAGACGCTGATCATCATCGCGTTCGTGACCATCTTCCTGGTCTGAGAACGCCCCCTATCCCACAATTATGAGCCTCGATACAGTCGTAGAGGACATTCGCGACGAGGCCCGCGCACGTGCGGACGAGATACGGGCTGACGCCGAGGCACAGGCAGACGAACTCATCGAGGAGGCCGAGGCCGACGCCGACGAGATCCGCGACGAGCGGGCCGCCGAGGTCGAGGCCACCATCGAGCAGGAGCGCGAACAGAAGCTCTCGAGCGCGAAGCTCGAGGCCAAACAGGCACGGCTCGAAGCCCGCCGCGACGCGCTCGCGGACGTCCGCGACGCTGTCGAGGAGGAACTCGCGACCCTGGGCGGCGACACGCGCGAGGAGCTGACCCGCGCGCTGCTCGACGCCGCGGCAACCGAGTTCGACGACGACAGCGACGTCGTCGTCTACGGGCGCCCCGACGACCAGGACCTGCTGGAGGAGATCCTCGACGAGTACGCCTTCGAGTACGGCGGCGAGTACGAGTGTCTCGGCGGCGTCGTCGTCGAGAGCGAGGCCTCCCGCGTCCGGGTGAACAACACGTTCGACTCGGTGCTCGAGGACGTCTGGGAGGACAACCTCCGGGAGATCAGCGACCGGCTGTTCGAATCATGAGCACGACCGACGACTACGAATCGAGCAACTACGAGTACGTGACCGCTCGCGTCCGGTCGCGCCGGTCGAAGCTGTTCGACGACGACGACTACCGCAAGCTGGTCCGGATGGGCACCGGCGAGATCGCCCGCTTCATGGAGGAAAGCGAGTACGAGACGGAGATGAACCGTCTCGGCGCGCGCCACTCCGGGGGCGACCTCATCGAGTACGCCCTGAACGAGAACCTCGCCGGCCACTTCGACGACATGCTGCGCTGGGCCGACGGGCGCCTCTACGGCTACATCGCTCGCTACCTGCGGAAGTTCGACGCCTGGAACCTGAAGACGATCCTCCGCGGCCTGTACTCCGGTGCGGACCGGGCGGCCGTCGAGGACGACCTCATCGACGCGGGCGAACTCGGCGAGGACCTGCTGGCGCGACTGCTCGACGCCGACTCGGTCGAAGTCGTCGTCGAGTCGCTCGACCGGACAATCTTCGGCGAGTCACTCGCCGCGGCGATGGAGGACTACGAGGAGACCGGGCTGCTCATTCCGCTGGAGAACGCCATCGACCGGACCTTCTACGAGCACCTGATGGACAACCTGCCGGACGAACCCGACCGGGCGACGCGCCTGTACGTCGAGTTCCTCGAGGCGGAGATCGACTTCCGGAACCTCCGGAACGCGCTCCGACTGGCCCGCAGCGGGACGGATCTCGACCCCTCGGAGTACTACATCGAGGGCGGACAGCTGTTCGACGAGGGCGAGATCCGCCAGCTCGTGGCCAACCAGGACCAGCTCGTCGAGCGGGTGCGCGAGAGCACCTACGGCGACGACCTCGACGCGGCGCTGGACGTGCTCACCGAGGCCGATAGCCTCGTCGAGTTCGAGCACGCGCTCGACGCGGCTCTGCTCGAGTACGCGGACACGCTGTCGAATCGCTACCCGCTGTCGGTGTGTCCGGTGCTCTCTTTCATCCTCGCCAAGGAGCGCGAGGTGGACAATATCCGCGCCATCGCGCGCGGCAAGGAGGCCGGGCTGGGCCCCGACGAGATCGAATCGGAGCTGGTGATACTATGACAGTGGAGGCCCGACGATGAGCCAGGAGATCGCCGTCGTCGGCAGTCCGGACTTCACGACGGGCTTTCGCCTGGCGGGCGTCCGGAAGTTCGCCGACATCGACGAGACCGGCGGCGAGAATGTGGACGAACAGTACGACGAGGCCGTGCGGGAGATGCTCGCCGACGACGACGTCGGCATCCTCGTGATGCACGACGAGGACCTCGAGCGACTCTCCCGCGGCGTGCGGTCGGACGTCGAAACGAGCGTGGAGCCGGTACTCGTCACACTCGGTGGCGCGGCCGGCTCCAGCGGCCTGCGAGAGCAGATCAAACGCGCCATCGGCATCGACCTGATGGAGGAAGACTGATATGAGTCAAGCAACAGACACAACGGTTCGCGAGGACGGCGTCATCGAGAGCGTCTCGGGGCCCGTCGTCACCGCGACGGACCTCGACGCGAAGATGAACGACGTCGTCTACGTCGGCGACGAGGGACTGATGG
>Ga0207719_100837_pt1 | contig 11805 bp, 10 predicted proteins | sample A23P1SouthBayCA_2_FD_187279 | JGI IMG/M metagenome (GOLD analysis project Ga0207719, IMG submission 187279) | Aerobic enrichment media microbial communities from Eden Landing Ponds, California, USA - A23 P3 (3) (SPAdes) | ecosystem: Environmental > Aquatic > Marine > Unclassified | place...
ACCGGAACACGTTCAGATTCTTCGAACAGTACGAAGACGAAGCGGCATTCGGTAAGCACGCCGAAACGGACCACTTCGAAGAATTCGAATCTGCGCTTCCCGAACTGCTCGCAGGTGAGCCGACAGTCACTCGGTTCGACGTCGAGGCGGCATCGGACCTCGACCTGTAAGCCAGAGCAACGATCAACAGGCCCCTCCTGAGCAGAAACTTCCAGTCAGAGATCTTCGACGATCGGGAAAACTCCGCCGAGAACGATCCCATACACCAGATGCCAGATGAGGACCGGGACAGTGACGTTTGGAACTGATGGCGGTGAGGAGAACCCGGCAACGCCTAACCAGATGGGCATGATGATCCCGGCACCAACGATTGCGAGCATCATTCCGTACACCACACCAGCGAGCGTCGATTTCCAGAACCAATCGGTAATTCTGTACAGACCGGGGTCGGACAGGAGCAACGAGAAGAGCATACCGAACAGTGAACCATGCACGAGGTGCGCAATCCAACCGCTGACCAGGTTCCCGGACTGGCCGTAGAGACCTGCGATCGCCAGTTGTAGCGTCGATAGGTCCATCAGGCTGATAGCTGCACCCATCGCTATCGTCGCGATGATGCCGGCGATACCACCCCCTTTCCATGCCCAGTCCTTTTCGAACGGAGTCGTCGCTTCGGTTCCGCGGTCTCGGTCGCGGTTATTGTTGAGAGTCATACTGTCGTCGACGTACTCGGATTTCCCCGGGGAACATTCATCAGTCTAGGACAACCTCCATCACACTCGGTTACAGATCGGTGACCCCCCAATTGAAATATCGATTTAAGCTGCCCTGTCTCAGCGTCACTGATCCTCGATAGAAAGCGAATAGATCCGTTTTCGCGCGTCCATGAAGGAAATTCGGGAGTCAACGACATCGTTATCTTCGAGTTCGCTCAGCGCAAATCGAACCGTCCGTGGCGGGAGAAGTGTCGATTCAGAGATTTGCGACTGGTTCTGTTCTCCTTCGTACTCCAGTGTCTTGGCGACCAATTTCGCACTCGGGGGAAGGTCCGCTAAGGCAGAGCGTGTCGTGGCAGCCATCGAAACCGTTTGTTCAGTCATCTACGTCGGAATGAACGGTGACTGTTTTTAATAACACATCGGAAGTGCACGCTACCTACACATTCAATTCGAACGACAGCCTCCATCGGGTTTCAGTCAATTCCGCCTCCCGGAATTTTAACCCGCCAAGCATGGATACTGAATTACAGTCATAGTTACGTAATAGTAATGGGGTTACCTGTAGCTCATTGGCATCGCCTATCGAAAATGGTTCGCTCAAGTTCTGAAATGGTGGATATCCCACTTCTGGGTGTTACTAAATGTTTGTTTTGAAACCAGTCAAAGGGTGCTGAGCCTGCTGCAGAAGTTGAGACTTGTTGTCTCAACAATGTATATGGCGTTCGGTTGCGTTAATTTTGGCGTGCATTGTGGTAGACGGCGAGTGCTTCGAGCCAGGATTGTGCCGTTTCGAGCGTGACATGGCTAAAAATGTTTGTAAATGATGGTGTTTGTCGTTATACTTTACTGAATATATATTCTATGGCGTTCCGATTCCCATTCGACATCACCTGTAATCGGTAACCGTCTTCATTGAGAACTGTGCTGAGATAACTCGCACTATCGACGAGAAACTCGGGATCACCGAGCTGACATCGTCTGTGTAACTCGGCGAGAAACCACCGCGTTGTCTGTTTCGTCGTCGACGGAAACAGACTGAGATGAATGATTTCGTTGGTTTCCGGATCGACAGCGCCGTACAGCCAGTGCTCGGCATCGTTGACGCGGATCATCTTCTCGTCGACCACGACTTGATCCGCGGTTACCGTCGAGATCGGCTGTAAGTCGACCTTGTGTACCCACTCGTGGATCGTGACGTGACTCCGTTCGACTCCCAAACTTTCGAGATTCTGACTTACATCCCGAAGTGATATACCCGCCAAATACCACCGAATGCCCACTTGAATCGCCCACTCGGGAGTCCGCCGTCGCTCCACAAACGACAAGTCAATCCACACGATACTCTCGTCGAGGCGTTCGATCTCGACCATAGACATTCTGAAGTCGAAGCCACATCCTCTAATTTAACGCGGCCGTTGTCAGCCGGGGAACCTACTTCGAGTAGAGTCTGACGCGATCCAATCACTTCGAATCAATTGCATACTCGCTGTCTCTCTGCCTCTCGCGACAGCATTATCCTATAGTAACCGTTAGAACTTTCTACTCAGAAATTGTTGCTGTGATCAATGGACCATCTCGACGAGATCTCCGTCGAAGAACTCCAAGACGCCCTCGACAACGTCGAGGGTAACAAGCCGACACAACGGTTGTTAGCCGCGATTGCGTACAAAAACGGCGTGACGCAGACCGAACTTGCAGAGTGGCACGACACCGGGCGAAGAACGATCTACAGCTGGTTGATGCGACTTGATACGGACGAACCGCTGGAGCAAGCTGTATCTGATGCTCATCGATCCGGAAGAAAACGAAAGCTCTCAGAATCACAGCAAAAAGAGTTCGAACGCACAGTTCACGAACCGCCCGAGGAGGTCGGGATCGACGCACCGGCGTGGACGCCAGCACTCGTTCAGGAATTCCTCGAAGAGTCGTACGGCGTCGAGTACTCCTATCCGAGCTGTCGGCGGCTGTTGAAAGAAACAGGACTAAGCTATCAAAAACCTCGCCGCACAGCCGCCGAAGCCGAGGAATCCGACCAAGAAGAATTCCACGACGAGATCAAAAAAAGCGACTGGAGATGGACGCCACAGTAGTTTGCATCGATCAGACCAAGAAATCCGTCCAAGTTGAGCCGCGTGCAGCGTGGTTTCCCCGGGGATCACAGCCGACGGTCGAACTCTCTGGCCAACGCGACTGGACGTGTCTGCTCGGTGCAGTCACCGACGATGGCGAGTGCTTCTTCTCCCGATTTACTGAATACGTTACCGGCGATCACGCAAAACATTTCATCCTCGCGTTATGCGAAGAATTCGAAGAAGATCCGATCATCGTACTCGACGGAGCGCCGTATTTCCAGGCGTCGACCGTCACCGACTTGGCGGCTCGTGAGGACCTCGCTTTCGTCACGTTCCCTTCGTATTCGCCGGAACTCAATCCTGTCGAGGAATGTTGGTGACAACTCCAAGATGCCCTGAGCAACCGATTCTTCCATTCTCTTGATGAACTGACCACCGCGATCGATACCGCTCTCGACCAACTTTCCCTTCCAAAAGTGAGCAATTATTTTTGATGTACACTATAGCCACGACAGTTCGTCTCCAGAGAGTTCGTGTGGAACCCCCCTCAATTTCAACTGGAATATCGCGTGACGACTTTCTTCTTCGGGAAGATCGATCTCGAAATGTGACGATAGCCGTCCAGGACGAAGAATCGCGGGGTCGATGTCCCCCGGCCGGTTTGTCGCACTGACGACGATGGCGACATCCGCTGCATCGGAGGCCACTGCCGTGCCGCCGCCCATCGCGATCTCAAAATCTGCCTCGGTGAGGGCCGTGCGTCGTTCGTCCCCTCGTCCACCATCGCCACTACCTGATCGTTCCCAGTCGTCGGATCGCCGCCGATGGGACCCCACTGAAGACGTGCTCAACGCCCGGATAGTCAGCGGACGTGGAGGCCTGGGACCGCTCTCCCCTCCAAAGTCGGAGACACATCGGAGGTGTGTCGACGCCGTTTGAGCCGTGTCTGGGACTTAGAGGTCGGTGATTCGCTGGTAAGAGTCGTCGAGGGCTCTGGCGTCTTCTTCCAGGAGAGCGGCGACGAGATACTCGGAGTAGTTAGTGAAGTGCTCGATGAGGTCGGCGAGGCGCTGTGAGTCGATGGCTTCGACGGAGTCCAGTAGCATGAATGGGAGTTCCTCGTAGACATCGTGGGCGAGATAGCCGGCCAGCGCGAACACGAAGCCGGTGACTTCGCGCTCACTCTCGGAGAGATTGTCGACGGTGTCCTCATAGACGGCGCCGTCAGCCGTGCTCCGGACGATGTGGAGTTCGAACGAGGATTTTGTCACGTTTCGGCGCCCCTCGCGCTGTTGGCGCTCAGTGCGTTCGAGCCAGATGCGATCGAGGTTATTGTATTCCAGCAGGTCGAGGACGGTGTCCATGTGATTGTTGAATGTCTCGATGGCTTCCGCTTCGAGCCGGTCAATGCGGGTGCGTAGTGATTCGATCTCCTCTTGAAGTTCGTCGCGCTGGGCTTCAAGCTGGTCGCGATCGTCGACCCGATCCTCGATTCGAGCGATTTCGTCGGTGACCTCGGCGAGGTCGGATTCGAGCCGACCGACGTCGACTTCGAGCTGGTTGGCCTCCTTGTGAAGTTCGATGAGTTCATCCTGCTCGTCGTCAGTACGGAGCGTCTCGATCTCGTCCTCGAGCGCCTCGACTTCGTCGACGAGGTCGTCCCGCTTGGTTTCAAGACCGGAGATACGGTCTCGGTGCTCGTCGATTTCCTCATTGATACCATCAAGGCGAGACTGGAGCTGTCGGCGCTGACGGCGTTGCTCCTCGAGTTCGCTCTGATTGGTCCGAAGGGTGCTGATCTGCTCGTCGAGATCGTTGCGTTCCTCCATTTTCTCGCGGTGGACCTCCCGGAGGCGATCGAGCATGCTCTCGATCTGGTCGGTGGTGACGTCGCCCCCACAGGTCCAGCAGACTAGGTCGTCTTCGTCCTCGACGAGCTGGTCGGTCAGCGGCTCGGCGTCGCTGTCGTCGCCGAAGATATCCGTGAACAGGTCGAGGTCGTCGTCGAGGAGATCCTCGTTGAACCGGATGACCGTCTGGAGGCGATCGATCGTGTCGTCGAGATCGGACCGATGGGTGTGAAGGTGGTCGAGTTCGTCATCGAGCTCCTCGATCCGCTCCTCGGGGACCGCATCGAGGGATTCGAGGTCCTCTTCCACCTCGCTCTGTTCGTGTTCCAGCGCGTCGATACTCTCCTCGTGGGATCTGAGCTGCTGGCGAGTGGATTCGAGAGAGGACCGAACGTCGCTCAGTTCTTCCAGTCTGGATTCGAGCTTGTCCTTTTCTTCTTTCTTTGATTCTATGTCTTCATCAATATTGTCTATCTCGTCCTGTATCTCGGATATCTCATCTCTTTTTTCGCCAATATCATCTTTAATATCCTCCTTCTGGCCCTCAAGTCTGGGCAACTGTGATTGTAATTTACTGATTTCCTCTATCTCGTCATCAATATCGGATCTTTCTTCCTGATATTGGGATATATGCCTATCGATCTGGTCAGTGTCGACCGGGTGCATGATGAGGTCGCGCAACTCGTCTCCCCGGGCGACTGCGCGGCGCGCCTCGTTCGACTCCAGCAAGAACGCAAAGAGGTCTACGATCGTTGTATCCTCGAGGTAGGGATCCCCGTTGGTGACGAGTTGGCCGTTCTGTCGTCGAACGGTTCGAGTATAGGTCTGGTCGCCGATCGTGAGTGTGACCGATCCCTCGTCGGCGTTGGATTTCAGTGAGAACTGGTCACTTCCGAACGCCGCCATCAACGCCTGAAGCAAGGATGTCCGATTTGTCGCATTCCGCCCGCTTAGGATCGTGACGCCTGGCGTGAACCTGACCGTCGTTTCGTCTATTCCGCCGATGTTCTCGACCGCTAGCATTACTTCTTGCTCTACTGCTTCACTCATTATCTGAGTTTCATAATCCTGGCCAAATAAATGGTCGGGTTTCCTTCGGCATCGCCCACCGTGACGGGGCCAGAAGCTGCGTAACTGTCCTCCATCGAAACAGCTCCGTCCTCGAGTGCTAACTCGCCCAATGAGAACTTTGGCTGTCGACGTGATAACCTCCCCATCTGGAGATTTTGTACAGTGCATCGATGCGTGGGTACTCACCAACACGGGAGTCACGTAGTGGTACACTTTTCTCTCGTTGAGGCTGACTCGAACAATTCCTATCAGAAATATATCGTCCTGTAGCCACCTAACGTTCCAGACGCTATCATGGTGTAATTGTTCTCGATGAGATTCGAATATGGGTATTATATGATACTAATATTGTGTTCCGGATGGGATTTCAGGTGCGTGCAATTCTGGTTCAATCCGCAAGGAACTATGACGATATCAGTGCTGTCATAAAATAGTGGCGGAGCCAGTATTGTCAGCGGTGCCAAACACAGATCCCGTTGTCTCCTGGATTGTGGTGTTCATGCAGGAGTTGCAGAGCAGTCGCAACCGCCGGATTGGAAGAGTTCCCGGACGGTGCATTGTGCGCCGCAGTCGGCACAGTGGATTCGAACGGTGACGACGACGCTGGGATCCCCGAGTGTGAGCCCTCCCTCCTTCGAAAGGCTCGTCAGCACAGAGTTGGTGACGCTCTCGAGGCGAGTTTTCAGCCGTTGAACCGTCGCCAGTCCCTGGCTACGCTGGGTTTCCGTGTCGGTTGACGAGTCGGGTGGGGTTGCATTGCGATACTTTGTGAGATACGTATGAATGGCCTGCCGGGAGACAAAATCGTCTTGGAGTTGATCTACGTCCACATCGTGTCGGGATAGCTGATCGCGGGCCTGTGAGCGACTTCCACGGCTAACGTCGTCGTCGGTGAGCAGCCGGTGGAGGTTCTCGACTTCCCCAGCTAGGAGAGACGCTTCGGTGTCCACGAGCACGGAGCGCAGCAGGTACAAGTTGAACTCGTCGACGAGCTCTCGTACGCTCTTTCGTTCGTTTCGTCTCGTCCACTGCTGTTCGAGTTCGTCCCCGACCCCGTCGAGTCCGTATTCGTCGATGAGCCGCGCCACCTTCGACCTCGATCTGCCCCGAGTATCGGTCATCGATATCGCTTTGTTTGGACAGCAACGACTTTTCCGTTTCGATACGCTGGGTTCGCCACTCTCTGACAACGCTCCGGTACTGGCGGAGCTCGCTTTTAACCGATCAAGTGAATCGGTTTTCCACGTAAATATTAGACGAGTCGATTCTGTACCGAGTCAGCACGTCCCGGAGGTCGAACCGTTGATCTCGCTTTGTCTGTTGTCGAGAGGATATGCTTTCGTCCGACACCCGCGAGCGGGAGGATGGCATCGACAGTGGAGTTCTGGGAGATGCTATGACAACACTAAAACCGTCATACTATGTGGAGGGTTATCGCGAATTACGGAGACGTAGTTGGAGCTCGTAAGCGAGACCCGGTCGACGAACCGAATCAGGGACAACCACTCTTGGAATACCCGTACCGGACGATTCTGGAACGAACTGTGGAGACGACGCTACCCCTTCAGCGATACATGTTGATGTCGTACTCTTCGGGCGGATCGACGCTGTGGAGGTGCTCGACGAAGTAATCCCATCGCGATCGAATAAAGTACGCGGAGTCGGAGAGGTCGTGGTGGCGGTTCGGGAGCGTGAGCATATCGAAGTCCTTGTTGGCCTCGACGAGCGCTGCCACGAGTTGACGCGTCGCTGCTGGGTGGACGTTCTCGTCCAGCTCACCGTGAACCAACAGGAGCTCTCCTTCGAGCTGGTCGGCGAGAGTCACGTTCGACTGCTCGTGGTAGTGGTCTTCGACCGGATACCCCATCCAGCATTCGTTCCAGGAGGCCTTGTCGAGGCGATGGTCGTGGTTTCCGGCGGAGGAGACCGCCACGTCGTAGAAGTCCGGGGACGTGAGCAGCGCTTGCGCCGAGTCATACCCGCCGGCCGAGTGTCCGTAGATCCCCACGCGAGAGACGTCCATGTAGCGGTGTTCCTCGGCAACCTGTCGGATGGCGGATTTGTGGTCCTCAACACTGGTTCGCGCCAGGTTTCGATACGAGTGGTCCCGGAAAGCCTTCGAGCGACGACCAGTCCCTCGGCCGTCAACCATGACGACCACGAACCCGAGTTCGGCGATCGCTTGAGCCTGCGAGCGGTACGCGGCGAACGTCTTTGGGACGTGGAAGTCGTGTGGACCCGTGTAGATCTGTTCGATCACCGGGTACGCTTCGTCAGGATCGAAGTCAGATGGCCGCCACAGCACACCGTACAGGTCGGTATCGCCGTCCGCCGCTGTCGCTTTGAACGGTTCCGGTGGTTCCCAGCCCGTATCACGGAGTTGTTCGGCGTCGGCCTCCGCTAGCGTGCGGATCACGCGTCCGCTATCGGTGCCCCGCAAGACGGTTACGGGCGGCTGGTCGACCCGGGAGTAGGTGTCCACGAAGTACTCTCCGGAGGGCGAAAAGTCGACCTCGTGGTCGGCTCGTTCGGGCGTCAGCAGCGTGAGGTCCGACCCGTCAAAGTCGACGCGGTAGAGGTGTCTGAGGTAGGGGTCTCGGCCTTCCTCTCGCCCACTTGCCGTGAAGTACACGTATCGGTCGTCGTCATCGATGTGTTTCACGTTTCTAACCACCCACTTACCCTCTGTAATCCGATTCCGGACTTCCCCTGTCGATACGTCGAGGAGGTACAGATGGTGCCAGCCGCTTCGCTCGGACGTCCAGACGATTTCCTCCCCGTTCTGGACGACGTGTGCCCCCGACATATTGGGGTCTACGAGCGTGTCGAAGGACTCCTCGACGAGAACAGTCGACGCTCCGGTCATCGCATCGACAGTGAGAAACTCCACGGCGTCGAATCCACGGGGTCGGTTCAGATAGTGGAGTTTCTCGCTGTTGTCGAACCACTCGAAGAGGGGGCCGCTGTCGATGGTCAACAATGGGATCGGGTCCACGTCGAGAAACGTTCTAGTACGCCGTTCGACGTCGAAGACGACCGGTTCGGCCACTGGGAGACCGACTTCCCCCGAGAGCGGGTACGGGTAGGTGTACCGCTTCGGGTGGGTGCGGTCGTCCGGGGTTGACTGGACGAGCGTGAACCTGTTGGCGGACCGCTGGTCGAGCCGGTAGGTCACCAGTCGACGTGAGTCGGGCGACCAGTTGACCTCGACTGACTGCTCGATGTCTTCGGTGCCGTCCTCGACCATGTCGACTGGCGACGGCAGCGGCGTCGCGTAGTCGTAGTGTTCGGTCCCGTCGTCGGTCAACTGGATTACCTCCTGGCGCTGGGTGTCACGGACGAACAGATCGTGGTCCTCAACGAATACGACCCACCGACCATTAGGTGAGACAGAGGAGTTCGATTCACTGTCTGGGTCCTCGGCAACTTGTTCACACTCGTAGGTCGACAGATCACACTCGTACTGCCTGTCGTCGATCTGAAATCGTATCGCAGATTCGTCGTCGACATACTCGAAAGAATCAAACGGAAGTGCATCCGGTTCGACATCACATCCTATCTCGTTATCGATAGAACTCGCAAGTCGTTCGTGATTGAAGGCTGGCACACACTCGTTCCGTTTCGGATCGACCCTGAGGAACTCTGTTCCGTTCGCGCGGTCCAGCCGAAACCAGAAGTCGTCGCCTTCTCCGATCCAGTTCAGATCGATCGACTCGTTGCGGACCAGCGACTCGCTGTTTTGCGGGAGGAACTGCTCGGCCCGTTCGTATGCGTTCTCCGACCCTGGCTCCATCGCCCGAACGATATGTGGGGTTCTATTTAATGGTTTTGGTAGATCGATCTATATTTGTCGGCTGTGGGAGCGTGGACTAGCCGTTGGAACTGGATGCATCTGCTGGCGTCGAGTCGATTCACAGCCAGGCCTCGAGACGGTCGAAGGCTTCGTCGATCCGGTCCACAGAGTTCGCGTACGCGATTCGCACACGACCGGCACCAACCTCGCCGAACACGGTTCCCGGGACGAGGGCAACACCCGCCTCTTCCAGGAGCGAGGCTGCGAACGCCCGTTCGTCTTCGTGTCCGCTCGGGAGCGTCGGAAAGGCGTAGAACGCGCCCGAGGGAGTCGAGCACTCCATACCTGGCACGTCCTCGATCCGCTCGGAGACGCGGTCACGACGGCGAGTGAACGCCTCGACTATCGGCGTGTGGAGCCCACTCATCAGCGCGCGAACGCCGGCGTGCTGGGCCATCGAGGGGGCACACGTCGACGTGTACTGGCGGACGCGAACGATGGGGTCGACGAAACGAGCCGGGGCTCCCAGGTAGCCGAGACGCCATCCCGTCATCGAGTAGGCCTTCGAGAAGCCGTTCACCGTAATCGTTCGCTCCTGCATCCCATTGAGGGCGCCGAGGCTCCGGTGCTCTCGCCCATCATAGCGGATCTTCTCGTATATCTCGTCCGAGAGCACGAGGAGGTCGTTCTCGACCGCGACATCGCGGATCACCGCCGCATGTGTCTCGTCGAGCATCCCCCCTGTTGGGTTCTGGGGGCTGTTGACGACGAGGAGCCGCGTCTGATCGGACACGGCTGCGGACAGCGATTTGGGATCGGGCTGGAACCCCATTTCTGGGTCCAGATCGTAGGTGACCGGTGTTGCGCCCGCCATTCGCGTACTCGGTGTGTACGTCCAGCCGGGGTCGGGCACCAGGACTTCTTCGCCCTCGTCCACAAGTGCGAGTACGGTCACGAGTACGGCCTCGGTTGCGCCCGAAGTGACGACGATTTCGGTGCTAGGGTCGTAGTCAAGTCCGTTTTCGGTGGCGAACTTCTGGGCAATCGCTTCCCGGAGTGGTTCGATACCGTAGTTCGACGTGTAGTGGACGCGACCGTCCTCGATCGCATCGATCCCCGCGGCCTTGATCTCCTTTGGCGTATCGAAGTCCGGACGACCGATTTCGAGGTGTACCACGTCCCGACCGTTTGCTTCGAGCCGGGCGCACTCCTCGAAGATGTCACGGATCCCAGAGAACGCGATGTTGTCCATACGGCTGGCTGCTGAATTCACGGCTGGCATGTTTCTCCGACATACCCCTTAGCACATAAATGTACGTGTCGGCGTATCCACTGTGGTACGAATCACAGTGAACTGACGGACATTGGGGGAGGTACGTTGCGTAACTCACGGGGATCGGGGAAGGGTGTTCATTTCGTGGACATTTATGATAGTTCGTCGTCTAATCCGCCGGTTCCACATATCGTGGTTATTTATATTGGATCGGCCGGGACACCCATCTTGTCCACAGTGGGTAGATATTTAAGTAATACTGTCGTTTATCGAAATATGGATAGCGAGAATCGTCCGGTCAAGACGACGTTTACCTCGTTAGCGATTCTCGAGGTACTGCAGGAACTCAATGGGGCCACGGTCTCGGAGCTGATGGAGCACACGGAACTGGGGAGGAGTACCGTCTACAATCATCTCCAGACGTTATCCGACTCGGAGTACGTCGTCAAGGAGGGTGCCGAGTACCACGTCGGGATGAAACTCTTTCATCTCGGAGAGTACACACGGGGGCGGAAAGACGAATACGCGTTCGCACGGGACGCGGTTCAGGATCTCGCCGAGGAGACGGGAATGGAAGCCGGGTTGAACATCGAGGAGCATGGGGAGATATTTACTCTGTTCGACAAGATCGGCAACTCGACGGTATCGGGGTTCGATGTCGGCAGCCAGTTTCACATGCACTGCACGGCGGCCGGCAAAGCGATCCTCGCGGAACTGCCTGAGAAGCGCCGTGACGAGATCATCGACACCCACAGGCTTCCCGCACGGACGGAGTCGACTATCACCGACCAGGACGAACTCCTCGAGGAACTCACGGAGATCCGCGAGCAGGGATATGCAGTCAACAGAGAGGAGAACGTCGTCGGATACCAGTCAATCGCGACGGTGATCACGTATCCTGACGGTCGTATCTTTGGCGGCCTTGCGGTCGGTGGCCCTTCTTACATTCTGAGCGATGGTATCGACCAGAGTATGTACGACGCGCTGTTCGAGACGGCCAATCGGATCGAATCGGAGTTGGCTACTG
>Ga0207719_100838_pt1 | contig 11804 bp, 11 predicted proteins | sample A23P1SouthBayCA_2_FD_187279 | JGI IMG/M metagenome (GOLD analysis project Ga0207719, IMG submission 187279) | Aerobic enrichment media microbial communities from Eden Landing Ponds, California, USA - A23 P3 (3) (SPAdes) | ecosystem: Environmental > Aquatic > Marine > Unclassified | place...
ACCCGCGTGTACGGGCCCGCCTCACCGTTCTCATCGAGCGTCAGCCCCGACTCCGAGGGCCCCTCCGGCGTCTTTCCGTCGGGCGACCCGCTCGGCGCGCCACAGCCGGCGAGCCCCCCGAGGAGCGCAACGCCCCCCGCCTTCAGCACGGCGCGTCGCTGGATTCCGTCCGACATATCCGGTTCGGTCGGCTCACAGCGTAAAGCGTCTTGGGTCCCGTCGGGTTAGATTTTTAACCCGACTACTCAAAACCGCGTTCAGATGTCACAGTCGATTCGCGGGACGATTCGGGGGTTGGCACAGCGAGCGAATCCGGCGTTCGCCGTCGCCGTCGTCGTCGTACCGCTGGCGGCGCTCACGGTGGCGCTCACCGTCGGGAACAGGCAGGTACACACCTACGTCCATGTGATGGCCGGCGTGCTGTGGACCGGCACCGACATCTTCATCGGCGCCGTGCTCGGCCCGGTCGTGGGCGGCCTCGACGACCGGGAGAGCGCCGCTGTCTTCCGGCGACTCACGCCCAAGACGGCGTTCCTCCTGCCCGCGATTGCGCTCACGACCATCGCGGCCGGCATCACCCTCGCCCAGCGCATCGGCGTGTTCTCCCATCCCGAGCCGTGGCTGGCGCTTTTCACCCTGTTCAACCTCGTGCCCGCGCTGTTGCTCATCGCGTATCGACTGAATGCGTGGCGCGACCGGCGCTGGCAGGCAATCTTTGCTATCGCGACCGTCGGGTCGCTGGCGTGGGTGGCGACGACCATCGGCGCCTTCGAGATGACCTCCGGACCAGTCGTCGTTGCCCTCCTCATCGTGACCGTGCTCTCCGTTCAGGGCTTTGGCTTCCTGATGCCCGGCGAGATTCGGATGTACCTGGAGATGATTTCGGATGACCCCGACGACGGCGTGATTTCGGCCATCGGGAAGCAGAACGCGATGCTCGGCGGCGTTCAGGGGTTCCTCCAGTTGGTGCTCATCCTCGATATGGTGTACATCTCCACCGGGCAGTTGCCGTTCGGCCTCCTCTGAGGCGGGGATTTTCAACCACAACTGTTTTCGCTCGGTCGAACGAGGATACGGCGAGATGGGGAATTCGGAGGGCACCGAGCGCACGGACGCACAAGAGGAGATAATGAGCGCGACGTACGAGGCGCTCTGCGAGCACGGGTACGCCGCGCTCACTGTCGAACGCATCGCGTCGGAGTTGGGGAAATCGACGGCCGCGATTCACTACCACTACGAAACCAAAGACGAGCTGCTCGTCGCCTTCCTCGATTACTTGCTCGACGGGATGAACGAGTGGATAGACACGAAACCCGACGCAGAGCCGAGAAAACGCCTCGCCGGCCTGCTTGATGGCCTCCTCCCCGCGGAGCCACACGACCGCCAGTTCACCGTGGCGATGCTGGAGATGCGCGCGCAGGCGCCGTACAACGAGTCGTTCCGCGCGCAGTTCGTCGAGCGCGACGAGCGGACCCGCGAACTGCTCAAGACGGCCATCGAGGACGGCGCCGACGCGGGCGTCTTCGACGGTGACGCGGACGCCGGGGACGCCGCGCGCTCGCTGATGGCGCTGGTCGACGGCGGGTGGACCCGATACGTCGTCCTCGACGACGAGGCGGCGCTCACGGACGCGCGCGAGACGGCACGGGAGTACGTCGAGAGCGTACTCGCCGCGTAGGGACGGAAACGCTCAAGGAGCCGTCGATTGGTTTGTGCGTATGGCGACGGTACTGTACTCGCTCCCCGGGAGCGTTACGACGGACATGCTCGTCGTGTTCGCCGTCGTCGCCCTCGCGCTCGTGTTGTTCGTGACGGAGTACTACCCAATCGACGTGACGGCCATCCTCATCATGGTCGTGTTGATGCTCCTCGAACCGTTCACGGGCATCTCGGCGGTCGAGGGCATCTCCGGGTTCGCGAACAGGGCGACCATCACGGTGCTGGCGATGCTCATCCTATCCTCGGGCATCACCCGGAGCGGCGCGGTTCAGGTGCTCGGGAAGCGCCTCTCCGCGTTCGCGGGCGACAGCCAGTTCAGGCAGTTGCTCGCCACCGTCGCCGTCGGCGGCCCGCCCTCCGGGTTCATCAACAACACGCCCGTCGTGGCGATGCTCGTCCCCATCATCTCCGACGTGGCGCACAAGGGCGGCACCTCGCCGTCGAAGCTACTGATTCCCCTCTCGTATGCCTCGATGCTCGGCGGGATGCTCACGCTCGTGGGCACCTCCACGAACATCCTCGCGAGCGACGTGTCCGCCCGCCTGCTCGGGGAGGAGTACGCCTTCTCCATGTTCGAGTTCACCGGGCTGGGCCTCATCGTCCTCGTCGTCGGGTCGGTGTATCTCCTCACCATCGGCCACCGGCTCCTCCCGGAGCGGGTGCCCGCCGAGGACGACTACATCGAGGAGTACGAGATGGAGGACTACCTCTCCGCGGTGGAGGTGCCCGAGGACTCCCCCCTCGTCGGGCGGACCATCGCGGACGTAGTACAAACAGAACTGTACGACGCCGACGTGCTCAAACTCATCCGGGACGGCGACCACTACAGCGACCCGCTGGCGCGCAAGACGCTCCGGGCGGGCGACCGCCTCCAGATTCGCACCGACCGGGAGAGCCTCGTCCGGTTGATGGAGAGCGAGGGGTTCGCGCTCGTCGGCGGGCCGAGTTCGGATACGGAGCTCAAATCGGAGGGGGGAGAAAAGGAGGAGAGCGAGACGGACCTGCTCGAAGTCGTCATCCCGGCGCGCTCCCGGCTGGTCGGCCAGACGCTCCGGAGCTCCTCCTTTCGCCAGCGCTACGACGCCAACGTGCTCGCCTTCCGCTCGCGCGGGGAGCTCATCCGCGAGCAACTGGAGAACATCCGTATTCACGCGGGCGACACGCTCCTCGTACAGGTGACCGCCGACACGGCGACCCGCCTCTCGGAGAACCCGGATTTCATCCTGGCCCACGAACCCGACGAGCCGAGCTATCGCCGGGAGAAGATACCCCACGCCGTCGCCATCATCCTCGGCGTCATCGGCCTCGTCGCGATGCCGTGGGCGACGCTCGGGGACGTGACGGGCGTCGCCGCCCTGGGTAACTTGGAGTTCGACATCGTGGTGACGGCGCTCGCGGGCGTCGTCGCGATGGTGGCGACGGGCGTGCTCCAGCCGAACGAACTGTACGATTCGGTGGACTGGGACGTCATCTTCCTGCTCGCGGGCGTCATCCCGCTGGGTATCGCGCTCGAAAACACGGGTGGCGCGGCGTTCCTCGGTGAACTCGTCGCCGCGAGCGGGAACTACCTCCCCGCCATCGGCGTGCTCTGGGTGTTCTACATCGCCACGGGGCTCATCACGAGCGTCATCTCCAACAACGCCAGCGTCGTGTTGATGATACCCGTCGCCGTCGAGGCGGCGACGAGCGTGGACGCCAACCCCTTCGCCTTTATTCTCGCCGTCACCTTCGCCGCCTCGACGGCGTTCATCACGCCCGTCGGCTACCAGACGAACCTGTTCGTCTACGGGCCGGGCGGCTACAAGTTCAGCGACTACATCCGGGTCGGCGCGCCGCTCCAACTCCTGCTCTCGGTGGTCACCGTCGCCGGCATCGCCGTCTTCTGGGGCGTGTAGCCGCCAGCGTTAGCACCCGGGGCGTCCGTTGTGTGCGTATGTACCACGAACTCGACGGGAGCGAGGGGCCGGTGCTCGGCATCGAACTCACCGAGACGGTCACCGAGTCCGACCTCCGGAGTTTGGCGCAACGCATTGACGCCGTCGTCGCTGAACACGGGCGGGTGTGCCTGCTCGTTCGCTGTGACTCGCTTCCCCGCCCGGAGTTCGCCGCCGTCGAGGACGAACTCGCGTTCTGGGGGTCGTACCGCGACGTCATCGAGCGCTTCGCCGTCGTCTCGGACGGCCGCCTCGTGGCGTGGACGACGGAGTTGAGCGACCACCTCACCAGGACGCCGATACGGCACTTCGAGCCGAGTTCGACCGGGACGGCGTGGGAGTGGCTTCGCGCGGGAGCGGGGCAAACAGAGGGCGAGAGCGGAACAGAAGGTGCGGAGGGAACGGGAGGAGCAACGGGAGAAACGGACGGGGAGTAGCGCAGAGGATAATAACTTGGGCCGGATTTTTTAATAAATACTGCTATATTTACCCGGTTTTGTAGCAGTAGGATTAATACATCTCCGTCGGCTACTGCCGCGTATGAGCGATGCGAAGCACCAGCACGGGGAACGACAGGATGCGACAGTCCGGCTGACGGTCCCGGAGATGGACTGTGCGTCCTGTGCCGAGAAGGTCGAGTCCGCCGTCACCGACGTGTCCGGCGTCGCAGCCGCGGAGACGCGCCCCACGTCGGGCACAGTCGTCCTCACCACCGAGGGCGACGACCCGACCGAGCAGGCGGTCGAGGCCATCGAGGACACGGGCTACGAGGTGACCGACACCGGGGACGACGCCACCGGCGTCGCGGCCGCGGAGGAAAGCGTCTGGCGGAGCGAACGGGGGATTAAAACCGGCATCGGCGCGGTGGTGACGCTGCTCGGCCTCGTCGTGGAGTTCGGTTTCTCTATTCCCTCCGTGGCCGGCGTCGCACCCGCGGACGCGCTGTTCGTGCTCGCCGTCGTGGTGAGCGGGACCACCATCCTCCGGAGCGGGTACGTCTCCGCCCGGGAGCGGAGCCTCGATATGGACCTGCTGATGAGCATTGCCGTCGTCGGCGCGCTGGCCGCCAGCGTCGGATTCGGCGCGGGCCTCTACATGGAGGCGGCGACGCTGGCGGTGCTGTTCAACGTCGCGGAGCTGCTCGAACGCCGCGCGATGGACCGCGCGCGGGATTCGCTCCGCGAACTGCTGGAGCTCGCGCCCGAGACGGCCACAGTTCGCAGGGACGGCGAGGAAGCGACCGTGCCCGTCGAGGAGGTCGCGGTCGGTGACACCGTGCTCGTCCGTCCGGGCGAGAAAATCCCCGTCGACGGCGCGGTGACGGGCGGCGAGAGCGCGGTCAACCAGGCCCCCATCACCGGGGAGTCCGTGCCGGTGGACAAGACGGAAGGCGACGAGGTGTACGCCGGGACGATAAACGAGACGGGGTATCTCGAACTCCGCACCACGGCGGCGTCGGGCGCGGACACCCTCTCGCGCATCATCTCGCTCGTCGAGGACGCGCAGGCCGAACGGACCGAGCGCGAGCAGTTCGTGGACCGCTTCGCGGGCTACTACACCCCGCTCGTCGTGTCCCTCGCCGCGCTGACGGCCGTCGTGCCGCCGCTCGCGCTCGGCGGGTCTCCCGAGACGTGGTTCCTCCGGGGGCTGACGCTCATCGTGCTCGCGTGCCCCTGTGCGTTCGTCATCTCGACGCCCGTCTCGGTGGTTTCGGGAGTGACCAGCGGCGCGAAGAACGGCGTGCTCGTGAAGGGCGGGCGCCACCTCGAATCGATGGGCGAGTTGGACGCCATCGCCCTCGACAAGACGGGAACACTGACGACGGGCGAACTCGAAGTAACAGACATCGTACCGGTGGGCGCCGACAGCGAGGACGAGGTGTTGCGCGTCGCCCGCGGCGTCGAGGAGCGCTCGGAACACCCCATCGCAGCGGCCATCGTCGACGACGCCGAGGCGCGCGGCGTCGAGGGGGTACCGGTCGACGGGTTCGAGAGCCACACCGGAAAGGGCGTCAGCGCCGAATCTGGCGCGGAGAGGCGCTACGCCGGCAAGCCGGGATTCTTCGAGGAACTCGGCTTCGATCTGACCCACGTCCACGCGGCGACGGACGGCGGCGCCGTCACGCGGACGGGGCGGGCGATGTGCGAGCGCAACGACTGCCTGAACCTCTTGGAGGAGACCGTGCCCGCGCTCCAGTCGGAGGGGAAGACGGTCGTCCTCGTCGGCAGCGTCGGGCAAAGCCCGACAGACAGCGGGACGCAGTCCGGCGAGACCGAGGCGCGCATCGACGGTCTCATCGCCGTCGCTGACGGCGTCCGACCGGAGGCGAAGCGGGCCATCTCCCGACTTCGGGAACTCGGCGTCGAGCGCACGGTGATGCTCACCGGCGACAACGAGCGGACGGCGCGGGCCATCGCAGAACAGGTCGGCGTCGACGAGTTCCGCGCGGAACTGCTCCCCGAGCAGAAAGTCGACGCCGTTCGCGAACTCGACGACGAGTTCGAGGGCGGCGTGGCGATGGTCGGTGACGGCGTGAACGACGCGCCGGCGCTCGCCGTCGCGACGGTTGGCATCGCGATGGGCGCGGCGGGCACCGACACCGCCATCGAGACGGCGGACGTGGCGCTGTTGGGCGACGACCTCTCCCGACTCCCCTACCTCTACGAGCTCGCGGGCGAGACGAACGCCGTGATTCGACAGAACGTCTGGACAAGTCTCGCCGCGAAGGCGGCGCTCGCGCTCGGGGTGCCGTTCGGCCTCGTGCCCATCTGGGCGGCTGTGCTCATCGGTGACGCCGGCATGACCGTCGGCGTCACCGCCAACGCGATGCGTCTCTCCGGGATTTCGGCCGACGGCGAGGAGTAAGGAGCCGCCAGGAGAGATTCGTTCCGCCCTGTGCGAGGGGCGACTCGATTACTGCGAGATGCCGTACACGTCGCCGCTCCAGTCGCGGTGCCGGTTGTCGTAGACGGGCTCGGATTTATCGCGGCCGTTGAGGCGCTCGATGTCCTCCTCGTCCAACTCGAAGTCGAACAGCTCGAGGTTCGCGCGGACGTGGGCCGGCGACCCCGACTTCGGCAGCGGGACGACGCCGCGCTCTATCTCCCAGCGGAGGATGATTTGGGCAGGGTGGACGTCGCGCTCGTCTGCGAGCGAGCGCACCACGTCGTCTCCGAACACGTCCGTCCGGCCGAGGGGGGCGGCGGCCTCCACGACGGTGTCCGTCTCCTCGCAGGCCTCGATGATGTCGGCGCGCTGGTGCCACGGGTGGAACTCGACCTGATTCACCGCGATGGGCACGTCGGAGACGTGCTGGGCGGTGCTCAGTTGGTACGGCGAGAAGTTCGAGACGCCGACGTTGCGGACCTTCCCGGTCTCTTTGAGGTGGGCCATCGCGGCCATCGTCTCGCGAACGGAGATGGCGGGGTTCGGCCAGTGGACGAGGTACAAATCGAGGTAGTCGGTGCCCAGACGCTCTAGGGAAGCCTCGCAGGACTCGATGACGGACTCGTAGTCGAGATGCTTGGGGAGCACCTTCGAGGTGAGAAACAGTTCCTCGCGCTCGTAGTCAGTGAGCACGTCACCGATTTCGGACTCGTTCATGTACCCCTCGGCGGTGTCGACGTGGGTGTAGCCGGCGTCGAGCGCCGTGCGCAGGGAGTCCGCGAGCGTTTCGCCCGCCAGGTTCCACGTTCCGGCGCCGATGCCGGGCATCTCGTCGCCACTCGGAAGCGTGTGTGTCGGAACGGACATACTCCGAAATGCCGGCGCGGCGGTTTAACTGTTGAGCGAGGGGGCGGTTTTGCCGGAACCGCCAGCGCGCTTATCGGGACGGCGTGAGTGGGGCCGTCCATGGAGACCAGCACCAACGACCTCCGGTCGGCGCTGGACGGCGAATCGACCGCGCTGGGTGCGCTCGACAACACGTACAGCCCCGCGCTCGTCGAACTGTACGGCGACCTCGGACTCGACTTCGTGTGGATAGACCTCGAACACGCCGGGCCGAGCCCGTGGGACGGCCCCGCGCTCGACAACCTCCTGCGCGCGGCGGAGCGAAGCGACACGGAGCTCCTCGTGCGGGTGCCGACGACGGAGCCGGGACTCGTCCGGAAGGCGCTCGACGCGGGCGTCCGGAACGTGTTCCTCTCGCGGGTCCACGACGCGGCGGACGTCGAGGCCGCCGTCCGCGCGGCCCGCTTCGAGTACGACGGCGAACCCGGCGAGCGCGGCCTCGCCTCCCCCCGGGCGCGCCGGTGGGGCGGCGTCGAGGACTACGTCGGGACGGAGGACCGCGAGACGCTCGTCGGCGTCACCATCGAGACGAAGGAGGCCGTCGAGAACATCGAGGACATCCTCGCCGTGCCGGAGTTGGGATTTGTGTTCGCCGGGCCGCTCGACCTCTCCGTCGCGCTCGGCCACCCCGACGAACTCGACCACCCCGAAGTCGCGGCGGCGATAGAGACAATCGAGGACGCGACGCGGGACTCGGAGGTTGGGCTCGCCGGGCTCGGCTTCGGACCCGAGGACGTGAACGCGAAAGCACAGCGAGGGTACGACATGCTCAATCTCGGCAGCACGACGGGCGCGCTACGGGGCGCCGTCGGCAGTTGGCTGGACGATTTCGAGGGGACGCGCTCGCAGTGAGGTGCGGAGCGGGCGCTGTACCGCGGTCAGCGCACGTCAGCAACGCCCCACGTGAAGATGCTCTCCCCGACGAAGTTCACGGCGAAGCCGATGCCGATGCCGACGAGGTTCGCGAGCGTCGGCCACATGTCGAGCCCGCCCATCGAGAACGTTATCGACGTCATATCGGTGAGGAAGAAGAGAACGAGGAAGGCGACGGTGAGCCCGACGATGCGGACCGTATGCGAGCGGAGGAACCGTCGGAAAAGAGCGACATAACCGCTCTTACCCTCGTCCGCGAACGTCCACGCGTCGTTGATGAGGAACATGAGGACGATGGCTATCTCCGCGCCGACGGCCTTCGCCGGGAGCGACTCAAGCGTTCCGGGACCGGTGAGCGCGAACACGAGCGCGGACTCGACGGCGGCGCCGATGACGCCGACGGAGAGGTAGCGCCCGAAGAGCGCGCCGCGAAGGATGCGTTGGAGCTTATTCATGGGTGAGGAGCGGTTCGTTCCGGCAGACGAAGCGCGCCAGCGGCGAGGGCGCCCCGCGGACCGCGGCGGCGCGCTCGCGGGCGGAGAGCAGGCCGCGAGCCATCGACGCGGCGTCCCGAACGGGGGACACCGTCTTTCCGGGCTGGTCCTCCCAGACGACCGGCACTTCGACGACGCGCACGCCGAGCGCGTGCGCGACGGCGATGAGTTCCACGTCCCACGCGAACCCCGGTTCGTGAAGGTGCTCGCGGACGCGCTCCCACGCCGCCGTCGTAATCGCCTTCGCGCCGCACTGGTAGTCGCGCAGTTTCACGTCGAGCAGCGAGCGCGCGAGGGTGACGAATCCGGTGCCCAGCGACCGGCGCACGACGGACTGGTGGGAACGAACGTCGGCGTCCGGGTGTCGGCGTGAGCCGACGGTGAGTGTTTCCGTCTCGTCGAGCGCCTCGACGAGCGGGGCGAGCGAGGAGACGGGCGTGCTGGCGTCGGCGTCCGCGAGGACGAGGGCGTCCACGTCCGGCGCCAGCGTCTCGAAGGCGTCGGTGACGGCGGCGCCCTTGCCGCGGCGCGTCTCCGAGACAACGAGCCGACAGCGGCCCTCAAGCGCCTCAACGACGCCGGGGTCGGGGTCATCAAGCGCGACCACGACTTCGTCAGCGACGTGCTCCCGCAGGTCGTCGAGGTAGGGGAGGAGACGGTCGAGGTCCGGTTCGTACGCCGGCACGGCGGCGCCGACGCGGTGAGTGAGAGCCATGAGGTAGGGCGTCGCCCGAGTTACTCCGGGAATTGCCCCCCCGAAAGAAAGACCCTTCGACAGCGCTTTGCCGCCGAGTGCGAACGGGCACTATCGACGGCGCGAACGACCGCCGCCGAACCCCGGCGGTCCGGAGGAACGACGTTATGGGGGTCGGGCGAGTTGACCCCGCTATGACCGACACGCTCGAGAAGATACCGCCGCGTCCGCTGTTGCTCAACGAGGCCGTCGGGATGGAGAACGCCTTCGAGTACGCGCTTCGTCCGGATACCGAGGAGGTGCTCGTCCTGCTCGTCGTCGGTGAGGACCGGGCGCACGCGCTGGGCTACGAGGCGGAGCGCGAGGGGTGGGTGACCATCGAGCACGTGCCGATAGCCGACCCCGAGAAGTCCGTGCCGGAAATCGAGCGGGCAATCGAGGCGTGGACCGAGGAGGCGTACGGCGAGGAACTGGCGAGCGGCGACGTGGAGATGGTGTCGAACGACGACCGGGAACGGCACCGATACCGGGACCACGTCGAGACGGGCCTCGCGGCGGCGTACGACTGCCCGGAGTGTGACGCCTACGGGACCAGCGAGACGGTGCCGGCGCACGTGTATCTCGCGCACCTCCAGGAGGAACACGGCTACACTCCCGAGGAGGCGCAAGCGGAGATAGAGAGATAGGTCAGAACACGCCCATGTCGGGCGCGTCGTTGTCGCTTCGACGCCCGGCATCGTCTCCATGAGCGCCTCGGTGAACGTGTCCGGCCCGCGGGTCTGATACCACACCGTGCCGGACGGTGCGTTCGAACTCCATGTGAGTCGGACGGGGACCGTCCGGGCGTGGGTTGTCACCCCGTTTGGTAACAATTGCGGTCAGTTCGGAGCGCGAACCGCGACCCCCAGGATTTTATCGGTGGTGCGGGAACGTTCGAACATGAATCGCTACCTGATAGGCGTCCTCGCGGTGCTCGTCGCCCTCCCGTTGTTCGCGTTCCCGCTGGTCTCGCCGGTGTCACAGGGGAGCCAACAGCTACGCCTCGATACGGACCCGTTCGGCTCCGAGATAAACTCCAGCGAGTACGAACCGCGCGTGAACTACAGTTCGCTGTCAACCGACGCGCAGGAACTGTTCGATAGAGCCCGCAACAGCGATAGCGGTGGCGTCAGGGTCGACGCCGAGTCGGCGCCCACACAGTGGCGCGAGCGGGCGGAGAATCAGACCGTCAGAGCGTTGCTCGTCTACGGCACCGACGACGGTGGCAACTACATGACGTACACCGACCTCTACACGCCCGGTCCGGACGGCGCGGACGTGCTCACGCGTCTCGGGTCGCTCGTGGCGAGCATCCTCATCGGCATCAGCGGCGCGTACCTCATCTACCAGCACCGCGGCGTCGAGTGACCGGATAAATCCCAACCGGCTCAGAACTCGAACCCGCGCGGCGCCGCCGAGGGGGAGAGCGGCGTCGCGGGCAGGCGCGCCGGCACGTCCGGATCGTTGAACGCGGTGGGCGCGGCGTCGTTGGGCGCGTCGGGGTAAAACAGCGACGCGAGCGCGTGGAGTTGGTCCCGCCCGACGCCGAGTTCGAACTGGCCGCCGCTGTACAGGCGAACGCCGCGTTCGCGCGCCCACGAGAGCGTTTCCGAGAGCGACTTCAGCGTCCCGAACCGGGAGGGCTTGACGTTCAGCCAGCGCGCCTCGATGGGGAGGTTCTCGACGCTCTCGACGCCGGTGACCGGGTAATCCCAGGAGAGACGCCCCTCCTCGCCCGCAAAGACGTCCCGCGTGGAACTGTTTATCGCGGGGTCCTCCACGACAGCGTTGGGGAAGGCGTCGAGGAGCCACTCGTAGAACGCCGGGTCGGTGACGCCGTCAACGTCGGTGCCCTCGTACAGACCCTTCAAATCGAGCACCCGGACCCGTTCGGTCGGGAGGGACTCGACCACCTCGTCGGTCCAGTCCTCGGTTGGGTCGAGTTTGAACCCGATGCCGGACACGCGCTCAGCGATTTCACGCACTCGGTCCGCGCTGGGCGGGTCTCCGAGACGGGTCGACGCCACGAAGGAGACGGGGTCGCGCGCCCTTCCGAGGCGGCTCGCGAGGTCCGTGTCGGCCTGCCGGAGCGCGAGGTCCAGCGCGGCGGACTCGACGGCCCAGCGGCGGTACGGGCGGGACGTCTCGCGCTCCGGGTCCTTCTTCGGGAACAGGTCCACGGTATCGACGTGCTCGGAGAAGGAGGCGAACGTCCACTCGCCGGTGAGCGCGGCCTCGAATCCGAGGCTATCGGCTGGG
>Ga0207719_100841_pt1 | contig 11731 bp, 17 predicted proteins | sample A23P1SouthBayCA_2_FD_187279 | JGI IMG/M metagenome (GOLD analysis project Ga0207719, IMG submission 187279) | Aerobic enrichment media microbial communities from Eden Landing Ponds, California, USA - A23 P3 (3) (SPAdes) | ecosystem: Environmental > Aquatic > Marine > Unclassified | place...
CGCGGCGAACCTCCTCTCTGCCAACGAGGCGGAGCCGGCCGTCGACGACTACACGCTCATCTACGATCTCGACGAGGCGCCGGCGCGCCAGCTGGCCGAACAATGGCCCTCACTCCCCGACGCGGTACAGGTGTCGTCAGCGGAGGGGGAGCGGCTTCTCAGTGCCGCCCGTGACCGGTCTGGGTGGCACGGGCAGGGAGCGTCGGAGCGGCAGGAGCAGGGCCCGACGCGGCTCTACGACCAGCGTGGGGACGGCATCCGCGACGCGTCGCGTCTCGACGCGGTCCTCAACGACGCCGACGACGCGGTGTGGCTGGTTCCAGCGATGGCGCTGACCGAATCTACTGGCGAAGCTGGGGCTGATCGGCAAGAGTCGTCGGTACCGACGACGCAGGAACTCGACTGTCCAAACTGTGGACGAGCGACCGACCATCGGTTCAAGATCCACGAGTCGGTCCCGGATGAGGCGTGGACGGGGCAACCGATCTGGGAGTGCCGGGTGTGTGGCTCAGCTCGCTACGGCCCCAATCTCGAGTAGCCCCAGTGCTCGGCGTCGATTAACCAACAACTTGCGAGTACCGTCGAGGTTCGTTAGTTAAAAGCCACTAGCTCCTGCAAGTCCGACGCCAGTCTCGATGGGGAGTCTTTCCGCGCCGGCGAGCGGTGAGGCGCTTCCGATGGAGCAAGAGTTCAAACAGGGCTACCGGATGCATCGTGTACTCAGCAATCTCAACCGACTCGACGTGGACCGATTAGACGACGCGGATCGAGAACGAGTCGAGACCGCGAGAGACCTCCTGGAAGAGGTGAGCCTTCTCACGCAGCCGGGCGACGGAGCCGTGGCGGACGCGCACGCAGATTCCTAACTGGCATCGCCGACCACGCCCAGGGTGGCACCTCTCACGTTGGTTTATCGCCCCCGACAGGGGTGCGGGGGCGACCCCGTGAAGTCCAAGCATGGCGACACTCCAAGCTGCGACGACGTCGACCGGCGCGATCGTATCGGATCCACAGGCAGTCCGCGAACTCTGTGAGAGCTACTGCTTCGGGACGCTCGATTGGGAGGTGACCGAAGACGGAGAGCTCACCATCTGGGGGTACGACGACTTCGAGGTGTACGAGGCGCGGGAGAACGGCCTGCCGGACTACGAGGGCGGGATCGTGACCCACGAACTCCTGCGAGAACTCGCAAACCACCTCGAAGCCAACGAAGAGTTCGATATCCAGACGGCGGGGTTCACCAAATGCCGCTTCCCAGTCCTGGCCAAGCAATACGTCGTTCGCGACGGCGAAGTCCTCCACGCGGACCTCAGTTCCCCCGACCCGATCGACGAGTAGCGTTGTTCGTCCCCCGGGAGGGGTGCGGGGCGATCCAGTCGCGGTCGCCCCATGAGGTGATTGCTCGATGGGACACCTCGCACTCGTTGCGTACGAACGCACAGACGGACAGTACACGCTCCACTACAGCCATTGGGGCGTAGCGAAACTCAAGCTCAAGCACCGAATTTCGGCTGAATCGCCGTTCGGTGGCGACGACACCGACTCCAAGTGGGCGAAACAGCTGCTGGCGGAACTGGCCGATGGCCTTGAGGCAGATGCGGTCGACGGCTACCTCGCTGGCGAGGATCGACCGTCGACGGTCGTCGAGCCGAAGCCCCGCGCCACCGGGCTCACCCCCGACGAGATCGTCGTGGACCACCTCGGCTACCTCCACCACGAGGCGTTCTTCGTGGTGTGGACGACGTTCGAGGTGACCGCCTATCGGACGCTGTGGTTCGGGCCACAGTACGACTCGGAGACAGTCGGACAGGGAGAGACGGTCGGGAACGGTGCGCTCTCGACGGTGTGCTGGCACGACGGCGAGCCGGTCTGCGACGGCCACCTGCAGGGACAGTTCGCGGCCCTCAAAGACGTCGTGGGCGACATGATCGACAAAGGTGTCTTCACGCCGCCGACGGCGAGACAGTACCTGAAACGGAAGCTGACCGAGCGGGTCGGAGACCGACAGGAGCTGCTCATTCCGACCGGGGAACCACTTTTCGAAAAGGCGAGTCTGAACCACTCCTAGGTCGATCTGGCTCCGAGGGTCTTCGCGTCCAGAAGAAGGGCAGGGATAGAGCTAGACGTGCGGTTCAGGCGCGGAACCGAACCTCCATCTCGTCCGGACCTGTGACACTGATACCCACCTTTGTCTCCGATATCCCGTACTGACTGTCCGCAATTCGATCTCGAAGCTCGGTGAGTGCCGCTTCACTGGGAACGACCACTTCGAACCAAGACAGGCCTCTGCCGTTGACTGGCCCCGTTCTGTGGTTCCACGTGTTCGCACCGAGATGGTGGTGGTAGCCACCAGCACCGACGAAGCGTGCGGCTGGCACGTCCGTTTGAATCTCGAAGCCGAGGGTGTCAACGTAGAACTCGCTGAACGCCTCAAGAGAGGATACTTCGAGGTGAACGTGGCCAACGTCCGTTTCTGCAGGCAGCCCCGACATGCCGGCGGCAGCTGCTTCCAACGGGTCCAAATCCAGGTGATACGTCCCCATTCGAATGCGGTCGTCGTCGCCGCGAGGCCAGTCCTCACGCGGGTAATCGCGGTAGATTTCGATCCCGTTGCCCTCCGGGTCGGTCAGGTACAGCGCTTCACTGACGCCGTGGTCCGACGCTCCCCCGAGCTGCCAGTGCTCCCGGATGCGAGCCAATGCGTCCCCCAGCGCCGCCCGCGACGGAACCCGGAACGCGTTGTGGAACAGGCCCGCACCAGACCGGTGTCGAGTGGGGGCATCCGGGTCGTACTCCAGAACGAGAAGAGGAGTCCCTTCGACACCGAGCACGGCCGTCGCGTCGTCGCGGCTAAGCACGGCGAGTCCGATGACGTTTCGGTAGAAGTCGGTCAGCTCCCCGAGGTTCGAGACCGTGAGTGCAGTGCGTCCAACGCGGGTCTCCGCCGGCAGGGTCACTTCGTCTGTGTTCATTGTGGTTCGAGGAGACGTGGTCTGAGCGTCGTTCGACCGCATCAGACCTCCGGCTCCAGCTGCCCACCAGTGGTCTGAATCACCTGGCCGGTGACGCCATCGTTCGCCAGCAGATGCAGAACTTCGTCCGTGATCGCATCGGGCGCCGTCCACTCCGAGAAGTCAGCGTCTGGCATCGCTTCGCGGTTCCCGGGCACGTCGATGAGGAACGGCGCGACCGCGTTGACCCGGGCATCGAGTTCGACGTCGAGGGATTCGGCCAACGTCCGGACCGCGCCCTTGCCGACATCGTATGCGAGCGTCCCGCCGACGGGGTCGAGAGCGCGGTCGGAACTGAACAACACGACGCCGCTCTGCCCGTCGAGGTGGTCTGCGAAGGCCTTGACGGTCAGGAATGCAGTCGTCGCGTGCCGGTTGAGTGTAGCTTCGAACGCGTCTGCGTCTGTATCGTCGATACTACCCATCGAGAACCCGCCGGCCAGGCCGACGATGTGGTCGACCGACCCGTAGTCGTCGGCCACGGTCTCAGCGAACGCTTCGACCACCGCTTGGTCCGTCAGATCAACCTGGTGGTATGACACCTGCGCAGCGTGCTCAGCACGGTGATCCACGCTCGCACGCGCATCTTCGGTGACGTAGGTGCCGACGACATCGGCACCACTGTCAACTAGCGAATCCGTCACGTACGGGCCCAGATTCCCCGTCGCACCGGTTACGAGGACCGTCGAGTTTTGTAGTTTCATTACATTACCTAGTTTGATGGCAAACCTATATATAGCTCAGGCAACAACCATGTGAGTAGGTTATGGCGACCCAACCACCCGAGGCTGATGAAGCGGAGAAATCCGATGTCGAGTTGCAAAACGCGGATGTCTGTAACGTCGTCGGGGCGGTCGAAGAGGTGGGATCAAAGTGGAAACTCGTGGTGCTCAACGACTTACGGGCCGGCGAAAAGCGGTTCAACGAACTCAAGCGCTCGACGGGCGCGAGCTCGTATACGTTATCCCGCGTACTCGATGATCTTGAGGAGACAGGGTTCATCGAGAACCGCAAGGAGTTGGAGTCGCCAGTTGCCAGCTACTACACGCTGACCGAGAAGGGAAACGACCTCTGCCCCGTATTCGATGCCCTAGATGACTGGGGGGCGAGCTGGGTTGAATAAAGAACTGCAGTTTCGTAGGACGCCTTGGTCGATTCGGCACCTACTTTGGTGTCAACTATTTGTATCCAAACTCAGTTAAGCCTAATTATCGCCACGCGCTTGCGAGGATTCCCGCCCCGACGACGCTGACGAACGAAAAACCGAGTACGAACGCAAGTACATCAGGGTCCGAAAACCCGGTGGTCGCAATGAACAGCGCAATCGCGGCGTTTCGAGCGGCCGTTGTTGTCGCCAACACTTCCCGTTGTTCCCGAATTGGGCCCCCGAAGACGTAGCCCAGCGCTAACGATACCACGACAGCGGCCACAGAAAGTCCAAGCGTCCCCGTCCCGACGAGTGACCACAGTTCACCGTAATAAACACCCAGTAACAGAACGATCAAACCGACGAACGAAATGTCCGACAGTCGCTGGATCGGCGGGTAGAGACGGTTCCCTATCGACGTGTACACGAACGATAGCGCCAATCCCTCGAGGAGTGGGACGATCTAAATCTGAAGCACCATCCGCCCGATGGCAACGGCGTCGACAACCACGTCGCCGGGCGCGAGCGCCACCAGCGAGACGGGGATTGTTACAACCGATAGCAGACAGAGGATCGCCATCAGGCCGCTCGCAAACGCGATATCGCTGTCCGAAATCTCGGCAAATTTCGGGCCGAACGGGGCACCGGGAGAGACAGCAAGCAACAGGAACCCGGTTGCATACGCCGGTCCGACTGGAACCGTTTGAACGAGGAGGTACGCGACCAACGGCACGGCCACGAGATTCACTACTAGAGATTTGGTCAGGAGTTGTCGGTCCCGAAGTGCACCGACAAGCTGGGTGATAGAAAGTTTCAGCCCCATCGAGAACATCGTCGAAAGGACGAAGACCGTCGTCACAATCTCGACGATCGTGTCACCAGATATCGCCACCATCTTTAAGATATTCCGGTGTTAGAATTCAGCGCATTTGTCTGCTGTCGTATCGGTATGAGAAAACGGCTGCCACCCGTCGATGGGATTCATCGCTCGAGAGAAAACTGACAGAGTGGTTTGAGGCAACGAACCCTACCGAACTCGTCTGAGAGAGGAGGTCACCGTTTGTCGGCGTCAATCGCTCAGAAACAGGATCGTATTCCCAGCTACTCCTGAGTGTGATCACTACACGGCACAGGGAGGGGAGTTGGCGCGAAGAGATAGTCGAGTCGGTCCCTGAACCGCTTCGTGACAGCTGCTGTTTTTCAGGGGCTGGGATGGGTGAACCCCGCCATAGGCTCGTGATTCGATGACCTCAGAGGACAACCCGTTTTTTCTAATCCGGATTTGTAGCCATCTTGACCCAAACAGAGTGTGGATACTTATAACGAAAACCGTTGGTATGTGAAAATGACGATGGAGATCATCCGTACCGTCAAAGTCAAACTCGACATGCCCAACCCACGACGGGACGACCTCCATCAGGCTGCCGATCAATTCCGCTACTGCGCCAATCAAACCAGCGAATGGGCGTGGCGCACCTCAGCAAGCGAATACTGCGTCACTAGCAAGGCTAAAGCCGAAGAGGCCTCTAGGACCGCCTCCGGCAAGAAACCGACCTCACGGCAAACCTCGTCCAGAAAGGGATTCGCCGTGCTATCGAGGCGGTCAAAAGCGGAGTCGAAGCGTGGAAGAGAGGCGACCGAACCAGCCAACCGCACTTCGATGCATGGAGTGTCGTCTACGACAAGCGAAGTGCCACCTTCCATCGCGACCACGTCTCCCTCTCAACGGTAAACGGACGGGTCGAATGCGACTACGTGTTGCCCGATGAAACAGCCGGGACACCGATTGGGGACTACCTGCTGAACGAGGACTTCGAGTTTCGAATGTCCACGCTTCAGTACGATCGCTTCAAGGACGAGTTCTACCTCCACGCCCGCATGAAACGCGCCACTGAAGACGGGGAAGACACGCGCTCAAATTCGGACACGCAAAACGAGAACCCAACGGTTCTCGGCGTGGATTTGAACGTTGATAGCTCCTTCGCTGTAACCAGTACGGGCGCGTTCATCGAGTCAGCGGATTACCTCAATCATCGTCGGCGCGAGTTCGAGAAGACCCGTGTCAACCTCCAAGAGACAGGCACACGGTCAGCTCATCTAACTATCCAGCAGATGAACGACCGCGAACACCGCTGGATACAAGACGTACTCCACACCGTGGCAAATGAAATTCTCCGCGAAGCCCGTCGAGTGGACGCGACTCGCGTCGCGTTCGAGAATTTAACCGGTATCCGCGACCGGATGGTCCACGCCAAGCGGTTCCACGCATGGGCGTTCCGCCAGCTCTACGAGTATGTAGAGTATAAGGGCGAAGCCGAGGGTGTGGCTGTCGAGCAGGTGAGTCCTGCCTACACAAGCCAGCGGTGTTCGAAGTGTGGCTGTACATTAGAGGAAAATAGGGCGTCGAAACACGAGTTTGAGTCCAAAAAGTGCGGGTACGAACTCAACGCCGACTATAATGCGAGCAAGAACATCGCTCGTAAACTCGCCAAGCGTCTCCACCCGGGGCAGAAGTCTTCGGGTGGAGGAGCCACCTATCAACTGGCTCTAGCGTCGGGGGTTTTGAACCTAAACGGTGAGTTTCACGACACCGGCCCTGCAGCGGCAGAAGGGAAATCCACCGACAAACCCCACTCTCAATGAGCGAGGTCGTCAAACCGAGCGAAGTAGGGTGAGGTAGTTGATGACTGCGAGTTGGATTTCGAGGCGATACTGGAGAGACACACGTTCGAAGACGTCCATAGAGGTATCTGCTTCATCCACAGGCTTTTCAGTTATGTGACGAACAGGTTTTTCATATGGATTGGTCCTCCGTCACGCGATACCGCAGTGAAGCCGCAATCGTTGTTGGCTTCATCTTGCTTCTGAACCCGCTCATGGTGGGCGCGTTTGACATCGGTGATCCAGACAGATATCGATACGAGGCCAGTGAAGTCTCGTTCTCCGCGAACGGCACCTACACATTCTCGACCAACCCCGTTCCTCTCGACTCCGATGTGGCGTGCTTTGGTGACGCTCCGAGTCGTTCTTGTGTGCTTGAGCGAGCCATCCACACCAACGGGGGTATCACGTACGATGGGCCCACGGAGCTGTTCATCCACAACGAATACAGCTATGTCCATATCTGGGAGGAAGGATTCTTCCAGCCCGTAAGCGAGGAGCGGGACAACGAGACTGTCTGGTACGGACTTGAGGTCGTCTCACAAGAGGAGGCACTCAAATATATCGCAACTCCCCTAGAACGAACTGACAAAGGCGTCCGAACTGCTATCGAAGCGGGCGCCTACGAGACCTCCGACGAAGTCTCCGGCGCTCACGAACTCGTCCAGGCCGACGACAGCTACTACGTCGTCTATCCAACCGTGGTTCAGGATCATGGGGAGACAGAACGGAGCCTCACCGTCGTCGTACTCCAGTGGTTGCTCGGAATTGCTGGTGCAATACTGATTCTCCGCGGACAACGACACCGCATCGTACGATAAATAATTGGGTAACCAATACTCATCGACCGTAATCCCGGTAGACCCCCACATATCTGAGCTCGACTGAGAGATTCCTACGTCTCTAGTACTGAACGAATCCATCCCACTGGTACAGAATGTGGAACCTATTGCGTGAGCTACTCTGAATCATCGGCTTCTCCGGTAGCTGTCTATTCGCGCCAGCGAGAGAGTGGCGCGCGTCGGTGCCTGTACCGACGGGCGTTGGAGTGGTTCAGATGCATATGGTCATCTACGCGCTCGTAGAGGCATCGACAGAAAACGAAGCATTGACTGCGGGGAAAACGGTGTTCAATCGATTGGTTGGCGCTGAGCCGCATTCCTGCGCCGTCTTCGACTATTTTGTGACCTTCGACGAGGAGGACACGTCCCTTGCGGGGAAGGCGCGATGGGGAGAGTTGCCGACTGCAGCCCCCGTCGACTCTGATGACGGCGAAGACCTCCTCGAGCGTGGCTGGGAGGCGACGAAGGAAGAGTTCGAGCAGAATCTCGACCGGGTGAAGGAGGCCATCGACGAGCTCTCCGACGAGGAGATCATGCGCGACGAGGACCTCGCCCGGCACGCCTTCCACAAGGTCGGTGCGTACGACGGCCCGACGATCTTCCTGTACACCGAACACGGAACCGGCATTCGCCACCGTGGACAACTGGATCGACTCCTCGAGGAGAGTGAAGAGCTCTGGATCGTACCCGCTGACGTCCACTTCTGAATAATGCCTCCCATCACCAATTGGCGACGCGAGAGCCGCTCGCCGACACTCGCGTATCGGAACACCGAGACCGGTGCGCAAGCCGTGCTGCATCGTGCGCCGGACTCCTACCGGTACAAGTGGCGCGGGTTGATTCTCGTCGACGGCTATCCGGTCTGGTCGCGGGGATACGAGACGAAGGATGCGACATCGTTCCGTGACGAGCTCCGGGAGCGGCCCGCACCGGACCTCAACTGCCCGGAGTGTCCGAACGACGACGTTCCCGTCGGCGAGAAGGCGACAGACGGGGCGAAAGTCCAGCGGTGGTGACTGCCCCGATTGTGGGTACGAAGCCCCCTCACGCATCGTCTACGGCGCCGAACGGTGAGTGAGTGAGCGCTGGGCGCTGTTTTTCGGCCGGGCACGAGAAGGTGGCCCGGTACGACCGGGTTAGTCAACCAATGACCCTCGAAGTACTTGACCGACACAGCGAGGCACTGTTCGTGTTCCTCTGGTGTCCCGTCTGCGGGCAGGAGGTCTTCACTCACATCCCCTTCGAGGGGGTGTTCTGCAAGAACTGCAACACCCAGGTCGAACTCCAAGAATCCCGAGAGACGCGCGGCTACGAGGAGGCCGTGCTCGCCTGCTTCGATACAACCACGACCTGGAACCTCCACGTCGACGAGAAACTGCGCCGCGACCTGCCTGATGGGTCGGCGCGCGTGAAGATCCTCGGCGCACCGGGTGCCTACAAGGTCGACTGGTGGAGTCCAGAGCCGGGTGAGGACTGGGAGCCTGTCGAGCGCGGCGAGTTCGACGACGTCGAAGAACCATCAGAGGTGTCGCATCTCGCGTAGCGAAGCTCGAGTATCGCCAATTCGTGATGTTGTTTCTGCGCCGGTGAGGGATACCGGCGATCCAGTTTGGGTGCTGAATTTCATATACCAAGATGGGCAAACCCGTCCGCGATTGGCGAAGCCACCGGTGAGAACATGAGTCCGAATCGTATTCCTGCTGAGAAACTCATTAAGGAACTACAATCCATAGCGGATCAACTCGGTCGGCCGCCCTCACTCCGTGAAATAGACGAATTGAGCTCCTACTCGCGGACGACGTATCAAGACCGGTTCGGGAGCTGGAACGACGCTGTAGAGGAAGCAGGGCTGGAACCGGAACACAGTAGCACAGCGAATATTGAGGACCGAGAGCTACTGGAGGAACTTGATCGACTAGCTGAAGATCTGGATAGGACACCGCGCCAGCGGGATATGGAGCAGCAGGGAAAGTACAGCGTAACGACGTATCAGAATCGATTCGGCAGCTGGAACGACGCTCTGCGGAAAGCGGATCATCAGCCTACAAAACAGTGGAAAGTGGACCGTCACGATCTCCTATCCGAGTTACGGCGTCTCGGAGGCCGACTTGGTTCGTCGCCGACCGCTGCCGAAATGGATGAAGAAGGGCAGTTCAGTAGCTGGGTGTACCTATCAGAATTCGGCAGCTGGAACGATGCGCTGGAGGCCGCAGGATATGACCCAAACCAGCCAGATGCACTATCACCAGCCGAACTTCAGTCGGAACTCAAACGACTCACAGAGGGACTGGATCGAACCCCTCGCAAGCGGGATATGATCGAGCATGGGGAATTCAGCCCCGAACCCTACAGGCGGAGATTTGGGTCGTGGAATACTGCACTTCAATCGGTTGGAGCCTCGCTAAACCAACCGGATCCCTTCACCGAGGAGGAAGCCTGTAAGGAGCTACGGACCCTCGACAAGCGGTTGGGTCGCCCACCGACGACAACAGACGTTCGGAAATATGGGTCCTGTTCGCCTGTTCCAATCCGGCGAATCTTCTCATCGTGGGAAGCGGCACTCCGGGCAACTGATCAACAAATACTGGAGGAGTACCTGCTGCGAAAGACCCTCCGACCCACACAGCGGTTCGGCGAGAATTGGCACATCAAGCGCGAAGAGGTCATCCGCCGGGACAATGAACAGTGCGTTTGGTGTGGGATGGCTCGCGAACGGCATCAGGACGAATACGGGATGGATCTCCACGTCCATCATCGAATCCCGCGGTCAGAGTTTGTCGGAGCTTCCGATCAAGGACTCGAGGATGCCGACGTGCGGCAGAACTTACTGACAGTCTGTGCGGGCTGTCACAGACAACTCGAACAGCTCCCGATTCAACCTCTTCCACCGCCCGAGTGAACGGAGCGAGTTGTTTTTGCGCCGGTGATGGGTGCCGGCGCACACGTGCCGGCGATGATCGATGTCGACACGGAGTCAACTCAGATTCGTCGAACGAGTGGACCAGGACGTCGAACAAACCGATAACGACCGCGTCGCGCAAGTGTATCGACATTCGGACGGCTACCCGGAGAGCGTGCTTCGCGATCTTGCGCAGTTGAAGGAACTTCTCGACGCGACCCGTGCCGAGCGAGGACCGGGGTATACGGCAGCGTCGTTCGTCTTCCTCGACAAGCTCTCGACAGTCGACCTGTATCTGGATGGTGATCCAGACCGAACGATCGACGCAGCACAGCCAGCGGATCTCCTCGACCCGGACAATATGGAGCACCTCGACCAGCCGCTGTTCCTGCTCGGACACGGCGTCGAGAATCCGGCCGACGGCATCCACGGCGACGAAGAGTACCTCTACGTCGTCGAACTTCCGACCCGAAACCCGTTCGACGACCCCTCCGAGTGGACCGTCAAGGTGAGTGGTCACTCCGCCTTCCCGCGCTGGGATGGGCCGACCGAGGAAGCCTTCGATCGGGCCAGCTGGCAGTTCCACGGCCCGCTTGAGCACGCGCTCGAAGAGATGGTCGCTGAGCCGGCGTGAACACTTAACCCGCTCAGATGATGCCGCCGATGACGAGTAGTCCGACTACGACCAGCAGCATCGCAAGCACGCTCCCCCCGGCCAGCCACTTGTTCTCCATCGCCTTCTCGTGGATGGGCATGGCGGCGTACTCCTCGCGGAACGTCTCGAGATTCTCCTCGTCGTAGAAGGTACTTCGTCTTCAGCGCAAACCGTTCCGTCACCGCACAGCCGGTACAGATCGGCTCGCCTTCCAGCCGCTCCGTTTTGATGTGGCTGGTGCAGGCGATGGCCCCGCAGTTCGGACAGTAGGTGTACGTCTCGTCGACGCCGCTCGTGTCACAGTGGACGCACCGATGGATGCCGTCCTCGGCGGTTACTCGTGACGGGCCTGCCGCGTAGTACTCGTAGGGGTAGGTGTACTCCTGAGGCTCGGTCGTCTGTCGAACCTCGGGGAGGTATACGGGCTCGATCGACTGCACGGAGATGTCCGAGCGGTTCGGCTCGCAGGTCTTGTTGTAGGTGACGTTGTTGTCGCCGGTGTAGGTCACCGTCGTC
>Ga0207719_100842_pt1 | contig 11730 bp, 10 predicted proteins | sample A23P1SouthBayCA_2_FD_187279 | JGI IMG/M metagenome (GOLD analysis project Ga0207719, IMG submission 187279) | Aerobic enrichment media microbial communities from Eden Landing Ponds, California, USA - A23 P3 (3) (SPAdes) | ecosystem: Environmental > Aquatic > Marine > Unclassified | place...
CGAGCGGCTCTGCCGCGAGCACGAGTGAAGCGCGCAGCGAGCCCCTCGACCGGAGCACTCGGGGGCTTTCACGCTGTCTGTCCCGGCAGTCTCGGCAGCAGTTGCTTCACCAAACACTACCCCTCGGCAGGCGACCGGAGCCACAGAGCGGGTCGCGGCCGGTGGCGCCGCTCGGGCGCGTCGAAACAGGCGCGAGAAGGGCTCAGACCTCGTCGGCTTCGTCGGGGCTGTCCTCGACGGAGCGTTTCATCGAGTCGCGGCGGCTCTTGGCGTCGCGGCCGGTGGCTTCGAGGAGGAAGTCGTTTTTCGCGTCGACCGCGTCGGCGGCGGCGTCGGCGTTGCCCTCGGCGATGACGTCCTCGGCGGGGCGTTCCTCGAAGTCGACCGCGAGCTTGTCTTTCTTGCCGCTGTACTCGACGGTCCCGGCGACGATGCGGTCGAAGACCGGGTTCTCCGGGTCTTCGACCACGTAGAGGTCGCTGTCTTTGTAGGACTCGGTCGCGGTGATCGGTCCGAAGTAGTCCTCGATCGTCCCCTCCATGTCTTCGATACGCTCCTCGAGGTGTTCGCCCCGGCGCATCTTGTACTCCCGCATGGTCGGGCATTTGCGACCACCGTTCTTACCTTTTTCGAGCGCGCCACGCGCCCGACCGCGCCGCGATGCCCGCGGAGTCGGTCCCGTCGGTGGCCGGCGCTCACTCCTCGTCGGCGTCGGCTCGCTGGACGAGCGTGCCGCGGCGACACTCCGGACAGAAGTCCCCGGCGCGCAGCGACGAGGACTCGACTTCGGTGGTGTAGCCACACTCCGAGCACTTGAACATCCCCTCGGGGACCGTGATGGACGGGCCGGCCTCACCGTCCAGCGACGGGCCGGACACGCCCGACTCGGCCGGCTCGTCCCGCTTGGTCTCCTCGGGCCAGTCGCCCATGTCCCCCGGCGTCGTCCGGACCCCCTCGGAATCGTCGGGCCACTCGGCGGTGTCCTCGTCGACGCCGACCGCCGCGCTCGCCGCGTCGACGGCGTCGCCGGGCGTCCCCGGTTCGCTCGTCGCGTCCGCTCCGCTCGCGTCCGCCCCGCTCGTCTCCGCCTCGACCGCGCCGAGGTCCGGCGTCCGGTCGGCCCCCGCGTCGTCGCGCTCGCCGCCCGCCGCCTCCCCGACGCCGGTCGCCGGATCCGCCGTCCCGCCGGCCGCCGAGGCCGCGGCCTCGGTGGACTCCTCGTCCTCGTCGCTCCCCAGGATCTCGACTTCGGCCGTCTCGCCGGCCCGCTCGGCCGGGTCGAGCCCGTCCGGTTCCTCCGGCCACTCGCCGGGGTCGCGCTCGTCGTCGCCGTCGTCCTCGTCGGCTGGCGCCGGGTCGTCGGCACCCTCGTCGGCCGGCGCCGAATCGTCCTCGTCGGGCCACTCGCCGGGCCCGCGGTCGTCGCCGGCGTCGTCGATGATGACGGCGTCGTCCTCGCCGGCCTCGGCCGCCGCGGCGGTATCCGATTCGGCGTCCGGGATCGTCGTCTCGGTGCGCGCGTCCGCCTGGCCGGCCGCGTCGTCGCCGGTGCCCTCGATGATCTCGGCGTCGGTCCCGCCCGACGCCGTCGCGTCGCTGTCGACGTCCGTCCCGGCGTCGGCGACCGGGTCGGCGTCGCTCGCGCCGCCGTTGCCCGCGCTACCGGCGTCAGCGGGCGTCTCGAGCGTCGTCACCTCCTTGTTCTCGGAGACGACGCGCGTCTCGCCACACCGCGTGCAGGTCTCGAGTTCGGTGATCGTGATGACGACCTCGGTCCCCTCCTCCTCGCGCTCGCGTTCGACGGTCGTCTCGCCGAACCGGTGGCCGAGGAGCGAACACTTGATACTCATTGTCGTATCCTGTCGCCGTGCCATTTTAAGGGTACTGTTTGTCCACCCCTCGACAGGTGTCAGACGCCGCGAGACGTCCGCTCGCGGCCGCGCATCCGGGTCGGCCGTACCTGTCGGAGAGCCGAGGGACAAGCGTAAGACCCAGCCGTTCGAACGGAGGGGTATGCAGGCGTTGCCGGAGTACCGCGACCGAGACGACACGGAGGTCGCGGTGCTCGACGCGCTGGCCGACCGGCGCGAGGACGGAATGACTGTCTTCGAACTGCGGTCCCGAGTCGACGCCGACATCGACACGCTCGAGGCCGCGCTGGCCGACCTGAAAGACGACGGCCTCATCGAGGCCACCGAGGAGCGAGACCGAACCGTCATCCGCCCCGAAGAGGGCGTCGTCGGGTCGGTCGAGAACGACGAGGGCAACATTTTCGACGACCTCCGCGAGCGGCTCCCGTTCTGAGTGTCGTCCGGCTCGGGGCGGTTTCGGGCCGCAACCGATCAGGGTTCGGCGAGCGTCGCCGCGCAGTTGTTCGGGCCGAGTTCGAGTTCGAACGCCTCGTCGTCGCTCGCAGACTCACGGCCGAGATTGATCTGGATCACTCGCTCGAAGTTGGCCGGCCGCGGCGGCATGTCGCCGGTGACGTACGCGACGAACTCCGCGGCGTCCATGGCGAACGGGCGCAGGTCTCGGCACTCACCGAGCGTGGCCGTAACGGCCCCGTCGGCCGCGGGGCGAGTCCCCTCGGCGTGGTGACCGGGCGCGACGACCGTCTCGTCGGGAAAGCGCGCGAACCGGTCGGTGAGCGTGCGGTAGAGGTCGCGAGCCAGGTCGGCGGCACCGTCGGCCCCTCGCTCCAGGTCCGGGCGAGCGACGCTGTCGACGAAGAGGCTGTCGCCGGTCACCAGCGCGTCGCCGACCGCGAGCGCGACCATGCCGGTGGTGTGGCCGGGCGCGGCGACCACTTCGACGGAGAGGTCGCCGACCGCGAGTTCGTCGCCGCCGGTAACGGTCGTGATCTGGTCGGCGAAGGTCACGCCGCGGTCCGTGGCCCGCTCGGACATCACGGGGGTCGCGCCGGTCGCTTCGGCGAGGTCACGCAGGCCGCTGACGTGGTCGGCGTGGACGTGCGTGTCGAGGACGTATTCGACCGTCGCGCCGCGCTCGGCGGCGTCGGCGACGTAGCAGTCGGTGGCGGCCGCCAGCGGGTCGACCACCAGTGCGGGGCGGTCACCGCTTCCACTCTCGGTCGGCTCTCCGGCGATCAGCATGTACCCGAGACAGCCGCTGGCGGGCCGGCGGTACTGGACGAGCGTCCCGCGGTCGAGGCCGGCGTCGACTGTCGCGGTCCGGACGAGTCGCGCCCACGCCTCCATCCCGCCGGCGAGGTTGTGGGCGTCGTAGCCAGCCTCGCGCAGTCCCTCGGCGACGACGTCGCTGGCCTCGCCGCGGGCGCAGACGACCGTGATCTGTCCCTCGCCGTCGATATCGGCGACGAATTCGTCGACGTCGCCGGTCACGCGCGCCTGCACGAAGCGGTTGTTAGCCTTCTGCGTGAGCGTCACGGACGGCCCGGTCAGTCGCCACTGTTCGACCTCGTCGCGGTCGCGCAGGTCGAGCACCCGAACCGGCTCGCCGGCGTCGATGCGGTCCTGGAGCGTCGCCGGCGACACCTCTCGTGTGTCGGTCCCGTCGTCGGTCATACCGGTGGTAGCACGCCGCGGAAAATAAGCCCGCTGGCGGCGCGCGGCCGAGACGGGTGGCGAGCCTGGACTGCACCGGACCGCCACGCCGCGGTCTCTCGGCCGCGCGGGAAGACCGCGACCTGAGTGTCACGGGCGCACACGGTCGAAATATACCGATCGTACACACATGGTGTGCGAGACGAAACTAACAGGGTGATTGACACCGACGATGGGACAATGACCGACTGGGACGTGTATCTCGTCACCCAGGAGAGCCTCTCGCGGGAGCGCTCCACACTCGAGATTGTCGAAGCGGCGATCGCCGGCGGCGTCGACGTGGTACAGTTGCGCGAGAAGGGCCGGAGCGCCCGCGAACGCTACCACCTCGGACGGAAGCTCCGGGCGGTGACCCGCGAGGCGGGCGTCCCGCTGGTCGTCAACGACCGCGTCGACATCGCGGCGGCCGTCGCCGCCGACGGCGTCCACCTCGGCGACTCGGACCTCCCGATCCCCGTCGCTCGCGAGCGACTGGGTTCCGACGCCGTCGTCGGCCGCTCGGTCTCGTTCGTCGAGGACGCCCGCGCAGCCGAACGTGCCGGCGCCGACTACCTCGGCGTCGGCGCCGTCTATTCGACGGGCTCGAAAGACGACATCGAGGACGACGAGTACGAGATCGGTCCCGAGCGCGTCGCGGCTATCGTCGACGCCGTCGGCATCCCCGTCGTCGCCATCGGCGGCATCGACGCCGATAACGCCGCTCCTGTCGTCGAAGCGGGCGCCGACGGCGTCGCCGTCATCACCTCGATCACCCGCGCCGCCGACCCCGCGGCGGCGACGCGGGATCTCGGCGACGTGGTCAAGCGAGCGCGTTCGGACTGATAGTGATTATTGTAGCGATTTACCGGTACGCGCCGACACCCGATTCGTCGTTCGTGTCGTCCGTCTCGCCGTCCTCGCCAGCGGACAATCCCGCGTCGTCGGGTCGGTCGAGCGCCCGCTCCGCGTCGTGATACTCCGAGTAGCCGTCGAACCAGCGGGCGATCCGCTCGATCCGGTCGACGACGTGGCCGGGCTCGCCCGACCGCGAGAGCTCGTGGCCCTCGCGCGGGTAGCGGACCATGCGAGTGTCGACGCCCGCTTTCCTGAGCCCGCGGTGGAACAGTTCGGCGGTGTTGGCGGGCGTGCGGTAGTCGTCGTCGCTGTGGATCAGGAGTGTGGGCGTCGTCACGTCCGTCGCGGTCGCGACGGGCGAGCGCTCCCACAGGAAGTCGGACTCGTCCCACGGCGTCGCGTCAAAGTCGCCCTCGGCGAGTTTGTAGGCGGCGTCGGTCGAGCCGTAGAAGCCGGTCAGGTCGTAGACGCCGCGCTGGGCGACCGCGCCGGCGAAGCGGTCGCTGTGGCCGACGAGCCACGCGGTCTGGAACCCGCCGAAGGAGCCCCCGGTGACGAACTGCTGGTCGGCGTCGACGTAGTCGCGGTCGGCGACGGCGTCCGCGCCGGCGAGGACGTCGGCCGCCGTCACCGCGCCCCAGTCGCGCTCGATGGCCGCCGCGAACGCCTCGCCGTAGCCCGTCGACCCGCGCGGGTTGCACCAGAAGACGACGTACCCCCGCGCGGCGAGCGTCTGAAACTCGTGCCACATCGTCCCCGCGGGCGACCACATCGCGTGTGGCCCGCCGTGGATCTCGACGACCAGCGGGAACCGCTCGCCGTTCCCGTCCTGGTCGGGCCCGCCGAACTCGGGCGGCGTGAGCACCCACCCCTGCACGTCGCCGGTGTCCGCTGATCCCGCTGTGCCGTCTGGCGCGGTCGGGGGCGTCTCGTTGTCGCTGTCGACGGAGACCGGTTCGGGCTGGGCGACCGCGCGCTCGTCGAGGTACTCGCTGTTGAGGCGAGTGAGCCGGCTGGTCTCACCGCCGCCTTTCGTGGCGACGAACACGTCACCGGGGTGGTCCCACTCGCTCTGGGTGTACGCGAGCAGATCCGCGCCGACGTCCATTCCGTCGACGTGCCCGTCCGCGACGACCTGTTCGGGGTCCGCGCCGTCCCAGGGCACGCGCCACACCGGGACGCGCCCGCGGTCGGGTGCGGCGAAGTAGAGATACTCGTCGTCGGGTCCCCACTGCGGCGCCGCGTCGAGTCCGAGCGTCCGGTCGAAGTCAGCGGTGAGGTGTGTCACCGTCGGGTCGTCCGCGTCGGCCGACCGGTCGTAGACTTTCAGTTCGGTCGGCCGGAGCGTCGCGCGGTCCTCGTCCTGATAGCAGAAGGCGATCCGCCCGTCGGCCGTCGCGGCCAGTCCGCTCGCCCACCCCGTGGTCCGGTGGAGCGACTCGACGGCGTCGGGGTCGGTGTCGTCCGCAGCCGAGTCGTCCGCGGCCAGATCGTGGGCGAGGATCTCGTAGGCGATCGAGTCGTCGGGGTCCGCGCCGACGCGCTCGGCGTAGTACAGCGTCTCGGCGTCGCCCCACGTCGGCGACTCGAAGTCGGCGTCGCCGGCGGTGAGTCGCCGGACCTCGTCTGCGCTCCCGGCCGTGTCGTCGCCGAGATCGACGAGATAGACGTGTGACCGGCGCCCGTCGAAGTAGTGCTCGGCCGACCGGTACACCGTCCGGTCGACGACTCGCGGGTCGGGCTCGTCGGGCTCGTAGTCGGCGGGGACCTCGCGGTCCCGGTCCGCCTCTCGGTCGTCGGCGCTGACCTGCTGGCAGAAGGCGATCCGGGTCCCGTCGGGGCTCCAGGCGATCTGAGAGACGCCGCCGGCGACGTTCGTTACTCGGCGCGCCTCGCCGCCGTCCGCGGGGACGACCCACAGCTGTGGGCGGTCGTCGTCGGCCCCGCGCGTCGAGACGAACGCGAGGCGGTCGCCCGACGGGCTCCAGTGCGGCTCGCTGTCTTCGCCCTCGGCGACGGTGAACCGGCGGGGCTGGTCGCCGCCGGTCGGCGCGACGTAGACGGTGCTCTCGGTCTCCTCGTCGTCTCGGGGCTGGCGGCGGACGAAGGCGACGCGCTCGCCGCCCGGTGCCACGCGCGGGTCGGCTGGGGTCGCGATGTCGTGGTAGTCGGCGGCCTCGACCGTCTGCATGGCCCTGTGTTGGACTCTACCCGGTTAGGTGCTGGGGCGATGAGTGGGTGGATGGTGCTGGCGCGTTTTGCTGGACCGAGTGGAGTGTCAGCGCCGCCGTCGGTGCGACCGGAACCACGACCGCAGACAGCGTGAAAGCTCCTCTGCGGAGTGACCGACACAGCCACCGCGAACAGCGTGAAAGCCCCCGCAGCAACGACTGGGACCGCCACCACCAACAGCGTGAAAGCCCCCAATCGCTCGTACCGCCGCGCCTCGCTGCGCGCCTCGCTCGCTGCGCTCACTGCGGTGCTTGCTTCGTCGGGGACGGGTCGAACGCGTCGGGGCTTTCAGGCTGTTTGCGGTTGCTGTCAGAGTCGCTCAGTTGGCGGGAGATTTCACGCCGTTCGCGGTCGCTGTCCTGCTGCTCGCGGTCGCTGTCCCGCTGTTGTCGGTGGCTATGTCGGTCACTCCTGGGGGGGCTTTCACGCCGTTCGCAGCGATATCGAATCGATCCCGCCAGCCGCGTTCGGTCGTCACGCCTCGTATTCGAGCGCGACCACGCGGCCGTCGCCGTACCGCACCAGGATCTCCTCGCCCGCGGAGTCAGCAATGTCGGCGGCGGTCACGCCGGTCCAGATAGGCGTCGCGCGCTCGTAGGCGGCCAGTTCGCTCCCGTCTCCCGGATCGAGCACCACCACCGTCCCGCCGTTGGTCGGCGCGACGAGTTCGAGACTCCCGTCACCGGACAGGTCCGCGAGCGTCGGCGGCGGCGTCGCCCCCTCCGCCCCGGCGGTGAGCGTCGTCCGCCACTCGTCGCTCCCGTCGACGGCGTCGAACGCGTGGACGACGCCGTTGGCGGCCCCGACGTACGCCTCGGGGCGGCCGTCCCCGTCGCCGTCACCCACCGCCGTCAGCGCCGGGGACCCCCGGACTGACTGGCTCCACACCGGATCGCCCGTGGCACCGTCGAGCCCGACCACGTCGCCGAACCCGGCCGCGACGACGCGCACGCCGTCGTCGGTCGGGGCTGCGACGAGTTCGTTCCCGCTGACCGCCCGTCGCCACAGGACCGAGCCGTCGCGCTCGAAGGCGACGGTTTCCTCGCCCCCGCCGACGACCACCTCGCGGCGGTCGTCGCCGTCCACGTCGAGGACCGCCGGCGGCGCCCAGACCGACCCCGCGACGGTCGCGCGCCACTGGACTTGTCCTTCGTTGTCGGTGACGACCACGTTGCCGCCGATGTCGCTGGCGACGATTTCGGGGTCGTCGTCGCCGAGCACGTCCGCGACGACGGGTTCGCCGTAGCTGTAGGTCCCCATCTCGATGGCGAACTCCTCGCGCCCGTCGGCGGCGTCGAGGACGACGGTCTCGTTTTCGACCGTGCCGGCGACGACCTCGGGAGCGCCGGTCCCGTCGAGGTCGGCGATGGTCGGCCTGGTGAGCGAGTGGACGAAACAGCGGTCGGGCGGGATCCCGTAGCGCCAGTCGACGGAGCCGTTCTCGGGCGCGAGACGGACGAGTGCGCAAGAGTATTGTGACAGCTTGGACTGGCTGGACTGGTCGAGGACGGGCGCGACGACGACACGCTCACCGACACCGGTGCCCTCGTCGCCACCGACGCCGACGCCGTGGTGGTTGAAATCCGTCTCGCGGGCGGTGTCGCTCACCCACAGTTCGGTGAGCGCACCGCCCGAGTCGCCGGTCCACCAGATCGCAGCCGCACCGGTCCCGGCGAGGGCGACGACGACGGCGACGAGGACAGCGGCGGTCCGGAGTCGCATCGCCGGAGTTCGGCTCCTCGCGGCGAAAGCGCTTTCGACCGCGATGCGGAGTTCGAGGGCCGTACCAGAGCCGATTTACCGCCGCTGGGTCGAGTTCGGGTATGGACCGGAACCGGAGGCGCCGGCGGAGTCAGCGTCTCTTGCTCCGCCGCGCGACCGCGGCCCTGGTCGCCGTCGCCGCGCTCGTCGCGACCGCGGGCGTCGCGAGCGCACACCGCCTCGACCCCGGCGGCGTCACGGCGCCCGTCCCGCTGCCGGCCGTCTACGCCGGCGCCGGCGTCACCGTCGCCGGGACCGCGCTCTGGCTGGGAGTCGCCGACGAACGCGCCTCGGCCGCCGACGAACGCGCCTCGGCCGCCGACCGCCCGCTCGCTCACCTCTCGCCCGCCATCACCCGCGCGCTCGCACTCGCCGCCAGAGTCGCCGTCCTCGCCGTCTTCGCCACGGCGCTGGTCCACGGCGTCGTCGGGCGCCAGGTCCCCGCGGAGAACCTCGCGACGGTCGTCGTCTGGCCGCTCGTGCTCAAGGGCACTGGACTCGTGGCCGTCGTCGCCGGGTCGCCCTGGCGAACGATTTCGCCCTGGGAGACGTGCTACGACGGTCTCGCGGCGGTCGAGGGGCGGGAACTCGGCCTCCTCGACTACCCCGCGCGACTCGGCCACTGGCCGGCGGTCGTCGGGTTCGTCCTTGGTGTGGGTATTCTGGAGAACCTGACGCTGGTGACTCGCGACCCGGCGTTGACCGTCGCCGTCGCCGCCGGCTACGCGGTGGCGATGATCGCGGGCGGCGTCGCGTTCGGGCGGCGGTGGTTCGCCCGCGCCGACGCGCTCGCCGTCCTCTTCTCGCTGCTCGGTCGCATCGCTCCCCTCGACGTCCAGCGGACCGACGACGGCGGCGCGACCATCGCCGTCCGCGCGCCGTGGACGGGCGCTGCAGACTCCCTCGAAACCGACTCGCTCGCGGTGTTCGTCGTCGCCGCGCTCTACACCGTCAGTTTCGACGGGTTCACGCTTACCCGCCGGTACCAGTCACTGCTCGACGACGCCCGCGCCGCGCTGGGCGTCGGGACCGCCGAGGTGGCGCTGTATCTCGCGGGTCTCTGCGCCTTTCTGGCGAGCTACCTGCTCGCCACCGCGGTCGTCGAGCGCGCTGGCCGGTCGACTGTGGCGGGTGGTCAGGGGGGACCGCGAGCGACCGCTCGCGCGTTCGGCGGCACGCTCGTCCCCATCGCCGCCGCCTACGAGGTGGCCCACAACTACCCCTACGTCGCAGCCAATCTCGGGCAGGCTATCGCGGTCGCTCGCGACCTCGCGCTCGGGACGACCGGTGGACAGCTCTCGCTGCTCGCGTGGCTCCCGCTCGACGCGGTCTGGGCGTCCCAGGTCGCGCTCGTCGTCGTCGGGCACCTCGTCGCCGTCGTCGCGGCCCACCGCGTGGCGACGCGGCGCTTTCCGACCGTCGCCGCCGCGCGCCGCGGGCACGCGCCGCTCGTGGTCGTCATGGTCGGCTACACGCTCGTCTCGCTGTGGATCGTCTCTCGACCGGTCGTGGGCTGACGCCGCGTCTCGGTCGGCCGGGGTCGCGATTGCACGCCGGCCGACCGCCGAAGAGAACGACTTACCTGCGCGGGGCCCCGAATACGGGGCGTGACGCCGCTTCGAACCGTCGGGCACGCGCCGCCCTCGCCCGACCCGTCGCTACTCGGCGTGCATCTCCTCGCGGGCGTGGGCTCGGGCCTGCTGCTCGCGCTCGGAGTCGCCGCGCTGAGCCGCCGGACCTCGCGGTCGTATCTGCTGGTCGTCCTCGCGCTCGGGGCGCTCGTCGCGCGGACGCTCGTCTCCGCGCTCGCCATCTTCGGCCCGCTCGACCCCGCGCTGCATCACTTCGCCGAGCACGCCCTCGACGCGATGGTCGCCACGTTCCTGCTCGGCGCCATCTACTACGCGCGGACCAGCGGCGCTATCGCCGCGGAGGGGTCGAAATGACCGGCCCCGTCGACGGGGTGGCCGACGGTGTCGACGGTGCGACCGGCGGCGCCAACGAGACGCGCGAGCGCATCGCCGCGGCCATCGCCGCCGACCCGGGCGTCTACTTCAGCGAACTCGTCAGGACGCTCGACCTCGCGCCGGGGCAGGTTCAGTACCACCTCCGCAAACTCGGCGACCGCGTCGTCGCCGCCGACCTGTACGGCCGGACTCACTACTACCCGCCCGACACCGACCGCTTCGAGCGCCGCGCGCTCGCGGTTCTCCGCCGCGAGACGGCCGCCGACATCGTCGTTTCCCTGCTCCGCCACGGCCCGAGCGCGCCCGCCACCGTCGCCGACAGGGTCGACGTGGCCCGGAGCACGCTGGAGTGGCATCTGGAGCGGTTGACCGACCTCGGACTCGTCGCCAAGCGCCGCGACGAGCGCGGCCGCGTGACGCTCGTCCTCGAAAACCCCGACGAGACCGCCGCACTCCTCGGGACCGTCGACCCCTCGCTGCCCGACCGCATGGTCGACCGGTTTACGCGCCTGCTCGACCGATTGCTCGCCGAGTGAGTGTGCGGGTTTCGACCGGGTGTAAGTGAGTTGCCGTTCGGACTATCGTGACAGCCCTCCATAGAGTGGCCACGACAGCCACCGCCAACAGCGTGAACACCACCGCAGGAGTGACTGCGACAGCGACCGCCAACAGCCTGAAAGCCCCCGGTCGCTCCGGTCGGGGGCCTCGCTGCGCTCCTCGTCGCTCGTTGCTCGCGGCAGAGCCGCTCGCATTCGAGGCGCTGCGCGCCTCGCACCCCTCGCTCCTGCGGTGCTTACGTCGTCCGCCTTCCCGGAGCGACCGGCCCCTTTCATTCCCACCCGTACAGACTGTCGAATCAGCCGATCCGGGCGGGAATGAAAGGGGCCGTCGTCTGCGCGAACCCCGGACCCTCAAGCACCGGAGCGAGCGGAGCGAGCGAGGAGCGCAGCGCGGTCCGCGGGAGCGCAGACGACGGGGGCTTTCACGCTGTCTGCGGTTGCTGTCTCAGTCGCTCCTGCGGGGGATTTCACGCTGTCTGCGGTCGCTGTCGCAGTCACTCTTCGAGGAGCTTTCAGGCTGTTTGCGGTTGCTGTGATAGCGGTTCGGACGACCCCTCTCCCTGTTTGCGGTGGCTGTCACGACACTCTCTGAAGCCGTCACGCCGACCCACCGAACGAACCCGTGTCCCTCTCCTCACACCGCCGTTCGAGAGACCGACCAGAGCCCCTTTTGTCGACCAGTCGCTAGAGAGGGTGATGACAGCCGACCAGTCCCGCGGCGTCTCGCGACGCGAGTTCGTGAAAGCCGCCGTCGCCATCGGCGGGGCGTCGGCGCTCGCGGCCTGCCAGGAC
>Ga0207719_100843_pt1 | contig 11730 bp, 10 predicted proteins | sample A23P1SouthBayCA_2_FD_187279 | JGI IMG/M metagenome (GOLD analysis project Ga0207719, IMG submission 187279) | Aerobic enrichment media microbial communities from Eden Landing Ponds, California, USA - A23 P3 (3) (SPAdes) | ecosystem: Environmental > Aquatic > Marine > Unclassified | place...
GACTAGGCTCGTCGCGAGCAAGCCGGCCATGAGCACGGAGAGCTCTCGATGGTTCATAGGGCTCGCAACGGGGACTGCGGGGTAGTTACCAGGGGACGAGGTCGACGCACTGCGCCAGCGGGAGGCCCATCATCGACCCGGCGACGGTGTACAGCGGGCCAAGGACGACGAGGACGACCGCGGACTTCATCGCCGACCGTTTGTGGCGCTTGAGGCCCTTCTTCTGCTCGGGATTGAGGGTAAACATCTCGATGAGGGAGTCAGCCTGCCAGACGATGGCGAGGCCGACGATCCCTAGCGCAGTGGTCAGCTGGAAGAATCCCTCAATCATGCTCGGGAGGTTGTCCGCGCTACAGACTGCGTTACTCTGTGCGGCGGCCGGCTGGACAGCGAACAGGCTCAGGAGGACGACGGTGAGCGCTGCCTGGCGAGGGATTTTCCCGGTCAGCAGTGACTCGTTTTCAGTGCTACGCTCAGGGTTGGAGGGAGTCTGGTCCTGTGACATAGTGAGCTAATCATCTGCGTCATCCCCAGCCGTTTGCTGGCTCTGCTGGGTTTCTACAAGCGACTGGAGATCAGTGAAGCGGTTGGTGTTTTCAGCGACCTCGTCGAGTGTGTAGCCCTGCTCGCGAGCCCGTTCGAGGAGCTCACGGAGTTCATCAGGGTCGACGCCACGAACGTCCATCTCCTCGCGGAGGGCACGGCGATAGAGGGCGGAGGCGTTGATATGGCCGTTCCACATCAGGTACAGATCATCGATGTCTTCGATGGTGACTGACCCCGTAATCATACATACGGGTATGGGTAAGCACCGGCTGAGTCCCGGTACATGTTTTCTAAATATCCTGATGGCTAATAAATATTTTCTGGTAACTAATTGAGGATATGGGCCAACCCATACTATTAGCCATCCAGTATCCGGTGCATCCGCCACAGACGTCGGCCAAATTCAGCACAGAGGCGGAAAAAGCACCTTCGGGAAACGAGCTCACTCGCGAAATTCGAACCTCCACGCCACGAGGCTGGACCGTCTTCCAGTCGTTGGCTTCCGTACATCGCCGGCGTCTTCGAGTAGTTCTATGACTCCTATGGCGAGTGATTATTGATACGCTCTTGGGTAGAGGATTGTTGGTGAGATTCCAGCGGTAGCTGGAAGTCACAGCGGGCAAGGGTGACGCGACCGCGTCACCCGACGAACGATGATGCCAATCAAGACGTTCGTCTCGGAGCGTCGGGCCGCGAATCTGCTGGCACAGATTCGCTGGCGTAACGGCGTCTATTGCCCACGCTGCCGTGCCGAATCCGTGATTCGGTACGGCAGCTATCGGGTGTTTCAGCGGTATCTGTGTAAGGATTGCGACCGCACGTTCAACGACCAGACGGGCACAGTTTTTGAACACTCAGCGGTCGCTCTCAGGAAGTGGTTTCTCGCTGTCTACACCTATATCCGCTTCAACACCAGTCTGAGACAGCTAGACGTCGAAATCGACGTTTCGTACAAGACGATCTATCGGCGCGTCCAGCGCTTCCTGCGAGCGCTGGACGCGCCTCAGTTCCATCTCGAAGGGCCGGTTGAGATCGACGAGTTCTACGTGAAGGCAGGACGCAAAGGCCGCGAGCGCGACGGGCCGTCGCGCTCGCGTGCGCTGTCCACGCGTGGACGTGGAACGTACACCGAGGACAAGCCACCCGTGTTCATTCTCACGGACCGTGGCAGCGGTGATCGATACGTGATCCCAGCGAAAGCCGCTACCGAATCGGCGATTCGACTCCTGCTGGCCCACGGTAAGCAGGAGTCGCTCACCGTCTATACCGACGGCTTTCGGGCGTATGATCCGCTAGACGAGGACGACGCATTCACTCGTGAATACGTCGTCCACGGCGACGGCGAGTACGTTGATGGAGACGTTCATGTGAACACCTGCGAGAGCCACGCGTCGCTGGCGCGACGGTGGCTCTCGCCGCATCGAGGCGTCTCCAAAGACAGACTCACACCGTATCTCCGAGCGTTTCAGCTTCGCCGCGAAGTGTTCCGAAAACCGGGTGAAAAAGCTCTCAAAACCATCCTCGAAACTGCACTGTGACTCACCAACAATCTACGTCACAAGAGCGTTATTGATATTCGTCACGACAGGGTGTATGACCGCATAGACGCACCAACTACGGTGACCCTTCGTGGAAGGAATTCCGTCAAGAGCCCTCGTACCAATTGATCAATGCGGTTCTCAAAACTATATTCGCGAAGAAGATCGACCGCCCTGGTTGGTATAAAATAACTAACTCGATTGACCTAATCCTGCGGGTAAGTTGGGGTCTATCACTGAGATCTTTTTTCGCGTGGGATCAATTCGTCGATGAAGGTGGCGAGAAGATCGTCGGGCTCATATTCAAAATCATCCGCTGGTGGTTCCCAGAGTTCGACAGCAAACGCCGTCGCATTTGTGGCATGTCCCTCAGTAGCCCTAACAATGAGAACTGCGCTTCGATAAATTACGATTGTCTTATCATCATCAACATCAAGATATTCGATTGCGGCTTCATCAAGTGCAACCCGAAGGTCTACCGGTTCATTCAATGTACAGCGCTGGACCGGCCCATCCTCACTCGTCATACCAGTTACTACCGGGTGTTTGTACAAGTACCTCAGGATACCATGACCGACAGGTAGTCGATCACACCACCTTTCAAGTGTTGTCAATGATCCTCTTGTTTATTAAACAAGGCTTGAATTGACGTTATATAGTCGTAACCCGAGTTGCGTCGTTGTCAATCGCTTGTGCGTCTTCAGGCAGTAAGGCGACCACGAGATACTCAGCGTAATCTTCGAAGTAGTCGACGAGTTGGGCGATTCGGTCTGAGTCAATAGCTTCCAGCGAATCCACCAACATGAATGGCACCGTCTCGTGAAGGTCGTGGACGAGATAGCCTGCCAGTGCGAAAATCAACCCCGTCACCTCGCGCTCACTCTCGCTCAGATGTTCAATCGTATCTTCGTAGGCGGCTCCATTTTCCGTCGTTCTGACGATATGGAGATCAAACACTGTCTTCTCGACTTTTTGTCGCCCCTCACGTACTGTCTGCTCGACACGTTCGATCCAGATTCGGTCGAGGTTTTTGTAGTCCAGAATTTCAAGCATCGCCTCCATATGGTCGTTGAACTCCTCAATCGCCTCGGCTTCGATCTGGTCAATCTTCGTTCGTTCATCGGTCAACTGGTCTCTCAACTCCTCGCGTTCTACTCGGAGATCTTGGGCATGGTCCAGCATTTCTTCGATCTCTTCGATTTCCTCGGAGATGCCCTCAAGATCTGATTCGAGACCGTCGATTTCAAACTCGAGTTGGTTGGCTTCCTTGTGAAGCGAGAGGACCTCGTTAAAGTCCTCAGATTCCAGATCGTCGATCTCGGCTTCGAGTGATTCGACGTCGTCGGTGAGTGCCTCACGTTTGGATTTGAGCGACTCAAGTTGGTCTTCGCGGCTCTCAAGTTCAGCTTCGATGTCTGCGAGGTTGCGCTCGATTTCCTCACGGCGGTTCTGCTGTTTTTTAGCCTCGCGCTGAGTGGTTTTCAATTCCTCGAGGTCGGACTTGACCTCGTTAAGTTCCTGCATCAACTCCTGCCGGCGTTCTCGGAGACGTTCAACAGTGGCCTCAATCTGGTCGCGTTCTACCATAGAACCACACGTCCAACACGTGAGTTCATCGTCAGCGTCAGCAAGTAGTTCGTCGGTTGGCGAACCGGTCGACTCGGACTGGTCGGCCACATCGAGCGTCCCGAGTACCTCGTAGTCCTCTTCTGCCAGTCGTTCTTCGTTGTACTGGATAAGGCTCTGGAGGTCCGAAATCTGCGAGTTCAGCGTTTGGCGCGACTCCCGGAGTTGTTCGATTTCAGTATCGAGGTGTTGGTGATCACCCATCGGCGTTTCAGGTAGGTCCGCAAGATCGGCTTCGAGATCACTACGTTCCTGTTTGAGTGACGTGATACTCTCGGTTTGGGTTTCGATCTGGCGGCGCGTCGATTCGAGTTCTGAGCGCGTTGCGCGGAGGTCATCGAGTTTCTCTTCTAACTCTTCTTGTTCCCGCCGACCTGTCTCGATATCACGGTTACTTTCCCCAATTTCAATTTCTTTCTTCTCAAGCTCATCCTTTTTATCCTGTATCTGTTCTTGTATCTGTGCTCGTTGTTGTTCAAGCTCGGGGATATCTGCTTTTCTATCCTCGATGGTGGTTAGATTATCATTTACCTCATCCTTTCTCTTTTCTAATTCACGGATTCTGTTTTTAATATCGTCGACGTCGACAGGGCGCATGATTATTTCACGAAGGTCGTCACCACGGGCGACGGACTGTCGCGCTTCGTTGGTTTCGAGGAGGAACGCGAAGAGCTCCGCAACTTCAGGATCGTCAAGATAGCCGTCGCCATCGAAAGAGACTGAATCACCTGTGCGGGTGAGTGTCCGTTTGTAGGTCTCGCCGCTGAGTGTGAGTTGAACGTGCCCTTCTTCGGCGTCGCCTTTGAGTGTCGCCTGATCGCTCCCCATGGCAGCCATGATCGATTGAAGAAACGATGTCCGGTTAGTCGCATTCTTGCCTGTCAGGACAGTCACACCTGGGGGAATCGAAACCTGAGTGCTGTCGATACCGCCGATATTTTCGACCGAAAATTCTGCTATTTCAGACACGGATTCAGTGGTTGGCATACATGCAAGAAGGATCTCCATCTATTAAAATCGTATGTCCGTTTCTCTGTGAGAGGGCCTATTTGTCTTTATCAATCGGATCGAAGGCGTTCTCAACAGCAGGAAACACCCCGTTTTGAACTTCATCCACATAGGATTCTACTGCATCAGATATTATCGAATTTAGGTCAGCGTACTGTTTCGAAAGACGGTATGATTCCTTGCTAAGACCTAACACGTCTGTGATCACTAGTACTTGACCGTCCACATATCTCCCGGCTCCGATACCAATGGTCGGAATATCAACTGCCTCAGTGACCCGCTTCCCAGTCTCTTCGGTAACGGCTTCAAGAACGATGGAAAATGCCCCGGCTTCTTCGATTTGTTTTGCCGTATCAATAAGCGACTCAACAGTGGTCGACCTCTCGTCGCCTCGTCCTTGCACGTATCCTCCACCGATTTGATTCATTCGTTGCGGTGTTAACCCAATATGTCCCTGCACCGGCATTCCAAGTTCTGTGAGCCTATCAATTATTTCAATAGTTATTTTCCCGTGCGGTGGTGTTTCTAATTTCACCGCATCAGCCCCAGCCTCCTTCATAAACTGACCTGCGTTCTTAACTGACTCTTCCATAGAGGAACCGTACGATAGAAACGGTAAATCGCTTATTACCATCGCATTTTCAACGGCACGGTCAACAGCTGCTGTATTCGATAACGCCTCATCGAGAGTGACTTTCAGGGTGTCATCATACCCTAAGTGATTATCTCCAGCACTGTCTCCGACGAGGATCATATCGACACCGCCATTATCGACTTGGCGAGCGATGGGGGCATCGTATGCAGTCAGCATTGTCAGATTTTCCCTGGATTTATACTTCTCACGAATGTCAGGAACTGCTAGACGGCTCATAGGCTATGGTCCGTGCGATTTGACTTTAAACTTGGTAATTAATGACTGTGCTACTCGATATGTCCTTTGTCTTTGTGGACTGACTCAAACTACTGCAATCCGTGCGCACGATTCTATACAAATCGTTATTGATTATGAGCGCAACTCGAATCAGTGTGATAGGGAAATTGCTTTCATTTTCTCGGACCACTCATGTTAATTCTATTAACTAATTTAGCAGGATATAATTGACCAGATTCTATTATACGCACGGACTGTCCAGAACCAGATTGTGTGCCATATACCGTTATACAGAGATGTCAGAGTGATTTCCTCGTTGCATTTGATCCGTAGATCTCAGAGTATATGTAATATTTTGTGTAAATATGAATCGTATTTATATATGGTAAGCAGTATTCAAATCTTCCAACACAAAATCTCTGTTGAAGCCCATGGGATTAAGAACTCCCCTGGCTTCACAATTGTACATGTGTTATTATACCGGCGAAGCATACGCATCTGGCTGATGGACAAACCGGTAAAAGAATCCCGATGACAGTAATAGCTGAAATATTATATGGCACTTACATCTGGCTACGTTTCACGAACAATAGTTCGAATCAACGATTAGCAATTCGGCTGTACTCCGCCGATACGAAAACAGGCTATCATCTGTTTGGTCGGTTTTGTTGGCACTATAGGGCGGGCTAGGCCCCTGTATGAAAAATCTGTTTACACTTGTCAATTTTATCGGTCTGAGTGAAACCTCTGCTATCATATTTTCCTGCGTGTATATGATATCTTTATTCTTATATTATATTGATTTAGTATTTCTACTATGTATACGGTTATTGTTTACTAATGGCAATAGAAGTGTTTTACCGCAGGTTGACGGTCATCTACTAATTTGTCTGACTATCAAAAAATGGGTTACCCGGCTTTGCATGTTAGCATCAGGGAAACTCATGATCGAAATTATCCGTCCTTGCTACCGCCTACGTCATGCTCCTACATCGAGGTACAAAGCTGAGTTACGAATACGTTCAGTTTCTATGTGCTCAACGACGCTGATGCCGTTAAGCATATGCCCAATTCGTAGTCAGAGTCGGTGTGGGATTTCTTCGATAGATTCGAGATGAGAATCCCGATGGACCATTGGTCGTAATTCTCGGCAATTTCAACTCTCACTACACCAACGATATCAAAAAACTGGCTGACAAATTTGGGATCCAGTCTGTATTTCTATCGAAATACTCGCATCATCTCAACTCGGCTGAGCCGCTCTGGAGGGAACTGAAGTACGTGCTGTTACGTGTATTCGTGACCAATGAAGACGCATCCAATCACTGATTCAAGAGATTTCGACGAATTCTCACCGAAGTTGAGCTACGCTGATGACTGGATCGACACGTTCCTCACAGATTCCAAAGGTTGCGTCAATGATTATAAATGGTCAGTAGTCCGCCCAGTCTATTCATAGGTCGTGACACCTCCTTTGAATATGTCTGAAACACGATAACGAGCGACGATCAAGGAGTCACACAAATCAGGTAACAGAGAGATGATCCTCAGCTTTGCTCGGTATCTCTGTGTGAACACGCCGCTACGAAACACTGAGGGAGACAGCTAGATATCCGTCGATGTACAGACAGCGGTGTGAGTGGTGTGCGACACTCCCACGCTAAGCGTCGTCGACTACAGCGTTAACGATTGTCTGCTGGGCCTTCCGGAGCCGGTAGTGCACTGTCGGTGCGGAGATGTCGAACGCTTCCGAGAGTTCGTCAACCGTCGTATCCCGGGGCCACGCATAGTAGCCCCGAGCGTAGGCCGCTCTGAGAGTTGTTTCCTGTTTTGGGGTGAGCTGGTCCGTGATGTGGTTCTGGAACCCAGGTCCCGACGTAATCGGACGATTGACCGACTGTTTGCTCATGAGCTCGACATTGGGTGCCACCTCACGAATCGCATCGACAACGGTCCGGACGTCAACCGCTGGTGGCAGCTCGATATCGAGGAAGACATCGCCGTCCACGAATTGGGCTGTCGTCATTGAACCACCATAGTTTCTGAGGATGTCGGTCGGCAGATTCGGCTGTTCGGTGAACCGAAGTTCGATGCGGGCCGGGACGTCGTCGTCGGCTTCGCGAACCACGGTGCAGTCACAATCCAGAGGAGTGTCCTGCAGGAAGGCGCTCACACGCTTAGGATCAGCGTCGTGGATAGTGAGATAGTAGATTGCTCCACCGTCGTTAGTCGAGACCCACTGTTCGAGGGCCAGTTCACAGTCAAACTCGGTGGACGCCTTGCTGAGCAGGAGATTGGGGTCTGGTAATCGAAGGGCTAGGGTGACGGCCGTTTCGGCGCTCAGCGCTTGCTGGCTGTGGACGCGCTGAATCGACAGCGCGATCAACCGGCCCAGGTCTGCCAAGACAGTTTGCTCTCCGTCGCTGATGGTCTGGCCGCCTGGCGGATGGACCACCACACGCCGTAGGTCACCTCTCCAGTCGTGAGTGGGACGGCCGCCAGCTCGTGGTGATTGTGGCCAAGAGCGGTCTCTTGACCGGCATGCAGGACTGCATCATCAGTCGTGATGTCGACGACATGCACGGCACCGGAATCGATGGCCGTTTGGGCCGGCTTTTTGAACGCCGGGTTGTCCTTGAGATAGGACGCTTCGATACCGGCGGCTGTCTGGGAAATCACTGTTTGGTCGCCGGTCACAGTTGCACCACGAACCCCGATCCAGGCACTTTGATACAGTTTCGACGCAGTCAGGCGGTCGCAGATGGCCGCTTCGATGGCCTCTCGCGAATTGGTGTCCTGGAGTGCCTGAATGAGTTCCCGGACAAGTGTATCGAGCCGATTTAATTGTACCAGTTCATCACGTCGCTGCCTGAGTTCCTGCTCGTACTCTTTGCGCTCGGTAATTTCCTGGGAGATGACGCTGATTCCCTCGTCATCGGGATATGCTTGGACATCGACCCAGTAGTCATCCTCTTCGTAGTAGAACTCACAGGACTGCCGTTCTTGGGTATCCATCGCCTGTCGTAGCGTATTTTCGTAGTGGGTGGTCTCGAGTTCCGGAAACATATCCCAGAATTTCGTGCCCACGATTTCTGTCGCTGGAAGGCCAACTCGGTCTGCGATGGCGTCGTTCCAGTACGTGACTGTCCAGTCGGAGTCGAGTGCATAGTATGCGTCGGAAATTCGCTCCGTGATTCGACGGTATTTTCGTTCGCGCTGCTTGCGCTCGGTGACATCCACATGTGCTACAGAGGCGAATCGGGTACCCCCATGTGTGAACGCGGTCGCGCGCAACAGGAACCACTGTTTCTCTGCTGACGAGTGACAGGGGTACTCGAATTCGAACTGTTCGCGATTTCCCCGGAGGACCGCACGGATTCCGGCGACGGCGCGGTCAGCGTCCGGATCGTCTGCTGCGTCCGCGACATCGAGATAGTTCACACCGACGGAATCAGGCGTCGCTTCGAGTCCGTTCGCCTCCGCGAACTCTCGCCACGAGTCGTTCGTCGCGAGAATCGTGCCGTCAGTGTCGAGGATTGCGATGTTGCTCGGCAGTGTATCGACAGAAGATGCGATCAAATTCCATTCGGCCTCGTCAATAACACTTGGAACCATATAGAATATTAACACTTCGCAACTTAATCGTTCTTTGGAAAGAAGTTGTTGGTCATATAGCGCTGGTGCTGTAGAAGCGGAGCGGGCAGGGGTGACGCGGCAGCATCACCCGATATATTCCCATTCGAAGTGCTGAGTTCAGAGACAAACGCCCCGATAGCCTCTACTGTCTGCGCTGCTGGTCCGAGTCAGTGATCAAACATGGTAGCTACCGAGTATCAACGGTATCTCTGTAAGGATTGTGACCGCATGTTCAACATCAAGACCGGTAGACCCCCGCGCACGCAAGGACCGGTCTCGACAGGCTCTCAACGACGAAGCGCTCATCTGACGATCCGTGCGAGCGCTGGGTTGGTATCGAAAGCTCGGTGAAAGCGTCTTGATGTCCGCTATTACCAACATAGTGCCGCTGTGTAACTCTCTAACTATCATTCACCATCTATTCAACAGAGCACAAATTACCGATGTGAACGAATTTGTCACCGACCAATATCATCAGGTTGTGTAAATAGAGGCCATGGTTGATAGCTTGGTGTGACTACAGCGACTGTCACCAGATGACTATGTTCATGTTTAGTTCAAGCTACAACATCTTGGCGACCGAATCGACATAACTGGATCACTTCTAGGGGTTTTATTTTAGTAACGGCAGTCGTTTGACCATGGCACGCGATACAGGTGTTGAATGTAATACACCTGTCATCCGCGTCTCGGCAGACGCGGCAAGAGTAAACTACGAACCGGTGATGACCGCTGTACGCGATGCGACCGACACTATTTCAGTCCGTCGGACGGGGCCGTCCGGCATCGCGGGTAACGGACCACTCTTCATCGCATCGCTTGAACGGCGAACCGCGTTCTTTCACGACCCGCCATTGTCGAGAATTCCGCAGCTCGTCAAGAGCATTGAATGTGGCCGCTTGCCTACCGACGATGCAGATGCTGTCGTTAAGCATGATCCACAGACCACGACACTTCCTTTACCAGACACAGGGCCATTGTCAGTTGGGCACCGACTCGTGTTGGGTCCCTGTGGATGGGTCAACCCGCTTGACCCTGCCCAGCATACCTTCGTCTCGACGTCCACGACGGCCGAAACGATGGCGGATATCGGTCTGCTTGGCCGTGGTCGTAGGGATGCTGCTGCCACCGAGTCGGTGGCCGACGTGTGGGAGACGACGCGCGAGATTGACGGTGACCCTGTTGTGGTCGTCAACGCGAACGAGACACGGGAGGAACAATGTGCCGACAGGACACTGCTTACCGCCACGCCAATGACGGTCCTTGATGGCATCGCGGTGGTGGCCGAGTACATTGGTGCTGAGGACGCCGTTCTCTACCTGAACGAGACGGACACTCATCTCCATCAGCACCTACAGGCCGCCATCGACGCGGCCGGCGACAATCTGCCGGTTATTCCGAAACTAGTGGCCGGCCCGGACGAGTACCGGGCTGGCGAGCCGACGGCGGCGCTCGAGGTGCTGGAGGGTGCGGACCGCATCGAACCGCGCCTGCAACCACCGACACCGGCTGAATACGGTCTCTACGGTCGACCGACAGTCATCCACACCCCACGGACCTTCGCTCACGTGCACCGCCTCCTCACCAACCCAGATGCTTACGACTCGGATGCTTCCGACCCCGGTACTCGACTCGTCACGGTCACTGGTGACGTGGCGAACCCGGCCACCGTCGAACTGTCCTCTGACAGTAGCCTCGCCGCGGTACGCGATGCCGTCGAGATGGAGGGCTCATTCAAGATGGCCTGTGTCGGTGGTGTTCTGGGCGGCATCACCCGTGACCTTGACGTGGCGCCCACCGCTCAATCCCTGCGAGCTGCCGGTCTCGGCACGGACGGCGTCGTGGAACTACTCGCCGACGACTGCTGTGCGCTGGCGATCGTGGGCGAGCGTGCTCGGTTCGCGTCGATGGAGAACAGCGGTCGGTGCGTCCCCGGCCGCGAGGGGACGAAACAGCTCGCCGAACTCCTTCGAGATATATATGACGGCTCGTTCGAGAGCGACAAGATACGCGAACTGGGCCGCGTGATGCGCCAGACGAGTAACTGCCAGATCGGTGCGCATGCACCGCGGCCGGTGACGACGGCTATCGACGAGCTCGAACCGGAGTTTCGAGCGCACACCGACGGCCGCTGTCCCAGCGGCACCTGTACGGAGAAACTATGAGCACAGACAAATCGATTCCACGAGTTCCCGACCTACACGACCCACAGCCCGAGACGCCAGTCACCAAAGAGTTCGAGACCGGAACCGCAAACGACCCCGACGTGGGTACCGACACGGACGACCCGACGACGCTCACTGTCGACGGCGAGCCAGTCACCGTCGCCCCGGGTTCGACTATCATCGACGCGCTACAGGACCTCGACGACGATATCGTCAGCGTCGACCCCGGTGCCGAGGGCGTCGAAGACGACGCCGACGTGCCGGCGCTGTGTTACTACGACCGCGACGGCGATTGTAGCGACGAGATCGGCCCGCGCAGCGAGTGTCGGACCTGCATGGT
>Ga0207719_100846_pt1 | contig 11693 bp, 10 predicted proteins | sample A23P1SouthBayCA_2_FD_187279 | JGI IMG/M metagenome (GOLD analysis project Ga0207719, IMG submission 187279) | Aerobic enrichment media microbial communities from Eden Landing Ponds, California, USA - A23 P3 (3) (SPAdes) | ecosystem: Environmental > Aquatic > Marine > Unclassified | place...
CTTCCCGCCGTTGTCGCGCTCGGCGAAGTGCTGGCCGACGTGCTTGGAGGGCAGCCAGACGCCCTTGAGATTGGTGTCGAGCATCTCGTCCCACTTCTCTTCCTCCAGTTCGATGAGCGGCGACGAGGAGAGCACGCCGGCGTTGTTCGCCAGGAAGTCGATCCGGCCGAACTCCTCCAGGGCCTCGTCGACCGCCGCCTCCACGTCGCTCTCGTCGCGGACGTCCATCTCGATAGCCAGGGCCTCGCTCCCCTCGGCCTCTATCTGGCTCGCCGTATCTTCCAGTTCTTCGCGGGTCCCGAGGTCGTAGGGCACCGTATCGAGGTTCCCGCAGATGTCCGTGACGACGACGTCGGCGCCGTGTTCTGCGTACTTCACCGCGTGCGATTCGCCCTGGCCGCGCGCGCCGCCGGTGACGAAGGCGACCTGGCCGCTGAAGTCGTACTCGACCATGTGTGATCTACCCGCACAGTCACCTCCGCGTGTGATAAAAATACTGGTGGACGAACCCGGCGACGGGTCGGCCCTGTCGCCATCCGCCGGCGGTTCGCGGCAGGAACGACAGGCGCCGGAAAGCGGGCCGCGCTACAGGTCGAGGTAGACGGTGTCGTCCTCGACGACGACGTCGTAGGTGGGAACTTTGATCGAGTCGAGCCCCACGTGGCTCCCGTCGGTGAGGTTGAAGTCCCAGCCGTGCCAGGGACAGCTGATCGCGGGGTCGTCGCCGAACGTGGTCACGGGGCGGTCGCCGACCTCCTCCCACTCGCCGACGAGGGTCTTCGAGACCTTCCCATCGCAGACGGGGCCGCCGCGGTGGGGACACTCGTTTTTCACGGCGTAGTAGTCGCCCTCGACGTTGAGGACGCCGATCTCGCCGTGGGTGTCGGTGTCGACGATCGTTCGCTCGCCGGGCGACAGTTCGGAGGCGGGGGCCACCTCGACGCGGCTCATATCCCGAACACCCCCTCGGCGGTCCGGCCGAGCAGCAGTTCCTTCTCCTCCTCCGAGAGGATACCGAGGTCGTCGATGGCGCTCGGCGGGTCGTAGTCCCAGTGGGGGAAGTCGGAGGCGAACATGAACCGGTCGATGCCGACCGTATCCAGCGACTGCCGGAAGTACTCGGGGTCCTCGATCCGTTCGAGCGGCTGGGTGCCGAAGTAGTAGCTGTCCCGGATGTACTCGCTGGGGAGCGAGTCGAGCAACGGTGCCTCGTCCTGGCGCTTCAGGTACTCCTGGTCGAGGCGGTACATGTAGGAGCCGACCCACAGCACCCCGGACTCCTCGAAGACGATGTCCAGGTCGGGGAACTTCTCGGTGACCCCCTGCATCACCATGCTGGTCAGCTGTTCGATGTTGGTCTGGACGAAGCCGATGCTGTGGGACTCGATCCAGCTTGAGTAGCCCTTGCGGTGGAAGCTGTCGAGGCCCGACCCGCCGCCGTGGACGATCACCGGGAGGTCGACGTTCGTGGCGGCCTCGTAGATCTGGTCGTAGCGATGGTGGCCGAGCGGCGGCTCGGCGCCCTCGGCGCCGAGACAGACCCCGATGATGCCGTCCTCGTCGCCGTAGTCGTCGATCAGGTCGGCCGCGGCCGCAGGGTCGGTCGTCGGCGCCGGAATCACGGAGTAGATGCCCTCGTCCGGATCGACGATCCGGTCGAGCATCAGGTCGACGAACCCCCGGGCCAGCAGTTCCGGCCGGCGGTCGTCGGCCTGGATGCTCGCGATCAGCAGGGCGGCCATCGGGATCATCACGATCTTGTCGAAGCCGACCTCCTCCTGGATGGCGACGACGTCGCCGTGGTCGACCGGGTAGCCGACGTCGTCGCGCCGGATGCGCCCGCCGCGGTAGAGGTCCGGCGTCGGGTTCGGCAGCATGTTCATCCGTGCCTCCTCGAAGCGCTCGGTCCAGGGCTCCTCCTCGGGCATGTACGCCGCCAGATCCTTCGACGTGTCCAGGAAGTGGGCGTCGACGTCGACGACGGTGTGGGAGACGTCAGACATCCGCCGACCGACCCCCGACGACGCTGCTCGCAAGGGCGGGCCGCCGCGGTCCCGTCCCCGTGTTTGTACTCATACGGGACCGGCTTGGGAACCCGCCACCGTAAACATGACGGTCGTTCACGCGGCGCGTGGCCGGGGTCGATCACCCCCAAGCCGGACGGGGGACGATCCCCCGACGCGGGCGGGAATATTTATCCGGGGGTGTCGTACCCCCACTAATGGCACAGCAAGACGGGGGACAGAAAATCAAGACGGCGTATCGGCTCGTCCGGATCCTCGAACTCCTGCGGGAGGCCGGGCCGCTGACGACGACCGAGGTGTCGAACCGGCTCGACATCGCAAAGAGCACCGCCCACGCGTACCTCTCGTCGATGCACGACCTGGAGCTAATCGTCCTGGACGACGGCGGCTACGCGCCGAGCCTGAAGCTCCTCGATCACGGGATGGCCCGCCGCGAGCGCCTCCGGATCGTCGAGGTGGCCAAACCGTCCCTGGATCAGCTCGCCGAGGACACCGAGGAGGCGGTCCACCTGACCGTAGAGGAACACGGCATGGGCGTGTACGTCGACTACGTGCTCGGAGATCGCGCCGTCAAGTCCGAACGGGCGCTGCCGCGGATCGGCACCCGGTCGCCGCTGCACTGTCTCTCGTCGGGCAAGGCGATCCTCGCGAACCTCCCCGAGGAACGCGTCGCCGAAATCCTCGACGAGCGGGGACTGCCCGAGGAGACCGAACACACTATCTCCTCGGAGAGTGAACTGTACGAGGAACTGGAACGGGTCCGCGAACAGGGGTACGCGATCAATCGCCACGAGGCAAACCGCGGCGTCCACTCCGTCGGCGCCCCCGTCGTCGTCGAGGGGAGCGTGCTCGGTGCGATCAGCATCGCCGGCCCCGCCAACCGGCTGACGATCCCGTACATCGAATCCGAAGTCGTCGACGAACTGCTCGCCTCGACGAACGAGATCGAACTGATGCTCACCCACCAGTCCCCGGGGTGACCGTCCCCCCGCAACGACCGCTTCGCCGACCCGCTCGCCCGTCCCCGTTCAATATTCGTGAACAAATTGATCTGACATGTATTCACACGCTCCGCTCGTACCGTCGGAACCGCCCCAGTCCTTTACGCGAATAGAACTGTAACGGGGACCGGCGCAGGACGAGGCGACCCGGTTTACACGAATAGGACTGTAATGCGGGGTCGATCAACGGTGGCCGATGCGAACCGACGCCGACTCCCCGCCGCCGCCGACCCGGGAGCAGCCCGACGAAAACCGCCGTGGTGACCGCTCTACGCGGCGTCCCGGTCAGAAACATATTTTATCCGACAACAACGGTCACCGGACGGCGGTCGGGTCCCGCCACGATCGCGCCCAGCAGTGGTTCGTATTTATCGAACGAATTCGTCGGCCGAGACGGGGGGCAAAGCGGTCGAAGCACCACCGAACCGGGACAGTCTTCCTCCGGCCGGCGTCGGGAGCGCCGCCAATCGCCTGCTGAGCGTCGTTCCACGCGGTTTCCACGACGACAGATCTGGGGGGCAAAATTGCGGGTGGTCGCACCCCGCACGGGACGCTGGCGAGTCGGTACGGCGTCGTCGAACGCGGGCGTCCGTCGGGAGAAAGGGGAACTGCCGGGTCCGGAATCGCCTACCCGCGGAACCGCTCGTCGAGGTCGTCGCCGATGGCGGCATGAGCCTCGCGCGCACGCTCCCAGTCGGGGTCGCCGACCCGGCCCAGAAACGAGTGGATCATGTCGTCGAAGTGGCGGTGGGTGACGTCGACGCCGGCGTCGGCGAGCCGATCCGCGTAGGCCTTGCAGGCGTCCTGAAGGGGGTCGAACCCCGCCGTCAGCACCGTGGCCGGCGGCAGGTCGCCCAGGTCCGACGCCTTCAGCGGGTAGGCGTAGGGATTGTACCCGTGGATGGGGTCGGGGAGGTACTGGTCGGTGACCCACTCGCGCTCCTCGGCTTCGAGGAACATGCCGTCGTACTCGCGGTTGCTCGGGAACTCCTCGTCGTAGCTCACCGCGGGGTAGCCGAGCACCTGATAGTCGATGGCGGGCCCGTCGCGGTCGCGCGCCAGAAGCGAGGTCGCCGCCGCGAGCGATCCGCCGGCGCTGGCGCCCCCGACGGCGATCCGGTCGGGGTCGCCGCCGTAGGCCCCGGCCTCCTCGCTCGCCCACTCGGTCACGGCGTAGACGTCCCGTAGCGCCGCCGGGAACTTGTGTTCCGGCGCCAGGCGGTAGTCGACCGAGGCGACGAGACAGTCCGTGGCGTTGGTCAGCGCCCGCCCCACCGGATCCTCGGTCTCGATGTCGCCGAGCACGAAGCCGCCGCCGTGGGCCCACACCAGCGTCGGGAACGGTCCCGGGCCCTCGGGGACGTACAGGCGAACGCCGACCCCGTGACCGTCGCTTCGGACGACCACGTCCTCGACGCTGCCTACGGGTTCGGGGTCGTCGGTCGCCGCCGCACTCTGGCGGTGCTGGCGCCTCGCTGCCTTCGCGCCGACCTCGTGCAACCCCGGCCTGTTCTGGCGCTCCCGGAGGAACTGCGCCGCGTCGGGGTGGAGATCCGTCTTCGCGTCCGGATGGAGATCCCGCGTCATGGCTCTCCCAACGCCGACGGGGCTATTATTCCTTGGGTTCGTGGCGTTGCCCCCGACGAACGTCCCGGTGGGGCTGGGGGGATCAGGCCGAGTTGAGTTTCCCGCCGTCGACGAGCAGGGCGTGGGAGGTCACGTAGTCGGCCAGGTCCGAGGCGAGGAAGACGGCGGCGCCGGCGACGTCCTCGGGCGTGCCGATCCGCCCGCGCGGGATGCCCTCGATGGTCTCCTCGCGGTTCTCCTCGGTGATCGTGACGCCCTTGCTGAGTTCCGTCTCGATGGCGCCCGGGTGGATCGAGTTGACGCGGATGTCCGGCCCGAGCGTGGCCGCGAGCGAGTTCGTCAGGATCTTCACCGCGCCCTTGGCCATGGCGTAGGTCACGCCCTTGTGGTGGCCCCGCAGGCCGGCGATGCTGGACATGTTGATGATCGACCCCTCGTCGATGTGCTTGGCGGCGACCTGCGAGCCGAAGTAAAAGCCCTTGATGTTGATCGCCAGGTTCTCGTCGAGTTCCCCGGGTGTGACCTCCATGAAGTTCCCCGGGTCGCCGATGCCGGCGTTGTTCACCATCACGTCGATGCCGCCGAACTCGTCGGCTGCGAGCACGGCCGTTTCGAGGTCCTCGATGCTCCGGACGTCGCATTCGACGAATCCGGCCTGTGAGTCGGTTTCGTCGTTGATCTTCTCGTGGGTCGGGGCGCCGCCCTCGCGGGGGTCCTCCCGGATGTCCGCGACGACCACGTCGGCGCCGTGCTCCGCGAACTTGAGGCAGATCTGTCGGCCGATACCGCTGGCGCCGCCGGTGACGACGGCGGTCGTGTCTGACAGCAACTCCATGCACCCGGCTTCGCTCAAGCGGGCCAAAAAGGTTCCCCCGACGCGGGCATCCGTCGCCCCCCGGGCGACGGCGGCGCCGGTCTCAGTCGAAGGTGATGACGCTCCGGACGACGTCGTCGGTCGCCATCGCCTCGAAGGCGTCCTCCAGGTCCGAAAGCGGGCAGGTGCGGCTCACCAGCGCGTCGAGATCGACGTCGCCCCGCAGGTACATCTCGGCGTACCGCGGCACGTCGACGCGGGGCCGGGTCGACCCGCCGAGGTTGCCCCGAAGCCGCTTGTCGAGCAGCAGGTCCGCCGGCGGGATCGAGATGTCCTCCCGAATGTCGCCCGCGCCGGAGACCAGTGCCTGGCCGCCGCGCCGGGCGGCCGCAAACGCCTGCTCCATGGCGGTCGTGTCGCCGGTGAACTCGAAGGCGTGGTCGACGCCGCCGCCTGTCGCTTCCTCGATGAGTTCGACCGGATCGACCTCGCTGGCGTCGACCGTTTCGGTCGCGCCCAGTTCGGCGGCGCGGTCGAGTTTCCCGGCGACCACGTCGACCGCGACGATCTCGCCAGCACCGACCGCGTCGGCAGCGCTGATCGCGCTCATGCCGAGGCCCCCGCAGCCGAACACCGCGACGGTGTCGCCGGCGTCGACGTCGGCGGTGTTGACGACGGCGCCGATGCCGGTCTGTGCGCCACAGCCCAGCAGGGCAGCCACCTCGAAGGGCACCCGCTCGTCGACCGGGATCGCGGTCCGCTCGGGGACGACCGCTTTCTCCGCGAAGGAGGCCTGCGCGAAGAACTGGTTGACCGCCGCCCCGTCGGCGTCGGTGAGCCGTCGCGTCCCGTCGAGGAGGTGCCCGCCGAAGGCTGCCCGCTGGCCCGGCTCGCAGTGGTAGGGCTCGCCGGCCGCACAGGCGGGGCAGGTGCCACACGAGGGGTTGGCCGTCAGCACCACGCGGTCGCCGGGTTCGACCGCCCGGACCGCGTCGCCGACGGCCTCGACGACGCCGGCGCCCTCGTGGCCGAGCACGACCGGCGTCTCGACGTCGGCGTCGCCGGTGTAGCGGTGGTAGTCGGTGTGACAGACCCCGGTCGCCCGGACGTCGACCAGCACCTCGTCGGCCTTCGGGTCGGCCAGGTCGAGCGTCTCGATGCCCAGCTCGCGGGGACCGCGGAGCACCGCGGCGTCGATCCGGGTCATCTCACTCCCCTGGGCGCTTCTCGCGCTGGAGTTCGCGCTCGGGGATCTCGCCGAACGTCGGCGTCGGCTCGCCGCCCGAGTAGTACGTCCCCATCTCGTTGCCCCTGGTGACGGGGAGGATCAGGTGGGAGGGGTAGTCGGCGTTGTGGTGGACCGTGACCCGGGAGACCGACTGGCGCTTCAGGTGGCCGGTCGCGGTCGCGACCTTCCAGGACTGGTCGGTCTCCTCGTAGCTCCCCCACCCGCCGCTGTCGGCCGAGGCGATCCGGAGCCCGATCCGGTGCCCCGGCTCGAACAGCGTTCCCGTGGGCCTGATGTTGATCGCGAACTCGTAGATCTCCCCGGGTTCCAGCGGCTCGCGCTCGTCGTGGGGGTGATGGGCGTGCCACGGCGTCGACTGCGCCTCGTCGACTTTGCGCTGGGAGCCACGGAGCCATCCGCGGGTGAGCTCCTCCTCCGTGCCGTCGGGGGCGCGGTCGAACAGCTGGGCGTTGAACAGCGCCTCCTCGTCGGTCGTCGAGGCATAGAGGTTCAGCCGGATCGGTCCGACCACCTCCGTCTTCTCGACGAGCTTCGGCGAGAGGAACTCCACGGACCCCCGGCGGAACGGGCCGTCCTCGTAGGTCGTCGACCCCTCGCTCGGCCAGTGGTCGCGCTCGAACAGCAGGCCGTCGTCGTGGAGGTAGAATCGGGTAAACGTCGTCTCCGGGAGCGGCCACTCGTCGGCAGTCTTCCAGTCGTTGTCGTTCATCACGAACAGCTTGATGTCCGGTTCGTCCATCACGCCGGTGTCGTTCCCCTTGATCCAGTGGTCGAACCACCGGACTGCGTGGGGCTGGAGCTGGTACACCGGCCGGTCGAGGTACAGGTCCGGCCCGATCAGCAGCTTCTTCGGTCCCTGCCAGTTGTTCCAGGACCGGAACGCCCCGGAGAGGTGGAAGGCGTAGTGGCCCCACCCACAGCCCAGAAACGCGGGGACGTTCGTGTCCTCGTAGTCGACCCGCATCTCCTCGAAGTACTCGTTGTCGAGCGGGTTCGTCAGGGGGTCGACGACGGCGCCGTTCATCCCCTCGGTGGGGTTCTCCAGGGCCTCGACGAACTCCTCGTGGGCGTAGATCTCGGGGTCCGACTTGGCCTCCTCGATGCGCCGCCGGAACTCCGCCTCGTCGTAGTGGTCCTTCGACCACTCGTACAGCCGGGGGTTGTCGACGTGACTCGCCCAGGCGGCGACGAAGTCGTTCATGATGCCGCCGTGGTAGTACAGGTCCCGGTAGGGGTCGGTGTAGCTCCAGGGCGCGAAGATGGCCTTCAGGCGGTCGGGGTCGGCCGCGGCGACGTGTTTCGCGATCACCCCGAAGTAGGAGACGCCGAACATGCCGAAGTCGCCGTCGGCCCACGGCCGGTCGGCCAGCCACTCCATCGCGTCGATCACGTCCTGGACCTCCCGGTCGTCGATGTGGCGGAACTCGCCGTCGGAGGCCCCCGTTCCCCGGAGCATGATGAGGACGTGGGCGTAGCCGCGCCGGGCGAAGTAGTAGGGGTCGCCCGACTCGACCCAGCCCATCTGTGGCCCCATGCTCTTTGGCTTGATCGGGGCCGCCTGGTACTCCTTGTTGTACGGGGAGGCACCGACGACTGTCGGCACTTCCTCGTCGGTGTCCGGCCGATAGACGTCGGCGTACAGCGTGATGTCGCCGCCGTCGACCGGGATCTCGATGTCTTTCTCCTCGATTACCTCGTACTCCCGTTCCGAGATGGCCCAGTCCGTACCCATACGATCGCCTGCGCTCTGTGGCATCGCTTGTGCGGACTTGTACCACGGATTTATCCTTTTTGGTGACACGAACCGGGATCGGTTGGGACGGCGACCCCTCGGCGGACCCGGAACGGCCGTCACTCGACGCCGACACCCCCGAACGCGGGGCATTCGCCACCGCCGTCACCTATACGTGGCTGCGCCGGCTACCGGACGTCGAGATGAACGGAGAAGAATTCGAACTGTCGAACGAGTTCGCGACGGTGAAACTCCGGACGGTCGAGACGCGACACGGCCAGCGCCTCGAAATCAGCTCCCCCGAGCTCGAACGGTCGATCCGGATCTCCCCGATCGAACTCGAGAGCCTGACCTGGCAGGACCACGAGACGTTCACCGAGTTCCTGGAGACGCCGTACGGCGGCGATCACTGACGCCGGGCGGTCTTCGTCCCCCGACGAGTCTGTCGCGGCCGTCGACCGGGCTGCCGGGGGCTGGAAAAGCTTTTGTCGATCACCAAAGTAGTTCTTGCCACGATGTCGACCCAACGGAGCAACGTCATCGACGAGTGGCGTGCCGGGATGGACGAGGGGCTGGTGCCACAGGGAATCTTCAACGACGAGGAGCTGTACGAACTGGAGATGGAGCGGATCTTCGCCCGCGAGTGGCAGTTCGTCGGCTTCACCGACGAGATCTCCGATCCCGGCGACTACGTCGTGCGCCCGATCGGCAACAAGGAGTACATCGTCACCCGGGACGAGGACGGCGACGTTCGCATCCTGCTCAACCGCTGTCGCCACCAGGGGACGCCGGTGTGTAACGTCGAGGCCGGCAACACCTCCCACTTCCGCTGTCGGTACCACGGCTGGACCTACGACAACGAGGGCGACCTGATCGGCGTCCCCCACAAGGACAGCGCCTACGGCGACGACCTCGATCCCGACGAGATGGCGCTCGAACCGATCGCCAACTACGACACCTACGAGGGGATGATCTTCGCGAACCCCGACCCCGACGCCGAGCCCCTGGAGGAGTTCCTCGGCGACTTCAGGTGGTATATGGACTTCTTCACGGGGACGACCGACGAGGGCCTGTACGTGACGGGGCCGACCCGGTCGATCGCGAACCTCAACTGGAAGATGTCGCTTCTGAACGTCGTCGGCGACACCTACCACGGCCCGACCACCCACCGGAGCGGCTTCGAGACCGGCCTGATCGGCCCCGACACCGAACAGTTCGGCGACCTCTCGGAGTACAAACTCCACATCGCCTGTGGCCCGGGTGCCCTCGAACTCGCTCGGCGGCCGTACATCGCCGGCCACCGCGACGAGGTCAAAGACACCATCCGGCGCAACGTCTCCGACGACCAGTGGGCGGTGATGGCCGACCAGGGGTGGACGCCCAACAACTGCGGCCTGTTCCCGAACGTGGTGATGGTGAACCTCTCGATGAAGGTCGCGGAAGACGAGAAGGTGCCCATCACGATGGTCCAGACGTTCGTTCCCCGTGGCCCCTCCAAGACGGAGGTGTTCTCGTGGGTCGTCAACCAGAAGGAGGCCGGCAAGGAACACCACGAGAAGGCCGTCCAGGCCGCCACCTTCACCTTCGGCAGCGGCGGCACCTTCCTCCAGGACGACATCGACATCTGGTCGCGGGTCACCGAGAGCGGCGAGGGGCCGGGCCCGGGCGGCGACGACCGCGACATGAAACTCACCATGAAGCTCGACGAGGAGCACGTCGAGGAGGACCCCGACTTCCCCGGCCCCGGCCGGGTGTACGGCGTCGAGTTCAGCGAGGAGAACGGCCGGTACTACCTCGACATGGTGCTCGACGCGCTCGGCAACGGAGACGCCGGCGCAGACGGCGCGGGCACGGAAGCGGACGCCGGGGCGGAGGGCGACGCGGACACGGAGGCGGAGTGAGATGGCCCAGCGCGAGACCGACGCCGACGCCGCTGGTGCCGCGGGCGACGGGGCGGACGTCGAACGATACCACGAGGCCCGCCGGTTCCTCTACGAGGAGGCCGAGAAGATCGACGACCGGGAGTTCGACGCGTGGCTGGAGATGATGACCGAGGACATCCGCTATCGCATCCCGGCGCGCCAGACCAGAAGCGAGGGCGGCAAGGGGGAGTTCCGGGGCGACGCCCACCACGTCGACGACAACCGGTTCATGCTCGAAACCAGGGTCGAGCGGCTGGAGACCGAACACGCCTGGGCGGAACAGCCCCGGAGCCGGACGCGTCACTTCGTCTCGAACGTCCGGGTCGTCGAGGCCAGCGACGCCGAGATGGAGGTCAAGTCGAACCTCCTGCTCCACATCAATCGCGGCGACGACCCCGAGTCACACCGGATCTCGGGCGAGCGCCAGGACGTCCTCCGCAAGGTCGACGGCGCCTGGAAGCTGGACGACCGGACCGTCTACCTCGATCACGCCACCCTGCCGCTGGGGAAGATTTCGGTGTTTATCTGAATCCGGATCGGCAGCCCCCGTCCCCTGCAGTCCCCCGATTTACTCCCCGTCCCATCGCGCGAACAGGTCGTCGTCCCACTTCTCGCGCAGTTCGGCTTCGAGGCCGTCGCGCATCTCCACCACCTCGGCGTACTCGTCCCGTCGGTGGTAGGGCCTGGTCGCGTCGACGAGCGCACGGCTACTGGTCAGATCTCCCGCCGCCTTCTGGTCGCCGGTGACGGTCGGATCCAGCGTCGAACTCCCCTGCCCGTCGACGATTTCGATGTCCGCCGCGGGGTCGACACGGGTACACATCGCCCAGAGCACCTCCCCCTCGTCGTAGGCGTCGACGTCGTCGTCGACGATCACGGTGAAGCGCCCGAAGACGGACTTCGAGGGACAGGACATGGCGTGCAGTCCGGCCTGGCGGGCGTGGCCCGCGTACTGCTGGTCGATGGAGACGACGTCGAAGAAGCCGGGGCCAAAGGGCATCACGTTCGCTTCCCGGATCCCCGGGATCCCCGAGTCGTCGAGTTCGTTCCACAGGCGGGCGGCCATGCGGACGTCCGTCATCGCCTGGGCGGGCGGACGCAGCGGCGGCTTCCCGAGGACGATCGGGTCGTCGCGGTGGTACACCCGCTCGACGGTCACCGGCCGGTCGGTGTGGCCCGTCCCGCCGTAGTAGCCGGTGAACTCCCCGAACGGTCCCTCGGCCACCTCGTCGCTGTCGGGGTAGACGTGGCCCTCCAGGACGACCTCGGCAGTCGCCGGGATCGGCAGCCCCGTGACCTCGCCCTCGATCGTCTCGACCGGTTCGCCGCGCAGCGCCCCCACGTAGGCGAGTTCGTCGGCGTTC
>Ga0207719_100847_pt1 | contig 11677 bp, 12 predicted proteins | sample A23P1SouthBayCA_2_FD_187279 | JGI IMG/M metagenome (GOLD analysis project Ga0207719, IMG submission 187279) | Aerobic enrichment media microbial communities from Eden Landing Ponds, California, USA - A23 P3 (3) (SPAdes) | ecosystem: Environmental > Aquatic > Marine > Unclassified | place...
CTGTTTCCCCCCGATCCCCCGCCGTTCGCCGCGTCACCTCGATCCGCGCCGGCCATGGGCACGCGTCGATCCGGAGACGGGTATATGTACGCCCCGGCACGACCGCACGGAGCGGCGACTCACGTGATCCGTCGCGCGAACCCGAACCGCTCTTTGACTTCCTCGACCTCGACGACGAGCCGTTCGCCCTCCTCGCCGCCTGGGACGAAGAGGGTGAAGCCCTCGACTTTCGCGACGCCGTCGCCCTCGGATCCGACGTCCTCGATCTCGACCTCTATCTCCTCGCCCTCCCGGACCGGTGCCGTGAGGCGGGACTTCCCGACAAGGTACACCTCCGAGGAGGCGTCCCGGGACGCGTCTGGGGATATCGTGCGGACGTACTCGAACTCGCGTTCGATCTCCTCGCGGAGGTCGTCCAGATCGCGGCCGTCGAAGACCTTCACCGCGAGATCCCCGCCGGGCGCGAGCAGATCGAGCGCCACCTCGAACGCCTGGCGGGCGAGGTGGACGGACCGGGCGTGGTCGACGGAGTACTCGCCGGTCATGTTCGGCGCCATATCGGAGAGGACGACGTCGACGGGACGGTCGGCGCCCGGCGCGTCGCCGGACTCGTCGTGGTCACCACGGTCGCCGGACTCGCCGTCCCCACCGCGGAGGCGCTCCCGGATCGCCGTTTTCGTCCCCTCTTCCGTGACGTCGCCCCGGATCGTCTCGACGCCGTCGATCGGGTCGATGCGCTGGCGGTCGACGCCGACCACGGGGCCGTCGGTGCGCTCGCGGGCGACCTGGAGCCACCCCCCCGGCGCGGCGCCCAGGTCGAGCACGGCGTCGTCGGGGCCGATCAGCCCGGCCGCCTCGTCGAGCTGGATCAGTTTGTAGGCCGACCGGGCGCGGTACCCCTCCTGTTTGGCCCTGTTGTAGTACTCGTCTTTTCCTGTCATGCTCTCCTCTCCGGGGGTGCCGTGTACCGGCGTCGCGCGAGACCTGCGTTCATATAGGTAGTGACGCCGTCGACCCGGAAAGGGACATCGGATGGTATCGGCGGTGCTATCCCACAAACATTATTGTCCCGTAAGACGAGACAGGCAACGTATGGCGAGACAAAAGGGCGAGGGCGGGGAGACAGAGCAAGCCACGGTCGGATTACCGATTCCAGCCCCGGATCCCGACCTGTTCCGTCACACGGCCACCGACGACCTCCTCCAGTTGCTGCTCGACAACCCCTATGAGCAGTTCACGATCCGGGAGTTGGGGCGACTCACCGACAACGCCGCCCAGTCGGTCAAGCGGGCTGTCGACGTCCTCGAAGTCAACGGCGTCGTCGTGGTCGAGACCGAGGGCAACCGCCGGCTCGTCGGCATCAACCGAACCCGGGTGACAAAGCCCGACGATCCTATCCTGCGCATTCCTCAGCCGGAGTTCCATCAGCCCGTCCGCGCGGCGCTCGATCGAATCCGTGACGAGTTGAGTGAAGTTCGGGGTGTCCTCGTGTTCGGCAGCGTCGCCCGCGGCCGGGCCGACCGCCAGAGCGACGTTGACCTCTGGGTGCTCGCGGCCGACCGCACCGACCAGCACCGCGCCAACGAGCTCGCGAAGGAACTCGGAGAGGAACGGTTCGACGGCGACCGCTACGAGTTCCAGATTCTCGTCGAGACGCCGGAGTCGGCACGCGGCCACGGTGACCGCCTCGAAGACGTGTTCGCCGACGCGGTCACGTTGGTGGACAGTGACGCGCTCCGAAACCTCAAGCGGGAGGCGATGAGCGATGCCTGACGAACCTGATGACCTCCGTGAGGCCGTTGCCCGGGCCGAAGACGCGTTCGGTGGGCAACTGGGCCGGCCGGATTACGAGGAGGGGCTCGATCCGGATGCTCACGACGCCGACGTGATCCAGCTCCGGAAGGCGTGCCGCCTACTCGACGCGTGTCGCTTACTCCGTGACCACGACGGCTACCACACGAGCGTCATCGAAATGTCGTTCGCGACCATCGAGCGCACCCTCGAGTTCTACGCGCTCACTGCGTCGAACGACACGGTCGACGACTTCCGCGAGGGTCACGACCGTGCTTACGACCGTGGCGCTGACCTCGGGCTCGTCGCGGAAGAGACTGCACGGCGCCTGAAACAACTGTATCGGGACAACCGCGCCGCCGCGTACTATCGCGATGCGATCGCGGCCGCACAGCAGGCCGAGGCCATGTTCGATCTCGCGGTGAGCGTCCACGACTACGTCAAGAACTTTGCACAGCTCTCACACGAGTGTCGGTGTCGCTACTGATCGTACCTGCCGAGTTAGTAGGCACAACAGACCGGGACGAATCGGATATGTTATCGTCGGGACGTTCGCCACTCGCCGTCCCGGGGCGCTCGAAGGTGCCGGAACAGGCCGGCACCCATTACTGTCGCCGGGGCGAACAGGAAGTGAATGACCGGCGACGATCCGATGCTCTACCCGAACGCCGACGGTACCGACGGCACTCCCGGCGGGGTGTCCCGCCGTCGCCTGCTCGCGACCGGTGCTGCCGTGGGCGCCGTTGCGACCGCGGGCTGTACCGGCGTGGGGGACGGTGACGAGGGCACCACGACCGACGGCGACAGTAACGACGACGGTACTGCCGGTACCGACGACGGCGACCCCGCCGGACGGGCCACGGTGTTCGTCTTCAACACCGGCGATGGCACGGTGAGCTTCGTCGACCCCGAACGCGACGAACTCCTCGGGACGCGGGCGGTCGGGCTCTCCTCGTCGTTTCCCTCGAACCAGTACACGCCCGACCTGGCCGACGATCCAGGGGAGTCGCTGTGGCTCAACGTCGGCCGCGGGGTTCGGGGGCTCTCCGTCGGGACGCTGTCGGAGACGGCCTCGATCGAGACGGGTTCCGGGGCCAACTGGCTCGAACGGACGCCGGAGGGCAGTCACGTCGTCGTCAGCGCCCGGGAGCCCGCCCACCGGCAGTTCCGGATCGACGCCGACCCCGCCTCCGAGGCCTTCGGCGAGGTGACCGCCGAGATCGACCGCCGGCCCGAGGGCGGCCGCGGCGACAGCGACGGCCCCGGACCCTGTGACGTCACGATCCACCCCGCCGGCGAGTATGCCTACGTTCCCGACCTCTTTGGCGACACGCTGACCGTCCTCGCGGTCGACCCCTTCGAGATCGAACGGCAGGTCGAGGTAGCGCCGGTCGGGGACGGTCCGGCGCGGCCGTGGATGGGGACCGTCTCGCCCGACGGCGAACGGCTCCTGGTCGAGCACAGCGAGGGCGAGACCGGCACCGAGAGCATCTGGGACCTCGGCGATCCGGCGAACCCGACGGAGCGGGCCCGCCTGACGGGGGCCGACGGCCTCGGTCGGCGCCCCCTGACCAGCGAGATCGGTCCCGACTCCGAGACGGGCTACGTGTTCACCCCGGGGTCGAACGACGTGACCGTCGTCGACCTCGCGGCCGGGAGCGTGACCGACCGGCTCGACCTCGGCGGGTCGGCGTTCGTCGGGACGTGGAACCCCGCCCGGACGAAGCTGTACGTCCCGGTCCAGACGAACGACGAGGTGGCGGTGATCGACCACGAGCGAGGGGAGATCACGGGGCGAATCGCGGTCGGCCCGGCCCCCTACGGGGCGACGTCGGCGGGGGCCCGCCCGCGGAGCACCCCGTCCTCGACGCTGTCGGTCACGATGGCCCGGGTCGGGACGACTGCCGGGACGATGGAGACGACCTACTGCATCGGAAACTGCGCGTGCGGACACCGACTCTGATCGGGCCGACGGTTTCCCGGTGGTGCCCCTCCCACCACGGCGATATTTGTACCCGGCGGTCGATGTGTCCGTCGATGGACGACTCGCCGCCGTTGCGTCCCCTCCTCTTCCGGGCCGCCGTCGTCGGCGTCGTGTTCGTCCTGGCGCCGCTCCTCCTGGCGTGGGCGGTGCCGGAAGTACGCGACCCCGCCACGCTCCGGGCGTACGTCCATGGGTTCGGCGTCCTGGCACCGGTCGTGTTCGTCCTCATCCAGGTCGCACAGGTGCTGGTCGCGCCGATCCCGGGGCAGGCCGTGGCCGTCGCCGGCGGCTACCTCTTCGGGCCGTGGTGGGGGGCGGCCTACAGCCTTACCGGCATGGCGATCGGGAGTACGATCGCGTTCGCGCTGTCCCGGCGGTACGGCCGGCCGTACGTGAGCGATCTCATCGGTAGTAGCCGGCTGGCCCGGTTCGACGCCTTCGTCGGACGGTCGGGCGTCCCGGGCGTCTTCCTCCTGTTTCTGGTCCCCGGGCTGCCCGACGACGCCGTCTGTTTCGTCGCGGGCGTGACGACGATCCGGCTTCGCGTGCTCGTCGTCGTGGCGGTCGTCGGCCGCGCCCCCGGCGTCCTGTTCGCGAGTTTCATCGGGGCCGGGCTGGCGGCCGGGCAGTTCGCCCTCGCGCTCGCCGTCGGGGGCGCCCTCGTCCTCGTGTGGGGGGTCGGCTACTACTACCGCCGTCGCCTGCTCGACACCCTGGACCGGTACGTCGGACAGGGGTGAGTCGAAGGCCCCGGAAAGCGGCGTGGTCGCGAAGGGTTTTCCCCCGGCGGTCCGAAGCCGTCGTATGCGCGCTGCCGTCTACCGCGGTCCCGGCGAGATCGCGATCGAGGAGGTCCCGAAACCCGAGGTCGAGTCGCCGACCGACGCCGTCGTCCGGGTGACCCACACCGCCATCTGTGGCTCGGACCTGTGGTTCTACCGCGGCGAGAGCGACCGAGATCGCGGGTCGCGGGTCGGCCACGAACCGATGGGGATCGTCGAGTCGGTCGGCGAGGACGTCCGTTCCGTGGAGCCCGGAGACCGCGTGTTCGCGCCGTTCGTCATCAGCTGTGGGCGCTGTGAGTTCTGTCGGAGGGGTCTGCACACCTCCTGTGTGAACGGCGACTCGTGGGGCGACGCGAACGGCGGCGGCCAGGGCGAGTACGTCCGCGCGACCGAGGCAGACGGAACCCTCGTGCGGGTTCCGGACCGCCACGCCGACGACGAGGGAACCCTCGAAGCGATCCTCCCGCTGACGGACGTGATGGGGACGGGCCACCACGCCGCGGTCAGCGCGGGCGTCGGCGCGGGCGACACCTGCGTCGTCGTCGGCGACGGCGCAGTCGGGCTGTGTGCCGTGCTGGCGGCCCGGCGGATCGGCGCCGAGCGCATCGTCGCGATGGGCCACCACGCCGAGCGCCTCGACCTCGCCGAGTCGTTCGGCGCGACGGAGACCGTCTCGGCGCGGGGCGAGGAGGCGATCGAGCGCGCTCGCGAGCTCACGTACGGCGGCGCGAACCACGTCATGGAGTGTGTCGGCGCGGCGTCGGCGATGGAGACGGCGATCGAGGTGTGTCGGCCGGGCGGAACAGTGGGGTACGTCGGCGTCCCCCACGGCGTCGACGAGGCGGGACTCGACGTGTTCTCCCTGTTTTCCGACAACATCGCGCTCCGTGGCGGCGTCGCACCCGTCCGGGCCTACGCCGAGGACCTGCTCGCGGACGTCCTGGGGGGCACCCTCGATCCCTCGCCGATCTTCACGAAAACCGTGGATCTGGACGGGGTCCCCGAGGGGTACCGCGCGATGGACGAGCGCGAGGCGATCAAGGTGCTCGTGAAACCCGGATCGGGGTGAGTGGCGCGGGAAAACACCCCGATCGTGTCGACCAGGGGAGAACGTTTTTACGACCGCCGGGCGAGTCACCGAACATGTCGGCAGAACCGGGCGTCGAACACCCATCAAGGCACGGCCCGTCGGGCGGCGAGATCAGCAGCGACGATCGAACCTGGGGAATTCTCGCCCACGCCGCGGCGTTCGCGGGGTTCGTCGTGCCCCTCGGGAACGTCCTTGGGCCCCTCCTGGTGTGGGCCATCAAGAAAGACGAGAGTCCGTTCGCGGCGGAGAACGGGCGACGGGCAGTGAACTTCCAGATCACGTGGTTGATCCTGGGTGTGGTCGGCGTCGCCGCTCTCTACGTGGCCACCGTCGTCGGGCTGTGGGCCGTCCCTCCGTTTTTCGAACTCCTGTTGTTGGCGTGGCTGGTCCTTCCCCTCGTCCTGGTCGTCGTCGCGATCATCCGGGTCAGCGACGGCGAGGTGTACGACTATCCGGTCGCGCTCGACATCGTTTCCTGATAAGGTCGGTTGTAGTCTCTTACCGGTGGTCGCCGCCAACGAGAGTGGCGACCACCGGTAAATAGTTACAACCGACCTTATGAGAACGGGATCGCCGCGTGACTCGCCCCGTCGTTGTTCGTTAGCCTCCGATCAGGCCTGCTGCCCGTCGGAACTCCGATCAGTCGATCAGTCCCGCTGTCCGGTAGCCCCGATCAGTCGTCCGCCGTCGCCGCGACCTCGACCTCGCCGGCGTCGAGTTCGGCCTCGACCTCCCGGGCCGCCGTCGCCATGTTTCGCATCTTCCGGTAGGCGACCTCGCGGGGCAACAGCTTCAGCCCGCAGTCGGGGCTCACGACCAGGCGTTCCGGGGGGACGACCTCCAGGCCCTTCCGGATGTTCGCCTTGATCTCTCCGACCGACTCCACGTCTGCGTCGTGGGCGTCAACGACGCCCATCGCGAAGTCCGTGGTGAACTCGGGTTCCTTGAACACGTCGAGCTGGTCGAAGTCGCCGTTGGCGAGTTCGAGGTCGAACTCGTCGATGGGGAAGTCGAGTATCTCGGGGTAGATCCGCGAGTAGTCACCGTAGCAGACGTGCAGGCCCACGCGGACGTCCTCGGGGACGTTCTCGGTGATGACCTCCAGGCTCTCGCCGACGATGGCGTGGTCGCCGGGCACCTGCGCGAGCGCCGGTTCGTCGATCTGGATGTACCGGGCGCCCGCCTCGACGAGGTTCTCGACCTCCTGGCGTACGAGGTCCGCGAGTTCGTAGGCGAGTTCCCCGGTGTCATCGTACACCTCGTTGAAGCTGAACCGCGCCAGCGTGTAGGGGCCGGTGATCGGCACCTTCACGGGGCGGGAGGCGACCTCCCGGGAGAACTCGAACTCCGAGACGAGCCACTCCTCGCCGTAGGCGATCTCCTCGACGACGGCGGGCTTGTCGTAGTAGTTGTGGCCCCACACCTTCACCCGGCCGGGGAACTCGGCGCCCTCGACGCGGTGCATGAAGTACTCGATCATCTCGTTTCGCCGCATCTCGCCGTCGACGACCGCGTCGATCCCGGCGCGCTCGTGTTCCTTCACGATGAGCCGGGCGGCGTCGTCTTTCGCCTCCTGCCAGGCGTCGTCGTCGACGTACAGCCGGGGATCGTCCTCCTCGGTGCGATCGGACTCGTACAGGTCCCGCATCCGGTCGACCCACTTCGGCTTGGGGTAGCTCCCGACGACGGTCGTGAGCAGGAAGTGGTCGTTGTCGTGGCCCTCCGGGCGGAACTGCTCGCGGTTCGATGCCGCGCCGCCGTCGGCTCTCGCCGCTGCCTCGTCGCTCGCCGTCATGCTTCCACCTCCGTGTAGGCACTCCCCAGCGCGTCCAGTTTCGCCTCGAATTTCGATACCGGGAGGTAGAACAGCTCCGTGTTGGGTGTGACGTAGACGGTGTCGGGGTCGATCGCCTCGGGGAGGCGGTCCTCGAACCACTCGACGCGCTCGCGGATCGCGCCGGGGGACTCCACGAGGGTGTTTTGCCCGTCGATCACGCCGAGCGCCACCGAGTCGGGGATGCCGTACTCACCGAGGAGTTCGACGGTCGCCTCGGGCGCGGCGACGAGGTCGTACCCCACGCCGTCGACGTCGGCATCGAGCAGGTGCGCGTAGGTCTCCTCGTCGAGGGCGCCGAAGTACGTGTGGACGACGACGTCGGCGTCGGTCGCGTTCGCGACCAGGTCGATCGCCTGGCTGGCACGCGCGGCGTGCTCGCCCGGCGGGTTCACCACCAGGGACGGCTCCAGCAGGAACAGCGTCGTGTGGTCAGGGAAGGGATCGACTTCGCCGGCGAGGAACTCGCCGACGGCGTCCAGGAAGACCGCCTCGTCGCCGTAGTACTCGTCGGTCGCGAGGTCGAAAAGCGAGTACGGCCCCGGGAGGACGGCCTGGAGATCGCCCTCGGCGAGATCGGACGCCGCCTCCAGCTCCACGGCCACGTCGCCCGTCGGCTCCAGTTCCCCGACGACCGCCGGGTCGCGGTAGAAGTTGTTGTTGTCGTAGTACCGTTCGATGCTGCGGGTCTCGACGGCGTCGCTCACCGACAGCGGGTGCCCGAGCATGTCGTCCCAGCGGTGCTGGCCCTCGACGATCAGGTCCAGCCCCGCCGCCTCCTGTCGTTCGATCGCGTCGGCACGGATCCCCTCGTACACCTCGCGCACGTCCGGCGGCTCGTCGCCGTCGATCAGGTCGCCCTTCTGGCGGCCCTTCAGGTCGGCGAGGACGTCCTTCTCCTCGTCCGGGAGCGGGTACAGCCCCGGCGTCGTCGTGACGTACTCCGTCATGCTGGGGGCTACGCGATGCGGAGCTTTAATATTTGCTACTTCGAAATATGCGCTTTAGTTATCTCCGTCTCCCCCGACGTGGCGGCTCACCGGACGAGTTTCAGGGCCGTGAGCGTCTCCCCGGGGAAGTTCGCGTCCGCCAGCGCGACCGCGTGGAACCCGCGCTCGCCGGCGTACGCCGCCACCTCGTCGACGCCGGTCAGGGTGCTGACGAGCAGGAAGCCCGCGCCGCCTTCCGCGAGGACGCGCCCGACGTCGTCGAGGAACCGCTCGACGACCGCCCGTCCGGATTCGCCACCCGACAGCGCGACGGAGAGCCAGTCCTCGCGCGCACCGTCGGTCCCGCCGGCGTCCCCGGGGATGTCGGGCAGGTACGGTGGGTTGCAGGTGACGGCGTCAAAGGGGCCCGAAACAGCCGCGAGCAGGTCACACCGGACCGCCTCGACCCCGTTCTCGCGGGCGCGCCGGCAGGCGTGCGGGTTCAGGTCCGTGCCCACGACGCGCGCACCCGTCGCTTCGCGAACGCGGGCAGCGACGTACCCGGTGCCGGTGCCGACGTCGAGGACGCGTTCGGGGGCATCGAGGTCGGCGGCGGCCGCCTCGGCGAGCAGCCGGGAGTCCGCCGCGGGCTCGTACACTTCAGTCTCGACACCGCGGCGCTCCGCCAGGTCGGTCACTCCTCGCCCCCGTCCGGCGCGGCTTCCGCCGAGAGGTCGACCCCCGTTTCCTCCCCGACGACGCGGAAGCCGCCGGCCTCGCTCCGTCCCATGAGTTCGCGTTGCGGGAACGGGATCTTGATGCCCTCGCGGTCGAAGGCCGTTTTCACCGCCCTGATGACGGCGGTCTGGGCCCGCCAGCGCCGGCGCGAGCTCGGCTTGTCGATCCAGAACCGGAGTTCGAGCGTCACCGCGGAACTCCCGAACTCCTTGAGGACGGCCTGGGGCTGGGGAACCGTGAGGATCTCGTCGACGTCCCGCATCGCGCTCCTCGCGGTGTCGGTCGCCAGGCCGAGGTCGGTGCTGTAGTCGACGCCGACCTCGACGCGGATCCGGAGACGCCCCTTCCGGGTCCGGTTGACGATCTCGGAGGAGCTGACGACGTCGTTGGGCAACATCGCGTACTCGCCGTCGAACGTCTGGATCCGGGTGTTGACGATCGAGATCTCGGTGACGATCCCCTCGCGATCGCCGATCTTCACCCAGTCGCCGATCTCGAAGGGGCGCGCGAACATCAGCACGAAGCCGGCGATCAGCGAGCCCAGCGTCTGCTGGGCGGCCAGGCCGAGGACGATCCCGAGAAAGCCCGCCCCGACGAGCAGCCCGCCGAGGTTGACGTTCCAGATGCTGAGGACGATCAGGATCGCGAGGACGTACAGGGACACCTGCGTCGATCGAAAGAGGAGTTCCGTCTGGTGTTTGGTGAGCGACGTCGTGTCCTCGGTCAGCCCGTAGACGAAGTCCTTGACGAACCCGGTGAACACGTACGCGCCGACGACGATGAACACGGACACGATCGCCTGGGTCGCGACCGCCACCGGGTTGTCGACCGCGAGGAAGGAAAACGCGGTCAGGCTGCCGAGCTCGTCGGCCCACACCGAGATGACGAGCAGGCCGACCGATACCGCCAGCAACACGACCCCGAGGGTGAACAGCGCGTTCGCCTCCCGCCTGCGGTCCCCGGCGTCGATGCGCCGCCTGAGGACGCCCGCGAGCCAGGACCCGCCGACGAACACGGCGATCAGGGCGACCGTCAGGAGGAGCCGCTCGGCGACGCTGAGCCCCGCCAGCTGCGAATCGATCAGGCGGATCCCGGTCGCGTTCGCTACCGACTGGTTCCCGCCCGCCTGCATCACCGTCAGCACGGATCGGCCACCCCGTGTTCCCGCGCGACGTTCGCGAGCGCGGCGAACTCTGCGGGCTCCAGCGTCCCGGGGCGGGCCCCGAGGATGTCGTCGTCGGCCGCCTCGATCACCGCGGCCGCGTCCTCGATCCCCGAGATGTGCGTCGTGTTCCGGACGGCGTTGCGCGTCGTCTTCCGGCGCTGGGTGAACGTCGCCTTCACGAAATCCAGGAAGAAGGACTCCTCGACCGCGTAGTCCGGATCGCGCGGCGTCACGCGGACGACCGCGCTCTCGACCGCCGGCTCGGGGTCGAACGCCTCCTTCGGAACGGGTTCGACGATCTCGACGTCGCCGTAGTGGCCGGCGGTCACCGAGAGCCGGCCGTACTCCGCGGTTCCCGGGTCGGCCGCCATCCGCTCGGCGAACTCCCGTTGCACCATGGCGACGACCGGGCGCTTCCGGGGGAGCAACCGAAAGAGCACCTCGCTCGCGACGCCGTACGGCAGGTTCGACACCGACGCCGCGTGGGGGGGAAGGTCGACCTCGGTGGCGTCGCCCTCGATCACCCGGAGCCGCCCGGACGCGACGGCGTCGGCGAACTCCTCGCGGAGGAAGGCCGCGAGGTCGGGGTCGCGCTCGACGGCGACCACCTCGTCGGCGGCGGCGAGCAGCCGGTCCGTGAGCGCCCCGGTGCCGGCGCCGATCTCGAGGACGGTCCCGCGGTCGAACGCCGCGGCGTACTCCGGGATCCGGTCGAGCACCCGGTCGTCGACGAGGAAGTGCTGGTCGCGGGCCGGATCGCCGCGAACGCCGGCACGGCGTCGCAGGGCGTCGGGATCCCGCGTACCCGCGTTCGGGTCGCGCGCGCCGAGCGGCGAGTCCGCCTCCCGCGTTCCCTCCCCATCGGTACCGGCTCCGGCGTCGGTCATTGTCCTTTGTAGCACGCCCCAGGAACTAAACGTTCACTGCTTGGAGGCGTCGTTCGTCCCTCCTGTTCGTCCCCGCGACCGGGCGGCTACTCGTCCTCGCGGGCGAACAGCTTGTACTTCACGTCCTCGTCCCTGATCTCCTCCATGATCCGTTCCTGGAGGGTCGCCGCCGGGTCGTGCAGCCCCGACACCCGGTCTTCGAGATCGGAGAGGCTCCCGAAGGGCTCGCGCTTCCGCTCGTCGATGATCGCGTCACGGAGCTTGTCGCCGATCCCGGGAAGCAGGTTGAACTGGTGGAGACGGAGGGTGATTGCGCCGGCCTCGTTGAAGAAGTCGACGAACCGCGCCTCCTCCCCGTCGATGATCTCGGAGACGACGTGTTCGAGTTCCGACTGCGCGCCCCCCGAGAGGTCGTCGTACCCGACCTGCCGGACCTCCGTGACGTCGTCGTGGGGCGGATCGACCGCCACCCGG
>Ga0207719_100848_pt1 | contig 11672 bp, 10 predicted proteins | sample A23P1SouthBayCA_2_FD_187279 | JGI IMG/M metagenome (GOLD analysis project Ga0207719, IMG submission 187279) | Aerobic enrichment media microbial communities from Eden Landing Ponds, California, USA - A23 P3 (3) (SPAdes) | ecosystem: Environmental > Aquatic > Marine > Unclassified | place...
ACTGACGAGGGATTTAAATCCCGGCACGGCAGTGTGTAGGGTAGATCATGGGCCCGCGCCATCCGCCGACGGTCGTTGCCCTGTTCGTTCTGGTAACGCTCGTCGTGACGGGTCCGATCGTCGGCGTCGACGCCGTCAGGACACAGCCGACGACTATCGGTGACGGGACAGCATCCGTCAGTTCTGTGCAAGTGCCTACGTCGGAGATACGGATCACGGACGGTCGGTTCGGCACGAACGTTGCCTATCTCCGGGTGCCCGATGCCAGTGTGACCGTCGACTCCGTCACGGGTCGTCCGAGGCTGCTGTATCAGGTCTCGGTGCCTGCGCTCGATATCTCTCTCGAAGACGAGCGGGTCATTTCGGAAGGACAGCACGGGACGTACCGGCTCGCACCCGGTGACAGGGCAGTCGCGCCAGCATCACTGGATCGGGGCGCGTACAGGGGAACCGTCTTGCTTCGGGTCCAGAGCTTCGAAACTGCCGAGACGATCGTTGCTGAAAACGTGACGGTCCGGGTGGAGCAATGACCCGAGACGTCGAGTGGCTCACCGGCCGCTGTCGACGGTTCGGAAAGACCGTCTTCGGTGACCGCTACGGCTATGCCCTCTGGCTCGGCCTGCTCGTGACGTTCGGACTCTACTGGCGCATTGGCATCTTCATCACCGACACGTACACCACCGCCAACGCACTCGTCGCTGTCTCGAACGGGCAGTTACACATCACCGAGACGCCGTACACACTGACACTCGGGTCGCAGCCGGGCCTGCACGAATCAGGTGGGAACCTCTACGGACGAAACTACGGCCAGATACTTCTGGCTGTCCCGCTGGTCTGGGCGCTTCAAGCGCTGTCCGTACTCATCACGCCCCGGTTATTACTCCTTGGCCTCTGGTCGGGCACCGCTCTTCTTTTCGTGTCTCAGGTCGGCGAGCTCGGGCAGCGTCACACCGATACTGCCAAGCGAACGGTTCTGGGGGTCGGCAGTGGGACCGTCGCGATCCTGTTTCTAATCGGTGCGCTGACGGCGACAACGCTCCCTGACACTGGGCTCCCGATTGCTGCGTTCCAGATCTCGACGATGCTCGCGGCGGCGACGACGAGTCTCGTCATCTACCGTCTCGTCGGTATCTGGCACGACCGCTCGGTCGCACTGGCGGCTGGTGTCGCAGTCGGTATCGCCTCGTCTGTCGGGTTCTGGGCCTCGCTCCCGAAACGTCACGTCCTGGTCGGGCTGTTGATCCTGTTATCGGTGTACCTGTTCGCTCGGAGCCGAGTTGCCTATGCCGACGCCAGGTTTCGGATCGGGTTGGGCTTTCGTGCCGGGGCGTATCTGACCGCCGGACTGGTAACCTGGACCCACGCTTTCGAGGGGTTCTTTCTGGTGGTGACGCTAGCTCTTGTGGACCTTGTCACCGCCAGGCGAAACTCCCTTCTGCATCTCGCTGTTGTCGGCCTCGGGCTCTTCCTCGGTTCGCTCCCGATGCTCGTGACGAACTATCTTATATCTGGTAACCCGGTCAAACCGCCGCGGTTGCTCTCCGCTGTGGGGGGTGCAAACGTCGAGTTCACACCTGATACCGGCGGTGATGGCGGGACCGGTGGTGGCAGCGGCGCTGGCGGCACTGAGGGTACGGGAACCGACGGTGGTACTGGCGGGAGTTCTGATGGCGGGACCGGTGGTAGTGGTTCCACGGGGACTGGTAGCGAGGGCGGTAATACCGGAACGCCGGTTCTGACACCGCTTCTCGGTCTGTTCGAACGGATCATGGGGCCTGCGGCACCCGCGATGACATTCGTCTCGGATGCAGTTCGAAGTGGTCTCGGCGTACTGACCACGCCGGATAGAATGTCGCAGATATTCTTCCGGAGCGGCTCCGCCCCAGGCATCAACTACGCTCCCAACTCCTACGAAGCGATTGAACTCACAATGCTTGAGTCCGTCCCGCTTTTCGGCGCGATAGCGGCGCTTCCTGTGGTCCTGGTTCGGGCAGTCAATCACCGGATACGGCGATGGAGCGTCCGACCCTCGCAGTACTCGCCCAGAACACAGACCGATATACTCGTCGCGGCCCTTGCGGGCGTCTTCACGCTCATCTATCTGAGCCGACTCCCACTGCACACACAGCTCACCGTTCGATATCTGCTGCCGACGGTCCCGCTCATCATGTACGGAGTCGTTCGGGTTCCGGCGGTCCACGAAACCGCCAGCGACGCGAAGCGGTGGCTCGCCGGCGGGTACGCTGTGAGTGCCGTCAGCGGTGTCATCCTCGGACTCGGTGCGGTCGCCGGACTCGACCTGGCGCTCGGGGAGGCGGTGCAGTTCCACGCACTCCTCAATCTCGGTGGTGCAGCGGTCTGTGCCGGGACTGTGCTGGGCCACACACTTGTCCCCGACCACATTCCGTCCAGGGTCGTCGCGCTTGGCCTGGCACTCCCGGCGGGACTGACGACAGCGTACCTCCTCCTCTCGGGGCTCGTGTACTTCCAGTATGGCCCCTTCGCGCTCGATTTCGTTCGTGCTCTCGCCCCGCATCTCCCGGCGGTGTAACCGGGTTTCGGAGTCCATCGATATCACACGCGATAATTTACGGGACACCTTTATCTAACTCATCGCGATATGTAGCCTTGATAGGCATGCCAGACGTACTGATCGCCGACGATTCAGAGTTTATGCGTAACCTCCTCCGCGAGATTCTCGAAGAAGATCACGAGATCGTCGGGGAGGTCGAGAACGGTGTCGAAGCAGTCGAAGTGTTCAAAGAGAAAGGTCCGGACCTGGTGATGATGGACATCGTGATGCCCATCCGGGACGGTATCGAGGCCACGGACGAGATCAAATCCTCTAATCCCGACGCGAACGTTATCATGTGCACAAGTGTCGGCCAGGAAGAGAAGATGAAGGAGGCGGTGAAAGCAGGGGCTGACGGGTACATCACCAAGCCGTTCCAGAAACCCAGTGTGATGGAGGCTATCGAGGACGTCGTCCCTTCATAGATGAACGTCGATATCCAGTCGCTGGGCACGTTCAACCAACTCGCTCACGAGGGGGCTGAACAGGCCACGCAGTCGATGGGCCAGATGACGGGCATCGACGCCGTCGTCGACGTGACCAAGATCACGCTGCTCGACAGAGCGGACGTCGGCGAGGAGCTGGCCGGCCGGGACTTCGTCGGCGTCCAGTTCTCCTTTGACGGCGTCCTGGAGGGGGATACGGTCCTCGCCTTCGACGTGGATAGTGCCGGGACGATCACCGAGGAGATGATGCCCGGCAGCAGCGACGACGAGGCGATGGCCAGAAGCGGCATCGAGGAGATCGGTAACATCATGATGAGCGGGTTCATCGACGGGTGGGCCGACTACGTCGGAGCGACCATCGACCACTCGCCGCCGGAGTACATCGAGGAGTCCGGCGGTGACGTGCTCCCCGATGCACCCGAGAACGGCGACCATCAGCAGGTGTTCGTGTTCAAATCGGAGATCGAATGGATCGACGAGTCGGTGAACTTCTACATCTACATGCTCCCTGAGTACGAATCGCTCACGGAGATGATGGTGGAACACGTCGATACGGACGGCGACGCCATCCCCATCGACAAGCTCCAGACGTTCAACGAGATGACGACCAGCGGCACCCAGAAAGCCGCTGACAACGTCGAGATGATGACCGGCATCCCGACGGAATCGGAGGTGACGCAGATCAGCTTCGCCCCCATCGAGGACGTGCCAAAGCAGATCGGCACGGACACGTTCGTCGGGACGGTCGTCGAGTTCACCGGAACGCCCAGTGGCTACCTCATGGTGCTGTTCGACGAGGTTTCGGCCATCAACGTCGCGGAAGCGATGATGCCCATCGAGATGGACAGCGACGAACTAACTGATCAGCACAAGGCCGCTATAGAGGAACTGGGGAACATCATGACGAGCGGGTTCGTCGACGGCTGGGCGAACGTCCTCCAGACGTCAGTCGAACACACGCCGCCGCGGCTCGTCCACGACATGGGGCAGGCGATTATGGACCCGCTGGCGGCCCAGGTCGGACAGTACCAGGAGCACGCGTTCATCATCGACTCCCAGATGCGGACCGACGACATCGAGTTCAAGGCTGAGATTCACGCCCTGCCTAACGAGAAAGAGCTTCGCGCCGCCCTCAATGACCTCGACGTCGAGCGAGCGACCGAGACGGGCGCGGACGTGGAACAGATCTTCAAATAATGAAAGTATACGATGGTAGCCAAACGGAGAGTCCCGCACAGAGTTCGCCGGAACGTATCAAAGTCGGCATCGCGGAGTACAAGGTGGCCACGGAGTCGGCGCTGCTGACTACGAGCGGGCTGGGCTCCTGTATCGGAATCGCGATATACGACACCCGTAACACGGTGGCCGGGCTCGTCCACGTGATGCTCCCGTCGGCGGCTGATATCGACGGCGGCAACCGTGCGAAGTTCGCGGATACGGGCGTCGAAGCGCTCATCGAGGCCATGGCGGATGCCGGCGCGTCGACGGAGACGATGGAAGCCAAGATAGCCGGCGGGAGCGACATGCTCGATTTCTCCGAGAACGGCTCCTCTATCGGCTCGCGTAACGCCAAGAAGGTGCGCGAGACGCTGGACGAACACGGCGTTCCCGTTGTCGGCGAAGACCTGGGTGGTGACCACGGTCGGTCCGTCAAGCTCGAAGCGGACACCGGCAATTTCATTGTCAAAAGCGCGAACACGGATTCGATAACGCTGTGATGTCCACGAGCAGTACTCGCGCGTGACTCCGGGCGTCAGACGGGTGACAGCCGCTCGTCTGCCGGGGGCGCACTGCCCCTCTCTGTTCGACGACTTACTGCCCGAAATTAATCTGAAATGTAACAGGCTAGTATTTGGATCGTTAATTTGCTGTATCTGAGCCGGGAAAATGGGATATTATTATCAAATATGATACGCTAAGGGGAATATTCAAGAGTAGAAACAGCGTGAGATACAAGAGATGAGTAGTCTCGCTCTCGTGCCACTGGCTCCAGCCGTCTCACCCGAACTGGTTGGACTGGCACCCGCCCTCTTCGTCCTGCTGACCGGCGGGCTAGTTGGTATGAGCATCAAGAACATGTTCGATTCGATTCTGTCGGACGACGAGAGCGGGGACGCGAGCGAGGACGGCGGTGGCGGCGAGATGGCCGACGGCGGCGGCCTGATGGCTGACGACGGCGGTGGCGGCGGTGACGACCTCGGTGGTCTCGGTGGCCTTGACGATGGCGGCGACGAAATGGGTGGGTTCGGTGACGACGAGTTCGGCGACATGGAGGACGCCAGCGGGCCCGACACTGACGAACTGGAGCACCGTCTCGACGAACTGGAAAACGAGGTCGGCAGCCTCTCGTCGACGGTCAACACGGTGCGGACGGAAAACGAGAGCATCTCCGAGTCCGTCGAAGAGACCGAGGAGAACGTCCGGAAGCTGCTCGACATCTACGAGATGGTCACCCGCGGCGTCAACCCCTTTGCAGACGATGTCGACGGTGGCATGGGCGGCATGGGCGATGCCGGTGGGGGCTCCTTCGGTCTCTTTGACGACGACGGGAGCGACGACACCGAGGAGGATATCGACGACGATGTCGCCAACGCTGATGCGGAGGGCTTTTTCGACGAAGACCTGACGGACGACGCTGGTGGTGACATGTCGATGGACGATGGCGGTGTCGACGACATGTTCCCCGACGACGGCGACGACATGGGCGGCTTCGAGGACGACGGCGGGTCGTTCGACGAGGAGTTCGACGATTTCGACGACACGGAGGACGACATGAGCATGGACGATGGGATGAGCATGGATGACGGGGAGAGTATGGACGAGGACAGCGACGACGGCGACGGCGGCAAATCGTTCGCAGAGCTCAAAGACGAGTACGAGTCCGGCGACGCCGAATGGGCCGAGGGCGAGGAACCTGATGACGAAGCGGATGCCGACGATGATCTGCTCGGCGAAGACGATGATGACCTGCTGGCCGACGAGGACGATGATCTGCTGGCCGAGGAGGATTCGGACGGCGATGCGAGCGGGCTGGAAGACGACGACCTCTTCGACGAGGTCATCGAGGATGACGGGAGTGACGAGGCCGAGGCGGCTATGGAAGCCGAACCAGAGCCCGAACCGGAGCCGGAGCCCGAGCCAGAACCCGAGCCCGCCGTGGAACCTGAGCCCGAACCCGAACCTGAACCGGATCCGGAGCCAGAGCCGACCGCCACGCAAACGGACACGGCAGCCGCCGACAGCGGCGATGAATCAACGGTAGACGACGGCTCGGATGCGGACGCGGACGACGGCGGGAAGCCGTATCTGTCGACGATGCCGGAGGGGTTCGCGGCGGACCTCATCATCGTCGAGTGGCTGGAGTTCCTGGTCCAGCACTCGGGCTACCGCGAGACGGCCCGTGCCATCGACTACTACGAGACCATCGACTGGATAGACGAGTCGGTCGCGGACCAGCTCAAGGAGTACCTCCGCGGCTTCGACGACGTGAACGACACCGGGGATGGGCTGTCCATCGACCACCACACGGAAAGCTTGCACTACATCTCTCAGCTTGACAGTGACAGCGGCGCTGACGCCGTTGCGCTCTCGAAACTGGTGGGTGGAGGTGGTTCTGATGGGATTCAGCGTTAGCGGCTCGGCGGCCATCATTTTCGTGGCCGCGTTCATCGGTTTCGGGATGTTCTACTCCGCAACCGCGAACGGCTTCGAGCGCGTCAACGACGCCCGCGAGGACCAGCGCGACCGGCTGCTCGACCAGCAGAACACCGACATCTCGCTGGTATCGGCGACCTGGAACAGCAGCAACGACAACCTCGTGGTGACTGTCGACAACACCGGCTCCGAGACGCTCTCGGTCGAAGAAACCGATCTGCTGGTCGACAACGACTACCGCACGGGCTATGCCACGTCCGTCGACGGCGACAGCTCTACGGACATCTGGGCGTCACAGGAGCAGTTGGTGATCACTGTCACCTCGCTCAGTAGCCAGCCAAACCGGGTGAAAGTCGTCACGGAGAACGGCATTGCCGAAACGATGGTGGTGAGCTAACATGGCAAGCGTCTCCGTCTCACACCTGATCCTGTTTATCGCATCGATGGCTATCGCCGCGAGCGTGGCCGGCGTCTTTACGACCAGTATCGGCGAGCTGAGCAACGCTGTCTCGGAACAGGGGCTGGACGTAAGCAGCGACGTTCGGACCGACGTGGAAATCATCTCCGACAGCGGCAGCGATAATATCTACGATGACAATGGCACCGGCACCGGCACGATTACCATCCACGTCAAAAACACCGGGTCGGAGACGCTGGCTCCGGTCCCCGGGCAGATAGATCTGTTCGTCGACGGCACCTTCGCCAGTGACTACACGGTGACGCTGGAGCCCGACGGCGGTGACAGCTGGCGGCCCGGTGATGTCGTCCGAGTCGAGATCAACCGTAACCTCGACAGCAATAGCGACCACCGAGTCAAACTCATCGTCAACGGCGACGAGGAGGTGTTCGAGTTCAACACATGAGTATCGCAAGTACTGACCTATTCTCGCTCGGACTGGACGATCACGACCGACTGAACAAGGAACTGGGCGGCGGTATCCCACCCGGCAGCATCATCCTCGTCGAGGGTGACTACGGGGCCGGCAAATCCGCCATGAGCCAGCGGTTCACCTACGGCCTCTGTGAAGAGGGCCACGAGGTGACCTACCTCTCGACGGAGCTCACTGTCGGGAGCTTCCTCGACCAGATGCACTCGCTGTCGTATGACATGGTCGACCACATCCTCGACGAGGACGTGCTGTTCCTGCATGCCGACATCGGCGAGTCGAACGCACTCACTGGCGGTGACGAACAGTCTGAGCGGAAAGAACTCCTCAAGCGGCTGATGGAGGCCGAGGTGATGTGGGACGCCGACGTCATCGTCATCGACACGTTCGACGCCATCCTCCGGAACGACCCCAAGTTCGAGGCCCTCGTCCGGCAAAACGAGGAGCGCCAGGCCGCACTGGAGGTCATCTCCTACTTCCGGGACGTCATCTCACAGGGCAAGTGCATCATGCTCACCGTCGACCCGTCGACGCTAGACGAGGAGGCAATCGGCCCGTTCCGGGCCATCGCCGACGTGTTCATCGAACTTGAAATGATCGAGGTCGGCAACGACGTGCGCCGGCAGGTCAACGTCCTTCGATTCGCCGGCATGGGCGAACAGGTCGGTGACACTATCGGGTTCTCGGTGCGTTCGGGAACCGGCATCGTCATCGAATCGCGCAGCGTCGCTTAGAGGTGACATAAGATATGACAGACCACGGACGTGCGAAACCGTCGGACGAACTTCGACAGATGGCAGCGCGGCGGCCCCACCTCCGGGACCACCTGAAGAAGTTCAAGCAGATCACCGGTGAGTTCCCGATGCTCATCGACGAGGCCGACGACGAGTACGAGACGAACCGGCCGAACGTGCTCTACCCGGTCGGCGGCCCCATCTTCTGTCATATCTACGGCGACGTGGGCCAGGACATGAAGTACTACGCCATCGAGCCGGAACTCGACGAGGACGAGCGGGCCGTCTTCGGAAAGGTCCGGAACCGTCTGCTCCAGCGCAGCGTCAACAAGCCCGCGCCCGAAAACGAGGCCCAGTTCGACGACCGTATCGAGGAACTCCTGCAGGAGACCACGAAGGTCCGGGACGAGGACAGCGACAGCGGCGTCCTCACACGCCTCTCGAACCTGACCGACGTGAGTAGCGTCGAGGTCACACAGGAGACCTACGAGAACATCCTCTACCGGCTGAACCGCGACATCGTCGGCCTCGGCCCGCTCGAACCGGTCATGCGCGATCCGGCCAACGAGGACATTCACGTCATCGGCCGCAGCGAGTGCCACGTCGACCACGGGGTGTACGGCATGCTCGAAACCACTGTCGAGTGGGAGACCGAGGAGTCGTTCGACCAGTGGCTCCGCAATATGGGCGAGCGGATGGGCGACCCGGTCTCCGACTCGGACCCCATCGTCGACTCGACGCTCCCGGACGGGTCGCGTCTGAACCTCATCTACTCCGACGACGTGAGCCTGAAGGGCCCCTCGCTCACTATCCGTCAGGGCGACGACGTTCCGCTATCCATCTTCCAGATTACCAAGTGGATGACGCTGTCGCCGCAACTGGCCGCGTATCTCTGGCTCTGTCTGGAGAACGAGCAGACGGTGTTCGTGGTCGGGGAGACGGCGTCCGGGAAGACGACGACGCTGAACGCGATAACCTCGTTCATCCCCGACGACGCGAAGATCTACACCGCGGAGGACACCGCCGAGGTGCTCCCCCCGCACAACACCTGGCAGCAACTCCTCACTCGTGAGGGCGAAGACGAGGGGACCAGCATCGACATGTTCGACCTGGTCGCGGCCGCACTGCGTTCCCGCCCCGACTACATCATCGTCGGGGAGGTTCGTGGTGAGGAGGGGCGGATGGCGTTCCAGGCCGCCCAGACCGGCCACCCGGTGATGCTGACCTTCCACGCGAGCGACATCGTCTCCATGATTCAGCGCTTCACCGGCGAACCGATCAATGTCCCCGAGACGTTCATGGACGTGGCCGACGTGGCGCTGTTCCAGAACCGCGTCAAGCAGGGCGACCAGGTCCTTCGCCGCGTGACGAGCGTTCAGGAGATCGAGGGGTACTCGAAGGAGATGGACGGTGTCGTCACCCGGCAGGTGTTCAACTGGGACCCCGTCGAGGACGAGATCATATTCCAGGGGATGAACAACTCCTTCGTCCTCGAAGAGCAGATCGCGACCCTTCTGGGGTACGAGGACACGCGTGACATCTACGACGACCTCGAGTTCCGCGCGAACCTCATCGAGCGGGCTATCCAGGAGGGGATTCTTGGGTATCACGAAGTCAACGACTTCATCTCGGACTTCCAGCGCGACGGCGTCGAAGGGATTCCGTTCAACATGGCCAGGCCGGACTAACGATGGCACAGGGTGAAGCCGAGAGCGACCTCGACCTGACGATCTCTGAGACCATACAGTCGCTTGTCGAGTCCTACCGCCAGATGTCGATCCCGCTAGAGCGGTATCTCTTCCTCATCCTGCTGCCGGCCGTCGCCTTCTTCATCATCTCCACGATTGTCGCCTTCCTGCTTGACGTCCCGTTCGCGATCCGTGCTCCTATCCCGTTGCTCGGATTCCTGGTGATGGGGTCGGCAGTTTTCTACCCAAAAATCTTGCTGAGCCAGCGCAAACGCGAACTCAACAATCGGTTTCATCTGCTTATCACGCACATGACCGTGCTGGCGACGACGAAGATCGACCGGATGGAGGTGTTCCGAACGCTGGCCGAGGAAGACGAGTACGGTGAACTCGCGATGGAGATGCACCGAATCGTCCAGCTGGTCGACACCTGGAACCTGAGCCTCGACGACGCCTGCCGTCGCCGCGCCAAACAGGTCCCGAGCCGCGCGGTTTCGGACTTCTTCGACCGCCTCGCGTACACGCTCGGCGCGGGCCAGGGACTCGACGACTACCTCCTGACCGAACAGGAGCAGATCATCCAGCACTACTCGACGGTGTACAAGAGCTCACTCGACAGCCTGGAAGTGATGAAGGACCTCTACCTGTCGATGATCCTGTCGATGACGTTCGCGCTGGTGTTCGCCGTCGTCCTCCCGGTGCTGACCGGGACGAACCCGACGATGACCGTCAGCGCCGTCATCGTGATGTTCGTGTTCGTCCAGACCGGGTTCTACCTCGCCATCCGCTCGATGGCCCCTTACGACCCGGTGTGGTTCCACCCGGTCGACTACCCCTCGCCGATCGAGTCCAAGCTCAATAAATCGATGGCCGCCGGCGTGGGGCTGTCGATGGTGCTCGTGTTCATCACGCTGGGCGGGATGCTCGGGATCTCGCCGATCACGCTGAACGACCTCTTTTTCATGTTCGATTCGGTGCCGCTGCCCCTCTATGCCGCCGCGCCGATCACGCCGATGCTCATCCCCGGCATCGTCTTCCGGCAGGAGGAACAGCGCATCAAGGACCGGGATTCGGAGTTCCCGAACTTCATCCGCGCGCTCGGAGCGACCGAGGGCGCGAAGCAGTCGACGACCGGTGCGGTGCTTCGCACCCTCCGGAAGAAGGACTTCGGCGCGCTCTCGCCCAACATCGACAACCTCTACAAGCGACTGAACATGCGGATCGAGCCGACGTCCGCCTGGCGGTTCTTCACCGCGGACTGTCGCTCCTACCTCATTCAGACCTTCTCCGAGATGTACCTCATCGGCCGCGAGATGGGTGGGTCGCCGAAGCAACTGGGCGAGCTCATCTCCGAGAACATGAACCAGGTGCTGCAACTCCGTCAGAAGCGCAAGCAAGCGGCGACGACCCTCGTTGGCCTCCTCTACGGGATGACCGCTGCATCGACCTTCGCCTTCTTCATCGGCCTGCAGGTCGTCAACATCCTCGCCGACATGTCGCTCAACCTGAGCACTGGGAGCCGGCTCGACGCCGCGTCGCTTATCAACACCAGCGTCTACAACATCCCGCTCATCGAGTTCCTGCTCATCATCATTATCATGTTCGGCGCGATGCTGTCCTCGCTGATGATTCGGACCGTCGACGGCGGCCACAACGCCAACACCTACATGCACTTCGTGATTCTGTCCTGG
>Ga0207719_100851_pt1 | contig 11524 bp, 11 predicted proteins | sample A23P1SouthBayCA_2_FD_187279 | JGI IMG/M metagenome (GOLD analysis project Ga0207719, IMG submission 187279) | Aerobic enrichment media microbial communities from Eden Landing Ponds, California, USA - A23 P3 (3) (SPAdes) | ecosystem: Environmental > Aquatic > Marine > Unclassified | place...
GGCGACGAACCGCTTCGATATGCTCGACGAGGCGATCCTCCGCCCCGGCCGCTTCGACCGCCTCATCGAAGTCCCCAAGCCCGGCCAGGAAGGTCGCGAACACATCCTCGAGATTCACACGCGCGAGATGAACGTCGCCGACGACGTCGACTTCGGCGACCTCGCCAAGCTGCTCGACGACTACTCCGGCGCCGAGATCGCCGCTCTCTCGACCGAAGCCGGGATGTTCGCCATCCGCGACGGTCGCACCGAAGTCCGCCGCCGAGACTTCGACGACGCCTACGCGAAGATCGAAGACGCCGACGAGCAGACGACGATTCCGGGTCCGACGACCTATCAGTACTGAGCCGGCACCTGGGATCCTTGCTACGGACTCCGCGGTCGACTGTCGCTTCGCGGCCGATTCGTAACCGCTTATTCTCCGCGCCGTCGTTGTCCGGTATGAGCACCATCCGGATCGTTCACGGCGTGGGCGACGCCCCCACGAAGATGGCCTCCTACGACGCCGCCCTCGCCGACGCGAACGTCCACAACTACAATCTGGTCGCCGTCTCCTCGGTGATCCCCGCCGACGCGACTGTCGAGGAAGTCGGCACTGCACCCGACCTGGGGCCGGCGGGGAACCGACTCACGGTCGTCGAAGCGCGGGCCACGAGCGGCGGCGTCGGGAGCGTCTCCGCTGGCCTCGGCTGGGCGACGGGGCCCGGCCCGGGACTGTTCTACGAAGCGTCTGGCGAGGATCCGACCGCGGTTCGCCGGAGCGTCGTGGTCGGACTCGACGCCGGCCGCGACCTCCGCGACGACTGGCAGTTCACCGACGAGCAGGTCACGGTCACGACCGCCGAGGCTGACGGCGAGGGCTACACGACGGCGGTCACGCTCGCGGTCTACGGCGACAGCGAATCGATCTTCTAGAACTGTGCGCTCTGTGGCTCGCTCGGCGGCGCTGTGAAGCCGTACGTTTTGATGCTGCCGACGGCTTTATACGGCGCGTGACCCTATCCAGAGTGACTCACTGTATGAACGGAAACAACCCTTACGCAGGCGCTCCTGGTGTCGTCGACGCGGGCCGTCCCGAGGACGCCGAGCTTTCGGTGGCGCAGGTACGGCAGCTTCGGACCGCTGTCGCCGGCATCGTTTCCCGGACGCAGGCGTATCTTCCCGACGGCTACGCCGTCGGCTCGGAACTCTCCTACGGCGCGAACGGGCCGCAGGCGACGGTGGCGGTCCGTCCGCCCGCCGGCCGCCCGGTCAGCGCGGGCTTCACGCCCGACGAGGAGGACCTCGAATCGGGCCTCACCGACGAGGACCGCGACGAGGTCGCCCGCGGCCTCGCCGCCTCCGCCGCGCTCCAGGTGATGAACACCGTCGGCGACGGCCTCACGCCGACGGCGCGATAGTCGCGACTCGCTTCGTTCGGACTGCGTACTGGAAAAGAATTCGTCGCCGCCAGCGTCGCTATTTCCCCCAGAAGGGGTCGCGTTTGCGGTGCTTGTCGAGGTAGCTCGTCAGTGCCTCCAGTTCGTCGGCCGGTATGTCGTCGGAGAGCTCCTGTTCGAGGATTTTCGCGTGCTTTTCGGGCAGTTCGATCCACAGTTCGTCGCCCTCGTCGATCTGGCGCCCCACGGTCGGTCCGTCGATGGCGACGGAGACGCGCGTGCCCGAACGAGCCTCCGAGACGTCTTCGCCCTGCTCTTGGATCCCCGAGAGCTGGCCGACGCGGGTGGGTTCGTTGCCCTCCCACTTCACGACGTTCTGGTTGTTCTTCAGCGTCCCCGAGAGGACTTCCACGCCGACGACGGCCGGATCCGACTGTCGGAAGACGTGGTCTTCGAGGATGCGGAAGCGACACGGCCGGACGATCTTGTCTAGGACGGTCTCCTGCTGGGCGCGTTCGAGGTCTTCGACGAATCCTTCGTACTCCTCGATGAGCTGATAGATGACGTCGTCGTCGAACAGTTTGACCTCGCTCTCGTCGAGTTCGGTCTCGGCGTTCGAGAGCACGTCGACGTTGAAGCCGAGGATGACGCGGTGTTTCTCCTCGTTCGCGGTCGACGCGACGGCGACGTCCCGCGGCGCGATGTCGCCGACCTCGGCACGGAGAATCGGCACTTCGGCCTCTCGCAGGGCGTTCGCCATCGCTTCGAGGCTCCCGAGCGTGTCCGCTTTGACGACGACGCCCTCCTCCTCGGTGGAGACCTGAATCTCGGCGAGTTCGGCCTCGACTTCGTCGATGACGTCGTCGAGGTCGCGGTCGCGGACGACGCGGATCGGCGCGCCCGCCATCGCGTCGTCGAGTTCCGGGGCGGCGACTTTGATCCCCGCCGCGGCCCGGACTTCCTCGACCTTGTCGAAGCGCTTCTCGACGCGGATCTCGGCGTTCGGACGCGGTTGGAGGAGCGCGCGGACGTCGGTCACGATCGGCCCGTCGATACCGCCGACGACGATCTGGTCGTCCGCGCGGATGCTTCCGTCGTAGAGGACGACGTCGACGGTCGCCCCGAAGCCGCGCTCGTCTTTGACTTCCAGGACCGTCCCCGCGCCAGGACCGGTGACGTCGACGGCCATCTGCTCTTTCATATAGCGCTGGGAGAGGCCCATCAGGACGGCCAGGAGGTCCGGGATCCCCTCGCTGGTGATCGCAGAGATCGGGACGACGCCGACGTTCTTCGTGAAGTTCTGAACGCGCCAGTAGAGGTCGGCCGAGAAGCCCTCATCGGAGAGGTCGCCGATGATCTCGTAGAGGTTCTCGTCGAGGCGACTTCGGGCGTTGCCCGACTGCTGTTCGTAGGTCGCCTGGATCGGCATCCCCTCGTTGGGGTTCCAGCCGGGCGTCGTGTCGATCTTGTTGGCGGCGACGACGAACGGCGTGCCCGTCCGCTGGAGGATTTCGAGCGCCTCGATCGTCTGCGGCTGGAAGCCGTCGTTGACGTCGACGACGACGACCGCGATGTCGGCCAGTGCCCCGCCGCGCGAGCGGAGCGTCGTGAACGAGTGGTGCCCCGGGGTGTCGATGAAGAGGAGACCAGGGAGGTCGAAGTCCGTCGGGTCGACGAGGTCGCCCGCCATCTCCGAGACGGTGTCGAGCGGGACGGCTGTCGCACCGATGTGCTGGGTGATCGCACCGGCTTCGCCTTCGCTCACCGCGGAGCCGCGGATCTTATCGAGCAGCGTCGTCTTGCCGTGGTCGACGTGGCCGAGAACGGCGACGATCGGTGTGCGTAGCGCGTTCGATTCGGCTGTCGAGGCGGCGTCGGCGTCGGTGTCAGACATAGAGAATCACCCCGGAGAAGTTCCTTGTGTGTAGATCACTGCTGGACTGTAGTTAAGTCCATCGTCATCCGCGGATGGCGTCGTTTCTGCGATATCGAACGTCTGTGTCGCGGCGCGGTCCACGCATCGTACGTTCTCTGTGTGCGCCCTCGTACGTCCTCCGTGCGCGCCATCTGACCTCCGCTGTGCGGTCGCTGGCCGCGTGGCCCGTGGCGTTTATGTAACAGTACGCAGTATTGCGGGGTATGCCGGACGAACTCGCCGAGGACCTCTCCGGGAAAGGCGTGATGGGGTCAGACGGCGCGCAACTTGGAGTGCTGTACAACGTCGAGATGAACGTGAAGACCGGAACGGTCAACGATCTCCTCGTCTCGCCGTACGAAGACGTCAATCCGGATCAACTCCGGTTCGAGACGATCCAAGACGACCACGAGCAGGTCATCCGGGTCCCCGTCTCTCACGTACAGGACGTCAAAGACTACATCGTCGTGCAACCATAACTCAGGGCGACGTCCGATGCAGGTTCTCGATTCTTCGGCGTTCATCCACGAGTATCACACCACAGACGACATCGCGTCGATCCCGATGGTCCGCGAGGAACTGGAGGGCGAGGCGTCGTATCGCTACGACGCCGACGAGGGGTCTGGAATGCACATCCACATTCCCGCTGGCGGGACAGTCGAGAAGATCCAGCGCGCGGCCCGCGAGACCGGCGACTCCGAGACGCTCTCGGAAACTGACGTCAGGCTTCTCGCCGCGGCTTTCGAGCTCGATGCCACGCTCGTCACTGACGACTACGCGATGCAGAACGTCGCAGAGCACGTCGACATCGACGTGAAGATCATCGCTCGCGAGGGCATCTCGGAGAAGCGCGACTGGAAGTTCCAGTGTCAGGGCTGTGGCCGCGAGTTCGACGAACACCGCGACCGCTGTCCGATCTGCGGGATGGAACTGGCGCGCAAGAACCCAGCGTAAGCGTCGGTCCGAACGCCGATCGCGCTCTCGCTTCTCGGATCCAGATCACTCACCGAGCGACGCGTCTCCGCCTCGAACGCGTCGAGTGAGCTCTTACAGGCTGATGAGTCCGGTCGTCGTCGCGTAGACGGCGACGAACTGCACGGTGTTAAACAGGCCGTGGATCACGGCGGGAACCACGAGGTTCTCGCTCTTCTCGTAGATGACGCCGAGGACGCCTCCAAGGACGAGCACGGTCGCGAGCGTCGCGAGCAGTCCATCGCCACTGTAGGACGTGACGTGCACCGCGGCGAACACCGCGCTCGCGGCGGCGACAGCGAACCTGGAACCGTACGGGCGGCGGAACAGTCCCTGTACGATCCCCCGGAAAATCAGTTCCTCGGTCGGTCCGACGAGCAGGATCGTCACCGGGATCAGATACAGGAAGTAGACCGGTTGGTCGCTCCCTTGAGCGACGATCGCGCTGTCGGCTCCCTGGATCCCGAGCACGCTCAGCAGGCCCGAGACCGCGACGAACAGCCCTAGCAAGGCAAAGAAGCCGCCGACGAGCCACGTCAGGTCCTGCCGCGTCGGCCTGCGGACCGGGACGAGATCGGCTTGGTCTGTCACGAGGAGGAAGCCGGCGCCTGCGATGCCGAAGCCGACGAACTGAAACGCGCTCCGGAGTGCGAGACCGAGCGCGCTCTCGTGAGCGACGCCGGCGGCGTCCAGCAGCGGATACCCGAGTGAGACAGTCACTGACGCGAGTAGCACTACGAGCGCGACGACGACGAAGGTGCCACCGAACGCGCGGAGGTGCGTCCGCGGGTCGTCGAGCGAGGAGTGGGCGTCCGAGGCCATTGATTGCCTCGCGGTAGGGCGTCGGCGTGAATAGGGGTACCGGTCCCGTGCCACCCGTCGTCTGGGGAGCCACAGCGACAGCGCCTTTCCGCACTGCCCGCGTAGGCCCACGTATGTCAGCAACGTGTTCGCACTGCGATCTCCCCCTCGTTCGCGTCGCGGTTCCCCCGGAAATACGCGAGTTCGCACCCGAATCAGCCGCCGTCGCCGGGTACTGCCCGCGCTGTCTCCGCACGTATCCGCTCGAAGCCGAAGAAGAATCCGAGACAGAAGGGACGGGGGACGCTGGGTCGGCAGAAGTCCCGTCGGCTATCCCAAACGGAGAGGGCGGGGTCGCGCTGGTGCTCGCGGTCGGCTTGCTCGATTCGCTGGCGACGAACCGCCCGGCGATCCAGTCGCTCGTCGAGTACGCCGAGCGAGCGGGCGCGGACGTCTTCTTGACGTTAGATCGACTCGCGGCCGACCAGTTGGTGGTGCCACACGTGGATTTAGCGCGTCGACGGCGACAGCTCGAATCGCTTCTCGAATAACAGCGTCGGCTTATAGGGATTATCGTACGTCCTCATAGATTTCTCGCCGCACGGTAGGCGAGAATCTCCGAACAGTTACGATAAGCCCGATTAGACGCCGGTGGAGTACCGCAGAATGCCGGCGATGCCGCCGAAGGCGTCGTATAGCTGTTCGCCCTTCTCGAAGTCCGTCGAGATGAACTTCGTCTCGGTGCCGCGCTGTTCGGCGATCTCCATCAGGTGTTCGATCACGTCTTCGCGGTCGAGTTTCTCGGCTTCCTCACCGCACTCGGTGCAGACGTGGCCGGGGTCGCTGTGGCGGCGGTCGACGACCTCGTACTCCTCGTGGCCGTTCGGACACTCGTAGATCACGACGTCCGAGCGGAGATCCTCCGAGAGCAAGAGCCGGTCTACTGACCCCATCATCAGGTTCTTGCGGGTCGGCCCGAATCCGTAGGTCGCCTCCTCGCCCGTGTGGAGGTTCTCGAAGAACTCCTCCATCTGGGCTTTGTCCTTCATTACCTCCTGGTCGGCGAGGACGTCCTGTGCGGCGTCGACGAGGTCATAGAGTCCCGACTCGTCGGTGTAGGAGACGTCGAATTTTCCTTTCACGAGATCCTGCAGTTCGTGGTGCAGGTAGTCGCCGTCGAGGAACTCGTCTTTCGTCGGCGAGGGACCGCCGACGAGGATCCCGTCCATCTCGTGGCGCTTGGGGACCATCAAGTCGTTCGCCATCTCTGCGACCTCCTGATAGAAGTTGTCGATGGCTTCGAGACGGAGGCGGGCGAACCGCTGTGCTGACTGGCCACCTTTCCGCTGCTTGCCGGGGACGAGCGAGGAGGCGGACTTGACGGGCTCGACGCGCTTGCCTTTCAGCCAGCCGACGTTCGCCTCGCGCCGGTCGAGGACGACCAGGCCGAAGAGGCCTTTGTCGGTCAGCATCTCCTCTAACGGCTCGGTGAGGAAGTTCGAGTCGCAGTGATAGCGGAACGACTGGATCGGTTCGGGCGGGCTTTCCAGCGCCCGCGTCACCATATCCGTCTGGCCGCCGCCCGAGTTGACTGCACCCGAGAACAGGACGATGCCGTTGTCCGGCGGGTACGTGTCGTAGTAGCGGAGCCGGTCTTTGATCGACGTGAGCGCGTCCTGCACGTTCGTCCGCGTCTGCTTGGACTTGATGTTGGACGCCTCCGAGTGCTCTTGGGTAACGTGGGCGACGACGTCGGAGATCTGCTTGTCCGGGGGGATGTAGATCGTGACGAGCTGCGTGCCGGAACCCTCGTAGTCTTTGAGTTCCTCGATGACCTTCCGGAACTCGTACTTCCGGCGGTCCTCGTTCACCTCGTCGGCGTCGGTACTCATTACCCGTACTAGCCCCTCCAGTGGGTAAGTAACCTGCGACTATGTCGTCACAGCGTGCGCGCGCGTTACCTCGACGCCCCGGACAGATTTATATCCTCCACGCGGGACTCACGGAACGAAACAATGGGCCGTGTGTACGCAGTCGTCAGCGCGAAAGGGGGGGTCGGCAAGACGACGACGGCGGCGAATCTCGCTGCCACGCTCGCCGCCGCGGGATCGAGCGTCGCCATCGTCGACGGCGATCTCGGGATGGCGAATCTCGCCGGTGCGGTCGGCGTCACCGTCGGCGACGTAACGCTTCACGACGTTCTCGCCGGCGACGCCGACGTCGACGACGCCATCCACGAAGGACCGCACGGGATGGCGGTCGTCCCCGGATCGCCGGACCTCGACGCGTTCTCGCGCGCCGATCCCGAGGAGATGCAGTCCGTCCTCGAAGCGCTCGCTGACCGCTACGAGTACGTCGTCCTCGACACGGGCGCGGGACTCAGCAACGACACCGTGGTACCGCTCACCCACGTCGACGAGGCGCTTCTCGTCTCGACACCGACGCGGGACGCGCTCGGCGACACCGACAAGACCCGGCAGGTCGCAGACCGCCTCGGCATCCCCGTCGCGGGCACCGCACTCACGCGTGCTGACCCCGTCGAGGTCGACGCCGAACTTGTCGCCGAACTGCTCGATGCGGACGTCATCGAGACGATTCCGGACGCCGCCGCAGTCCGGCAGGCGTCCGACGCCGGTGAACCGCTGACCACGTTCGCCCCCGGGAGCACGGCGGCCGCGGCGTATCGATCGCTCGCGAGCAGTCTCACCGGCGAGGACGTCGCAGCAGACGAACCACCCGAAACAGCATCCGACGACGTCTCAGGGGCGTCTGTAGACGATACACCCGACGCGTCTGCCGACGACGACACGTCCGAAGCCTCTATCGACGACGACACGTCCGAAGCCTCTATCGACGACGACACGTCCGAAGCCTCTATCGACGACGACACGTCCAAGGGGTCTGCCGACAGCGACGACACGTCCGAAGCCGCCGCCGCCGACACCGACGTTCCGGGCGCGAATGCCGCCGCCGAACTCGGCGTCGACGACGCGCTCGGTCCCGACGACCCCCTCGGCAACGCACTCCCAGAGGACGATCCACTTCCGGACGAGGAGTCGCTGTCGGGAGGCGACCTTCCGTCGAGCGATGAGTCCGCTGCAGTCCCGAAAGACGACTCAGAGCCGGGGGTAGACGATGATGCGGAGATTCTCGGTCCGACCCCAGATTCGGACGAGACCGCTCCCGCCGACGAGGCGGATGCGACTCCGGAAACGCCGTCTGACGACAGCGAATCGACGGGAGAAGACGGCGAAGACGCACGCCCCTCCGAGGAAGACATCGTCGTCGCCGGGAGACACGAAGGTGACCTCGACCCGGAGACAGTCGAGGTGATCGAAGCACACGAGGAAGCGTCGTCGGTCGATTCCGACCCCGAGGTCGACCCGACGCCGGCCGACGTTCGAGACGCCGAATCGGATGGGGACGTCGAGCCGAACGCGGATGCGGAGTCTGACGCAGATGCCGAATCGGACGCCGACACTGCCACCGAGGACGAGCGGTCGCTCGTCGAGTCTGCGAGCGCCGCCGACGTAACGCCGTCCGGGTCTGACGCGACCGCCGAGGACGACCCGGACAGCGGCGTCTATACGACGTCGCTGGCGGAAGAGGCCGATATCGGAGACGGTAGCGACGCCGACCGTTCCGGGCGAGACGACGCCGGTGACGAAGACGGCGACGAAGCCCCCGAAGACGCCGCCGACGATGCCCCCGAAGAGGGCGACGACACGAAAAAGGGGCTCTTCGGGCGCATCTTCCGCTAGCTGTCAGCGCGCCGAAGCGGGAGCTTCTTTTATGCGGGTGCGGTGAATCGAGGATATGGCAGAGAAAAATTCCAGCGTTCCCTTCTGGTGGCTCGTCCTGTTCCTACTGTTAGCGCTCGGAGCCGGGGTCGCGACGGTACTCGCCGTCGGCGGATCGCTCGTCGCCGGGGCCATCGTCCCGGTCACACCGTTCGGACTGTAATCTGGGAGAACTCGGAACTCTCGACGGGGTGTGCGCCTGCGAGAGTTACCTCGAATCCGGCGCTTACATCGAATCCGGCGCCTCGATCCCGAGGACGTCGAGCGCGTTCGCGACCGTGTGCCGCGACGCCTCCACGAGACCGAGCCGTGCCGCTGCGACCGCCTCGTCGTCGGCGTTGAGGACCGAACACTCGCGGTAGAATGTGTTGAACGTCTCGGCGAACTCGCGAGCGAACGTCGCGACGACGTGGGGTTCGAGGTCGTCGGCCGCCTGTTCGATCACGGCCGGGAAGCGCGCGACGTCTCGCAGGAGCGCGCGCTCGGCGTCGGTGTCGAGCACCGAAACGTCGGCCGACGCCTCGATGCCCGCGCCGGCGGCTTCGCCCTCGATGCCGCAACAGCGCGCGTGGACGTACTGGACGTACGGAGCCGACTGCGCCTCGAAGTCGAGCGCGCGTTCCCACTCGAAGGTGATGCCCTTCGTCGGCTGTTTCGAGACGATGTCGTAGCGGACGGCGCCGATGCCGACCTGGCGGGCGATGCGGTCGATGTCGTCTTCGGTGAGTTCGTCGTTCCGGATCCGCGAGTCCAGACGCTCTTCGACTTCTTCGCGGGCGCGCCGGACGGACTCGTCGAGCAAGTCGTCGAGGTCGACGCCGGTTCCCTCGCGGGTCGACATCCCGCCTTCCGGGAGGTTGACCCACGAGTAGAACGTCTGCCGGAGCTGATCGGTGTCGTTGCCCAGAATGTCGAGGGCGGCTTCCAGCTGCTCGGCCTGGAGTTTGTGGTCCTCGCCGAGGATCGTCACCGCCTCGTCGTAGTTGTCGAACTTCCACTCGTGGTGTGCGAGGTCGCGGGTGGTGTACAGCGTGGTGTCGTCGGAGCGGAGGAAGACGAGGTTCTTCTCTAACCCGAACGCCGAGAGGTCCAACTGCCAGGCGTCCTCTTCGTAGACGGCGTGTTCGGAGTCTTTCAGCCGTCTGACGACGTCGTCGGCGTCGCCGTTGCGGATGAACTTCGTCTCCTTGACGAACCGGTCGAACTCCGCGGGGAGGCGTTCGAGAGACTCCCGCATCCCGCCGAGTACCTGATCGACGACGACCGCGACGCGTTCGTAAGTCTCCTCCTCGCCCGCTTCGAGACCCTGCATAATCTCGGCGATCTCCTCTTCGGCGGCCGCGAGTTCCTCGTCGTCGGCGGATTCGAGGTACTCGTTGCCCTTCCGGTAGTAGCGGACGAGGTCGTAGTCCGCGCGGTCGCGTTCCGGCTCGGGGAGCTCTGACTCCTCGAACGTCTCGTAGGCCCAGGTGAAGACGGCGACCTGGCGGCCGGCATCGTTGACGTAGTAGTGCGTTTCGACGTCGTTGCCGGCGTACTCGAGCAGGCGGGCGACGGCGTCACCGAAGATCGGATTTCGAGCGCGGCCGACGTGGACCGGACCGGTCGGGTTCGCGCTCGTATGCTCGACGACGACCGATTGGCCTGTATCGGGGAGCGCCCCGTACTCGGCGTCGCGGCCGGCCGAGAGCGTGTCCGCGTAGTAGGCGTCGGCGACGTAGAAGTTCACGTACGGTCCCTGCGTGTCGACGCTCGCGATGTACTCCGCGTCGTCGAGGTCGATCGCCTCGGCGACGTCTTCGGCGACTGCGGGCGGCGGTGCACCGACCTCGCCGGCGAGACGGAAGGCGACGCTGGATGCGAGCGTCGCCGGGACGTCCTCCGGCGGCTCTTCGACCCCGAGGTCGTCGGTCGGGAGGTCGAGCGCGGCCAGCGCCGCCTCGACCGCGTCCTCGACCTCCGAACGGAAGGTTCTGAACATACTCGCCGTTCTCGAACCGCGGCTAAATGCCTTTCCGAACGCTCTCGCGCTCGGGGAGCACTCCCTCGGGGGCGACGAACACAGTGCGATTGCTGGCCGGAACGGAGGTGATGCAACCGACCCGCCGCACTGCGATCGACGCCTTTAGAAGCGGGAAGACACAACACTGAGATAAGTCTCGTCTCCGTGATGTCGGGAGACGCCCCGCCGTAACAATTCTGTTATACATCTCATAGCCGTTATACTTAACAGGGCAGCCTCCCAACTCCGGATAATGTCTGAATCGGCAGTCTCCGCCGTGGGAAACGACGAGTTGGCGGCGTTGAAATTCGTCGCTCTCGAAGGCGCGCTCTCCGGCCCGGTCAAGATCTCCTGTTCGAGCCTCGCCGAACGCCTCGACGCGTCGAGCCAGACCGCCTCGCGTCGGCTTCAGCGACTCGAAACCGCCGGCCACGTCGAGCGCGACGTCGTCGCCGACGGCCAGTGGGTGTCGCTGACCGACTCCGGTGAGGCGGCGCTGCACCGCGAATACGCCCACTATCGGCGGATCTTCGAGGGCACTGACCCCTCGGTCGTCGAACTCGAAGGTACCGTCACGAGTGGGATGGGCGAAGGGCGACACTACATCTCTCTGTCGGGTTATATGGAACAGTTCGAAGAGCGGCTCGGCTACGAG
>Ga0207719_100852_pt1 | contig 11475 bp, 12 predicted proteins | sample A23P1SouthBayCA_2_FD_187279 | JGI IMG/M metagenome (GOLD analysis project Ga0207719, IMG submission 187279) | Aerobic enrichment media microbial communities from Eden Landing Ponds, California, USA - A23 P3 (3) (SPAdes) | ecosystem: Environmental > Aquatic > Marine > Unclassified | place...
CTCGGCTAGCGCCGCCCGCGCCGCCGCCGCCGGGTCGAGGTCGGCGCCCGACCCGACCGCAAAGCGCGGCCAGTCGCCCTCGCGGTGGACCGCCGCGGCGACGACGGGGACGTCGACGTCCCCCGTGACCAGCAGCGGCGTCACCGACAACTGCTCGGCCCTGGCCCGCGCGACGAGGCGATCGAAGCCGTCGTCGTCGACGGCGAGTTCGAGCGGGTCGAACGTCGAGTACCAGGCGAGCATCGTCGCGTCCCGTTCGAGCACCTCGTACAGCCCCGATAGGAGCGCCTCGACGCCCGAGTTTCCCAGCCCGAGTCCCGTCGTGATCGCGGGCCGGTACCGGGCGTCCGGCGGCGGGTAGTGGACGAACTCCGCCGGAAGCTCGACGGCCTCGCCGGTGGCGACGGCCTCCCCGCGGACCCAGCGGATCGGCTCGTCGGGGTCGGGATCAGGGAAGCCGTCGGGACGGACGAACGCGCTCGGTCCGACCGCGTTCGGGCGGTCGGCCTCGGGCGCCGTGACGAACTCGCTCTCGCGGTAGACGCCCGCGCTGTAGCGTTCGAGCGCCTCGCCGAGGGCCTTCATGAACGCCGGGTTCCAGTCGGCGTCGACCCCGCCCCCGAACGCCGCGGCCCGCGCGTCGCTGTAGGCGGTCGTGTCTGCGAGGGCGGCCACGTAGTAGGGGACGGGGAACGATTCCTGCTCGCCGACCTGCGTGACGAGGCCCACCCGGTCGTCGACCGCCCGCTCCGCGCGGTCGAGCGCGGTTTCCAGGTCGACCGCGCGGTGTTCGCGCCGGAGGCCCCGCTCGCGGGACCCGTTCGGCACCGGGAGGAAGACCCGCTCGGACCCCGGCACCTCGACGACGGTCCCGCCCAGGTCCGCGCCGCCGAGCAGCCGAACGAGCCTGCGGCCCGCGACGGCGCCGGCCAGCCGAACCGCGCTCCGGTCGCCGCGGGGGGCGTCGGCGACGTCGACGTCCTCGACCGTCGAGGCCACCCGCGCTTCGAGGTCGCGATACCCCGCGCTGCCGTCGGTGTAGGCCGCGACGGCGGCGTCGAGGCCGTCGAGCGGGCGGCCGCCGACGCCGCCGACCTCGACCGAGAGCCACGGCCTCACCCCGGTCCCCGCCGCCCGGGCGAACGCGTCGCTACCACAGGGTGCAATCACGACCGCTGCCGCGTACCCGTCGATGGCGTCCGGCTGAACGGTCGAGACGCTCGCGTCGAGGTCGGTACAGGCGGCTTCGACCGCCTCGGCAGCCGGGCCGGAGCCGACGATGGCGATGTCCATGGGCCGGCGTGGGGGGCCGCCGGCAAAGCGGTGGCGGTCGGCGGAACGCACCGGCCCTCGCCGGAGGAAGGTGGCGGTCGGGCCCGTCTCAGTCCAGCAGCGACCGGGCGACGTCGACGAGTTCGTCGGCGCTCGCCTCGCGGAGCCGATCGTCGCCGAGTTTCAGCCGGAGTCGCGGCCGGCCGACGTCGATGGGCACCTTCTCGGTGGCGATCAATCCCCGATCCTCCAGCCGGGTCTTGGTGCGCGAGAACGTCGCCTTCGAGGCGATCCCGACGTCTTCGCCCCACTTGCTGATGTCGTACAGCAGGACCTCGTTTCTCGCGGCCACCAGCAGGCTGATCGTGACCTCGTCGAGGCCCGCGCCGTCGCTCCCGTCGAGGGATTCCAGGGCGGCGTCGAAGTCGTCCCGCGTGGCTTCGCCGATCTCCGCCGCCAGCGTCTCCCGGACACGCGACAGCGGCGGCGTCCGGAACCCGAACTCCGGCGCCGCCTCGAAGCGTGCCTCGTAACTGTCCCGCGCGGTGTCGACGAAGGACGCGTCGTCGGTCGACAGCGCCGCCACGCGATCGCCCGCCGAGACGATCGACAGCACCGAGGTCGGCGTGACGACGAGCGCGTTGTCGTCGGCGTCCGCATCGAGCGTCCTGACCGACAGATCCTCCATCTCGACCAGGTCCGCGACCGTGCTCGCGACGACGAACTCCTCCATCACCGATTTGAGCACCGAGTCGTCGGCCAGCAACCGGACGGTAGGGCGTTCGGCCGCGTCGGCGGCGACCGACACGAGCGCCTCGACCAGCTCCCCCGACGGGCTCACGACGTACAGGTCCCCGTCGACCGTCGCGAGCACCGCCTCGAGAATCTCCTCTTCCCCATCAGCGAGTAAATTCGACTCCGTCACTATGATCGGATTAATGCAAATTGTGTATTTAATCTTAACGCACCGCCGGGCTGAGGTCCCTCCGGGCTCGCGATTGTGGCGTACTTCCGGTCTGGCTGGCACGCCCGAATTCCAGGACGTGTCAACTCCCAGACTTGCTTTGGTTCGGCCCGGGACTGCGTGTCCCAGCAGGGGGCGAGCGCGCCGCCGGCGACGCCAAAGTGGACAGGCTTATCCCCGGCCCGGGCGGGTGATCTCACATGAAGTACGAGCACGTGAGGGACGTCGACCCCGAGGCGGCAGAGATCCTCGAGGGCGAGACGTCTCGGCAGGAGCACACCCTGGCGATGATCGCCAGCGAGAACCACGTCAGCGAGGCGGTGCTCGAAGCCCAGGGGAGCACGCTGACCAACAAGTACGCCGAGGGCTACCCCGGATCGCGCTACTACGCGGGCTGTGAGAACGCCGACGCGATCGAACAGCTGGCGATCGACCGCGCCAAGGAGCTGTGGGGCGCCGAACACGTCAACGTCCAGCCACACTCGGGGACGCAGGCGAACATGGGCGTGTACCTCGCGGTGCTCGACCCCGGCGACAAGATCCTGTCGCTGGAACTCGACCACGGCGGCCACCTGAGCCACGGCCACCCTGTCAACTTCACCGGGAAACTGTACGAGGTCGAACAGTACAAGGTCGACGCCGAGACCGGCTACATCGACTACGACGCCCTCGCCGACACCGCGGCCTCCTTCGACCCCGACATCATCGTCTCGGGCTACTCGGCGTACCCCCGCGTCGTCGACTGGAAGCGGATCCAGGCCGTCGCAGACTCGGTCGACGCCTACCACCTGTCCGACATCGCCCACATCACGGGACTCGTGGCCGCCGGCGTCCACCCCTCGCCGGTCGGCGTCGCGGACTTCGTCACCGGGTCGACCCACAAGACGATCCGGGCCGGCCGCGGCGGCATCATCATGACCGACGAGGAACACGCCGACGACATCGACAAGGCCGTCTTCCCGGGCGCCCAGGGCGGCCCGCTGATGCACAACGTCGCCGGCAAGGCCGTCGGCTTCGGGGAGGCCCTGGATCCGGAGTTCGAGGAGTACGCCGAGCAGGTCGTCGACAACGCCCAGACGCTCGCCCGCACCTTCGGCGAGCACGGCCTCCACGTCGTCTCCGGCGGCACCGACACCCACCTCGTGCTGGTCGACCTCCGGGAGTCCCACCCCGACCTGACCGGCGGTACCGCCGAGGAGGCACTCGAACAGGCGAACGTCGTGCTCAACGCGAACACCGTCCCCGGCGAGACCCGCTCGCCGTTCGATCCCTCGGGCATCCGCGCGGGCACCCCCGCGCTCACCACCCGCGGTTTCGACGAGACGGAGATGGAGGAGGTCGGCGAACTCATCGTGCGCGTGCTCGACAACCACGACGACGACGCCGTCATCGAGGAGGTCGCCGACCGCGTGCGGGACCTCTGTGAGGCCAACCCCCTCTACGAGTAGCGCTGCACTCCCCGGCGGAACTTCCTTCCTGCAGTCTTTGGGCGACTCACTCCCAACTCCCATCAGCTATCCGACTACTTGGGCCGTTCCTCGGGTCGGCCGTTCGGGTCACCGTACTGATCCGAACCCTTGAAATGGGCAGCCGACGCCCCTCTAGCCATGACGGAGATCATCGACGGGAAGGAAGTTGCGAGCGACGTACGCGACGGGCTGGGCGACGCCATCGACACCCTCGACGACGCGGGCGTGACCCCCGGCCTGGCGACGGTGCTGATGAGCGACGACCCGGCCAGCGAGACGTACGTCTCGATGAAACAGCAGGACTGCGAGGAGGTCGGCATCAACGCCATCGACGTCGAGATCGACCCCGAGGCGCCGGCCGAGGAACTGTACGACACCATCGACGAACTCAACGCCGATCCGGAGGTCCACGGCATCCTCGTCCAGATGCCGGTTCCCGACCACGTCGACGGGCGCGAGGTGCTCCGCAGCATCGACCCCGCCAAGGACGTCGACGGCTTCCACCCCGAGAACGTCGGGCGCCTCGTCGCGGGCGATGCCCGGTTCAAGCCGTGTACCCCCCACGGCGTCCAGAAGCTCCTCGAATCGGCGGGCGTCGAGACCGAGGGCGCCGACGCCGTCGTGGTCGGCCGCTCGGACATCGTCGGCAAGCCGATGGCGAACCTGCTGATCCAGAAGGCGCCGGGTGGGAACGCCACGACGACGGTGTGTCACTCCCGCACCGAGAACCTCGCCGAGAAGACCCGCGCCGCGGACATCCTGATCGCCGCCGTCGGTGTCCCCGAGTTCATCGACGGCGACATGATCTCCGAGGGGACGACCGTGATCGACGTCGGCGTCAACCGCGTCGAGACTGACACCGAGAAAGGGTACGAACTCGTCGGCGACGTCGAGTACGAGAGCGCCAAGGAACAGGCCGGCGCGATCACGCCAGTGCCGGGCGGCGTCGGCCCGATGACCCGCGCGATGCTCCTGTACAACACGGTCAAGGCGGCGTCGCTGTCGGCCGACGTGCCGGTCGACCTCCCCTGAATCGGGGCGACGCGTCGGACGGTCGTTCTTTCGCGCCCGTCAGTCGGCGCCTCTCACTGTCGTTTCTCGGAGTCGAGTCGAGTCACTCCGACAGGTGCGTCGCCACCAGCAGCCGCTCGTCCTCGCGGACGAGACAGAACGCGACCGGGCGCTCCGGCGAGAAACTGTGTTCCCGGCGGTCGGTCACCAGCAGTTCGTCGAACGGGTTTCCACAGGCTGGACAGGCGACGCCCTCCCGGTTCTCGTAGAGCGCCGACTCCCCGGTCTCCCGGAGCAGCTTCAGCCGGTGGCGGACGGCGTGGACGTCGAACCGCTCGCTCATCGCCACAAGCGAGACCTGAGGGGTAAAAGATGTACCGGACGCCGGTCGTCGCACTGAACGACGCCCGCCGGCCCCCGACGGGGGATTTTTGGCCGCGTTCGGCTCCGAAGCTCCCGATCAGCGACCTGCGAGGCGGTCGGCCGCCGTCGCGAGGGCGGTCTCGTCGCCCTCGCTGATCCCCCGCCAGAGGTCCCGGGCGGCGGCGACGAGCGACTCGGCCTCCCCCGGCGACACGTCGCCCTGGAGGGCCTCGACCCGCTTCACCTGCTCGCGGAGCTGTCCGAACAGCCGTCGCGCCTCGGGATCGGGGTTGTCGTCGAGGTAGACGACGGCGTCTTTCCGATAGTCGTCGACCGACTCGGCGTCCCCCAGTCCCCGGGCTGCCGTCATCGACGCGGGCACGTCGTCCGGCCCCGGACGCTCGCCCGCGTCCGCGCTCCGGAGGAGGTCGAGGACGTACAGTTCCTCGTCGGTCGTGGGGTCACGGCGCCGCGCGTAGACGTCGATGGTGTGGCGGAGTTCGGCCGCCGCCAGGTACGTATCGTCCAGTTCGAGGAGCCGCCCACCGGAGACGAACCCGCGGCGCCGGCGATACTCCCGGAGCGTCCCCTTGAGGTCGTCGGCGAACTCCTCGACCGGGACTTCGCCGAAGGTCGACCGGTGTCGGCCAAGGTCGAGCGTCGCCGCCGAGTCGGTGTGTCTCGTCCGGTCGTCGACCCCCCGCGACAGCATGCTGCCGCAGTCGGGGCAGGCCACCTCTCCGGTCTCGTAGTACGACCAGCGGTGGCCGCAGTCCCGACACTCCCGGTGGCCCCTGATCTTCATACCCCGGGTTGGCACCCCCGGGCCAAAAGCGCGACGACGGGCCGGCCCCTCGGAGATTCGACCGCGCTGGGTTGATACCGACGGCGACGGTAGCAACCGTTGATGCGAGAGGAATCCGAGATCAGGGAGCAGTACGAATTCCTCGCCGAAGAACTGGAGGACGGCACCCGTCACGAGGGCGTCAGACGGATGTTCACGTACTACAAGCGGGCGCTCGGCTGGGTGCTCGAGGAGGAACACATGTGACCGGGTGGCAGTCGGCGGGTACGACCCGAGACGCGCGAACCCGCCCGAACGAGCCGAGTCGGAGACCCCCCTCCCGACGGTGACGGGGCGCGCCGCGGGTCGCGGGCGGTAAGTTTAAGCGCGTCCATCCGATATGTTCAGGTGACGCTTCGCTTTGGAGGGCCGAAGCGTCAGCGGGGACCAATTCAGGGCGGCAAGCCACGCGTTGTTTTCGCGTGGCTTGCTTTCCGTTTCGGACACTCGACCGCCGAGCGCCCAGCCCGGCGTTCGCACTCGGGCATCGACTCGTTCCGGAGAGCCGTAGGTACTCCCGACTCGATCCCCCCGGTCGACAGCACCGACCGATCGGTGTCGGGACGCGTGCGACCGATCGGCGTCGGGACGCGGACGACCGACCGGTGTCCGGAGCCGCCGGTCCTCACTCGACCGACAGCGGTCCACCCGAGTCGTCGCCCGCATCTTCCGGCCACTCGATCTCCAGTTCCAGGCTCAACTCCCCCGAACCGCCGCCGGAGGGGTACTCGTGTTCGGCTTTTACCTCGAAGGTCGGCTGGGACGGCACGTCGAGTGACACCGTCTGGTCGCCCGCCGAGAGTGACAGTTCCCCGCCGGCGTCGAGTTTGTCGGCGACGGCGCGCAGGTACGACGCGATCTCGCCGCGGCTCTGCCTCGATTCGGACTCGAACAGCACGTCTTCGGGCATACTGACGGCTACGATCGGCAGGGGGATAAGTACTCCCGCGACGGCGCGGAGACCCCGCGAAGCGACACTGGGACACTGCGCGCTCGGGTGACTGCAGCACCGCGTCGACAGCCACGGGGTACGGGTAAGCACCGGGCATGACGCCGCCGGGTACAGGGCGGTACCTTTCGATACTCGGACACGACCGACCGTCGCACTGTTGTACGATCTGTGACAGAAGGGAACACGGGACTGTCGGTACGTCGCCCGGCGTCAGAAACCCCATTTCGCCTCGCACCGGTCGTCCTTCGCGACGTGTCACTGTCCATTCGACATGTTTATTTCAGTCGAACGGTAACAGTACAACGACCCTCACCGATGTACGATTTGACAGGATTTCAGCGAGACCTGCTGTACGTGATCGCCGGCCTCGACGAACCGCACGGTCTCGCGATCAAGGACGAACTCGAAGATTACTACGAGAAGGAGATCCACCACGGTCGGCTCTACCCCAACCTCGACACGCTCGTCGAAAAGGGGCTGGTGGACAAAGGACAACGTGATCGTCGAACCAACTACTACAACCTGACCCGTCGTGGTCGACGCGAGATCGAAGCCCGCAAGGAGTGGGAGTCGCGGTACGTCGACGACTGACCGGACCCCGCCAGCGAGCCACCCGTTCCCGTCTCGTGGTTCGACCGCGTCCCGCGACAGCCGTCCTCACTTCCCGGCGTCGTCGGATCCCCGTCCGACTTCCCCCCGATCGACGTCCCCGTCCCCGCGGCCGCCGTCGTCCGCTCGGTCTAGCTCCGTCGCCGCGTCGCCGCTCCCCCGCTTTTCCCCCGTCGGTGCCGTCCGGTCGGCCGGAGTCGACTCTCCTCCGGCCGACGTCGCGTCAGGGGGTGGACTCTCCATGACGTTGCCCGGATCGATCGACCGGGGTTCCAGCGGAACCCCGGCCAGCAACTCGGGCAGGGCGACGTCGACGAAGTGAACCGCGAGCACGAACACCATCGGCAGCAGGAAGATGCCGTACCAGCCGAACAGCAACGGCCCGAGCGTGTACGCGAGCATCAGGGAGCCGACGTGGAGGCTACGCCCGGAGACGTACGGGCGCAACACGAGGTCGGGGAGGGTGTCGACGAAGACGAACGAGACGATTGCGAACAGGCCGACGAACCCGAGTGCCCCCGCACCACCGCCGATCACCGCGACCGCAGCGAGATACAGCGCGAGCGGTACGTAGACGAGTTTCATCCCGACGACGGGGATCAGGCTCGCGACCCCGGTGAGCGCCCCGACCAGCGCGGGCACCGGGATCCCCACGCCGGGCGGGGCGACGGCGTTGAGCAGCGAGTAGGCGATGACGCCGATGGTTCCGGTCAGGACCGCGTTCAGGATGTTGCCGAAGAAGATGCCGTGGAAGTCCCGGTCGACCCGGCGCATGTACTCCTGGAGCACCCCCGTCTCGTCGCGGAACGTTCGCGTGACCCGCCGGACCAGCCGGCTGTCGTCCCGGAGGAGGAAGAAGGCCAGCGCGACCATCACGAACAGGTGGACGAGGCCGATGCCGAGGAAGGCGAGCGTGTCGGTCGCCTGGGCGAGGCCGCCGAGGGCGGCGTCGAGCGACCCGTCCGTGAGGTACCCCGAGAAGTCGCGTTCGACGAGCCGCTGTGGGTCCGCGATGCTGTCGAGGAGTTCCTGGTCGATCCCCGGATAGCGGGCGAGGTCGAAGGCGGCGGTCCTGGTCAACCGGTCGAGTTCACGGAGGGTGATAACCAGCGCGTACATCACGAGAACGAGCGCCGGCAGCGCCAGCGCGAAAATCGAGATGGCGGCCGCGATCGACCGACCGAGCCTGATCCGTCGGAAGTGCCCCTCGAGGCGGCGGTAGATCGGCCGGGTCGCGTAGTAGATGAACACGCCGAAGACGACGGTCCCGATGAACGCGTGGAGGACGAACACCATGGCGACGGCCAGGCCGACCCCGAAGAGCCACCAGCCGATGCGAGGTCGATCGACCTCGAGAAGGGACATACCACCAACACATCCGGGGCGGAGTAAAGGCTTTGTCGGCCCCGGAGCCGTCGCCGACAGAACCGCGGCTCCACGCCCGCGCCGTGTGTCACGACTCACGCCGAAGTTACCGCGACCGAAGCGTTTTGCCCTACGATCCCATCGATCCCGTATGAACCTCTTCCGGAGCGTTCGGGCCGTGACGACTGCCTCGGGCGACGGCCACGTCGACTGGGCCGCCGCCGCCGAGGCGGCGAAGGCGTCGACCGACCCCGGAGCGCTCGATCTGACCGCCGAGGATCGGGACGGCTACGCCGCGGACGTGCGCGACGCCCGGTCGCGCCTGCAGTCGGTCGGCGACGTGGAGTTCGACCTCCCGCGGACGGTCGAGGTCCAGAATCGCCACCACTGGATCGACGCCAACGTACGGACCTTCGAACGAGTGATGGCCCCACTCGAAACCCACGCCCCCGAGGTGCTGCCGGGCGTGACCCGCATCGTCAACTCCGGGACGATGAGCGTCATGCTCGCCTTCCTCGCGAAACACGTCCTCGGCCAGTACGATCCGCTCCTGCTGGCGGAGGACGACGACGATCACGGACTCTACTTCGTCCACCCGAACATCGTCACCGTCGCCGGGACCCTCGACGTCGACTACCCGCGGTTCCGGCGGTGGATCGCGTTCCACGAGGTGGCACACGCCGCCGAGTTCGGCGCCGCCCCCTGGCTGTCCGACCACCTCGAACGCCGGATGGAACGCGGGCTGGAGGCGCTCGCGAGCGGCGAGATCGACCAGGAGGCGTTCCGCGAACTCGACGCGACGATGACTGCCGTCGAGGGGTACGCCGAACTGCTGATGGACCGAGCGTTCGACGCCGAGTACGCCGACCTCCGGGCGAAACTCGACGCCCGGCGCCAGGGCGGGGGCCCGCTCGCGAAGCTCCTGCGGCGGCTGCTCGGCCTGGGGCTGAAACGGCGGCAGTACGAGCGGGGCGCCGCGTTCTTCGAGGCCATCGCCGACGCCGAGGGCGTCGCCGCCGCCTCGGCCGTCTGGGACGCTCCAGCCAACCTCCCGACCGACGAGGAACTCGACGCGCCGCGCCTGTGGCTCCGCCGGGTTCGACCCTGAGTCGTGCCCGGAGCGTCCCCCCGGCGGGGCCGACGGTCGGGGCCACTCGGCGCCGGGGGTCCGGGCCGATCAAGGCCGCCGGAAGCGCTCGCGGTCCGCGCGGTCGGGGGCGAACTGCTGGAACCACCGGGAGAGGAACTTCATCAATACGACCCCGATCAGGAGTCCCGCGACCGTGGCGACGCCGACGCCGGTGAGCGTGGCGCCGGACTGGTATGCGACGAGCCCCCCGGAGGCGGCGACAAGGGCGACGAACCCGTACCTGAGCTTGCGGCTCGCGTCCCGCCGTGCGTCGTCGTCGAGGCTCGGTCCGACCATCAGACCGCCCCCGCGTCGCCGTCGATCGGGGTCTTTCCCGTCGTCCGTCCGTCCATGCGGGTCCGGACGTCGTCGGATCACGTGAATGATTGGATTCCGGACGATCCCGACCCGAGAGTTGGAGACGCTACTGGAACCCGCGCCCAACCTCGTCGTCCTCGATGAGGTCGTCGAGTTCCGAGCCCAGCAGGTCCTCGGCCTCCTCGAAGGTGTCGCCGAGGTCGTCGAGGCGGTCCGGCCGGTCCCGCAGGTCGAACTCCATGGGGCCGAAGGCGGGGCTGTCGACGGCGTCCATGAGGTCCTCGAAGAAGTCCTCGGGCGTCGTCGGCGCCTCCGCGTGGACGCGGACGGTCTCCTGGAGGCGCTTTGCCATCTCCTCGGCCTCGTCCTCGTCCTCCGGCGATCGGTTGACCGCGAACCGCCCCTCGGCGTCGTCACCCCCCGGGAGCAGGTCGTCGAGTTCGTCGTCGATCTTCCGGGCCACCCGGGAGCCGACCCCCTTGACCTCGTAGGGGTTCTTGGCGTAGGTCTTGAGCTGATAGACGCCCGACTGCGGGTGTCCGAGGTAGAGGTCCTCGCCGACCCCGTCACGGCGCTGCCCGGCGATCGCCCGCCAGCCCTCCGCCTCGACGCCGTCGTCGGCCACGTCGGATAGAATGTCCTGCCAGTCCCTCACGCGCATGGACGGGGGTTGTGGCCCCCACCACCTGAGTGTGTCGGACCGGGACGGGCCGCCGGGGGGAGGGCGGCGTCCGGCGGTCTCGGGTTACCCCGAAGCTGTGGTTTTTTAGCACCCCGCCGCCCAACCCCCGGGTATGCACGTCGCGTTCGTCTCGATGCACACCGTCCACGGGCTGGAGACGGGGGCGACGAGGCGGACGCGACAGACCGCGCGGCTGCTCGCAGCGCGCGGCCACGAGGTGACGGTGCTCTGTTCGCGCTGGTGGGGCGGCGACCTCCCGACGTTCGACCACGAGGGGATCACCTACCGGGCGGTGACGGACGTGCCGGCGACGGGGAGCTTCGCCGCGAAGTTGCCCCTCGTACTCCGGAGCGTGGGCGCGGACGTGATCCAGGCGGTGAACTCCCCGCCAGCACACGTCCGGACCGCCAAGGCGGCCGCACGGCTCCTGCGTGTCCCGGTAGTCGTCGACTGGTGGGCGGACCAGCCGGGGGACTCGGACGCAGCCTACCGGCGGG
>Ga0207719_100856_pt1 | contig 11411 bp, 10 predicted proteins | sample A23P1SouthBayCA_2_FD_187279 | JGI IMG/M metagenome (GOLD analysis project Ga0207719, IMG submission 187279) | Aerobic enrichment media microbial communities from Eden Landing Ponds, California, USA - A23 P3 (3) (SPAdes) | ecosystem: Environmental > Aquatic > Marine > Unclassified | place...
GGGGAGCGTCGACAGCAGTACGGCGCTGACCATGCAGCTGCTCATCTCGCTGGTCTACGAGCGAGCGAAGGTCTCGGAGAAGGAGGTCGTGTTCTACATCGACGAGGCGCGCTACATCATGCAGGACGCCGCGAGCCTGGCGTTCCTTGAGACGGTGTTCCGCCACCACCGGCACCACGACCTCTCGATCCGGCTGGTCACGCAGACCGTCGACGAGTTCTTCGAGCACGCCGAGAGCGAGGCCATCCTGGACCAGTGTGCGGTCAAGCAGTTCCACCGCCTCGACGGGATGGACGAGGAGTGGGCCGACGAGTTCGGTCTGAACTACGCACAGATGCGGTTCGTCCAGGACGCCGTTCCTGGTAACGAGGACGCCGGCTTCTCCGAGGCGCTGGTGGGCGTCGACGGCGAGTGGCGCGGCATCCAGGTCAAAGCGATGCCCAAAGAGAAGCAAGTCATCGACTTCGAGCCAACCGAGCAACGGCGATCCTCACTCCCCGGGACTGGTGAGAACGCCGTGGACGCGGACGTGCAGGCGTTCCAAGACGAGATTGAACGCCGAGGGACTGACAACGGACAACTCCAATCTGAGCGGACGCCAACAGAGACTGATGGCGGCGAAACGGGAGGTGGCGACGATGCGTGAGTATCTTCGCGTGACGCCAACCTCCGAACGCCTCAATCCGGAGCGTCTGCCGCAGGCACTGGAGAGCCTCCACAAACTGACCTCAACGGACTCGACAGGGCTAGTTGACAAACTCAATCCGCTACATAGCGACACACCGATACAATTCGAATTTCTCGCGCTGAGCGAGGGGGCAGATGACCCCGTCGAATTCTACTACGGTGCCGACGACCATCTAGATACCCTTGAGAAGCGGCTCCAGTCGGTCTATCCCGAGACGTTCGACATCGAGCGTACCGAGGTCGACGTCGCATCCCGACTCGTGCAGCCTGTCGAATTCGACCGAGAGACATTCGTCGAGCAGTATAACTCGGGCGGGCTCAGGTATGAGTTCGGCCCTGACGAGCAATACGAACGTGGCACTGACGACAACAAACAAGCGGGGCCAGCAGACGCCGAATCAGTCGCGGATGGAGGAACAGTCGGTGACCAGTCTGCCGACCACTTCATCGAGATTGGTGATACTGCCCTCGAACTCGCCCCACCAGATGCGATTCCTGAGGATGAGCCACTCACCACGCTTGCCAAACCAACGGTAACATCGGAGGGGACGATACTCGCACGGCCAGCGACCGAATCCGTCTCCCCACTCGGCGTACGGTGGCAAGGGTCGGCGACTCGGAAGCAAGACTGGATGACCTCACTCTTGCCAGTTACTGCCGACGACGAAGCAGAACTCCCAGCCGTCGATCAGCCAGGAGGTGCGCTCGCGTCACTCGTCGACCATCTGATGGAGGCGACAGCACCAGTAGCGTTCCAGGTCGTCTTCCAACGACGCGAGAGCTGGCAGTCCGATGCCGACCTTCGCAAGGAGGACGTCATCGACGGACGAGACACACTCGCTCAGGAAATTATTGGCTCCCTTTTCGAACTCGACGATCAGTCGGAGAGCCGGGACAGAAACCAGCTGAGCGACGCCGTTGCAAAACGTGTCGCGGCAATCGAGGCGAAAAATCCGAAGCGCTCGTTCACCGCGAACATCCGAGCAATCGGGATTCCATCCGGTGGTGACGGTCGCGATGATCTCGATGAGCGGATACAGTCACTTGTCCCGGTATTCGACCCGCTTGACGGGCCGTACTACCAGGTTGAAGCCGAGCGGTTACGTGACAGCGGCTTCCGGGCAGCCACGAAAGAACGGAACGCACGAGCGGCGCTGCAGCGGCTCTTGGATCGTGAGATCACGACCGGCCGTGGGACGACCCGACCGGAGTTCGTCCTGAGTGGCCGAGAACTCGCGCACTTCGTACTCGTCCCCTCCTCGGAACAGCTTACTGTCGAGGGGACACGGGGGACGCGTGCGGAACAGCAGAGTCGGAATCCGTTGCCCCGTCCACACCAAGACCTCATGAGTGAATTCCGAGACGGGATGGCAATCGGGTATGCCCTCGACGACACCGGTGAGGCCGAAGACGAGCCGACACACATTCCACCCGGACTGTTGCCCACTCATTACGGCCGGTTCGGAACAACCGGCTCTGGGAAATCGAAAGCCCTCATCAACGATATGCTGTCGCTGTACGACAACACCGAGGGTCCGACGATCCTCATCATCCCGAAGAACGACGATATGGCCCAGAATTACATGCGGGCTCACGCGCGTCGGTTCGGAATGACCGACCTCGAAGAGAATGTCGTCCACTTCCCAATCCCGGACGTCCTCCCCGGGTTCTCGTTTTTCGATCTCGAACCGTCAATGGAGAGCGGACGGCGCCGCGAAGACGCCGTCCAACGGAAGGCCGACCACTACGAAGAGATTTTGAAGCTCGTGATGGGAACCGACCGCTACGAGCGGGCGACTGTGGCCCCGACTCTCATCAAGACACTCATCAAGGCACTGTTCGACGACGAATACGGGCGTGAGAACGGACTGTACCGAGCGTCGACGGACTACTTCGCCCACCGACAGCTCGAACACGTCGTCGACCAGCTCTGGGAGGCCGGGCCACCGAACGAAAACATCGCCGACGCCCCACGGTCGAGCGACGAGGAAGTCACGCGGACGATTCGACGGCAGCTCCAGTTAGATCCAAACACCTTCGCGAACGTGATGGGCGGTGTCGGAAACCGCCTTGCGTACATTTCACAGGATACACACCTACGGCAGATCTTCAACAATACCGAAAACCAGTTCCACTTTCGGGATGTCCTCGACGAGGATACGGTCATCCTCTTCGACCTCGGAGACCTCCGCGACGACGCTGCCCGGATCATGACCGGTGTGATCCTGACCAATCTCGATGCAGCTCTCAAGGACCGCAAACAGGCCCTCTCCCAGCACTCGGACGACTACGTGGTGAACTTGCTCGTCGACGAGGCAGCGTCGGTCGTGGTCTCCGACATCATGAATGATCTCCTCGAGAAAGGGCGGGGATTCCGGCTCTCTGTTGGCCTGTCGATGCAGTTCCCCGAACAGATGGAGGCTGAAGGTGGGCGGAAGATCTACCTGAATGCTCTGAACAACATCGGCAGTTCACTCATCGGGAAAATCAACGTCGACCGGGAACTGGCACGAGCGATGGCCCACGAAGAAATGGACCCCGCGGATTTCGCCAATCGAATTCGTTCGTTGCCGCGCGGAGAGTGGATCGCCAGCCTGCCAAGCCCGACGTTCGGTGAAACGGGGCCGTATCCGTTCAGTCTCGAACCACTCCCGATTCCACCGGGCCACCCCGAAAGCGAATCCCCACTCACAGCGCGTGAAGAGGAGCAGTTCACTGAGACGCTCTCCTTGATGCACGAGCACATCAGTGACGAACACGGCGTGCCGGCCGCAACAGACGCCTCAACAACGAGAACACCGACCGACGGACACGAGGTGCTCGATATCGGGAGCGATGACCTGGACGTCGCGATTGCGACGGTGGTCCGGAGTCTGCAGCTTCGAGAGGGGTGCCGCGAGGAGAACGGCTGGGTAGCCGTTGAAGCAGTTGACGACGAACTCAGACGACTCTTTGACGACGTCGACGCCGAGCCGCCATCGTATGATGCACTCGCGGATATTCGAGAACGATCACGATACCTCGATACGACCGTCGATATCGACGCCGACGAGCTCCGCATCCGGCTCACTGAATCCGGAGAAAAGGTCGCGAGGCCCGATACTGGTGACGTGCAGGCCGCCGGTGGGAGTGCCCACGACGCAGCACTCCGCCAGATCGAAGAAGAGCTCACTGCACTCGGTTTCACTGTCTCGATTCTCGCACAGGATGGCAGCGAGAAACCTGACGCGAGGGCGAGCCATCCCGACGTTGACGACCGATTCGCCATCGAAGTCGAAACGACGACACCCGAAAATCCCGCAAAGGTACTCACGAACCTCCGGAAAGCCCAAGAGGCAGGGGACATCCCGCTGTTTGTCGTTCGACCAGGAAACGACAAAACGGAGTGGGCCGAGCGTGTCGATGGCATTCTCACGCCACCCGTTCGCACCCTCCAGAATGGTGAGACGCGGTTCTACATGACCGACTCGAATCTCACGTTCAACGGCGGAGCAACCGAAGAAGGTGGGGTGACGGCCGTGCGACCGGCGAACGGCGACGAGAATGGGACCCAGAATATCTGGCAGCGTGATGGCGACGAGATCGTCCTTCGTGATGCCAGCGGAACGGAACACATCTGCCTCCCGTCGCTTGGGAAACTCTCGAAAGACCGTGTGCCAGCCATCTACAGCTACGACCACGCTGCCGAGGAGTACGTCGTATATGAGCACGGTGAGCAACACATTTACGAGACGAAATCGGCGTTCGAGGGCGACTGGGTGCGTATCAAGAAGCCATTCGTCCCCGAAGCCGAACTCCCCGTACCAGACTACACACGTTCGACGTATGGCATCGTTATCCTTCACGATGAGGCGGAATCGGTCGTATATGAAAACGATGAGAAGCGTCCACTCTCGGCAATCACCGACGGGCCGCTCCGTCCGGCATCGCCCGAATCAGCGGCCGCTGACGAACTACCTAGTCAGATCGAACAGGCAGATGAGACTGTCGAGGAAGACCAGGAAGACCAATCGCCACCTTCTTTCGAATCGTTCGTCGACGAATATCTTATCGAAGACGTGGATGGGGCCGTGCCGAAAGATGACGTGTTCGGCCTCTACAACGACTGGGCAGAGGCACACGGCATCGATGATCCGCTGAATAAGAGCTGGTTCACACGGAAGCTCAACACCCACATCGAGGTGGACTCCACGAAGAAGCGAATCGACGGGGAACCCGTCTGGCATTACACTGGTGTCCGCATTCGCTCTGAAGAGAGATCAGAGTCATGAAATGGACGTACACGGTCCAGTTCCCGATATCATCGCGACATCTCGGGGCCTGTTCCACCCAAGCAGAATCATGATTTCAACTCACCAGACTCACAAGTCGAGAATCACCCGACAGCGGTATGTTCCACCCAAATTCTCAATGGGTGGAACACCAACGAACCGACCGAAATGGGTGGAACACACTCACGTCCAGGGATTTTCAACCAGATATAGCGGGTGTTCCACCCAACAACCAACTAGGATAGAACGGGGGGTCCCCGTTGGGACCAAGGGATTGGATCGAGACGTAGAGCAGCGTGAAGTCTGTGCTGGCTCAGAGCCAGTGAGAGCCATGCGAGGTACTGTGTGAGGATGAGTGAGATTAGTATCGACGAACCGGAGCAGATCCCGGAGACGTTGCTCGAACGCGACCAATGGGTGTGCTGGCGAGAAGAGGAGCGAGACGGCAAACCGACGAAGATTCCGGTGACACCAGGAGCTGGTGGGTTCGCGTCAGCAACCGAGTCAGAGACCTGGGCGAGTTTCGAGACAGCACTCGACTACACCGAGACAGAGCACGCCGATGGCATCGGGTTCGTGTTTACTGACGACGATCCCATCGTCGGCGTCGATCTGGACGACTGCCGCGATCCCGAGACAGACGACGTCGACGACGCAGCGCTGGACATCATTGAGCGACTCGACTCCTATACGGAGGTATCTCCATCCGGCACCGGCTATCACGTCCTGATTACCGGCACACTCCCAGACGGGCGGAACCGGCGCGGAAGCATCGAACTGTACGACACAGCACGCTTTTTCACCGTCACTGGCGACCACGTCGACCGGACACCCACTCGCGTTGCACGCCGGCAGGACGCGCTCACAGCGATTCATCGTGAGTACGTCCAGGAGGCCGAGTGTGACACAGCACCCGAGTCCGAACAGCGTGGTGACGCTGACGACCGGTCACCGACGACCGGTGCAGCTGACGTTGACGTCGACCTCGAAGACGAGGACCTCCTCGAGAAAGCGCGAAACGCATCGAACGGCGAGAAGTTCGAGCGGCTCTGGAACGGGAATACGGTCGGCTACGACAGTCAGTCCGAGGCCGACATGGCGCTGTGTTGTTTGCTAGCGTTCTGGACTGGCGGCGACCAGACGCAGATGGATCAACTGTTCCGCCAGTCGGGATTGATACGGGAGAAGTGGGACGATGTCCACTACGCTGACGGGTCGACGTACGGCGAGAAGACCATCGAGCGAGCGATTGCGACCACATCGGAGTTCTACGACCCGGACGCCGGCGACGACGCCGCAGATCCTCACGGCACACCTGACGGTGTCACAACTGGCGGAACGCCTAGTAACACAGACCGGAGTCGTGCGTATCTGGCGGAGAAAAACCGACTGTTGAGCGAGCGCGTCGACGAACTCGAGGCAGCACTCGAACAGAAGACGGAGCGGATCGAGACCCTCGAAGCAGAGGTCGAGCGGCTCACCGACGAACTCGCAACCCGTGACCGGGAGACTGCGCAGTCTCACGAGGAAGACTCCGGTACTGCGAGTGAGACCGATGACGATTCAGAATCACCCTCTATGTTGAGTCGATTCTTCGGTGGCCAGTCCGAGTAGTAGCGCCGCGTCACCTTCATCCGAGAAGCCCTCCCTCGAGAGTTCTGGTTCCGCGAGATAGAAGTATTAACCAACGTTCTCGCTATATTGCGCTGTTTGTTGGTTAACTACGCTCAATCTCGCCGCAAAATGGGGGCTATCGCAGGATACTGTTGTTCGGGAAACTATTCCCCGAAATAAGAACTATATCCTTAGACCTGCAATTCTGAGTATGTCCGAGACAGACGCCGCCGATGGGCCACCTCCCTTCGAGGATGCGTTCGCCAGCGACGACGTCGAACAACGCATCTACGGCACCATCCTGCAGACCCGCGAGCCGACGACGGCAAGCGCGATCGCCGACAGCGCCGACTGTGACCCCAAGACCGCCCGAAAGTATCTGGGCTGGTTCGACGATCTCGGCATCGTTACCCGGCACGACGGCCACCCAGCCACCTACGAGCGTAATGACGCGTACTTCGAGTGGCGACGCATCAACCAGCTCGCAGCCGACCATTCTGTCGAGGAACTCCAGGACCGCGTTCGTGAGCTGACGACGCGCATCACCGAGTATGAGGAGGCGTACGACGCCGCGTCACCGGCCGCCGTCGACGCCGTCGCCGCCGCGGAAGCCAGCGACGAACGGACCATCGACGACGTGTACAGCGACCTCGCCGACTGGGCGACCGCCCGCGAGGAGCGTGCCCGCTACGAGCGCGCACGCCAGCAACGCACGGATGGCGAGCGCGAACAGGCATCCGGGTAGCCGGCTCGATGGTGCCACCGACAGGCGATGGCGGGAGCCCTGCCCCCATCGATCGTCCCATCCTTGAGTTCCTTCAGACACGGCTTCAAGCCACCGGACAAGTCTCCCACGCGGCCATCACGGATGCAAGCGGCCATCTCGAGCTTCAGGTCGTCTTTGCATCGTCATACTACCCAGCGCCCGTCGACGACGCAACCCTGACTGTCCGCTGGTACACGAACGACGACTTCACAATCCACTATCGAGAGTTACATTCGGGGCACACCTGGGAATGCCGATGGGATCGGCATCCGAACCCCCACAATACGCGCGACCACTTCCATCCCCCGCCCACCGCCCCGACGCCCGGTGACGATGATTCGTGGCCGACCGATCATCGTGATGTCCTGCAACTGGTCCTCGACGAGGTCGAAGACCGGATTGCAGTACTGTGGGACGAATAGGTGACTGCCCCCGCAGCGGCGTTTATCGCGCCGACCAAGGGTGACGGCGCTCAGCACGATGGGCACCACCACGAGAGTCGCCGTGGTGTCCAGCCTGGAGTCAGCTGAGTGCAGTCACAGGTGAACCCATGTCCACGTTCAGTAACTCCGAGACAGCGAGTGCATCGCCGTCAGAAAACCACACGAGGCCACCCCGAGAGACCGAGGACACAGAGTCACAGACATCCTGGCCAGACGATACGAGCAGCGAGGATGGAACACCAACGCTCAGGATGAACCAATGTCCAGAGTGCGGGAACCGTCGATTCGTCTCGAAACTCCTCGTGTACGAGATCACAGGCTACGACGAGAGCGGCGAGCAAGAATTCCGCCGCCAGCATGTCCGTGCAGAGTTCGAATACACCTGCAGTGAGTGCCAGACGACACTCCGGACGCTTCCCGCAGATCGCCGCGACTACTACGATGAAGTCGCGGTCCTCGAAACAGAACGGCGGGCAGCCCTCCGTGATCAACTCCGCCAGCTGGGGAGGCGGGTTTGGCAGCGCCTTACAGCGCGGACGACGTGGCTGGCACTCGGACTCGTGACACTTGTGACCGGGCTCGTGATCGCACTCTAACAGACCGACAGGGACCGACAGCAAGGGGTGGCTTACAGTAGGTGTTGGAGTAGCGTCATGCTCCCTTCCAACCAGGAACGGCTAGCTGGAGGCAGATCGCTGACGTAGGATATCGTGCCCGCACCGCAGGTGTGTCTATCGGCGCCAGGAGGCGTGAGGCGCGCTCGAAGCGCGTGCAGAAGCGTGAGTTCCTATGTCTGGTCAAGATATCATCGACGACACGACAGGCGACTACGACCGGCTCGAAACCGAACTCGTTGCACAGGACCGGGATGCATCCCGAGTCGCGACGGCGGACATCGACGAGGCGACTGCTCGCCGTCTCGTTGGCGACCTCGTCGAGGACGATGTGGTGACGCCGATCCCTGACCACCGCATTCTCGTCCACGAGCCCAGTAGCAAGCCCTTCGAGTCGATCACCCAGCTCGCCGTGTTCCATCGTGGCTGGCAGGCCGCCACCGACGTCGACGCGGAGGACAACTGATGCAACAGACGCTTTCTGGGTGTGCGTTCTGCGATTCACCGCCCGGTGCAGAGATGGGCGAGGCGCATACGTGGGGGAAAGACGAACGGGTGACGCACCCAATCTGTGTCGACTGCGCCACCCAGACGCAGTCGGATCCCGACGAGCGCGACCACCACGCCTGCGACGGCTGTGGGCTCGTCGTCGACGCCCTCGCGGCACTAACCCGGTTCCGTGTCGAACTCGGCCATCTCGAGGGGCCGGTCCAACTGTGTGCTCGCTGTAGCCCTGGTGGGATCGCGACGTACTGGACGCGTGACCTCACGGAGCACCTCGTGGCCGAGTGACGCTTGGCCGCGTGAGGCTCACATCGTACACACGAAAACGGCTAAGTGCGTTGGCTCACATTGTACACATCATGAGCACCGATAAGAAGCGCGTGCAGTTTCGGGCCCCCAATCGGCTCATCGACCGCGCCGACGCACTGGCCGCAGTCCTCGGGGAAGACCGAACAGACGTCCTCGTGACCGCGCTTCGGGAGTACCTCCAAGACGCCGCTCACGACGACGCACTCACCCAAGAGATCGCTGCCGCCTATTACGACGATGAGATTACCTTCGATCAACTCAAAGCGCTCGTCGGCGCCGAGGAGGCGGCAAACCTCCGAGTGTTGAAACAGCAGTTGGACGAGGACTTCATCGACGAGGTCGCCGACGCATAGATGTCGCAGCTTATCGCAGACGCCTCCGCTCTCGTGAGTCTCGGGATCGTTACTGACGACGATCCCGATCCGCTCGCACTCTGTCTCTCCCGGTACGAGGTCGTCGTCCCAACGGCGGTCATCGATGAACTCCAAGAGATTGCCTCCTACGATGACGTCCATGGACACGCCGCGTCCGCCGTCCTCGACCAAACGAAGTCATTCACGACACAGTCGGTCGACCTCGATGCCGAGTTTCCGCTCGATGACGGTGAAAACGCGGCGGCCACGCTCGCGAATGAACTCGATGCTGCGCTCTTCCTCTGTGACGAGTTCAACCAACTTGGCTTGATCCACGCCTCACTCGCTGATACCCGATTCGTCACGACACCAACGCTACTCTCGGTTCTCGTTCGAACTGAACACCTATCAGCTGCCGATGCGCGGCTGCTCCTCGATGCGATCAGTGACGCCCGTAGCTGGGGCGCGAACAGTTACGTGCAGCGAGCTCGCTCATTGCTCAAGGAGCCCTGACACCGTGGAGGATCCTTCGAAGTGATTTGGGATGCCCGATAACGACGCTCTCTACGACGTTCGTGAACGAACCAAGAATCCCGAGCACGCATCAGTTGACGATGTAGTCGAACTCGTGCTCGAACGCGCACAGCATCCCCGGACGGAGCACCGGGACGCGCATCTCGACGAGATGATGGCTACTGTCGTCGATAGGTACGGGACCGTCCCCGTCCGAACTGTTATCCATCGCGTTCTCGTCGACCACTACCCCTTTCGGACTGCCACGCATGACCTCGAGATGCGTAACGTCGACGGTGTTCGTATCGGGACAGCAGCCGGCCAGTTCCTTACAGAATTGAACGCGCAGCACGACGATTGAAATACAGTTTCTGAAAGCCCTCGGCCGCTCGGCATCCCGCGACCACCACTGCGCGCCTCGTCCCTGCGGTGCTTGCGGGGTCGGGGGACGACCGAGGCGGCCTCGCCCTTTCTGAGTCCACCAGGACGGTAGCTGGATCGCCGAGTGTCGCGGCCGGCTAGACTGGTGTGTCCGTTATGGCCCGCCCCGCTCGCCGCGTTCCGCCCTCCGCGTCGCTCGCGACCGACCATTCCGGGCATGCGGGCGCTCTCCGCACCGCCCGCGCCCGTTCCGGGCTAAAATGCATGTGCCCTCGGCGCCAGCGGGTATCCCCGTCGGTTGCGCCCCTTGCGGGCTTTCGCGTTCCAGCGCTTGGTGCCGCCTGCGCTGTCGCGCGCCACACCGCGGCGCGCGTTCTCGGCGACAGTCGCCCTGGACACGGACCCGCACATCGGGCCGGACACGAGCGGGCATATCCCGCTGGCCGCTCGCTCCGGGCGGGTCGGCGCGCGGTGCTGGTTGAGTGGCCTCCCTATGGCGCGCTCTCGCTCGCGCCCCAAGGGGCGCTCGCGAAGGCGCGAGCGAGAGCGCGCAGACGAGTCTGTCGGTCGTTGTCGTCGAGGAAATCCGCGATGTTGTAGCATCGCGGTGTCGGGCGCTGAGCGCCTTCAGGAATCAGGGTAGATTCCAATGTCTAGTAACAACGTCACCACGGATGTAGTTTCGGTCGATGAACAGGCTTTCGAGAAACACGATGAAGGCGAGGTCGACGAGGATGGCTTCGAAGTCGTCGACGAGACCCCGGAGTTCCGGGCGACGGTCGACATGGAAGTCCAGGCCAAAGTCGATTCCAACCACCCAGACGCGCGCGTCGAGGAAGGCCCGGATCACCTGTTCGGGAAGACCCTCGAACAGGAAGAGCGCATCAAGGCACGAGAGGCCGAGTTGGAACACATCAGTGCCCAGGCAGAACTCAGTCAGCAGGAGGGGCGTGCGA
>Ga0207719_100862_pt1 | contig 11335 bp, 10 predicted proteins | sample A23P1SouthBayCA_2_FD_187279 | JGI IMG/M metagenome (GOLD analysis project Ga0207719, IMG submission 187279) | Aerobic enrichment media microbial communities from Eden Landing Ponds, California, USA - A23 P3 (3) (SPAdes) | ecosystem: Environmental > Aquatic > Marine > Unclassified | place...
GGACGCGGATCTGCTCGTCGGGGATGTCCTTCGTGGCTTCGTTGAGCGCCTCGACGTGCATCCGAACGATCGGCTTGAGCTTCTCGACTGGGCGGTCGCCGAAGCCGCGGTGACCCGTCGTCAGCAGGTCTGGAGCGTCGAGTTGGAGAGTCGCGCCGGTTTCGGCGATGAGTTCGTATTCTTTTTTCAGGGCGTCACCGACCACAGAGAGGAACTCCTCGTGGGAGTCGTAGTAGTCGTTGACGAGGGTGGCGGCCGCAACGCCCGGCGAGGCTGCCGTCAGGAACGTTCCCTCGAAGTCGTACTCGCCGGCGTCGAGCAGTTCGAAGAACGTATCGATCTCCTCGCGTGCGGCCTCCTCGCCGATGTATTCGACGGGGCCAGTGACCGACGGCTGCTTGGTGAGGTCGATCCCCTCCGCGTGGAACGCGTCCTCGGCGTACTCGGGGAAGTCCGCGAGATCGTCCCATAGCGGGGCGTCGCGAGTGTCGCCGATGCCCGAGAGCCTGTTCGCGACGTACCAGTTGAACGAGACCCGAGGCTGCTCGCCGTTGTTGACGATGTCGAGGCCGACGTCGGCCTGCCGCTGGATGACCGTCTCGGTCGCATCGATGACGGTCTGGTGCCACTCGTCCTCGTCGACGGCGTCACCGTCCTGGCGCTTCTTCAGGAGCTCGAGGAGCTCCGGCGTTCGAGGCAGGCTTCCGATGTGGGTCGTCAGGATGCGGTCGGCGGTCATTCGTTGTCGAAATACACCATCCCGGACGTAATATGATTTCCGCTATTATAATCTCAAAAAGTATGCCTAATGGTTATACTTAACTGCGGCCGGTCAGCAGCCGTGTGTCGCCCGCGAGCGGATGTCAAACGACTTGACGGTCGGCCACAGAGTAGGCGTATGGCTCCATCGCACGTGTTGGTTCCGCTGGACGGTTCGCCACTGGCCGACGACGCACTCGTCCACGCACTCGAGACGTTCGACTGTACCGTGACCGTACTCAACGTCGTCACGTCGCTGGATAGTTCGATGAGCGAGAGTGGCATCGTGGACGCTGGGGACGAACGGAAAGAGAGCGCCCGCGAGCGCGCACAAACCCTCGTCGACCGCGCGAAGCGACGGGCCGAAAAAGCGGGCTACGATGTCGACACGGCCATCGAGACGGGAAAGCCCGCCGACACGATCCTCCAGTTCGCCGAAACCCACGCGGTCGACCACATCGTGATGGGTGGTCACGGCGGCGATAGACACAAACTCACTCGCCGGCTCCTCGGTACTGTCGCGACTGACGTCGTCGGTGGCGCACCTGTGACAGTCACCGTCGTCCGATGACTACACGCCGAGAACGGTGGCGAATGCCCGATAGAGGCCGAATCCGATAGCTGTCGACGAGGCCAGCGTGATGAACCAAAACACCACCGTGACGCCGATCTTCCGGCGGGAGACGCCTGCTTTCCCACCCGCGAGGCCAGCACCGATGACGCCGCTGATGATGATGTTGTTGAACGAAATCGGGATGCCCAGCGTGATCGCCACCTGCGCGATGATGAACCCGGGTACCAGCGCCGCGATCGAGCGGCGCGTGCCCAACTGGGCGTACTCACGGGACGTGGCCTGCAGGAGTCGCGGTGCGCCCATCCACGCACCGCCGAGAATGCCGACCGCGCCGAGTGCGAGCAACACAATTCCTGGGACGCCCAGTTCAACCGAGTAGAGGTTCTCCAACGGGCCAGTGGCGAGTCCGACCTGACTGCCGCCACTGGAGAAGGCGACGACGCTTCCGAGAAGGACGAGAAACGTCTTGATACCGCGATCCACCGAGTCCTGCGTCCGCCGCCGGATGAACTGAAAGCTCACTGCTGCGACCAAGAGCGTCACGAGGAGTTCTCCCGCAGCTTGCAGCGCCCCCGAGCCGACGAGTAGTCGGGTCACTCCGGCGATCGTGCCTTGCTGCTCGCCCGCGGGTGCGGGAATGACACTGAGTGGAATGTTCGCCACGATCGCTCCGACGACGGCTGCCAGCAGCGGGACACCGAGCGTCTCTGGGATGTCGTCGCGCCGGAGAATCTTCGCGGTCAGGTAGGCCAATCCGCCAGAGATCGGCGGAACGAGCACCCAGAAGAGAGCGATGCGCTGATACGTGCTGTAGACGGGATCCCCACCCAGTGAGAGCCCGACGCCGACCATCGCGCCCGTCGTCGCGAACGCGGCGGGGACTGGGTACCCCGAATACACTCCAAATGCCATAAAGCCCGTCGCCGTCAGCAGGCCAGCTATCGCGCCGAGAGAGGTGATCTGTGCGTTAGCTACCAGCCCCGACCCAACCGTCGCGGAGATGCTTCCTCCCTGAGTCAGGGCACCCAGTGCGGCGAGAATACCGATGAGGAACGCGGCTTTCATCGTCGAGATGGCTTGCGCACCAATCGCAGGGGCAAACGGTGGCGAGTTGCTGTTCGCACCGAGGGCCCACGCCGTCACCAGGCTGGTGACCGTTGCGAGTGCGACGAGAATCCAAAAGACCAGTCCGGCGACTGCGATAGCCATCTCAGTGCCACCCTGCACGTTCGCACCGGCGCTCGTCGCCAGCGTGACGAGGTACGGTGACACATCCTCGGGCGTTGTCCATACCTACACTCCGTATTGGCTGCAGTATAAACGTTCAGCGCTCTTGGCCACGACACTCACGGTGGAACTACCGTCGAAGGACACCATCCTCGATCGGGAGCGAACGGAAGCGATTTGCTGACGTCCGTTCACGTCACCTGGCAACTGTGCGGATCGAAAGCTGGCCTCGGTACTCATAGGGCTCGTCGTCGCCGAGCGCCACCTCGGCTCGGAACGGTGCCGTCGTCATCAGCCACCTCGGGATACTGCGTCGACCACAAAGAGGATTCCGAGCGACGGCGCTCAGCGATCGGGCGCAACCGTCACTCCGACCAGAACCGCCTCCCCCTCCGGAGAGACTGAATCAACACTCGGGCATCTCCACCCCGCGCGTCGCTGCCCAGTAGGCGAGGACAGCCACACCGACAAGCACCGCAACACCGGCGGCGATTCTCGAGAGGCGTCGCCCGGTAACTCGTTCCTGAGTCTTCTCTTCCGTGACGAGGCGCTCTTCGACGTCCTCTGCGAACCCGACGGCGAACGACTCGACCTCGTCCCAGTCGGTGTACTCGTAATCCCTGGAAGTGTCCGTGTCGCCGGTCGTCACCGCGGCGGCGAGTCTGAACAGGAGTCGCTCGATCAGTCCGTACTCCGAGTATTTGATGCCACCAGCGAAGCGCCCGACGCGGTCGGGCTGCCATCCGGTCTGGGTGACGAGGTCGTCGACGAACTCACGATCGCTCCCCTGCGCCCACTCGAACGGGACGGCGGCTGCCAACGACAGTTGGAAGAGTCCGTTTGGCCGTTCCGCGATCGCGTCCGCGTTCGCTTCGACAAATGCTACGACCTCCGGTCGGTGCTTGCGGTTGTTGACGGGTGACCCGACGAGCACCGCATCGAACGCATCGACCGCGAACGCGTCGTCGTCTGTGACTCGATGCACTGCGACGTCGTGTCCCCGAGCCGTGAGGACATCTTCGATGACTCCGGCTACTTTCTCGGTCTGTCCCTCACCGGACCAGTACGCGACGAGCACTGACGCCATCTCGAATCACCGTTCGTACTACACGCTCGAAGGGAATAACTGATACCCTATTTACACGATAGAGTTACACGAGATCCGAGCCAGCTAACGACAGTGAACGTCGCCTGAATCCGGTGCCACAGCGGTCTACTGGCTGGGAGCCGTCTACTGGCCACGGAGCCAAACGACCCCCGAATCGGGATGCGACAGTTTGGAGCCGAAAACGTAGCCGTGACGGGTCTAGATCAGACGACGCGCGCGAACGCGAGCGTCCCACTGGTCCGCTCGACGAGCGCGCGGACGGTCTGGCCCTCGCGTGCACCGGACACGAAGATGGTGAACTTCCCCTTCTCGGCGACGCCGTCGCCCTTGCGGCCGGTGCCGGTGATCTCCAGTTCGTAGGTCGTCCCCTCCTCGACGGCCGGGCCGGACTGCGATTGCGTCTTCGCGGCACCCTTTTGGACGGGGCGGAACGCACCACAGGCCTCACAGCGGAGCATATCGACGCCGTCCTCGGTGACGAGTCGGGTGTCCGGCAGGCCACACTCCGTACAGGTGACGTACTCGGCGACGTACTCGTCGATGGCGGCCTCGAAGTCCGCGACGCTGAACGAACCGTTGTATCGCGCGCGGTCGTCGTCGAGTTGGCCGTTCGTCCCGAGTTCTCGCTGGACGTTCCGGTGGACGTGTTCGACGTCGCGGCCGAGTGCATCGGCGATCTCGCCGATGTTCGTCAGGCGTGTGAACGCGCCGTCGGTCTCGCCTTCGGGGTCCGGTACTCGAAGTCGGGACTGCTCTTGGTTTCGCTCCGGGAGTTCATCGAGCGCCCGGTCGAGAGAATCAGCGTAGTCCATACGCCTCAAAATGGACGGGGCCGTATAGCCGTTCCGTGTGTCGGACTCGCGAACGAGGACGATTCTCGGTCGGGTGACCGTGTGGGTTCCGCTGTCTGTCGCTACGCCTCGCCGGGAGCGATGACGACTTGGTTCTCCTCGTCGACGAGGTTCGCCAGGCGTGCCGTCGCGTCTGCGTCGAACTGCCGCTGGCAGCGCTCGACCCACGCGCCGTCTGTCGCGGGGAACGCCGTCGTGCTGTCGGGTCCCGCAGTCGCCGCGTCGCGTTCGTCAGGTCGCGGCCGCCCTGCTGTCGGACGATTTTCGGTGGTCGCTCCGGCCGCGCTCGTGCTCTCGGTCGTCGCGGATCGGTCGGTCTGTCGGTCTGTGCGCTTCGCGCGTGTGTGTCGGACGTGTGTGCTCACTGGTGTCGGGTCGGATTCGGCGGTCGATCGTACGGCGATACGCGGGTCGAGGGCAAGTCACTCGCGTACGCGTACGAGGGGCATACGAGCACCGTTGGTCCTGAACATAATAAATGTTAATGTATGATCGAATGCTGCGGCGATCACATCGATGGACTGAGTCGGGGTTCGATCCGAGCAGATCTCTCCCGACCGCGTTAGTTCACTCGCCCCCTGTGCGACACCTCGTCCCGTCTGGCGCACCTTCGGGGGCACTTCATCCCCCGCGGTACCGAGAACGTCCATACCGCTATCTGACCATCTCAGAAGTCGCGCTCGGCCGCCCGCTCACGGGCGGCGGCGACGACGAGCGGAAGCGTGATCGTCGCGTCGCCGACGACAGTCGCGTTCCGCGCCGACTTCTCCAGTTTCCCCCAGGAACGTGCCTCGTCGAGGGTCGCACCCGAGAGCCCGCCGGTGTGGTCGGGGTCCATCGTCAACTGGACCGCGTAGTCGTAGGCGTCCGGAATCGTCAGCATCGTCTGGAGAACGTAGTTCTTCGGGACGCCGCCGCCGACGACCATCGCGCCGGCCCGTTCGGCCTCGAACGCCAGATCCGAGAGGTGCGTCATATCACCGAGCGCGTCCAGCCCGAAATCGGAGGTCTGCGAGTAGATCCACGCCTGGATTCCTAACACGGAGTCCTGGATGGCCGGGCAGTAGACCGGCACGTCGTTCTCGTAGGCTGCGGCGGCGATGCCGGCGTCCTCGTCGACGTCGCGTTCCGCGTTCTGCTCGGCGTTCGCGCGCCCGAGTTCGGCGGTGAACTCCTGGATCGACACCTGCCGTTCGACCGCCGGGAAGACGTTGTCCCGGAGGTGCGACTCGAACAGCGCGAAGTGCTCTTGCGGGAGGTAGACGTTGTAGATCCGATCGACGCCCTCGTCGCGAAGGTGCTCGTCGTGTTCGCGCGGCGTCTCGCCCGTCGGTTCGGCGTCGGCCGCGGCCGGGTGCGGATCGTGCGGTTCCGCCCGCCCGTGGTGGTGCTTGCCGCCGATCGCCTCGATGGCGTCGTGCGTGAGGTTCGCGCCGGTCGTCACCAGCGCGTCGATGTGGCCATCGCGGATCAGATCGACGACGATCTGGCGCATCCCGGCGGGCACCATCGCGCCGGCGAGCCCGAAGAAGTTCGTCACCTCCTCGCGGCCGAGCATCTCCGTGTAGACGTCGACCGCGCGATCGACGGTCGCCGCGCCGATGCCGGCCTTCCCGTACTCGGTGGCGAGGTCGCCGACGGTCATCCCGCTGCGGACCTGCGCGTGTCCGATCGGCGCTTCGTGGAACTCCTCGCGGCGTGGTGTGTGGGCGTCTTCGCCGTCGGATCCCGCCTCCGACTCGTCTGTGCCGTGCTCGTGCTCGTCGCTCATACCGAGTCGTGTGCGATCCGATCGGTTATGCTTCGCGATCCGGACGAGCGCGGTAAAAAAAGCGTTCGTGCCGGCGTCAGTCCGCGTTCACGCTCATATCGGTCGCCGACCCCGTGAGCGCCGACATTCCGCGGACTGCGACGGCGACGAAGCCGACCTTCGAGACGAGGTCGAGATACGTCAGCACGAGCACCTGCGTGTCGGGGAGCAGCAGTCCGACGCCCGTCGGCGCGAGGAGCCACACGACGGGATAGAGCGTCCAGACGACGACTGTGAGGTTCCGCAGCGTCGTGAACGACGCGGCCTGTCGGGGCGTATCGAACGACGCCCGCCGCGGGAGCGTCCACACGAGGAGCGCGACCAAGACGAGGTAAGCCACCGAGCCGACGCCGAAGAACGCGTAGCCGACGACTCCTCCGAGTGCGGTCGCAGCGACGCCCGCGAGGACAACGACTGCGTCGACGACTACCAGCGTCCCGAGGACGCGGCTGCCCGGTTGCGAAAGCAAGCCGAGATACAGCACCATTAGCGGTGTCGTCAGGAGCCAGTCGCCGTAGCGGACGACCTCGATGGCCGTCCCGCCCACCTCGACGATCCCGTAGCCGAGCGCCATCGCCAGATAGGCGAGCGCCGCGATGCCGGTCACGCCGAACAGGACCGCCGAGAGGTGTCGGTTCTCGTCGTTGGTCAGCAACTGGTACGCCGTCGGGATCGTTCCCGCGGTCATCCCCGCGAGGCCGAGCCACAGCCAGACCGCCGTGTCGATCTCCATCTCAGTCACCCCCTCCGCTGGTCCAGGACTCCGGGTCGTCGGAGCCATCGGTCCGTAGGGCCGTTCTAGTGGCAGCGTTGGACCTTGCTGTACCTGCGCCGCGTCCGGCGCCACCTCCGAACTGTCCCGCCTCGTGTTCGTTCGCGACGGTGAAGTCTTCGAGTGCAGTCCGGAGTTCGCGTGCCTGTTCAGTGAGTCGGTTGGCGGCGTCGTTTACGCTCTGCATCGTACTCGTCTGTTGTTGGGCTGCGGCTGCTGCGGCGGTCGCCTCCTCAGCGGTCTGATCGCCGATCGCCGCCACGTCGTCGACGCGGTCGACGACGGCGGTCGCCGAGGACGCTTGCTGGGCCGTCGCATCGCGGATCTCCTGGATCGAGTCGTCGGTCTCCTCGACGGCCGACGCGACGTTGTCGAGCGCGTCGATCGCGGACTCGACAGTGCCGACGCCGCTCTCGATCCGCTCTTGGGTCTCCATCATCGCCGTCGTGGTCTCGTCGGCGCGCGCTTGGATCTGTTCGATGTGCTCTTCGATCTCGGCCGCCGATGTCGCTGTCTCCTCTGCGAGCTGCTTCACTTCGTCGGCGACGACCGCGAATCCGTCGCCCGCTTCACCCGTTCGCGCGGCCTCGATCGAGGCGTTCAGCGCGAGCAGGTTCGTCTCCGCGGCGATGTCGGTGATCACGTCGACGACCTCGCCAACGGCGTCGAGCTCTTCAGCCAGCGCGGTCACTTCTTCTGCGGTCTCCGCGGTGGTCTGTTCGACGGCGTCCATCTCGTCGATGGCGCGTTCGGCGTGGGCCTGTCCCTCCTCGCCGACGTCCGCGGCGCGCTCTGAGGCCTGTGCGACCTCGTCGACGGTCGCGGCGATCTCTTCTGCGGAGGACGACAGCGCGTCCATCTCCGTCGAGACCTCGTGTAGCGCCTCCGTCTGGCGCTCGGCCCCGTCGGAGATCTCCGTCGTCGCCGTCGTCACCTGGGTGGACGCCTCACGGACCTCGTCGGCACCGTCGTCGACGCGCTCTGCAGCGGTGACGACGTGCTCGGAGAAGGCTTTGACCTCCGCCATCGTGTCAGAGACCGCATCGAGCATCTCGTTGAACGAGACGGCGATGTCCGCCAGCGCCTCGTTGTCGGTGTCGGGATCGAGCCGCCGGGTCAGATCGCCGTCTGCGACGGCGTCCATCACGTTGCCGTACTCCGCGGCGGTCGTCTCCAGCGCCTCGTTCTTCCGTTCGATCGCCTCGTTTTTCTGCTCGGTCGCGCGGATCTGCGAGCGCAACTCTCCGCGCATCTCGTCGAAGGCGCGATAGAGCGTGCCGAACTCGTCGGTCCGGCTCGTCGAGAGGTCGATGTCGAGATCGCCCTCTGCCATCGCGTTCGCGCGTCGAGCGAGGTATCGCGCCGACACGATCGTGTTCGACCCGACGACGACGCCGACGAAGGCCAAACTCACCAGCGTGAGCAGGATGAGGCCCAGAATCGACGACGTGACCTGCGAGCCAAGTGCGTAGGCTTCGGCTCGATCGGTGCGGACGAGAACTGTCCAGTCTACCGCTTCCATTCCCGAACCGGCGACGAGTTGCTCGTCACCCTGGACGAACCCGCCGTCTGTGAGCTCCGAGACGTCGCGACTGTAGGTGCTCAGGAGTCGCTTGCTGTCGGGGTGGGCGACGATCCGGCCCTGGCTGTCGACGACGACAGTCGATCCCTGGCCCGCGGCGTCGGCGAACGCCCGCGTGTGCGCTTCGAGATTGATCATATAGACGAGCGCCTTCCCGTTCGTCCCCTCGATCGGCGAGATGACCGAGACGACCGGGAAGTCGACGACCGGCACGGTGAACGGCGACGTGACGGCCACGTCGTTCGTACCGCTGAACTCCGGCGGGTCCGTCGCGAACGCCGCCCCCTGTTCGGCGGTGTCGACGCCTTCCATCTTGGCCATCGAGCTCGCGAGTATCGTTTTCGATTCTCTGTCGTAGTAGTGCACCGCGACGACGCCCTCGGGGACGGCCTCGCGGTCGACCGTCTCGGTCAAATGCGTCGATATCTCGCCGCGGTCACCAGACTTGAGAACCTGATTCGTCGAGTGCAGCCGCGTCTGCCGTTCGATGCCGCTGATCCACGTATCGAGTTCTGCGGCCCGAGCCGCCGCCGACGTACTCAACTCGCCTCTGACCTCCTCTTGGAGTGTCGCTGAGGTCTCCTCCTGGACGACGACGCCGAACCCGACGACGAGTGCGACGACAGCGAGTAACGCGACGCCGAGCTTTGCCCCATAGCTCGACCGGATGGATTCGAAAAGTCCTGACCGTTGCATCTACACTTTTTAACGACACATCGGATAAAAAGCCGACCCGCCGATTATCTCGGGTGATAACGATTGGCCGTAACGGTTACAAGCCGGTCGGATGTGAGAGCACCGTCGTCTCGACACCCCACTCGGAGACGAGGTCGGCGAGGCGTTCGACGCCGAAGGTCTCGGTCGCGTAGTGTCCGCCGAGGAAGACGTGGATGCCCGCCTCGCGCGCCTCGTGGTACACCTGCTGTTTCCCTTCGCCGGTGACGAGCGCGTCGGCGCCCGCCTCGGCCGCCTCGCCGAGCCAGTCAGCACCCGAGCCGGTGACGATCGCGACCTCGCGGATCTCGTCGGGACCGAAGTCGAGCACCTGTGGCTCCTGGCCGCCCGTATCGAGTCCCGAGAGTCGCTCGCGCAGTTCTGCGACCGTGTAGGACTTTGCGGCACGGCCCCGCTGGCCGATCGTCACCGGACCCAGAGTTCCGAACGGCTCCTGCTCGTCGAGGCCAAGGTAGTCGGCAAGTCCTGCGGCGTTCCCCAGCGTGTCGTGACCGTCGAGCGGGAGATGCGAGACGTACAGCGCGATGTCGTTCTCGACGAGCGCGCTGATGGTGTCGTACTCGCGGTCGGTGACGCGGTCGAGACCGCCCCAGACCAGGCCGTGGTGTGTCACGAGCACGTCCGCGCCCGCGTCGGCGGCGTCTTCGATCGTCGCGGCGGCGGCGTCGACCGCGAACGCGGCGTGCTCGACGGTCCCCTCGTCGGGGCCGATCTGCAGGCCGTTCGCACTGGCGTCGACGTCCGCGTAAGCGTCCGTGTCGAGTCGGTCGTCCAGGTCGTCGGCGAGCGTCGAAAGCTGCATACGGGACCCATCACACGCCGCCGGATAGAGGCTATCGTTCCGCACCGGGGCTTATTAGGCATCCTGTCGAATCAAAGATACAGGACAATGCCCCTCGAAGAGTACGGTGTCGCGATGGACGACGACGCGCTAACGGAGTTTCTGGAGTCCCAGGGGCTCGGGACGCTGGCGCTGGGAAGCGAGCGCGGCGGGTACGCGTTTCCGGTCTCGTACGGTTACGACCGCTCGCGTGACCGCTGCATCTTCCAGTTCGCGTTCGGCGCGGACAGCACCAAGGCCTCGTTTATCGAGGCCGACAACCCCGTCTCGCTGTCGGTGTACGAGTGGGAGTCGATCACCGAGTGGCGCAGCGCTGTCGTCCGCGGCACGCTGCATCAGATCCCCGATTCCCAGACGGCCACCGCCGCGGGGATCTTCGCTGCGCACGCGAAGATCGCATCGCTCGACGTGTTCCAACAGCCGCTCGAAGAACTCGACTTGGAGTGGTACGAACTCCGGGTCGACGACAAGCAGGGTAGACAGAGCGCCCCGTAGCGGTTCGCGAGCGTCGGGCTTCCATCAGTAACGACACGGGGATCAACTGCCACCGCCGCTATCGCGACGCCGCGTGCGAGTACACGAACTCTCGACTCAGTTTCGCTGCCAGCGACGCCGCCTGGCCGTCGTCGCGATCGTTGACCTCGACGACGTCGAAGCCCGCGGCGTGCGGAGCCACAGCGCGGACGACCTCGCGCATCTCTCGCGGGTCGAGTCCGAACGGCTCCGGCGTGCCGGTCCCCGGCGCAAATCCGGGGTCGGCGGCGTCGACGTCGACGCTCAGGTACGCCGTGCGGCCATCGAGGTACGGTCCGAGGTCGAACGCGGGGACGTCCTCGGGCGGGACGACAGTCACGTCCTCGCTGTCGGCTCGATCCCACTCGTCGGGCGAGCCAGTTCTGGCTCCGAGTACGATCGCTTCCTCAACCTCAGCGTCGAGCGCGCCGTGATCGTCCAGAATCCGCCGGGTGACGGTCGCGTGGCTGTACTCGTTGCCGTCGTACGCCTCGCGGAGGTCGAGGTGTGCGTCCAGACAGACGAACACGTCCGGCGAGACGGCGTCGACGCCGGCCGCCGTG
>Ga0207719_100863_pt1 | contig 11334 bp, 22 predicted proteins | sample A23P1SouthBayCA_2_FD_187279 | JGI IMG/M metagenome (GOLD analysis project Ga0207719, IMG submission 187279) | Aerobic enrichment media microbial communities from Eden Landing Ponds, California, USA - A23 P3 (3) (SPAdes) | ecosystem: Environmental > Aquatic > Marine > Unclassified | place...
CCCCCGCCGCTCCCCGCCCGTCCGTTCCTCGCTCGCGTTCGGTCGAATTCGTGGGGGCGGGGGTACACTGGCGTTTGCACGCTCGTGTGAGATGCGCCGGAAGGATTGCACGGTGTTTATCGACCATCCGCGCGGCGGCAGCTCGTGACGCGACGATCTCGACGTCGTGGACGAGCCAGAGATCGGACAGCCACTCGAGGACGGCCGCGCGCTGATCGGCGCGCCGGCCCGCCCACTCGACGCCGAGATGCACTTCGATCGTGCGCGTGGGCACGGCGTCGCCGGCGTCTTCGAGCAGCGCTGTCGTCGCGAAGACGTCGCCTCGCTCCGATGGGATGTTGTCCACGTTCCCGGTGCCGAGACGCAGCAGCGCGCGGCGTGCGTCCGTGACGGCGTCGCTCTCTTGGTTTCCGTTCCGCAGGGCGTCTGCCGCCCGTGCGAGAGCGTTGGATAGCGCTGAAGAAATATCAGCGTCCTCGCCATTCGACATTTCCTCGAACGGAACTGATAGCCGGCCACGATCAACGTTGGACACGGACTCATCATCTCGCGCCCCACCCCCAACGCGATCGTCGGTGCGGAAGATCTCGTAGAGAACTTGTTGGAACTCTGTCTGTGTCGAGCCGGGGAGTGCGCGCAGCGCGTCGAAGACGACCTCGTCGAGGCCGCCCCGCAGCGCGGCCTGGTGCAGCTGCGTGAGGCTCTTCGTCGCATCCAGGTAGATATCAGCGCCGAGGATCGGTGACTCCCGAAGGCTCACCCCAGGGGTAGCGTCCGCGGATCCACCCTCCGCAGGCGGTTTTGGGGTTGGTGCGCGGCTCATCGCTGCTCAGCCCCCTGGAACTGCTCACCGAGGACGGTCGCGCGAACGAACTGTCCTCGGTCGTTGGTCACGACCTTGACGCGATCTTCGCAGTCGGCGCAGACACAGCCCCAACCGCGGATCGATGTCGTCTCCGGTCCGCGGGCGTCGATCTCTGCACCGCAGACGCGGCAGTCTGTCAGCGCCATCAGCGGCCCTCCGACCCATCAGAAAAGTACAGCTGAGTGGACGGTTCCCACTTATTATGACATACCTGGCAGAGCGTTATCAAGTTAGCCAGGAAGTTGGCGTTTTCCGGTTCGTCGAACTGGTGAAGTGGCTGAATGTGGTGGACGTGTAGGCTGTCGCCGTACTTCTCGTTATGATCGCTATTGGAAAGCCCGCAGTGCTGACAGCGCCAGCGGTCTCTGGAAAGAGCGCGTTTTCTAACTTCTTCCCAATTAGTGCCATAGTTCTTCTTGCTGCGAGCGTCATGGTGTGTAAAAAGACCGCCCTGATACCGCGGAGGAAAGCCAGCCATCCGAAGCGTTTCGGACCAAGAGCCCGCAACAGCCGTTGTTGCCTCAAATGGGATCTCACCGTGTCGCTGTACCTCTTTCTCGTAAGGCGGGCGGTCTTTTTTGACAGCGACCTCAATAATCGCATCGACGATTTCTGAAAATTCTACCTTGTCTGTAATCGGTTTTTTAACCTGGCGCCTGTCATATCCGACACCAGCCTCATCAAGAGCATTCAGCCACGATCCGAACCTCTGCCGGTAAGTTTCATCACAGTATTCGACGTTTTCCGATCGTGCTCTAGGCGGCCTTCCCTCCGCGTCTGCTGCATCTCGAAGTTCTTCGAGCAACTCTTCGTCGGTGATCTGCTTCTTTTTTCCGACAGGTATGTCTGAAAAACCAGCTTCGGAAAGTGCAGTGCTCCATTTTCCAAAGTGGTTATTGACTGCTGTTTCTGAAAATGTCCCGTGAACTGCGTACTCTGAAAGCGACGGTCTCTTGCCTAAAATTCGAGCTACTCGCTGTATGTCGGATAGGATATCGCTATCGGAGACGTCTTCGCCGCGATGATCTACGTTGCTCTTGTAGTCGGTTATCTTCGGATCTTCTGGCATTAGATACTCTGCAGTACCCGACGCGTTACAGCGCCAGCTCACGTCGCAGCATCGCCACTCGTTGGGAAACGCTTTTGACGGAGCCGAAGTAACCAGTGAGGTAAGTCCGAGGAGTCTAGTCTGCCAGGACATCTCCTCGGACCACGTCTGGTCCTTCGGGCAGGTTGCTTGTCCTACCTGATGGTCTATCGTTTGTAGCGGCCCTGTTATAAATATACGTCTGACGGACCGCATCACTGCCCCCCCCCATTTACCGCAGCGTCTGAGAAGACGCGCGTCCACGCGAACTGCGCGTATGGCTCTCGATCCGCGGTTTCGATCCAGGAGTTGACGAGCTCCGTCACCGCCACCGCGGGCACGATCTTCGCCGCCAGGAGTTCGCGATCGGGGCTCGGGTCGCCGACGACGAACGCGTACATCGCGCCCGCGTCGACGAGCTTCTCGTGTTGGGACTCACGCAGCTGGAAGCGCCCCGGGCGCTGGCTTGTTTTCCCATAGACCACTGCGGCGCTCTTGATCTCGACCGGCGTCCCGGCCTCGAGGAGACAGACGCCGACGAACGGAAGTTCTCGCGTCGGCGTGATCAGCCCCTCAGCGACGGCGTCGTGCCAGCGCGCTTCGCTATCGCCGACGTACCGAAGGTTCTCGACCTGCTGGATCAGTGCGCTCTGTGACCGTTGGCCGACGCGCTTCGAGTAGGCCAGTTGGGTCTGTTCGTCCGCCTGGCTCATCGTTCCTCGTTCTCCTTCTCGACGCAGTCCGAGCACAGTCGGCTGTGCTCGGAGTTGATCACTTGCCCGGCGTTACGCGATCCACAGCGGTCACACGAGAGTCGCGACGGCGTGGCGGTGATGTAGCGACCGCCGCAGTCCGTGCAGTTGGGCGTCGGGATCGACCCGGAGACGTGCTTGCCGCAGCCGTCGCAGACCGCTCCGATCACACTTCGGCGCTCAGCGGAGCTCATCGCAGCAACCCCCTGCGCGAGGAGTCCCATTCGTGTCGGCATCGGCCGTCACGCAGCTCGAAGGACTCCACGAGCGCCCACTCGTCGGGGATCTTTCCGGTGTCCTCGCTGCGCGCTTCCCAGCGGACGTCGAGGCCGACATCGGGGTGGTACTCGACGACGACGCGTTGTTCGATGGTCTCGTGACGGTGTCGATGTCCCTGGAACGGTTTCGACGTCCACTGGTTGACGACGTTCCAGGTGTTGGTTTTGAGGTACTCCGTGGTCCGTGTGCTGTCAGCTGAGTACTTCGCCATCTCAGCGCACCTCCCGAAGCCCGAGATCGGCGCACAGACAGTCGATACACCGATAGGCGTCTGCGTAGCCATCCTCGCCGACGATCGAGGCGACTGCGTCGTCGTCGCAGTCGTCGACGTTGCACTCAGGCATCGTCAACCTCCTCCCCAGCCGCGTATCCGTCGAGCGACGTGTCCTCTGTTTCGACCGCGGGCGTCGGGTTAGCCCACGGGCCGCGTGCTCGTGTTGCTTTCTGGGAGCGGGCGTGCGTTCGGCCGCTGGGATCCGCTTCCCGAGCCCCTGCGGGCGTCAGCTCGAACTCGTCTTGCTCCAGTCGCGGCGACGTGATCTTTAGTTGGTCGGCACCGTCACTGGGCATCGGCCAACACCTCCCCGATCTCCCCGTGGAACCGGGAGTACGATTCGGCTATCAACTCGTGGATCCGCTCCTCGGCCCAACAGTCCGGGCAGTACTCGAGGACAACCCACTCGTCTCTGTCCCCGATGTAAGACATAGGCCGGCCTTGTGGATCGTGGGCGTGGAAATCCTCATTGTATGGGATCTCTCCACCGCATTTCTTGCAGTACTCCGGGTCATCAACTTCGAGCCGAGTCCCGTCGCGATCGACGTCGTCTCCAAGACTATCGCTCATCGGTACTCCTCCTCAAGATGAATATTCAGGAGCGTAGCGTCCGCATCCTCCTGCGAGTCGATTGTCTTGACGACGCAGGAGTCCTCGTGCTTTGCTTCGACGCAGAGACGTACCTTGTACTGGTGATCTTGGAGTTTCTCAAGCAGTTCCAAGGCAGTCTCCGTATCCATCGGTTCTTCGTCCCACGTATCCGCTGCTCGAACTGCACGTCGGTCGTGATGAGCTTTTTCGTCCCCAGGTCTTTCACTCGGCAACGGTGTTCACCTCCGGAAGCGTGCTCTGCCCAGCAGGAACGAACTCCGGCTCCTCGGCGGGGTCAAAGTTCATCGCGAGCCGTTCGGTCTTCTCCTCTCGCGACTCGCCGTCCTTGACGTCCAGCGAGTAGTGTGCCGGGAACTCTTTGACCATCGGGGAGACGTCGGCGATCGCCTCCGGCAGCTCACCGTAGGAGACGATCCAGTAGCCCTCGCACTCGTCGAGGACTGAAGCCAGGCGCTCGTGGTCGAACTCGCCGGTCCCGTAGTAGTTGTACGCGGTCTCGATGTACGGCGGATCCAGATAGAAGAGCGTGTCTTCGCGGTCATAGCGGTTTAGGACCTGCTCAAAGTCCTGGTTTTCGACTGTGACATCTTGGAACCGCTCGACGATCTGGTCAAGGCCTTCCGTGCTCCCGCGCAGCGAGCGGGCTTCGTTTCGCTTGATCGATGGCTTGAATCCCGAGTAGCGGTCGATCTTCGCGCCGAACTGCGTGTATCGGAGGTAGAACCACCGACCGGCACGCTCGATGTCGTCCTTGTGGCGCTCTCCGCGGTAGAATGCGCGCGCCCAGTCCTCGTGCAGCTCTCGGGAGTAGGGCGTCGTCCGAAGCCACTCTTGAAGTTCTTCGCGACGGTCACGAAGGACCTCGAAGAAGTGTACCACGTCGCTGTTCAGGTCGTTATAGACCTCCACGTAGCTCGGTGGTTTGTTCAGCAGCACCGCAGCGCTCCCGCCGAACACCTCCACGTACCGCCGGTGGTCGGGGAAATATTGGACGATCTCGTCGACGAGGGTCGTCTTCCCACCCGGATACGGAAAGGCAGAGAGCGCCATCTATAGCTCACCCCCTACGTCGCGGATCCGTGATCGGATCCGCTGACACGTCCCCTCGACGACTTGGTCCCTCGTCGCCCCGGTCTTGTCCTCCGCGAGGATCTTCCCCTCAACTTCGTCGATCGCGTTCAGGACGTCCTCTTGTGAGACACCTCGTCCGGGTCTTGCATCTCCGTTCTCTGACATCAGGCATCACCGCCGTTGGCTTCGGGCTCAGGAACGTGGATACTCTCGTTCGTATTGCTAAGCCCGTCTTTCAGAATCTCCTGACCGCTTTGGGACTTGTCGTCATCGGCAACGACGTCCATCCCCTCGGTGTAGGTCTTGACCTCTTCGACGAACAGGTCCAGGACCTCCTCGACGCTCGCGCGTGTGGAGACCTGCCCGTGCTGCTCGGTGATGGTCGCGACGAGTTGGCGGTAGATCGCATCGTCCTCCTCGAGGACTTCGATCCCCTGCGCGAGTCGGCGGTATTTGAGTGACTTCTGAAAAGCCGGCGTTTCGAGGACCGCGCGAATCTCTTCCTCGGAGAGTTCGTCAACGTCGATCCCGCCGTCGGTCTCGATGCCCTCGCCGCTATCGATGTCTTCGCTGCCGGTGCAGTCCGAGCAGAAGCCAGCGCCGAGCTCGTGATGCTTCCGACACAGCGGGAGCCCACACCCACCGCAGCGGAAGTTGTGGGCTTCCTGACCACACTCAGCGCACGCATTCGCCGGATCCAACTCCGGCGGGTCAGGCGCGTACTCGTGGATCGCAGAGTCGCCGGAGACGAACGCGCCGTCGAGTTCGACCGCTTCCCCGCCATCGGTCTCCACGCGCTCGATCGTCGTCTTCGATGGCTGATACACGATCCCGTGGAAAGCTGCTTCCCGCAGCGCGTGCGCGACTTCTCCGAGCCCGATCGTCTGGCGTTCGAGCATCGTCTCGACGACCGCGCCGATCGGCGCGCCGGGCTCCTCGATGTCCTCGCGGTGGGTCTCGATCGCCTCGAAGAGGACGGCGCGCGGGTCTGCCTGTTCGATCTCTTTGACGCCGCCGTCGGTCTCCACGCCGTCGCCGCGGTCGGTATCGGGATCATCGTCTTCAGATTCGTGGCTGTGATGGTAGACACGTGACTGCGTTCGTGACGCCGAGTCGATGTGTTGCTCTATCTCTGTGTATTCGAGCTCCTTCACAAGCTGCCGTGCATCTTCGGCCGAGTCTGCAGTTACTGGAACCCGGCCAACGCGAACGATTTGAACCCCAACAGAGTACTCTGCATCGTGCGCGCGTTCGGGAGGCAATACAAAGCCGCGCGGTGACACCATCGAGAGTGCAGCCATTTGGTGCTGTGCCTGCTTCTCCATCTCTCGTTCCCCGCCGTCAGTTTCGTAGCCACCGCCAGTCACGGAGATAGTCGCCTCGACAGTCGCGGGATGGTACTCGCCGGTGCCCGCGATCTCCTCGCGTACGTCGACCCACATATTCTGCATCGCCACGTCGATGTCGGTCAAGAGATCCTCGAGGCCGCCGCGCGTCGACACGCGCCGGGAGAACGCCGACTCCTCAGAGTGGAAGCCACCATCCGCGACGAGGCGGTCGTCGTCAGCGCTCGAAGCAGTCGGCGAACGTTCGATCCGCCAGCGGCGGGGAGTCCCGGTCGTCCCGTCCCACAGCTCGATGTCGAACGGCCGATCGGAGATATCGATATCTTCCAGCCGGCCGCTGCGACCGGCCATCCGGCCGAGGTAGTGTCCGACTTCACTCGGCGTGTGATCAACATTCTCAGCGATCCGACTGGCCCGATAGACCTTCCAGGCGCCCGGCTCGTCGCCGAGATCGTCCAGGACGAACGCCGAGATCGAGTCGACGACCTCGGGGTAGCCGTCACCGTCTGCAACCAGCTTCGGTCCAGTTCCTGAATCGCCATCGCAGTCGTGCTCGAGGAGTTCGTCGATCGAGTCGAAGTCGGTCCGGCCACAGTCGTTGCACTTTAAGTGCTGAGTTTTTGGCGCCATCAGTTGCCCTCGGGAAACGTGGTGACCGGACTCGGCGGCGTGGGCCTTCGCCCGGCGCCGCGAGCCGCGGTGATCAGCGGTCAGTTCTTCGTGCTCGCAGCCGTGACACACGACGTGAGAAAGTGGCTTGCCGCCGCCGTCAGCGACGAATTGTCGATCCTCGGAGCGATCTAACCACGAACTCCATCCACAGAAGGCACAGTTCCATTGGTCTTCTGTAACTGCCCGTCGCGCGTGCACGAACACGTCAGTCTCGCAGCGCGGACACTCCGGCGGGTTCTCGTGCGGATGCCGGCGGTTGGGTCTTCGTTGCGTCATAAGCCCGACCACCCCAGCCACGAGTCCGCACCGATCTGAAGGCCGGCCATCGCGACTAGTCCGATGATCGACGCCAAGACCCAGACAACCGGCAGCGCTGCCACGGACTCGATGGGCATCAGCGGTTCGAGCGTGAACCCGCTCGCGCCGGCGACTGCGAGAAACGCGACGCCCTGGGCGCGAGCGTCGAGGCTGGTGTTTCGCGGGCGGCGCATCAGAGGCCTCCATCCAGCCCGAACTTTTCCAGATCGATGTCTGAGGGATCAGTCACGTCCTCTCGTGCGAGCGCGGCCGACAGATCATTCCCACCCGACGTATCGCGAGCTGCTAATGGATCCACTTCCGGATCACAATATGAACACAACTTTGCGTCCGCTACGACCGAACTCCGCTCGTAAGCCCGCCACTCAGTATCATCGTGTGTCGCACTGAAACGGCAAGCTGGGGCAGGCTCATCGGTTGTCGCGTCCTCAGCAAGTAAGTGGAATCGTCGTCCGTGCCCACCGTTCGAGAAATAGGGCCTAACAACGACGATCGTCTCTGGTGTAATCTCTGCTATGTCGCCTCTCCGTTTCGTGACCGGGGCTCTTTTGCCGGTCTGCTTCATTTTACTCATTGTCGTACTCCACACGACCCCACAGGCGTCGGCCGGGCCACCATCCCGGTCGGCGCATTTTTTGGGAGCACCGATCCGCCTGAAGCGTCGCTTATCGTGAATGTTAGCCTATGGGTACTTAATTATTGCTCCAAAGCAACGGTCTTACTCCATTACTTACTTGATTTAATTGCACCACTAACGCGTATGGCTCCGACTCCTGGTCCAGATCGCGAAGCCACGGACCAGCGAATTCTCGAAGCAATACGGAATTCCTACGCACCCGCAGTTGGGACTTCGGAAGTGGCCGATAAGCTCGGCGTTGAACGGCAGACAGTTGACAAGCACCTACGGAAGCTTGACGAGAGAGAGCTGGTAGAAACCAAGTTAATTGGCCAAGTGCGCGTTTGGTGGCTTTCTGACGATGGTAGGAAATGGCTCGCTGAGCAGGACTGCTAGCCCCAACCCGATGGGAGCCACCAAATAACAGCGCTACTTCCAATCTTCTTCTTTTCAATCTGACCGGACTCAGATAACCGCTGAAGGTGCTTATACGCAGTCTGGCGACTGACACCAAACATATCCCCGACTTCCCGTGCCGTGACGAACGGATCCTCGTGTTCCTCGATTTTTTGAACGAGCTTTGCTTCCGTGACAATCGGGTTGGGGCCTTTCGTCGACATTTTCGTTTTGCTATTTCCTGCTCCGAAGCAATAGTTTTTTGGTGCTTTGGCGCAATGGTTTTGATGAGACACAGACGGCTCTTCTCGGGCAACGCTGCAGAAACGCCCGCGTGCTGAAGACACGCGAGCCGGGCTGTGTCGACCGCTATGTCGATTGAAAGCCCGTCGCCTGTTGATAACGGCGACACGACGCAAAAGCGTATCGCTCCCACGAACAACGGCAGCCAGGAATTCATCGCGCTCCGTGCACCCGCTCCGATCACGGAAGAGAAGTTCCCCCAGCTGCGTGACCCCGAAGATGACCTTACCGAGAACCAGGACGGCGGCCGGCCGGTCGTCGCGATCGCCCACCAGCACGGCCTCGTCCAGGACCACAGCGACCTCCGCGAGTTCGAGGCACACTCGGTGCTGTACGCCACCTTCGACGGGGAGTTCGTCTGCGAGCGCTGGATTTCCGGCGTCGCCGAGGATCTCTCAGACGTGCCGCGTGGCTTCATCGCGCCGGTCGACGGCCTCGACGCCATCGGCAAGAACGCCAAGCGCTTCGCCCCGATCGTCTCGAAGCACCCGGAGTTTTGAGATGACCTGCACGATCGAGGCCCGCCGCCAGTGCGAGCGCGCGCTCGCCGATCACGGCCTGACGCTGCGGGACGTCTCCCCGCGAGACGGTCACTTCCACGCGGCGGCTGTGACGCGATAGCCACGGCTTAATCACCTCCGACGTGTCGGAGAACGTCCTCGTAGCCCTCAAGATCGATCTGTTCTCGTGGGATCAACTCGCCCGTTTTTCCATCGCGGAGTTCCTCAAAGACGGGATCGTACTCTGCGTCGTGTGATCGGGCGCACGACTGACAAAAGAAGTGGTTGTTCGTCGCCTCCCAATTCCGGTGCCCCGCCGGACAGCGGAACCGCCACCGGTCCGTCTCGTCGTCGAGTTGGAGTCGTCGGCGCGACATATCGATTACCGACGGGAGCTACCGTATAAAAGGGAATCCACGCGCGGAGTGAAAGTGAAGAGGGGTTAATGATACCTTTATCAGGATACACGTTCGAAAATCGCGGAGGGGCGGACAGGTCAGTGTCCACCAGATAGTACGGCGCTCTGGTGGGTAAACGTATCGCCCCGGAGAGTGTCAACAATGTCATTCGATGATCCATTCGGTGACGATATGAGCGAGCTGCAACGTGAGATTGTCCAAACCTACGACCGGAACCCAGACGCGGGTCCGAAGTCGCTCGCGAATATGTGCGATTGCTCGGAATCGTACGTCCGGGAGACGATCAACGAGTACCGCGGTGGCTTCGGTGGTGGTCTCGGCGGTTTTCTGTAGACGGCAGCGAGATCCCTGTCGGTGATTTCGATCCCAACACTCCGTTCGGGAAAGCTGTCGAGTACGTCATCGAGGCGTTCGTTTTGATCGTCGTCGTGTACGTACTCGCGAGTGTCCTACTGGATTTGTGGGGGATCGGAATCACTCTCCCGCTGCCATTCTGATCAGAGGAAGTGGGCGACGATCGCGCCGACGGCCATCGCTATGAAATCCGCCACTACCCACGCGCCGAGCGTCTGCTGAACGCCCAGGATTCCGTAGAAAAACTCACGGTAGAATCCCAAAATCGGGTTTGGACCGAGTAGCATCAAATTCAGTGCCCCAATGACTAGAAGTCCAATCCCGCCAAGCCGTAGCAGTAGGTTCAGCCACCCACGGCCTCGGATCACCGCCGTCTCTGCGGTGATCTTGTGTCGCTCCCAGTTCATCTTATCCAGACTTTTCAGAGCTCGGTCATAAATCCTGCTGCGCTGTCAATGCGGCCATCCCCACTGCGGCGACGAGTCCGCCCTGGACCATCGAGATGAGTAACGACGCCCGCGCGCCCGGTGGTACGATCGCTAACGGCACCCACAGCAGGCTTGCGAGCGAGAGCCACGCGGTCGAGGACCGACGTTGAGTGACCCACCGCTGGAAGATCCAGCGCCCGACCCGCTCGCCGACGATAACGACGCCCGCGCCGAGAACGACGCCCGCGGCGACGTCGAGGAGATACCCGAACGTCCCCGTCGATGCCAGCGCGATCGTGCCGGTCGCCGTCGCGATCGCCGTCGCGAGGATCGAACCCATCTGGTGTTGGGTCTCGGCATCGGGGACGCCCTCCTGGTAGAGCTTCCAGCCGACGATGACAGCGACACAGAGCGCCAGGAGACTGAGGCCACTCCGAACGACACTGCCGGGCGCAAACAGCAACTCAGCGAGCCACGCGGGCCCCTGTGTCGTTTTCGGGCTCAATGCGGGCATCGTCACGCCGTCGTCCGGTAGACCGCGGCGAAGGCCGTCATCCCGAGGAGAAAGAGCAGCACGACCTTCAGCCACGCAGGCGCCAAGCCAACGCCTATCAGCCCGAAGACCGAGACGACCGCGACGACCGCGCCGCCCGGAACTCCGACGCGCGTTCCCGAGACCGCGCCGAGCAGGATGCCAGCGAGCACGAGCCCGGTGACGATCGTTCCGGAGAACCCGCCGCCGCCCGGGACGGTCGAGCCCGTGCCGATCACGAACGCGACCGTTCGCGTCAGCATCTGCCCCAGCGTCGGCAGCGACATCTCTTCCATCCCGGCGAACCACGCGGAGCCGTTGACGGTTCCACCGCTGGAATTGTTGTAGTAGCTCTGTGCGAGTGCCGCGGCGATGAGTGCTCGGAACATTTTATGCTGAGGACCTCACGAGGGTGACCAGGCTGCCGTAGAACATCACCGTCGGCGATCCACCGAGTAACACGGTGACTGACGGCGGCACGCCGTTCTCGATGCACACGACGATCGGCCA
>Ga0207719_100865_pt1 | contig 11328 bp, 12 predicted proteins | sample A23P1SouthBayCA_2_FD_187279 | JGI IMG/M metagenome (GOLD analysis project Ga0207719, IMG submission 187279) | Aerobic enrichment media microbial communities from Eden Landing Ponds, California, USA - A23 P3 (3) (SPAdes) | ecosystem: Environmental > Aquatic > Marine > Unclassified | place...
CCCGGACGACGGTGGGTGACGCCGTCTCGAAGGGTGGCGTCTACGACGTGGAACTGCTGGGCAACGTCATCGAAGTCAGAGACGGCTCCGGGCTCATCCAGCGCTGCCCGGAGTGTGGCCGCGTCACCCAGAAAAACCAGTGTCGGGAACACGGCGAGGTCGACCCCGAAGACGACCTCCGAATCAAGGCGATTCTCGACGACGGCACGGGCACCGTGACGGCCATCCTCGGCCGCGAGATGACCGAGGAGATTTACGGCGGTGATTTGGAGGACGCCAAGGACGCGGCCCGCGAGGCGATGGACCAGTCCGTCGTCGCGGAGGCCATCGCGGACGAACTCGTCGGGCGGACGTTCAGCGTGCGTGGGCACCTCTCCGTCGACGAGTACGGCGCGAACCTCGAAGTGACGGGCTTCGATGACCCCGAGGAGTCGCCCGTGGAGCGTGCGAACGCCTTCCTCGCGGAGACGGAGGTGCGCGCATGAGCGCCGACGACGACGGCGGACCGGGGCGTCGCGAGACGGCACAGCGTCTGTTCGCCGCCGAGTTCGACGACGCGACCCACTCCTACTCCGAGAGCGACGAGGAGCGCGCCCCCAACTACGTCGTCGCACCGACGGGCGCGCGGGTGAACCGCCTGTTCGCGGTGGGCGTGCTCACCGAGGTAGAGTCCGTCTCCGAGGACGTGCTTCGGGGCCGTATCGTGGACCCGACCGGCGCGTTCGTGCTGTACGCCGGCCAGTACCAGCCGGACGCACTGGCCTTCCTCGAACGGACGGAGCCGCCGGCGTTCGTCGCCGTCACCGGGAAGGCACGGACGTTCCAACCCGAGGACTCCGACGCGATATACACCTCCGTGCGCCCGGAGAGCCTGAACGAGGTCGACGCCGAGACGCGGGACCGATGGGTCGTCACCACCGCCGAGCGGACCGTCGAGCGCATCGACGCGATGGCGGACGCGAAGGCGCGCCCCGAGCGGGGCGACGAACTCGAAGCGGCCCTGCGCAAGGCGGGCGTCACCGAGTCCCTCGCCGCGGGCATCCCCCGCGCGCTCTCCGCGTACGGCACCACCGACGACTACCTCGACGCCGTCTCGGAACTGGCGCGCGACGCCGTGCGCGTCGTCGCGGGCGAGCGCGAGGAGGCGGGGTCGCTCGCCATCGCGCCCGACGAGGGCGAGGACGGAACGGGCGAGAGCGACGAGGGCGGCAGTACCCAAATCGAGTCCGAGCTATCGGCGGCGGACGACACGTCTGAGCCAGTCGAAGCGGAGTCCGGCGACGGGGATGCGGCGGAAACCGTGGATGAGACGGACACAGAAGACGAAACGGAAACTGCGGACGGGACGGAAACCGCAGACGAGGTTGAGAGCACGCGCTCCGTGTCCGAGGCGGCCGCCGAAAAGGACGAAACAGTCGGGACTATCGAGCCCACCGAATCCGACGACTCCGTCGAATCTACCGAATCTGTCGAATCCACCGAACCGGACGACTCCGACACGGCGGACGACGAGGCGGCGCTCGGGGCCGAGTCCGGCGCCGACCCCGAGGCGGCTACCGACGAGATGTACGAGTTCGACGAGGAGGAGCGCCAGCAGGTCGAGGAGGAGCACGGACTGGAGTTCTCGACGGGCGACGAAGTCGAGGACGCGACGGAGCTCGGTGACTTCGATTCCGGCCTGAGCGAGGACGACGCGGAGCAATCGGAGGCGGACGAAACGGAAGCGGCGGCTGAAACGGACGGCGCCGAGACCAGCGACACCGACGAAGCGGAATCGATGACCGACGCCGACGAGTCGGACACGGCGTCCGAACCCGAGGCCGACTTCGACGACCCGGAAGAGGCAGCCATCGAGGCGATGACGGACCTCGGGGGCGGCGACGCCGTCGAACGCGGGGCGCTCGTCGACGCGCTCGTCGAGCGCTACGGCGTCGCGGAGGACGACGCCGAGGCCGCCATCGAGGACGCGCTGATGAGCGGTCGCTGCTACGAGTCCGGCGACGGCGAACTGACGCCCATCTGATGGTCGAACCGGTGCCGGGCGCGCCGGCCGCGACGGCCGAGTTGGCGGGCGAGCGCGCGCTCCTCGTCGCTGACTATCACGCCGGCATCGAGATTGCGCTCCGCTACGACGGCGTCGAAATCGACTCCCGTGCGGCCGAGCGCCGGGAGCGACTCCTATCCTTGGTGTCCGAAACGGACGCCGACCGGGTCGTCGTCTGCGGGGACTTGGCCCACGACATCGGCCGCCCGGCGGGCGAGGAGCGCGCGGAACTCTCCGAACTACTCGACGCGCTTCCCGTCCCGCTGACGCTCGTGCGCGGCAACCACGACGGCGACATCGAGGCCGCCGTCGACATCGACGTGCGCGCGGGCGAAGGTATCAGAATGGGCGACGTCGGATTCGCTCACGGACACACATGGCCCGGCGAGCGGGCGTTGAGCGCGGAGACGCTCTGTGTCGGCCACGAGCATCCCGCGGTCAGAATCGAGGACGCGGTCGGCGGACGGCGCATCGAGCGGGTCTGGCTCCGCGGGGACCTGGACCCCGATGTGTTCGACGTGCCCGTCGCGGCGACGGAACTCGTCGTGATGCCCGCGTTCAACGACCTCTCGGGCGGGACGTGGGTGAACGTCGCCGGCCAGACGTTCCTCTCGCCGTTCCTCCCCGAGGCGCTCGTCGACGGGGAGGCGTACCTGCTCGACGGTACGCGGCTCGGCGCCTATGATACCGTCTGAGCCGTCGCCACTCCGAACGAAACAATACGCTCCGGGACGCAACCGTTCGTATGGGATACGCTCGCGGTACGAACGAGTGGTACGCGAAGAACCTGTTTCTATCCGGCTGTGCGCTGCTCATCGTCGGCTTCCTCGCGGAGTTCGCCGGGCCGTTGCTGTTCGAGACGCCGACGTGGTGGGGGGCGATGGGAACCGACATGGAGATACTCGGCATCCTCGTCGGCCTCGTCGCCGTGTTCGGGTTCGGCATCATCGCCCCGCTCGTCGAGTGAGCGCGGCTTAGACGTCCGGCACGTCCGCCGGCGTGTCGAAGTCGTGGTAGTGTTCTCCCTTCTCCTCGCTGAGGATGTTGAGCGCGGCGGCCGCGCCGTCGCCGGCCGAAATCACCGCCTGCCACTCCTCGGCGCGCACCATCGCGCCGGTGGCGTAGAGGTTCTCGACGCTCGTCTCCATGCCGAGCGTCGCCTCGACGGTGTCGTCGTCGTCGAACGCACAGCCGAGGTCCTCAGCGAGCGAGCGGTCCGCGCCCGTCGCGAGGACCACGTACGTCGCATCAACGGAGTCATCGGCCGTGTGGACGGTGAACTGCTCGCCGCCCTCGATGGACTCGACCGCCTCGTCGCGGAGGTCGGCGCCACGGTCCTCCGTCTGCCCCCGGGCGAGCGTCATGAACTCCTCGCCGTCGACGGAGCGGATTCCGAGGTAGTTGAACAGGTGTGCCTTGTGCATCCACGTTTCGTCGGTGTCGAAGAGGACCGTGTCGAGACCGTTTTTCGCGGCGAAAAGCGCCGCGCTCAGTCCGGCCGGTCCGCCGCCGACAACGGCAACGTCTACCATGTTCGTTTGAGCGCCCGCCGCGCGGATAAAAGTTGGCGCGGCGGTGTCGCTCGCCTACACGTCCAGTTCGCGCTCGACAGTTCGGTGTATCTCAGCGACGGGCGGCGTGTCCCGCGACGGGTCGAGCGGATGCTCGGAAATCCACTTGTACCGCACGACGCCGTCGGTGTCGATGAGAAAGCAGGAGCGCCGTGCGCGGGGAAAGAGCCGGAACGCGCGGTAGCGAACGCCGTACGCCGCCGCGATATCGAGGTCGGTGTCCGAGTATAGCGGGAAGTTCAAATCGAGGCGCTTGATGAACTCGTGGTGCGTTCGCACGCGGGACTTGCTGACGCCGACCACTCGGACGTCGTCGTTGGCGCTGAACCAGCCGAAATCCCGGAACTCACACCACTCCGAGACGCAGTCCGGCGAGAAGTCGTTCGTGTAGAAACACAGCAACACCGCGCTGTCGGAGAGCAGTTCCTCGAGCGCGACGTCGTCGTCGGACCCGTCCGGTCGAACCAGCGGTGCGCTGAACTGCGGCGCGTCCTCACCGACCGAAATCCCGCGCGAATCACCCATTACACTCACTTCCGACTCCGCACACAAAAGTTCGTCCCGGCTGTAAGCGCAGTTGTCGGCGGATTTCGGAGGGCCTGCGTCAGCGGGGCGTGCCGCGTCCACACCCTGTCCGTGGAACAACATAATACGGCGCGTTTCGCCGCGCGAAACAGTCCACGCCGCGTGGAACTGTCCACGCCGCGCGGAACGTCCAAACGTTTAGGCCGACCCCCTCGAAAGTGGGGTCGTGAACGCACCGACCGAACACGTCGCGGCGTCGGACGTCCGCACGCAGACGCTCTCGGCGGTCGTCGAGGACCCGCCGGTCGGGACACCGACGGTGCTCGAACGCGTCGGGGCGAGTCGGTCCGCCGTCTACGAGGCGCTCGCGGACCTCGAAGACCGGGGCTGTGCGCACGAGGCGGAGTCGGGGTGGCGCCCCACCGGCGTCGGTGAAGCCGTCGTCGACGCGCTCTCGCTCACCGAGCGGGTTGACGAGGCGCTCACGGCCGCGCCGGAGTACTGGCGCACCCACACGACGGAACCGCTCCCGCAACGATTTCGCCAGCAGTTGGGCGCGCTCGCTGACGCCGAGACGATGTGCGCGCCGGACGCCGACCCCGGTCGGACGGTCCGCGCGGTGGCCGAACACATCCGGGGCGCCGAGCGCGTCGACGTGCTCGCACCGGTGTACCACCACGAGTACGGGGGCGCCGTCGCGGAGAGCGACGGTGACGTGCGAATGGTCCTCGCGCCCTCGGTGCTCACGGACGTGGACCTCGCGGCGCAGTCCGCGAGCGACGTCGCGGGAACCGGTATCCGAATCGGACCCGTCGGGGTCGGACTGGCGGTCAGCGACGAGGCGCTGTACCTCTCGACGCCGGCGCTCGACGGCGACTACGACGCGCGAACCGAACTCGTCGCGGAGTCGGCGGCGGCAGTCGCGTGGGGGCGGCGCCTCTTCGAGACACACTGGGACGACGCCGACCCACCCGAGCGAGTCACGAGTTCGTGATGCTTCCAAAAAGAGTTAACCAACGGGCACCGAAGCGGGGGTAACCGTGACGGAGACGCAGGTGACACTCGTCCAACTCGACAACTACGGGCCGTGGACCACGACGCCCTCCCCCCGACCGGAGCCGGACCTCCAAGCACTCCAGTCCGACCTTTACGCCGATTTGGCGCGCCTCTACGGCGCCGCGGACGGCTACGTGTTCAGCGCGCGCTACGACAACGTGGTCGCCGTCACCAACGGCGTCGAGGAGTCGACACACGCCCGGGTACAGGAGACCATCTCGAATCGCTACCCCGTGACCGTCAGCATCGCGTCCGCCGTCGATGCGAACCCGACCGACGCGCTCGGGAGCGCGACCCGAAAGCTCCAGTCCGCGGGGAGCGCGCAGGCGTCCGACCGGAGCGAGGCGCTCGACGTCGACGCCGGCGGCGAGCAGGCGACCATCGCGCACTTCGACGTGGTTGATGTGACTGGTCAGTACACGGACACGGAGGGCGCATACGAGACGTTCCTCCGGGTACAACGCGTCGTGTTGGCGCTCTCCTCGTATCTCTACGAGAGCCACGGCGCGCTGGCGTTTTTCGTCGGCGGCGACAACGTCATCGCCGTCTGCCCGGACCTGCCGCGCGCGGCCTATGAGGACGCCATCGACCACGTCACCGAGGCGACGGGCATCGGCCTCCAGGTCGGCGTCGGCACCGGCGAGACGGCCGTCGAAGGCGGGATGCGCGCGAAGGAGGCGCTCGAACGCTGCCGGGAGCGGAGCACCCGCATCGAGGGCGACCTGCGGGCGCGTCCCGACGCCGACTGAGCGCCGGAGAGTAGAAGGGCGTCCCGTTCTCATTTCTTCGCGTGCCCCGCGGCGAACTCCCCGTCGAGACCGAATCGACGGAGCGCATCGTGCTCCACGTCGATGCGGACTGCTTCTATGCGGCCTGTGAGCGCCTGCGCGAGCCCGCCCTCAGGGGCGAACCGGTCGTCGTGGGGATGGGCTACGAGGACGGCGACGACACCGGGGCGGTCGCGACGGCGTCCTACGAGGCGCGCGAGCACGGCGTCGAGAGCGCACAGGCCATCTCCGTCGCGCTCGACCGCCTCCCGCGCCGGGACGAGACGGACTCGGGCCCCACTGGTTTCTACCGGCCCGTCGATATGCCCTACTACGAGTCGGTGGCCGCCGACGTGCGGGCGGTGCTCCACGAACTCGCGGACACAGTTCGGGAAGTGTCCATCGACGAGGCGTACCTCGACGTGACCGAGCGCACGGACTGGGGCGTCGTCGAGGGGTTCGCCAGACACGTCAAACAGCGCGTGAAGCGGGAAGCGGGCGTCACCGTATCGGTGGGCGTCGCGCCCACGATGTCCGCGGCGAAGGTGGCCAGCGATGCCGAGAAGCCCGACGGGCTCGTCGTCGTCGAACCGGGAGACGTGCGCGGATTCTTCGCGCCCCTCGACGTGGAGGCGGTCCACGGCGTCGGCCCCGTGACGACCCGCGAACTGCGCGAGATGGGCGTCGAGACGGCCGGCGACCTCGCGACCGCCGACCCGGACGCGCTCGGGGAGCGATTCGGTGAACGGGGACGCGAGGTCCGGCGGCGCGCCCGCGGCGAGGACGAACGCGAGGTCGAACCCACCGGAAAGCCGAAATCGCTCAACCGGGAGTCGGCGTTCGGTGACGCGACGACGGACGCCGAGCGCCAGCGCGAACGCATCGACGCGCTCGCGGCGGCCGTCGCGGAGCGCGCGGCTCGCCGGGGCGCGCTGTACCGCACTATCGGCGTGAAGGCCGTCGAACCCCCGTTCGAGGTCAACACGCGCGCCCGCTCGCTCCCGGGACCGGTCGAGGACGCCGCGCTCGTCCGAACGGTGGCGGAAGAGCTGTTCGCGGAGTTCGCGGGCGAGGAGCTACGGAAGGTCGGCGTCCGGGTGTCGAATCTCGCCTTCCCGGACGCCGAGCAGGCGACGCTCGGCGGGTTCGAGGGGGAGAGCGGGGTGGGCGAAATCCGCCGTCCGGAGCGTCGGACGCACTCGGACGGGAGTGCGAACGGGCAGGCGTCGCTCGACGAGTTCGAGTGAGCGCCCGAGGAACTATGTGCCACCGCGCGCTCTCCGCGCATGAATGTCGGAGGAGACCATCACCGTCGCGGACGTGAGCGATGGACCGGGCGGGTCGGACGCGACGGAGCCGGGCGAGACCGTCGACCTCCCCGTCGTGGACCTGCTCACCGGCCGCGGGTTCATCACGGGGAAGTCGGGGTCCGGGAAGAGTAACACGGCGAGCGTCGTCATCGAGCGCCTCCTCGATGGAGGGTATCCCGTGCTCATCGTGGACGCCGACGGCGAGTACTACGGGCTCAAAGAGGAGTACGAACTGCTCCACGCGGGCGCCGACGAGGAGTGTGACATCCAGGTCGAACCGGAGCACGCGGAGAAGCTCGCCTCGCTCGCGCTCGAACAGAACGTCCCCATCGTGTTGGACGTTTCCGGGTACTTGGAGGAGGACACCGCCTCGGAGCTAATTTTACAGGTGACCCGCCACCTGTTCACCAAGGAGAAGAAGCTGAAAAAGCCCTTTTTGATGCTCGTCGAGGAGTGCCACGAGTACATCCCGGAGGGCGGCGGGATGGACAGAACCGGGGAGATGCTCATCAAGGTGGGCAAGCGGGGCCGGAAACACGGCCTGGGCGTCGTCGGCATCTCCCAGCGCCCCGCGGACGTGAAAAAGGACTTCATCACCCAGTGCGACTGGTTGGTCTGGCATCGTTTGACCTGGGAGAACGACACGAACGTCGTCGGGCGCCTGCTGGGCAGCGAGTACGCGGAGGCCGTCGAGGAACTCGGGGATGGAGAGGGGTTCCTGATGACGGACTGGGCCGAGGACGTGCGCCGGGTCCAGTTCCGCCGGAAGACGACGTTCGACGCGGGCGCGACGCCCGGACTGGAGGACTTCGAGCGACCCGACCTGAAATCCGTCTCCGGCGATTTGGTCGAGGACCTGCGCACCATCACCGATGAGCGCGAGCGCCGCGAGTCGGAGATGGCGGACCTCAGACAGGAACTCGACAGGAAGCGCCAGCGCATCAACGAACTCGAACGCGAGCTAGAGGACGCGCGCGACCTCTCGCGGATGGCCGACGAGTTCGCGCAGGCGATGCTGAGCAAGGCGTCGGCGGGGTATCGCGGCGGCGAGAACGACCAGCGCGAACTCCACGAATATGAGGCGGCCGAGGAGACGGCAGCCGAAGACGGGAGCGCAGCGGACGCCACAGACGTGGCCGGGAATGCCGCCGACGCCGAGCAGCGCGAGGACGACCCCTTCGCCGCGTTCGTCGCGGACGCCGGGTCCGACACGCCGGGGTCGGCCGTCGCGACGCTGACCGAGCGCGTGGAGTCGCTCGACGACGACGCGCGGGCGATGCTCCGGCGCTACCGCGAGGAGCGCCTCGCCATTCCCCAAGTTGTCTTCGACGGCGAGGACCGCGAACTCGCCTACGCGGCGAATCGACCGCTCCGCCGACGTGGGTTCATCCAGCACGTCTCGGGCGGGCGCTACGCCTACTCGCTGCCCGCGTTGCTCCGCGCGCTGAGCGACGACGACGCCGGCGAGGAGGAGTTAAGCGCGGCGCTGGCGGCCGTCGAGTCCGCGTTCCGCGAGGAGGAGCCGATAGAAGCCTAAAAAACTCTCACCGCACCAGGTCCCGGAGCGCGGCCTCGGGGTCCTCGGCCTTCGCGACGCCGCTCGCCAGCAGGACGCCCTCCGCGCCCAGTTCGCCGGCCGCGTCCACGTCGTCGCCCGTCGAGATGCCGGCGCCACAGTAGACGTCCACGGCCGGGTCGACGGCCTCCGCGGCGGCGACGGCGCCCTCCACGATTTCCGGATCGGCGCTCGAAACCGGCGTCCCGGTGCCGATGAGTTCGGGGGGCTCGACGGCCACCGCGTCGGGGCCGAGCGCCGCCGCGGCGCCGACCTGTGCGGGGTTGTTCGCACAGACGACAGTTTCCAAGTCCGTGCGCGCCGCCGCGTCGAGCGCGCCGTCGATGTCAGCGAGTGTGAGCCGATTCTCCGAGTGGTTGAGAAGCGTGCCTTCGGCGCCCGCCGCGGCGACGCGCTCCGCGAGCGTGCTGCCCGTGTGGGAACCGTGCCCGTTCGCGCTGACGTGTTGGGCCCACGTCTCCACGCCGGTGCTAGCGACGGCGGCGATGTCGGCGGCCTGTGGCGCGACGGCGATGCGCGCGCCCGTGTCGTCCGCGACGGTCGCGGCCGCCTCAGCGACGGCCACCGGGTCGCAGGGGTACGCTTTCAGATTGACGAGAACGAACATGTGTCCGAAGGGTTGCCGCGGCGGGTTTAGTGTACCGCTTCGGGCGTCAGACGCGGAGCCAACTATATAAGTGGCTGTGCGTAACCGGTATGTGAACATGGGTCAAACAGTTGCCGCGCTCCGCCGCGTCCGCCCGGACCGGTTCGCCGCGTTTCTCGGTGACCTGTCCGCGGCGCTCGGGGACGGAGCCGAGGTGGACTGTTCCCCACCCTCGCCGGAGGGGAGCGTCGACGCCGTGCTCGAAGACGGGCGGGAGCGACGGCTACTGCGCGCCTGTCAGTACCCCGAGCAGAAGCGCGTCACGGCGGGCGAAGTGCGCGAACTGGCGGCGCTCCGGAGCGCCGGCGGGTTCGACTCGGCGCTCCTGTTGGCGACGACTGGCGTCAGCCAGGACGCGCGAAGGGCGGCCATCGCGACGGGCGTCGAGGTACGTGACGGCGAGGAGAGCGTCTCGCTCGCCCACGAACACGGGGTTTCGGTGCCGACGCCGGAGCGCTCGCGGGAGGGGCTTCCACACCGGACGGCGGACTGGCCCGAGTCGCTCGTCGAGGCCGCCGACGCCGTCGTCTCCCACGTCGAGTCCGCGGAGCGCTTCGAGCGCCGCACCGCGCGGACGAGCAGTGCCGTCGACGCGGACTTCATCCCGGCCCGCGGCGGGCCGCCGGTGGTGAAAGTTCGGTTCGGTGACGAGGCGCTGTGGGCGTACGTCCGCTACGGTGGTCGCTTCCGACGCGTCGGCGTGCTCACGCCCGGGACGGCGACCGACGATGCCATCGAGCGACTCACACGGGAACTCGACGCGTCAATCCGCCGTGCTCTCGCGGAGTAGGACTCGCCGGAGGTGTCTTTATCTCCCCGCCGATAACGACGACGTATGGCTGACACCGGCGGGTTCGTGCTGGTCTTCCTCGCGGGGCTGGTGACGGACCTCGCGACGGGGCTCGGGGCGCTCCCCTTCTTCTTCGTCGACGAGGTCAGCGACCGCTGGACCGTCGGACTGTGGGGAATCGCCTCGGGCATCATGGTCGCCGCGTCGCTGTTCGGACTCGTCTCGGAGGGGCTGGCGGAGGGGACGGTGTTCGAAATCCTCCCCGGCGTCGTCGCGGGCATCCTTCTCGTCGAGGTCGCGGGCCGGCTCATCGGCGGTCACGAGTTCGCCCCCCGGGAGATAGCGCGGGCGGACTTCAAGAAACTCGTGTTGATACTCGGCGTCCTCACCGTCCACTCGTTCCCGGAGGGTGTCGCCGTCGGCGTCTCCTTTGCCGACCTCAATCTCGAAGGTGGTATCCCGCTGTTCGGCTTCGCGGTGCCCGCGCTGGCGGTGTTCATGACCATCGCCATCTCCGTTCACAACGTGCCCGAGGGGCTCGCCATCTCCATCCCGCTGAGCGAACTGGGGATGAGTCGCACGCGGATGGTCGGGGCCGCCGTCTTCTCCAGTCTCCCCCAGCCGATCGGCGCGGTCATCGCGTTCGGGTTCGTCCGCTGGGCGCGCGAGTTTCTCCCCTACGGCTTTGGGTTTGCGGCCGGCGCGATGGTGTATCTCGTCGCCACGGAGTTCATCCCGGAGGCGCTCACCGCTGGCGCTGACCTCCCCGGCGACGGCTACCGGGAGCTCGTCGGCGGGTTCGTCGCCGGCGTCGTCGTCATGCTCCCGCTGCTCGGGATTTGAACAGCCGGGGAATGCGACGCGACACCACACCGACAGCCGTTCGACCAAACGGAATTATCTTCAATCCCCACCGGAAACACGTGGATATGCGCACCGGCACGCCCGCTCCGGTCGGCACTGACGGCGCCGAGACGCCCGCCGACGAACGGCGAACTCCTCACCCCGACGACGGGACGACCGTCGCCCGTCCGGTCGGTTCT
>Ga0207719_100867_pt1 | contig 11309 bp, 8 predicted proteins | sample A23P1SouthBayCA_2_FD_187279 | JGI IMG/M metagenome (GOLD analysis project Ga0207719, IMG submission 187279) | Aerobic enrichment media microbial communities from Eden Landing Ponds, California, USA - A23 P3 (3) (SPAdes) | ecosystem: Environmental > Aquatic > Marine > Unclassified | place...
GGCTCGCGCTTGAGGGGGGCTGCTTCTATGACGCACTTTGCAGATACAGGCGTATCCACAGGGAGCGCAGTCTAAAGGCGTTAATTCGGAGCGTCCCGCTCCTAACCGCTCCTTGATGCCGCGAGAAAGAATATTCCACGCCGCGTTCGCATCTCTATCTGCCTCAAACCGACACGCTGGACACGAATGCTCGCGCACCCACAACGGCTTCTCCGTCGAAACGCCGCAGGAGGTACACTCCTTCGTTGTTCCGCGCGGATTCACAGCGACGAAGTGCTTGAGAACCGTGCGGCGCTGTACCCCCTCCCTACTCAACCGCTTCGCTTGTTCGTTGAGGAAGGGGCCTTAGCGCCTCAATTCAGGTAACACTTAATTGCCGCTCTCCCATTGCGGGATACAGATGGAGGTGACACGCCGGTACTGGCTGACCGTTGGGGTAGCAGGCCTCCTGCTGCTGTGGGGGCTCGTACTGGAGCGACCAGCACTCCTCATTGGCGCTGCAAGTGTCGGGGCCTGGCTGCTCACCCGACAGTACCGGTTCGTCCGGACGACGCGGGCGACTGTCGACGCCCTTGCAATCGACCCCCGACTCGACCGGACTCGCGTCACTGCGGAGGAAACGACACTGGGGTCGCTCACGATACAGACGGCGGCCCCGGTCAAGGGAGCCGTTACTGTCGATGTCGAACCACCAGTGGCCAGCCAGGCAACCCACGTGTCCTGTCGGCTTTCGGACGGCGCACAAACCGCCCAGACGACATTCGAAGTAACCTGGCCCATCGCTGGCTCGTTCACGTTCGGCCAGCCCACGGTCACGGTTACCGACCCGCTGGCCCTGTTTCGGCAGTCAACCGCTGCTGGCCCCACACCGTCAGTGACTGTCGAACCTCGCTCGCCACGCGACATCCACGTCGGCGAGGGCGGGGACCGCGTTGCGGCTGGCTTCGGACAACACGATGCCGGCCGAACCGGGAGCGGACTCACACCGGCCGAAATTCGCCAATACACGCCCAGTGATACCACCGGGCAAATCGATTGGAAGGCAACAGCCCGACTCAACGAGCCCTACATTCGGGAGTTCGAGGCCGAGACCGACCTCGAAACGCTACTCGTCGTCGATCACCGCGCGTCGATGGGGACGGGCCAATCGGGCGAGACGAAGCTCGATTTCGCCCGACAGGTCGCACTTGCACTCCTCGAAAGCGCACAGGAACACAATGACCCACTTGGGTGGTACGGTGTGGGAGACGGCGGACTTACCGGCACGTTCACGCCGAGTACGGATGCTGCCCAATACCGGACGATCGCCGGCCGGATCACGTCGCTCGAACCGACCGAGAATCCGACCGACAGCCACGCCACAGCGATGGTTGACCCTGCCAGCGCCAGACGAACAGCCGAGCGGCTTGACGATGAGAGCCCGTTCGATACGAAACTCCGGCCGTTCTTTGAGTCAGCAGACACGTACGTTCAGCGGATCGCGGATGAACCGCTGTTCAGTGCGATCCGTACCGCTTCGACGCGACACGACGGAACCAATCGGACCCTCATCGTGACCGACGACACCCATCGGACCGAACTCCGAGAAGCAGTGAAGGTCGCACGGCGAGGCAACGGGCAAGTCGTCGTGTTTCTCACGCCGAGCGTCCTGTATGAATCCCAGACAATGCGTGACCTCGACGATGCCTATCACCGGTACACCGAATTCGAGGCGTTCCGACGGGAGCTTGCGGCAATCCCCCGCGTCACAGCGTTCGAAGTCGGGCCCAGCGATCGGCTTGCCACTGTGTTGTCAGCGGGGCGGGCACAGCGGGGGGCGACACAGTGACACCGACCCCAGAAACCACCCGCTCGGACGGAGACACAACGGGCGGCCCCACCGGTAGTGACCGTCAGTGGCTCACCGCCTCGCGGTGGTCCAGTCACCGTGACTGGCCAGGGATGCTCGCGCTCGTCGCTGTCCTCGCCGCCTTCTGGCTACTTGGCGGGTTCTGGGGAGTCATTGCGTGGGCTGTTGTCGCGGGTGCCTGGATCGCCTTCCCCGCAATAGTCCCCGTCGCGATCGGGCAGTTCGCACTGGTCGCGATAACGCCCGCTGAAGCCGGGCTTACAGCGGTGCTTCCCGGCTCGCTCTCGCTTCTCGCGCTCCTCGTGAGCGATATCGTGGCAGATCGACGGGATCTCCCGGATGGGGTCGTGCTTATTGGGAGTGCAGTGCTCCTCGGTGCGGGCGTCGTGGGTCTGATCTCGCTGTCCGGGATCCCAGCAGCAGGTGTCGGCCTCGTTATCATACTCGGAACAGCATCGTATCTGCTCCACAGAATGTTACTGTTGATGCTCGGGCATCTCCCGGAGAACTCGGGTAACACGAATGAGTGACTCTCCCCAAAATCACACCCTAAAGGCTTCGAACCAATCGCCTACAAAAGGCCGTCCGTCGCGCAAACATACTCCCTAGAAACTCTAGTAAAACCGCTCAGGAGATATTGTTTTCAGCCCAAGTCGGGCGGAAACAGTTACTCGGTGAATGAGTTGGACCTTACCCGGTCTCGCTCAATCTACGCAGAATCTGTCAGTAGTCGCGTGGCCGAAATATAGGTCGTGAAATGAAATGTTAATACATATAGTAGCCAAATAGTTTCCAGTAACTTTTTTATCGGTTTTGTATACGAGCTAATATATGCGATTGACGAAACGTCAATTCGTGAAATCGGGTGGATCAGTTCTCGCTGTCGGTGCTGTGGCTGGATGTAGTAGTAGCACTGGAGACGGCGAGGATACTAGCACTGAAGACGACGAGAATACTGAACAAACTACAAAAGAGGCTGAAACAGCGGACCCTGCATTTGAGTTACTGAGAGCCCGGACTGAGGAGAATGTAATCCAAGTTGGGCAAGAATTGACTGTGACGGCCGCTGTCGAGAATACCGGGAATGCTGCTGGCAGCACAACAGTTGATTTTGCGCTTGATGTGGGGCAAACCAGCGCCGAAACGGGAGAGATCGGGTCAGGCGACACAGAACAGGTAGTCAGTGAGTTAGATGTCCCATTGATTGATGCGGGGCGGTATGATCTAAACGCCTCTTTAAACAAGGATAGTAGCATTACGGTACCGGTAGATGTTTTCAACGAAATCACTGAGCCCGGATATTATGGCTCGGTCATTTCGGACGCCGATGCAGATCTCGCAGGTGGGGCAATACGTTTCGTCGCAGTCAATCGAGACAGAGAGTCAAAGTTCCCAGCAGCGGCCCTTGATGAGACAGAACAGTTCCGAGCTTCCTCAGCATTCGAGGACACACATATTCTTGATGTGATGTTTGACAAAGGGACGTATGGCGAGTTTGACGGTGTTCCTGCGCTTATTTCGCTGGATATAGCCCGACAGGTGAGTGGCGATATTGAGATTCTCGGTCGGTACGAACTTCCAGAGGCGTATCGGACAGAAATTCGGCTTGTTGATAGCAATGGTGCGCCGATAGAGGGGCTGACAGTAAGCCTTCGAAATGAAATCGGGACAGGGATACCAGCCACAACGAATAGCGAGGGATACTTGCAGGCGACAGACAGTACAGAAACGGGCTTCAGCCTGCCACCAGAAACCGAATCCAACCTTGTCATCGATGCTCGACGGTCCTCCGATAACCAAATCGTTGAGTTCGGGACAGTCTATGGGTCAGAAGACGGAGAGGAGTTCACCTTTGAAATCGAAAACCCGAGTCAATTCGGATAGCTGTACTGGTTGTTGGCCTATTTAGTAGGTGTAAATTTCATCCACTCTATCCTGTAATAGAAGATCAACGACGTGGTCAAGGACCGCGGCCTCGGGCACGTCCGTCCACGAGACTGGCCACACACGAACAGAAGTGTTCGCTACGCTGGGTCTCCGAATCGTCGTTGCAATCGCCGATTTGACCAAGAAGTGATCCAGACTGTGAGAATGTCATTTTATGTGACAGGTTCTATGACAGGCATCCATAGGTGGCTCGCGATGTCGGGCTAACAAAACGAAGCGACACAGTAATCTAGCTACGGACAAGAACTGGAAGGAAGAGACGGAGACGTTCTTGATATATGAATATCGATGGCTCACTGGACGGCGAGGACACAAGTGACGGCGAGCACTCCCGCGAAGAGTTGCTGACACAGCTTGAGTTGCTCGCCGAAGAAAACAAGCAGCTGCGTGACTCCTACACGCAAGCGAAGCAGACCCAGTATCAGCGGACGGCTGCTGGCCTGGCCCTCCTCGGTCTCCTGGCTGTGATCAGCGCGTTCTTCATCCGGAGCGCCAGTAACGTACTGGTCATCTTGGGTGGCATTGGACTGTTCGGCGGACTGCTGACGTACTACATTACCCCCGAGCAGTTTGTGTCAGCCGATGTCGGCCGGGACGTGTATGCAGCGCTCGCGGACAACGAAGCGGCCATCGTCGAGGAACTCGGGTTGTCAGACACCCAGCTCTATATCCCGACGGGTGGCGATGGGAGCGTCCGGTTGTTTGTCCCCCAGCACGACACAGACCCACTTCCTGCTACTGAGTCACTCGAGCAGACGATCGTCGTCCCGGACGATGATACAGCGCGCGGTGTCGCACTCGATCCCAGCGGTGCTCGCCTCTTCAGAGCCTTGGAAAACGGTCTCACGGGCAGCCTTGCTACAACACCTGGCACGCTTGCCGAGCAATTGACTGACGCCGTGGTCGAGCAGTTCGAACTCGCGCAAACAGCCACGCCAGCAGTGGATCGCGAGAACAATCAACTGACCGTCGCCGTGAGTGGGTCTGCCTACGGACCGCTTGACCAGTTCGATCACCCGATTCCCTCAGTGTTTGCCATAGGCCTCGCACGCGGGCTCGAAGTTCCGGTGTCGCTTACCGTCACCGAGGCCCCTGACGATCGCGCGGACTATACAGTCACGTGCCGGTGGAACGAGAACACTGAGTCACCGGACTGAGAATTGCCGCCAGTTCCGATGACACGCGCAGTCACTAGTCAGTCTTCGGTTCGGGTGCGTTGTTAATGAGTTCGACATCCCGTATCTGCCCCTCTGGCGGCACAACCGACGACAGCATGTCTGAAATAATGTCATCGGGCGTCACGTCGCTCAGCTCGGCATCTGTTGAGAGGACGAGTCGATGGCGGAGCACCGGTTCGACTAACTCCTTGACATCATCGTTAATGACGTAGTCCCGACCTCGGATCGCAGCACGGGCTTTGGCCGTCTGGAGGAGCGCGAGCGATCCACGGGGTGAGGCGCCATGAGCGGTATCAGCATGGGTTCGTGACGCGGCAACCAATTCGAGAATGTAGTCATGGACGGCGTCTTCGACGTTGACATCCGTAACAGCATCACGAGCAGCCATGATATCAGTCGGTGAGACAGCCGCACTGGTATCACTCGGCCCCTTCGTGGGTGCGCCACCAAACCGTTTGAGTATCGCACGCTCCATCTCTTCGTCGGGTAGATCAACTGTCAACTTCTGTTGGAATCGGTCACGCTGTGCTTCGGGGAGTTCGAACGTGCCTTCCATCTCGATCGGGTTCTGCGTCGCAATAACAAGGAACGGCTGCGGGAGTTCGAGCGTCTCCCCTTCGATAGAGACCTGGCCTTCAGCCATCGCTTCCAACAGAGCAGATTGCGTTTTCGGAGTTGCACGGTTGATCTCGTCTGCGACGACGACGTTCTCGAAAATAGGTCCTTTCCGCAGCTCGAATTCTCCGGTCTGCTCGCGGTAGATGCTGGCGCCGGTAATATCTGCGGGGAGAATATCCGGTGTCATCTGCACCCGAGTGAACGTGAGCCCGCTTGTTCGTGCGAATGTATTAGCGAGTGTCGTCTTTGCCACACCCGGAACGCCTTCAAGCAAGACATGGCCCCGAGTGAGTAATGAGATCGTCAGTTGCTCAACCAAATCATCCATGCCGATCAGGACATCCGAGGTTTCGTCAGCGATAGTTGCAGCTAACTGTTCGGGATCAGTCATTACCTCTCATTACTCCCGGTGTTTCATCAATCTGTCTGTGACACGGGTGACGCGCTCCTCGTCCCAGTCAGGGTGGCGACGCTGAACAGCCGCACTCACGTCTTCACTCGAAAGGGCTGGTGCTGTGGGACTCCGGCCTCGCCAAGTGCGGATGCGGCTGACAACACCTGGTGATTTCGCCAGTGCGAACAGTGCCAGGATCGATAGGCAGCCACCGAGGAATGTGGCGAGGCCAGATTGCTGTAGGAGGAGGCGGAGCGCAACGAGTGGTGGCAGCGCTGTGGTGTGGGAGACATCAAGAAGGACGGTCTCATGTACGCTCACAATCGCCCGCAGGAAGGCAGCATTGTCACTGCGATCCAGCATCGAATTGAGAAAGAGACTGGGGTCGCTGATAACGAGGACGGTCCCCGATCCAACTGATTCGACAGTCACGACTGGCCGTGACATCAGCTCTTCGTCGTTGTCCAGTTCTTGATTCCGGTTTGTGTCGAGGTAACTATACTGTGAGGTGGTCGCCAGTACGGTTGCCGATCCTGGGTCCACGGTACTCCCGTGGTTCAACATGAGCTCGTCAGCGGTCGTCGTGTACGTGTGGTTCGTCACAACGTCTGCCCGTGGGAATGCCGGACTGGGCCCGATTTGACGCTCGTCCCGGAGTGGGGTGCCATCGATGCGCGCCTCAGCACCGACAGCCGATAGTAACTCATTGCCGCCCGCACCGTAGTCTTCAGCAACCAGCAGTGTGCCACCGCCGCGAACGAACGACCGAACAGCCTCCGTCTCCCGTGTATCATACGTACTTGTCGGCGACAGGACGACCGCAACTGTTTCGTTGGGTGTTGCGCGATCGTAGCGACTGGTGTTTTGAACGACAGTCGTCTGTGCGCCAGCAGCCTCGGCAGCGGTTCTGACTTCTGCAGTCCCGTCCCACTGTGAGTTATACACCCCAAAGGAGGCTGAGGAGGTGCCGGCAGCGATAAGCAACGTTGCAACCACCGTGACGAAGAGTGTCAGCAGTAACAGACGCGGGTACGAGCGGTCACTGAACATTATATGATCCCTGGTGGCAGTATTTCGAGGATCCGCCGGATGACAATGTAGCTGAATACGAGGAGACCGATCCCAATGACCCATTTCAGGCGCCGCCGCCACGTGGGGGTGACGGCAAACGGGGCAGTTAATTCGATGACAACGAGGAACCCGATGAGGGAGATGACAAAAAACAGCTCAGGCGAGAGTGATCCCAGAAGCGACAGCACAAGCAGCGAGGCCAGCAGCCAGGCCATGTTCCCAATCACGAACTGTTCTCGCCGCCGGGTAGGCATGGGTTGAATCTGGATATCGAGCCGTTTGTAGCTGTCGGCTTAGCTGAATTGAGTAAGCCCCCTTGCTCCGCGAGTGCTGACCGAAAGGGAGGGCGTGAGCAGGGCAGAGATACAGTGCCACACTGTTTCCATACACGATCCGCGCTGAAGCGGTGCGTTGTTGTCTCGAATATCATATAAATCGAAAGAGATGAATAGGGTCCTCATCACGAACATATCATGACCAGTCTCGGTAAGGTATCCCTCCAACTGATACTTGTGTTTGCTGTGGCCCTCACAGCAGCGAGTGCCCTTGCTGCCCCCGGCTATTCCCTGTCGGCAACACCATCCCTTGATGTCCCCGAACAGACTGTCACGTACGAAAATACCGACTACACCATTACGTCGATTAGTCGTGTCTTCGCCGGAGAGTCAGTCACTGCTGATGCGAACGTCCCCGACGGCGCGACGTACGAAATCAAATTTCGCGGCCCGGACAATCAGCTAATAAGCAGCGACCGATACACCGACGACACGACACATACGGTCGACTACTTCGGGAACGGAGAGGCGGGGACGTACGCTGTCACGATTCGAGATGAAAACGAATTGAAAGCTGTGTACCCTGTTGTCCTCGCGGGGTACAGCGTGTCCGTTGACGCCCCGACATCGATCGAATCCGGCCAGTCGCTAGCGGTCACTGCAGACCTGTCTGAAAAAGACATCCAGAAACATTCCTCGTTAGACCGTGTCGAAGTCGTGATTGCTGCTGATGATGTGGCAACTCGCCAGCAAATGAATAAAGAGCAGCCTGGGCAGTACACCGCAAACATTTCGACGGCTGACATCGATCCAGCGACGTATAACCTATATGTGGTCGTTCGAGGGGATGAAGATGTCCGACAGCGAGCAGAAGTCCTGGCTGTGAGCGATCTGTCCTCGCTAGCGATTTCAGAGCAATCGACACCGACAGAGACCGAGGCGGAATCCGACTCCGGATCATCTGGGTCAGGCGGCGGAAACACCGGCGCGGGCGAAGTGGAACCCACAGCGACAGAGGAACCGACAACACAGACACGAACTGCGGAACCGACAGAGACAATCAGAACAGTTGAGGGCACAACAACCCAGTCAGAAACAGTTACAACTCGATCGCCGACGCCAACCGCGCAGACAGAGCGCCCCAACACGGATACAGAGACACCGACCACCACAACCGAGAGTAGTGGCGTTCTGACGCCTGAAACAACAGCCCCCGAGACAACCACCGCGGAATCTGGGCCCGGCTTTACAATCGTGACTGGGCTACTCGCTATGCTCATCGTCGTCTTCTATCACAAATCGGTGTGACACTAACCGAGAGATTTCTTGCCAACTTCAGAGCGACATTACTGATACGACGGAAACAATTATTACCCGCTAGCCAGATATCAGCATAAGGATATATGTTGAAAAGTAAAAAGAGTGTAATTGTAATTATAACTGCACAACTTGTTCTCAGTGCACTCGCCCCGGGTGTGGCGTTTGCAGCAAGCACTAGCAGTAACAGCGTCACACTATCGGGACAGTTGGAAGATTCCTCGGGGAATCCAGTCACGACCGGTGAGGTGATTGCAATTGATTCGGATGGTAACGGCACCCCAGTTGAGCTAGATAACTCCGGCCACTACTCGATTAGCGTGACCGCAGGAAAGGAGTATACGGTGCAGTATACACAGGGCATTGCTAGCTACCCTGACGACGGCATCCCTGACCTCTATACGATTGATAAGGTCTCGCCGACTTCGAACGTTGACTTTGGCACAATTGGGCTGCCCAAAGGACACAATGTTGATGTGACCGTTGAGACATCGTCGGGGACAGACGTCACTGATAGCGCCGCAATCGATGTGTACCACACGAACAAAGACAACGGTGTTGAAAGCGGGTTTGAACTAATTGAATCAGCAAACCCAATAGAAGTAGCCGGTGAGACATCATTCACGGCCGTGTATGACGCCAAGGTCGCGAATAAGGATATTACTGTAACGCAGGCCGAGTCGGTGACGTTGGTAACTGATAACCCGGCCGATATCACTGGGTCACAGGTCTTTGACCTGAGTGATAACGGCCAGATACAGGGCTGGGAACGTGGCGGCTACACGCTCCGGACGGATGACACGGACGCCGCAACTCGGATTACCCCACCGAGTACGGTCAATGGTGAACAGCTCGAAGATGGGAACACCTTCTCGGATGATAATGACGGTACCAACACCAAGTCACTAATTCGTGAGTTCGACGGTGACCGAAATCCGATGGGGGTTCACCAGAGCGGTGACGACGTGACAATCACCTTCGACCAAAGTCTCGCGCAGGCAGGTAGTCAGCTCAATAATCAAGAGAACGTGGAACTCGTCGCGGCACGGATGAAGCCCGAAGACGGTGCCGGCGCCCCAACCAGTTCTGAGGAAGCGCTCACGCTCCTCTCTGACATTGAGAAGGCGAATAAGAATGCCTCGTTCGAGATGCTAGATAACTCAGCATCGCTCGATGGTGCTGGAGAGCTGACCCATACAACCTCATTCGACCCCGGCCACTACGTAATATTCGCAGCGGTTCACGGGCCCGACAGTAACGGAATCGAGACTGGAGCCTCCAGCGGCGACTCAAACCTCGACGACAACAACATCACTGTTGACGGAACTGTTGTCCTGATCGGGGCTGATCAACTATCTGTTCAGCAGGGTAGCACTACCGTAACCCAGCCGGATACACCCGAAGCGGGAGACAACCTCACGTTCGATGTCGATACGACGAACGCATTCGACAGCAGCGATGACGAGAAGGTCACACACGCGATTGCGGTCTACAACAAATCTACCTTCGAAGACAGTCGCTTCGATCTGGTTGTCGATGAATCTGCACTCGGCACCGACTTTTCACCATCCGAGGATACACAGCTCGAGCATTCGATCAACGAAGCGAACGGGATCGCTCGGGTTGAGGAGGGGACGACGCTCAATGGGAATGACCTTGCTGATGGCGAGGTCGGGCGTCCGGTGAGTGCAGGCAGCGCGATCGAGTTCTTCGCCGAAGAACTTGACACCGACCAGCCGAACACGGATCCGATTACGCAGGGTGGTGCAGACAGCAACGAATACGAACAAATCGATGCTTCGGTAACGGTCGTCAACGGAGAAGACCGTGATTCACAGGTCTCAGTTGATACGTTCGACAACTTCACCAACGGCCAATACCAGTACGTCGTCGTCTCAACGCTTGATGATAACGAGTCGCAACTGAGCACCACAACCGGGACGATCCAATTGGGCGGCCACAGCAGCAATGACGGTGGCGATAGTGATGATAGCAGCAGTGATGATGACAATGATGACAGTAGTAGCGATGATGATAGCAGCAGTGACGATGATAACAGTGATCAAACGAACACAGATGATGAACCCCCGACGGTCCAACCTGAAGTTTCCCAAGTGAACGGGACGGCAGTCTCGACGGTCGGGAACCTTTCAGCAGGACAAACGGCTGTGTTGGAGATCAATGAGGGAGACACGAGTGAAAACGAGGGAACGGCGATTGAGCGACTGAACATCACCAGTGCAGGGGATGCAAGTGATGTGCAGGTCAACGTAAGCACGAGCCAGCGTCCCGCACCGGGGACGCCTGACGTGGACCGAGCCCAATCAGTCCTTCGCCACGTTGAGGTAGATGTCAAGAACCTCGAGGAGAGTGAGGTTAGTGAAGGGACCTTCACCTTCCGCGCTTCACAGAGTCGGCTTGATAGACAGGATATCGCACCCGAAAATGTGGTCATGTACCGCTACCACGATGGTTCGTGGAACGCGCTCGAGACGACCCATCTCGGTGGAAACCGATTCAAGGCAGTCACACCTGGGTTCTCCTCTTTCGCTATCGGAGTCGCGCAACCCTCGGTGTCAGTAACCGATGCCAGTGTCAGTACGACTGAGGTCCAACCCGGTGGGTCAGTCGATATCTCCGCTGTTGTCGAAAACAGCGGT
>Ga0207719_100868_pt1 | contig 11296 bp, 10 predicted proteins | sample A23P1SouthBayCA_2_FD_187279 | JGI IMG/M metagenome (GOLD analysis project Ga0207719, IMG submission 187279) | Aerobic enrichment media microbial communities from Eden Landing Ponds, California, USA - A23 P3 (3) (SPAdes) | ecosystem: Environmental > Aquatic > Marine > Unclassified | place...
CGGCGAGACTCGAACGGAGTGAGAGTCTCGAATGCGAGCGGGGAGCGGTGCGTGGTTCGAGCGAAGCGAGAACCACGAAAGCGAACGGTGTAACCGTGAACGAAGCGACCCGCGAGCGGATCGAGGGCTTTCAGCGCTCAAGACCGACCGCGGTCACGACAACGGCTCGAGCCGAGGGCCTTCAATGCTTACTGCGACAGATACGACTGACAAATCGCCTGTCTTCCGTAGTACTGCCCCCCTAAAACACCTGATACACTCCCACCCGAACTGAACGATAAACGGTCTGTTGCTCACTCCACCGCCGCCGGTTCGCTGTCGGGTAACTTTTTGTGTCGGTCGTCGTAGCGCCGGTCATGACGCTGACTTTCGAGTCGTTCGTCCTCGCGGCCGCAACGGCCGACCTCTCGGACGAACCGGCCGCCCGCGAGCACGCCGATGCCGTCGAGTTCCGGATGGACCTGGCGATGGCCCCGCTCGCGGCGCTCGCGGACTACGACGGTGATCTCCCAGTGATCGCGACGAACCGCCCCACCTGGGAGGGCGGGGAGGCGGCGGACGACCCGGCCCGTCTCGACGCGCTCCGGACCGCCGCCGAGCACGAGGCGGTCGGCGCCATCGACGTGGAACTCGCGACGGTCGAGGGCGGGGCCGCGGACCGCGGGGGCGAAGATGTCGTCTCTCACGCCCGCGCTCACGACACCGCCGTCATCGTGTCGACCCACGACTTCGAGTCGACGCCGCATCGCGACCAGCTGCGGGCGTTGCTCGCCGACGCCTCGCGTGCGGGCGACGTGGCGAAACTCGCGGTCACGGCCGACGGCCCGGGCGACGTCCTCGACGTGCTGGGCGCGACGTGGGACGCGACGACGGCCGGGGAGACGGTGGCGACGATGGCGATGGGCGAGGCCGGTCGCCACTCACGCGCCGTCGCGCCGCTCTATGGCTCCCGGATCGGCTACGCGCCGGTCGTCCCCGCGGAAGCCACCGCGCCCGGCCAGTACGACCTCGCCACGCTGGCGGGGCTGGTCGACCGCCTCCGCGACGGCGAGGTCTAACTAGGGTTTCCGACCCGTCCGGAAGGTTAACAACGCCGGACGACCGAAATTTGCGACAGTGAGCGAGACAGGCAAAAAGCGCCCGTGGCTGGCGGCGCTGCTCGGACTCCTCGTGTCGGGACTGGGGCACCTCTACCTGCGGGAGTGGCTCCGCTCGCTCGTCTGGTTCTCGCTCTATCTCGTCAGCTTCGAGCTTCTGGTCCCCGATGCGATCATGCCCGCGGAACCGACGCTCGCGGCCTACCAGGGGATGGCCGAGGCGCTCCCCCTCGACGCCGCGCTGGCGCTGTCGTCGATCGTCATCTTCGGCATGATCGACGCCTACCTGCTGGCCAAGCGGACCCACCGCCAGGCAGAGGTCGAAGCCGGCAACACCTGCCCCCACTGCGGGAAAGACGTCGACGACGACCTGGCGTTCTGTCACTGGTGTACGAACCCCCTGCCGGGGTCCGAAGCGTTCGACGCCGCAGCCGAGGACGAATCCGACGCGTCGTGACGCGGCGCCCCGTCCCGCCGGATTCTCGACTCAGACGAGTTCTTCGTAGAGCGCAACGAGGTCGTCGCCCACCGTGTCGAGCGTGAACTGTTCGGTGGTTTCGGCGGCCGCCGCGCCGATTTCTTCGCGGAGATCCGGATTCTCGCAGAGTGTGCGGATCGGTTCGACGAAGTCCGCGTCGGCTTTCAGGCAGTCCTCGCCATCTTCGAGCCACTCGTAGGTGGGAATCGAGCGGATGACCGGCGGTTTCCCGCAGTGCATCGCCTCTAGCAGCGCCATCCCCTCGTTCTCGTTTTTCGACGGCCAGAAGAACACGTCGCCCGCGGCGGGCGCGCCCCGCGGGTCCTCGATGTACCCCGTGAAGGTGCAGTTGTCCGGTGAGTTCTCGACGAGGCGGCGCGTCTCGCGGGGCTGGAGAAACCTGTCGAGGGTGCCGCCCGTCGGATTGAGATAGCCGAACCACGCGAAGTCGTACTCGGGGAGCGCGCGGGCCGTCTCGACGAAGGTTTCGAGGCCCTTGCGCCGGATGACGTGCCCGAACATGAACACGACCGGCGGCTCCAGGTCGTAGCGGTCGAGGTACTTCGCACGCAGGTCGGGGTCGTTGAACCCCTCGAAGCGGTCGGCGTCGAAGCCGTTCGAGATGACCGTCGACGGCGTGTCCGTGTAGTCGGCGATGACCCGCTGGTTGTGCTCGGAGGGGCAGATCAGGTGGTCGGCCTGCCCGTAGGCGTATTCGAGATAGGGCCGCAGCGGCTTCGCTATCTGGTTCGAGAAGACGAAACTCTCCCGGAAGTCCGCGGCCGTGTTGTGCGTGTGGGCGACGACCGGCGTCCCCACTCGCTGTGCGCGCTTGGCGTAGTACACCGACCGCGGGCCCATGTTGTTCAGGTGGAGCAGGTCGGCATCGAGGATAGGTTCGGTCGTGTACTCGATCCCGTGGCGGTCCAGAATCTTGCGCTGGTTGGCGACCGACTGGGCAAACCCGCCCGTGATGGCCGACTCCCACTCGAAGTAGTGGCTGACGAGCATCGTCAGTGGCTCCGCTCTACCGGGGCGTTCGCGGCGGCGAGGGGTGATCCGGGTCGGGGCGTCACTTTTCGATGATGGACTCTTCGACCGTCTCGCCGAAGTGGCGGGCGGTGTCCTCGTAGTACAGCAACATTTCGTCGCCGGGTTCGAGGTCGGTCACGGACTTCCGGCCCTCGCTGGTGGCCACCTTGATCGTCTCGGCGTTTTGCAGCAGCGTCTCGATGCGGTCGGTGCCCTCCTCGGTCTCGACTTCGGCGCTGATCCGGAACATCGGCCGTTTTTCGATCTTGACGCGGCCGACGATGGCCTCGCGGGTGTGGCCCGCGGTGTCGACGACCTGCACCTCGTCGCCGCTTCGCAGTTCCGAGAGGTACTTCGTCCCGCCGTCGGGCGTGCGGACGTAGGCGTGGACGGCGCCCGCGTTGACGCGGAAGGGCCGCGAGGCGACGTAAGGAGACTCCGCAGTCTCGGCGTGGACGAAAAAGAGGCCGCGGGACATCGACCCGACGAGCATCCCCTCGTCGTGTTCCATCAGGCTCCCGGTGTCGATGCAGACGCGGTCGGCGGACCCGGTCTGTTCGATCTCCGTGACCTCGGCGGTCCGCAGGTCGAGTTGCTCGCGCCCCATCTCGTCGCGGACCTCGCAGGTCTCGCGGATCTCGTCAGGGCTATCACTGTCGAGCAGGACGGCGTCGGCGCCGATTTCCAGGGTCTCGTAGGCGGTTCGGGCTTCCTCGGCGGTCTGGACGCCCGCGACGAGCGTCGTCTCGTCGCCGATGCGGGCGATGAGGTTCTCGAGGGGGATGATCTGCCAGTTCTCGGCGACGACGATGGTGTAGTCGGCGGTCTCGGCGACTGCCTCGGCGAACTCCTCGTAGCGCTGGTCGAAGATGCGGACGTAGCCCGCGTCGGCCTTGCCGTCCTGGCGAAGCACCGACAGGTCCGCCGACCCCGAGAGGTCGTCGGGGATGTCCATCGAGCCGTCGCCCTCGCTGTCCTTGCCGACGACGGTGAGGTCGGGTTCGACGCTTTCGTCAGCCTCGGCGTCCATGACGTGCACGTCGCCGTTCGAGAACGCTGCGACGTTGACCGCGCCCAGGTCGCGCACGCGCTCGATATCGCTCTCGTCGACGAGCACCCAGTCGACGCCGGCCTCGAGACCGGCGGTGATGCGGCGCTTGCGCGCCTCCCAGTCGCCGACCTCGTCGTCGGCCTTGAGCCACACTTGTCGTGTCATATTCCCACGGTCGCTCCCGGCGGATTTGAACGTGGCGGAAGCGCACCCACTTTTTACCGCAGGGGGTGTCCTCGCGCTCTTCGAGCGCTGCGGGCACCCCCTGTTGCAAAAACGTGGGGAAAAACTGCCGGACGCTCCCTTCGGTCGCGTCCGGTGAACCGCCTCGCTCACTCCGTTCGCGGGTCACTCCGTGCGGGGCGGCTCTAGTGATCGTCAGAACTTCTGATCGAGTGAGGATGAGTGGTCAGTAGCGACCGTGGACAGGTTGGTTTCAGAAATGTTCCACCACGAACTTCCCGTTTATATGCGGGTATCGAAATAGGTGTCTGCAGACCATCTAAGGCGGGTTTTGAACAGGTGAGTTTCCGAATCGCCATTCACGCCGGATTTTCGGAAACCGAATTAAAACCCTCTTTTTCCATTCTATACTCTTTTGAAGGCGTCTAAGCTATCGATCGGCTAACTATACAAAACTTCCAGTGATCACTACCGCCGCCCCGACTTCGCGGCGCGAAGCGCCGCGCATTCCCCGCTCACATCGAGGGACTCCCTCCGGTCGTCCCTCGCTCCGCTCGCTCGGCGGATGCTCGCATTCGACGAACTGTCCGTCAGAGTGACCGGCGGCACACCCTGACCGCGCCATAGTGACGATGGTATGACAATCTTCTTGTCCGATGGATCGGTATCACCCACTCATGAGTCAGTCTTCTGACCGAGCGGGCACGCCCGGTTCCGGGTCCGCGGAGCAGCCGTCTCGGCTCGGTCACTTGCTTGCGGTCTGGGTTCTCGTCGGCTATTCACTCATCGGTCTCGGCTGGGATCTTTACAGAGCACTGGTTCAGACACACCTCGTCTCCGCAATCGGCGCCGGGTTGCTCTTCGGAACAGTCACGGTCGTCGCACTCTGGCTCGGCGGGTTCCGTCCGTCGATCCGCGCCAGTGCGACGTATTTCCTCAGCCAGTTGGGGATCCACCTCCTGCTTGCAGTCGTCTCTGCAGGGGTCACGCTGCGTCCGTGGCGGGCCGTCGCCATTCGGCTTCTGTCGATCGCTATTGCGGCGGCGTTTAGCTTCACCGCGGCTGGGTCGCGAAGCCGCGAATGGCTCCGGCAGCGCACGCGGAGCGTCCTCAAGCTACCGGAGTGACGAGTCTGAGAGACGAGCGATGAATATCCGGAGATGGCTTCCTGCCGTTGGCATCCGCGCGCCGCAGGCGCGCGGTTCGCCGTCAGAGCGTCGCTCTGACGAGCCTCGCGTCGTTGCACTCCGCGAGACACCGCATCGAGGCCGACGGCCGAGATGCGGCCTTTTTCCCCACGTTTTTGCAACGGGGGGTTCCCGCAGCGCCGGAGGCGCGAGGAAACCCCCCGCAGTAAAAAGTGGTTGCTAGCAGGTCTGCCACCCGCCGTCAACGTGCAGCAGTTCGCCGGTCGTGTAGCCGGCGGCGTCGCTGGCGAGATAGCAGATAGCGGGCGCGACGTCCTCGGGATGGCCCGCCCGGTCCATCGGAATGTCCTTGAGGAACTGTTCGTTCTCGTCGGCCTCGCCGGCGGCGGCCTCCTGAGCCTCCTCGGTCCAGCCGTCGACGAACTCGGTGGCGATCTGACCGGGCGCGACGGCGTTGACGCGGATCCCTGTCTCGCCGAGTTCGAGCGCGGCGGTGCGGGTGAGCATCCGCACCGCGCCTTTGGTCGCGTCGTACCCGATCTGGCCGTGCTGGGCGAACGACGAGGAGATGGAAGCGGTGTTGACGACGGCGCCGGGGTCCTCGCGGTCGAGCATGTCCTGGGCGGCGAGTTTGGTGCCGAGGAAGACCCCGCGGACGTTCACGCCGAGCATGGCGTCGAGGTCGTCGACCGAGAGGTCGGTGACGGTCCCGCCGCGGTAGAGGCCGGCGTTGTTGACCATCACGTCGACGCCGCCGAACTCGCGGGCAGCCTCGATCACGCTCGCCACCTCGTCGGGGTCGGAGACGTCCGTCTCGACGTACTCGGCCGTCCCACCGAGGTCCGCGATGGCCTCGTCGGTCGGGGCGTCCTCACCGAGGTCTTTCGGGTCGCGGCGGATATCGGCGACGACGACGGTGGCGCCCGCCCGGCCGAACGCAAGCGCGGTCGCACGGCCGATGCCGGAACTGCCGCCGGTGACGATCACGACCTCCTCCTCGAAGTCGAAGTTCGCAGTGCCCATGACCCACACCTTGGCCGACGGCGACAAAACGGCATCGGCGCTCGCGGACCGAACACCGTTTCGGCCGCGGTCGACATGGCGTCCGACCGCAGTCACGGCCACCACCCGCTCTCAAAGTTGATAGCGTCGGGCGACGCGTTAAGTACGAGAACGGCGAAGACGCTGGAAATGCGCGCCCGACAGACCCTCGGCCTCCTCGTCGCAGTGATCGCCATCGGGGCGGTCGCGACCCTCGGCACGGGCGTCGCCGCGGCCGATGCGACGGGGAGTGGCGGGCCTGGCGCTTCGACGGGGAGTGGCGGGCCTGCCGCTTCGACGGGCAACGTCGGTACGGCTGCTTCGACGGGCAACGTCGAGGTAGTCGAATCCGGGCCGGTCGTGAACATCACCGTGGACTCGACGCCGGTGAGCGGCGGTGACAGCTACCGGGCGGGCGGGGACGTGACGATGACGGTCGCGGCGTCGGTCGGGGGCGGCGGGTCCGCGGGCGCGAGCGTGAGCGAAATCGTCATCCGACTCGACGACGAGGCGTACACGACCATCGAGACCGACGGCGGGAACGTCACCGAGGCGGTCGAACTCGCGCTCGACGGCGGCGACAACGAGGTTCGGGTCATCGTCACCGACGACGCGGGCAACGTCGACGCCACGCAGTTTACGGTCCGGAAAGACAGCGACCCGCCGTTCGTCTTCCTCACGTCACCCTACGAGACCGATCCCTGGGACCCGATCCGGGACGGGTCAGCGTCGGGGTCGAACGTCACCCTCGCGGGGAAGATTATCGAGGACACCGCCGTCGAGAAGATACTCATCAGTCACGAGTTCGGCGACACCAGGGAGACCTACGCGCTGCGGGACGTCGAGCAGAACTTCTCGCTCGACCTCTTTCTGGGCTACAGCGGGGCCGACGAACGCACCAACGAGTTCCGGATGATAACCGAGGACACCCTCGGAAACGTCAAGACCTACGAGTTCGCGATCAACCTCTCCGACGGGGCGGCGCCGACGGTATCGTTCCGTCCGACGCCGAACGCGACGACGCAAAACACGCTCAGTATCAACGGCAGCGTCGCGGACGACGTGTGGATCCAGCGGGCGAACGTCACGCTACGCCGGCCGGACGGCAACCGGAGCAGTTTCAACCGGTTCGTCGGACCGCGGTCCTATGAGATCGACCCCGACCGCCGGACCGCATCGTTCGAGGACACGCTGTATCTCATCGAACCCGGCGTCCACGAGGCGACCGTCTCGGTCACCGACATCGCCGGCCGGACGACGACGCGCACCGTCACCGTCGAGCGTCTCGCGGACGAGGAAGGGACCGTCGCGCCGAACGTCACCGTCGACCGCGACCGAACGGTCGTGCTTGGCGAGCGGACACTGTTTCTCAGCGCCGTCGCCTTCGAGGGGCTGACCGATCGCCTCGTCGTCGAGACGCGCGAGAGCGCCACCGGCGACACCGTCGACTACCGGGTCGTCCACTCGGGCGAGCGCCGCAGTCGCGTCGCGTTCGACCGCGAAATCGCCATCGCGCCCGTCCGGACCGAGGTGATCGTCCGGGCGACGGATCCGACGGGCGCCGAACACACCACCTCGTTCGTCGTCAACGGGACGGCGCGAGAGACGTTCGTCGACGAAGCGACCCCGCCCGACGACACCGACCCGACGAACGGGAGCGAGACCGGCGGCGAGAACGGGACTGACCCGTCGGAACAGTGGCCCCAGATAGCAGTCGAGTCGCTCGTCGACGGGCGAGTGGGGACGACGAGCGCGTCCGTCTCCATCCGACGTGCGGCCGCGAACACGACGGTCGCCGTTCCCGGCGGGGATCGCGAGACGATTACCGACCCGGCGAACGTGAGCCTGCAGGAGCTTGCTGTCTCGGTGAACGCACAAACCAACCTCACCGCGACGGTGACGGCGCGTGGGCGGAGTGCAGGGGCGCTCGCGGGGCCACCCAACGCGACTGTCGCGGGGACGGTGACGATCCAGCACTCGCTGTCGGGCGCGAACGTCTCTGGGGCGACGGTCGACCTGCGGGTCGGTCGCGTCTACCTCGACGACCACGGCATCGACGCGGCGAACCTCTCGGTCTACCGGCTCTCGGACGGCAACTGGTCGCGCCTGCCGACGGAACTGGTCGACCGGACGGCCATGTTCGCCCGATACAGCGCCGACTCGCCCGGGCTGTCGGTCTTCGCGCTCGCGACGAACCGGACCGCCGCTGATCCATCCGACCCGGCCGACAACTCAACCGGCGAGCGGCCGGGCAACGGGACCGTCGACGGGGACCAGCCGCTGTTCCCCGGCAACGACTCCGAGTGGGACCCGGTGGTCGATCCGCCGGGTGACGGACCCGCCGGCAACGGGACCGTCGACGGGCCGGACAACGGGACGACCGACAACGGAACGGACCGCGGAACTGACAACGGGACGGTAAATGAATCGACCGGCACGCCCGACATCGAAGTCGTCGAGACGACTCTCAATCGGACGGCGGCGACGATTAACGAGTCGGTCACGGTCGAGACGCTGCTCCGGAACACCGGGAACGCGTCGGGGACGTACGTTGCGGGACTGTACGCCGAACGAGCGGAGGGGATGTCGTTTGCGGAGAAAAAAGAGCCACGCGTCCCGGCCGGTGAGAACGTGACCGTCAGCTTCGTCACTTCGTTCGCGACTGCCGGTAATCACTCGGTCATGGTCAACGGAACGCGGGCCGGTCCCGTCGTCGTCTCCGAGGGCGGCGGCGGGGGCGGGGGCCTGCTCTCGGTGTTCTCCGTGCTCCCGCTGGAGTTGATCGGGATGGCCGTCGGCGGCCTCGTCGGCCTCGCGCTCGTGCTCGTACTCGTTCGGTTCGTCCTTCGTCGGGTCGGCGGGAGCGGTGCCGACGGGTGACCGCGCCGGTCGAAGCGACGCCGGCAGATGACCGCGATGTAGAAACGGAACTGACGGCTGGTCGTACCCTGTATCAGTCGGGGCAGGAACGGGCGAGCGGCGCCCGGCGACGCACGCGAAACGGTGCTCTCAGCCGCGCCTCTGGCGGGGATCTACTCGAGTGATTTCGCGCGGTTGTGGAACTCGCCGCCGCAGTCACACTCCCCGGGGTGTGTCTTCGCCTCGACGATTATCCCGCACTGAAGACACTCGTATTTCGAGGTGGAGTCCGGGCTGTTCTCGCCTTCGACGTCCTGGTTGTGCGGCATGTCTCCCGATTGGGGCGCCAGCCATATATATTAATTGTAAGAGGAATATAAGGGCATTCAAACCACTGGGGCGGGAGGTGGGTCGTCGACGTGAGCGCGTCACGCCAGTTCGGACTCAATGCGGTCGACGAGACTCGCGTTACCGACGTAGAACGGCGTCCGCGCGTGGAGAGACTCGGGTGCGGCGTCGAGAAGCGGGCCGTCGCCGTCGGAGACGCGGCCGCCGGCCGATTCGACGAGGAAGCCGATGGGCGCACACTCGAAGTAGTAGCGGAGTTTTCCCTCGGGTCGGTCCGCGAGTTCCGGGTAGGCGAAGACACCGCCGTGGGTGAGCACCTGCGCCACGTCGGCGACGAGCGCGCCGCCGTAGCGGAGTTTCAGCCGGTCGGCCTCGAAGGACTCGACGACCGACCGGACCGCTGGCGGCCAGTCCGGGCGCCGGCCGCCAAACCCGTAAACCGTCGGGTCCGCGGGGAGTGATACGTCCGCGTCGAGGAGACGGCGGTCGCCGCCGTCGAGCAGTGTCTCGCCGACGCCGTCGCCGTCGGCGACGAGCATCGTGGTGTTGGGCCCGTAGAGGACGACTGCGGCGGCGACGAGGTCGGTTCCGGCGGCCGGGAGGGGCGCGTCGTAGACGCCGACGATGGTCCCCATCGGGTTGTTCGACCGGAGATTCGACGAGCCATCGAGCGGGTCGACGGCGACGTGGTAGGCGTCCGCGTCGCCGCCGTCACCGTTCTCGTGGCCGTCACCGTTCTCGCCGCCGGCACCGTTCTCGCCGCCGGCACCGCTCCCGCCGCCGGCGCCCTCGAGTTGGCCGGCGCGCTCCTCGCTGGCGTAGGCGGCGACGGCGTCGCAGTCGACGAGGCGGTCGGCCAGCAGTTCGTCGGCGTAGTCGTCGGCGTCGTAGGTCCGGTCGCCCGTCGGGTTCTCGCCGTCGAGCGCGGCCCGGCGGTCGGGAAGCGCCGCCCGGATCTCGGGGGCCACGTCGGCGACGACATCAAGGATACGGTCGGCGGCGGGGTCGTCGGTCCACTCGCGGGCCGGCTGGCCGCTCATGCGTTGGCCGGCGTGGCCCGTAGCGCGTCGTCGACGCTCGCGCCGTCGTAGATGACCCGCTCGAGAGCGTCGAGCAGGGCCATCGGATTCTCGCGCTGCCAGACGTTCCGGCCGACCGCCAGCCCGGCACCGCCGGCATCCATGACGCTCTTGACGGTCTCGAGGACCTCCCGGCCGCTGGCTTTCGACCCGCCGGACATGATCACCTTCGTCGGCCCGGCCATCTCGCAGACGCGCTCCATCGCCGCGCCGCTGCCGGGATACTTGACCTTCGTGAGGTCGGCGCCCAGTTCGAGCCCGAGGCGGGCCGCGTAGGCGATGACCTCTTTGCCCGTGTCATTTTTTACGCCCTGCCCGCGGGGATAGGACCACATCACGACGGGGAGGTCGTACTCGCGAGCCTGTTCCTGGACCCGGCGGAACTCCTCGAACATCTCCACCTCGTGGTTGGTGCCTGGGTAGACGGTGAAGCCGACGGCGTCGGCGTCCAACTCCTCGGCCGCGTACTCGACCGAGCAGTTAACGGCACTGTCCGGTTCGCCCATCCAGAGGTTCGAGGTGCCGTTGAGCTTGCTGAGCAGCGATACGTCGTCCTCGTAGGAGGGGTAGTACGTCTCGGCGATGCCCTTGCCGACGGCGAGCGACGTGACCGCGGGATGGGTCGCGACCTCGAAGACGTGTTCGGGGTCGGCGCTTTGCGGTTGTGGCGTGAAGTCCGTCGGCCCGTGCTCGATCCCGTGGTCGTAAGCCAGGACGAGCGCTTTCCCGTCCCGCGTGAGTGGCGTGTCGTCGATAGGGCGCATTTCGCGTGGGCATACTCGGCGCCGAGTTATATACCTTTTCTGACATAATTTACTACGCGCTGAGTAAACGATTCCGTCGTGCGGAGCATTCACACGGCCGGAACAGCGAAATTCTCTGGGTTCCGGTGGCGCCGGTCCTCGACGGCCACAGCGGTCGAATGCGGGACTGCGGCGGGGGCGGGGGCGGGGGCGGGGGCGGGGGCGGGGGCGGGGGCG
>Ga0207719_100877_pt1 | contig 11210 bp, 8 predicted proteins | sample A23P1SouthBayCA_2_FD_187279 | JGI IMG/M metagenome (GOLD analysis project Ga0207719, IMG submission 187279) | Aerobic enrichment media microbial communities from Eden Landing Ponds, California, USA - A23 P3 (3) (SPAdes) | ecosystem: Environmental > Aquatic > Marine > Unclassified | place...
AGGCGGGCAACACGCCCCACGAGTGCTGGCGGGCGAGCCTGGAGGGAGCGACCGCCGTCGCCTACGAAGGGAAGGTCGTGATACAGGGGTCGAACCCCCGGGCGATCGAGGCGTTGCTCCGGGATGGGGGCGGGCGCGTCCACCTGTACTTCGACGGCGCGAGCCGGGGCAACCCGGGACCGGCGGCGGTCGGGTGGGTGCTCGTCTCCGGCGACGGGATCGTCGCCGAGGCGGGCGAGCGGATCGGGCGCGCCACGAACAACCGCGCGGAGTACGAGGCGCTGATCGCTGGCCTCGAGGCCGCCGCCGACTACGGGTTCGAGGAGGTCGAGGTCCGGGGGGACTCCGAGTTGATCGTCAGGCAGGTCCGCGGGGAGTACGACGCCAACGACCCTGACCTCCGGGAGCGTCGCGTCCAGGTGCGCGAACTCCTCTCGACGTTCGACGCGTGGTCGATCGAGCACGTACCGCGGGAGATAAATTCCCGCGCCGACGACCTGGCGACCGACGCGCTCGATGAGTGAGGACGCGACCACCAATACCGACGGCACCGACGACGACCGCGTGGAAGAACTCCCCGAGGATGTCGTCGCCGAGGTCGAACGCCTGACCCGTCTCGCCCGCGAGGCGGTCGACGAGAGCGAGGCCGAGGCCTACCGCGCGGACCGCGAGGAACGGCTCGCCGAGCACGGCTTCACCGCCCGCGTTCGCGAGGAGGGTGCGGGCGAGGTACTCGTGTGCCACCCCGCGGAGTGGGTCGAGGACGGGACCGTCCGGGTCGACCGGGTCGAGGACACCGACCGCGCCGTCGAGCGCCGCCTCTCGGGGCCGGGCGAGGCCGGCGAGTTCGAGGCGGTCGACGCCCACAACCGCGAGGTCGTCGCCGAGATACGGGAGCACGCCGGGGAAGTCCACGCCGAGAACGCCGCCGCGTTCGCCGACTTCATGGGCAACTACTACGTCCGGCGGGTCGAGACCGCGACGAGCGGCGAGGTCCGGGAGTTCCTCGCGGAGTACTTCCCGCGCAACGCGTTCCCCGGCGAGGCACAGCGCGACGCGGTCGAGGAGTCGCTTCGTCTGGTGTTCGAGGTGACCGATCGCGAGGCTCCGCCGCCGTTGGAACGGGAGTGACACGTAGCGCGTGAACACCCATCACGGAGTCGGGATATGACTCCTTCGGCTATCGCGACGATCGTCGCCGAACTTCCGACGGACACCAGTCGTTCACACGACGTCGGCGATCGCGGACGCCACCGACACCTCGGTTTCGGCGCGCTCGATCGTGTCGGTGGCGTAGACGGCCTCGACGCCGGCGTGGGCGAGTTTCGTCCGGGCGCTCCCCGCGAGGACGGCGTGGACGCAGGCGACGAAGACGCGCTCGGCGCCCCGGTCGTTCAGCACGTCCACGGACTCGCTCATCGTCGACCCCGTGGCGACGATGTCGTCGACGACGACGGCGTCCCGGCCCTCGACCGGGGCGTCGCTCGGCGCGATCTCGACCTCGTTTCCCGAGTGCCGGGTCTTCTCGAAGTGGTCGATCGATCCCCGGCCGTAGGCGTCCCTGGCGCCGGCGGCGAGCTCCGTCGCTCCCGCGTCGGGCGCGAGGAAGAGCGGATCGGCGAGATCGGAGGGGAGCGGTTCCGCGAGTCGGGGGGCGGCGTCGACGACCGACGCTGGAACGTCGAAGAAGTCCGCGACGTCGACCTCGTGGGGATTGACGAGGACGATCCGGTCGGCGCCCGTGCTCACGGCGCGGGCGACGGCGCGCGCGGAGACCGGGAACCCCTCCGTCTCCCCATCGCCGGGCGCGTAGGCGTCGTCCTGGCGGGCGTAGCCCATGTACGGCAGGACGGTCACGACCTCGGTGGCGCCGGCCTCGCGGACGGCGTCCTGGAGCTGGAGGAGTTCGAGGTGGGCGTCGCTCGTCGTCGTCGCGGCGACGACGACGGCGCGCTCGCCCGAGAAACCGGGGGCAGCCGCGAGGAGTTCGCCGTCGGGGAACGACTGGAAGGAGACGGCCGCGAGTTCCTCGCCGGTCTCGGCGGCGAGCGCGGCCGCGAGGGACTGCGAGGTGGATCCGCTGACGATCATACCGGGGAGTCACCCGGACGGGTAAACGGGTTTTCGGTTCCGCCGGGAGACCAGCTGGGGGTCGCGCGTGGAGCCTCCGGGACCGCACGCGATCAGGCGACCGCGATCCCGACGATGTCGTCGACGCCGAGGCTCCGCGAGCGCCACTCCGGCCCGATCAGCAGCGTCCCCTCGATCGTGAGAGCGTACGGACGCTCCCCTTCCGCGACGTCCGCAATGGGCCCCTCGACCGGGAGGTCGACCGCCCGCCAGCCACCGTCGTGGCGCTCGTAGAACGCCCCGTCGGAGTGCTGTCTCGCGTCGTCGGTGTCTTCAGGCAGGACGGCCGCGTGTGCGTGCTCGCGAGAGGTCGCAGCGACCGCGCCGAAGCGTCCCTCGACCTCGCGCATCCAGCCGTTGCCGAGCGCGTACAGCCCGTCGTCGGCCGCGGCGAACGGGCCACGGGCGGCGACGTCGTTCGCCGCCTCCAGGCCCGCTGGCTCGACCGCCGTGTCGTCTCCCTCCCCCCGGACCCGGTAGACGCCGTCGTCGGTCGCGAGCAGGGGGCCGTCGATCGCCACCACGGAGGCGTCGATGGTGCCGACGTCGGCCCACCCCTCGCCCCCGCGACGGACGATCCGGCCGTCGCCGTCGCCCGCGAGCACCGTCCCGTTCCGGACGCCGACGGCGCTCGCGGGCCCGAACGCCGTCGACGCGAACGCGTCGTCGTCGGACGTCGGACCCCGGTGGTCGCGGACGAGCACGTCCTCGTCGGTCGCGACCGCGAGGAGGCCGTCGCCGCCAGCGACGTCCCGGGGCGAGCACCGGCGTACGACGCCGAACCGGCCGACCCGGTCGGCCGAGATCGACACCGAGACGACGCCGATCCCGGCGGCGACGAACACCTCGGTCACCCCGGCGTCGTCGTCGTACACGCGTTTCTCCGTGATGTCGTTCATGGCCGTGATGTGACTGGCGCGAGCAAAGAGTTTTCGGGGCAGGTGGGGCGATTTCGAGGCGTGTGCCACCGGAGCGTTTCCACCCGAGACGGACCGACTTTGGCAAGATACTTCAGCGGCCGAGAACTGCGTTCCAATTATGTATCTCTCCGGTGAGCGTGGACGCGCTCACGCGACCGACCGACCCGTGGGGGCGCCGTGAACCCGAGCCGGGTCGACTCGATCGTCGACCTCACGTACGGCCTGCTGATCGCGGTCTCCGTCGGCCTCATCGTGGTCGTCGGCGACAGAGTCGGGCTTGCCTTCGGTTTCGGCGTCCTGATCTCGTACGTCATCCACGTCGTCTGGAAGATGGCCCGGTTCGACCCGGACTGGATGACCACGGCGGTCAAGGAGACGGTCGAGGAAACCGTCGACGAAACGGTCGAGGAGACCGTGGAGGAGCAGGTTGGTGTGACCGTCGAGGAGGCCGTCGGAGAAACGGTCGAGGAGACGGTCGACGCGACCGTCGAAGAAACCGTCAGCGACACCGTCGGGGAGACGGTCGACGCAACCGTCGGGGAAACGGTCGAGGAGAAGGTGGGCGACACGGTAGAGGAGGCGGTCGAAAGGAAGGTCGGTGACGCGGTGGAAGAAACCGTCGAGGAGAAGGTCGGGGACGCGGTCGAGGAGAAGGTGGGTGACACGGTAGAGAAGTCCGTGGAGGAGACGGTCGAGGAGACCGTTAGCGAGACCGTCGAGGAGACCCTGGAGGAACAGCTCCAGTCCGCGGACGAGGAGGACGCTACGGACGACGAGAGGACGAACGGGGACGCCTGATGGTCGACCCGCTACTCGTCGTCGGCGTCCTCGTGGCGATGTTCGTCGCGTACAACATCGGCGGCTCGACGACCGGGCCGGCCTTTGGCCCGGCCGTCGGCGCCGACGCCATCTCGAAGACGGCCGCCGCGGCGCTGATGGGCGTGTTCTTCTTCGCCGGCGCCTGGACCATCGGCCGGAACGTCGTGACGAAACTCGGGGAGGAACTCGTCGTGGACACCGGCGTGTTCACGCTGGAGGCGTCCATCACCGTTCTCTTTTTCATCGGGATCGCGCTGCTCGTGGGGAACGTCTTCGGCGTCCCCGCATCGACGTCGATGACCGCCGTCGGCGCGATCGCCGGGCTGGGGCTGGCCGGTGGCGTCCTCGACCTCGCCGTCATGGGCGAGATCGTCGTCTGGTGGGTGGTCTCGCCGGTGATCGGCTTCTGGGTGTCGCTGGTCATCGGACGGTACTTCTACGCCCGGCTCAACCGGATGGTCGCGATGGAGCGCAGCACGGGCCCGCTGCTCGACATCGACCGCTCGGGGATCGTCCCGATCCCGCGGGTCCACCGGACGACCAACCGCCGGGAACTCGCCGGCACGGTCACCGTCGTCGCGATCGGCTGCCTGATGGCCTTCTCCTCGGGCACCTCGAACATCGCCAACGCCGTCGCGCCACTGGTCGGCAGCGGCGAACTGGCGATGGACCCGGCGATCGTCCTCGGCGGGATCGCCGTCGCCATCGGCGCGTTCACGATCGCCCGCCGGACCCTGGAGACGATGGGCAGCGACATCACGGAACTCCCGCTGACGGCGGCGATCATCGTCGCCGCGGTCAGTTCCACGCTCGTCGTGTTCCTCTCTGCGCTGGGCATCCCCGCCTCCTTCGTCATCATCGCCACGATGTCGATCGTCGGGCTCGGGTGGGGCCGGGCGACCCGCCCGGTGACGGTCCCGGAGGCGGTCTCGGAAGGGGAGGCGCCGCCGATCACCGTCGACGCCCTGGCGGGCGACGAGGAGGGTGAGAAGCTGCCCCCGATCGGCGAGGAGGACGTCGGGGACGCCCCGCGCTCGGCGGACCTGTTCGACCCCGCGACGACCGCCCGGGTGGTCGTCATGCAGAACGTCGTGCCGGCGATCGCGACCGCCGGCGCCTACCTCACCTTCCGGTTCGTCCCGGTGTTCGGGTTCTGAGCGGTCCCGGCCGCCGGATCCCCGGAACTGCCATCACGCGGGTATCGCCGCTACCCGGGTACCTCATGGACCGTATACCAGCCCGTGTCGTGGGCCATCTCGCTGTCGTCGTCGGCTGTGACGTCGGCCGAAATCTCGTAGACGCGTCCCCGGACGGTCAGGTCCTCGGAGACAGTGGCGGGACCGACCTCTGGTAGCTCCAGCTCCACCGCACTCCCGCCGTCGACGACCGAGGCGTTCGTGACCTCGACGTCGGTTTCATTGACCCTGCCGGAGCCGAAGGTGCTGTGGTAGTTGTACGTCCAGCGGGAGACCTCGTAGCTGTCAGGACTGCCCGCCTCGCCGGCGGCCGCCTTCGTGAAGTCGATCCTGAACCCGCTGGGGAGGACCGCGATCGAGTGCATCGCGAATGGCGTCGTGGCGCCGTCGTACTCGACGCGCTGGACGCCGTACGCCTCCGTGCCCGCCGATCCCCACCCCCGGTCTGTCTGGCCCACGTAGAGGGCGGAGCCGTCCGCGGAGAACGCCTCGACGACGTTTCCACACTGGAAGTCACCCGGATCGGAGAACGGGAACACCGCGCCCTGGTACCGCCCGTTCACCGCCTCCATGGCGAGGCGCACGAGGCTGGCGTTGCGCTGGTCCCCCAGGAACGCCTGCCCCTCGAAGGGGCCGAAGGCACCCTTCTCCTCGAAGGTGACGCCGGCGGCCGACTCGGCCAGTTCGTAGGGAATCCAGGCGACCGGTGGCTTCCGTGCCTCGCGGAACCGTTCGGCGTACTCCGACTCGACGCCCTCACAGAGGTTCTCGTAGTCGGGCCAGTCCGGATCGGGACCCAGCGAGTGGGGGTGGCCGTAGAAGGCGTCCTCGACGATCCGGGAGACGTGACAGACGGGCACCCAGTCGCCCTGCACGTCCGAGTAGAACACCTCGTCGTCGGCGTTGATGCCGAGGCCCAGCGGCGAGCGCAGCCCCTTCGCGTAGGGCTGGAACTCGCCCTCGGGCGTCACTCTGACGTGCCAGCCACGCCAGGGCGCGCTGTAGATCTGCACGCTCGTGCACGGCCCCCCACCCTCGGCGCCGAGACTCAGGTTGAGGTGGAAGTTGCCCTCGCTGTCCCGGACGGGGCCGTACGCGAACTCGAAGAAGTCCCCCGAGTACCCCCACTCGTCACAGACGGTCTCGAAGGCGTCGATCGTCGGCGCATCGGTGTCGTCGACGAGGCGGGTGAGTTCGGGCTTCTGGACGACCCAGATGTCGTTCGCGGCGTCGCCGGGGCCGCCCCCGGTCCACACCCCCAGCGTCTGGTGGAGTTCGTCGGTCCGGAGGGACCACTCCCCCGAACCAGGATCGAACGCCCACAGTTCGCCGTGACGTGTCGAGGCGAGCACGGTCCCGTCGGGGCGGACGCTCAGGCCACCGACCTCCAGTTCGGTCTCCGGGCCCCGGTCCTCCGATGCCAGCGTCGTGATCGAGTAGCCAGCCGGGAGAGTCAATCCCCGCCACCTCCCATTCCGCCGCCCCCGATCATCCCCATGGCGGCCGGGTTCGTGTTGATCACGGTCACCGTGAACTCCTCGACGCCCCCGGGTATCTCCAGCCGCCCCCCGTCCCAGGTCCCGACGCTGGCGCTCCGTTCGAGGCGGTCGTTTTGCATCGTTAGGAAGTACACCGGCTCGGAAGGCGGCTCCTCGAACCGGACGGTGGATCGGAGCCCTCGTCCGGGCGGGTTGCCGTCCCCGATCACGCCCTCGACGGCCCGCGTGATCGACTTGCCGTCGACGCTGTAGTGTAGTTCGAACGGCTCCGGGCGCTTCCGGTACCCCTGGAACTCGACCCCCGTCTCGTCGTCGGGATCCCCGATCCGGAGCGGAAAGTCCGTCCCGCCGACGCTGAACATGGCGCCGAGCGGCCGGCCGGGATCGTCGCCCCGGCCGGTTCCGTAGCCGACCATCGGGCCGTAATCGAGGAAGGCGCCCAACCATGCGTAGGGAATACTCCCGTCGGTGGGATCGAAACAGAAGCTGGTGTAACTCGGGAGCCCGACCGCCAGCGAGCGCCGGGAGTTCTCGCTCCCGCTGTTGGGCATGGCGATCCGTTTCGCGCGGGGGGTGGTGCCGACCTCGAGTTCGTACTGTCCTTTGGCCGGAAGCTCCGCTTCACGGACCGGGTCCACCTCGGCGATCCTCGGCGGCAATCCGCCGTAGGTGCCCCGCCAGCCCAGGGAGACTGTCTCGCCTGGCTCCTCCCGGAGGAACTCCACGCGGAAATCGTGGCGTCCCCGGTGGAGCTGTACCCGTTCCCGGCCCTCCGAGAACAGGAGTTCCTCTCCTTCGATGAACACCCTGAGCCTGCCCGAGGCGACGAGGTCCGGGTCGGTGACGAAATCGTACGTTCCCGCGAGGAGACGCCCGTCGATCGGGAGCACTCCGACGAACCGGAACGCGCCCGTCGCGTCCGCAGGCTCGGTGGTTATCAGATCCACGTCCCTGGAGTTCGTCGGGTCGCGGTCGTCGATGACCGCGAGCGATTTCGCACCCAGGTAGAACTTGCTTGTCAGGGCCGCCGGCACCGGCTCGGTTTCGGGATCGACGGGGGTCGGCGTCTCCGTGTCCGTCGCGGTCCCCGCGTCCGTCGGAGTCCTCGACGTCCCATCGGTCGTAGCCGCCGTCGGGGAGATCGTAGCGCTCCCGTCCATTGGTGTCGTCGTCGCCGTCGGTGACCCCTCGTTCGCCACGTCGGATGGACTGTCCCCGAGACAGCCCGCAACGCCGGCAGCGCCGAGAGTGCCGAGACCAAGCAGCACCGACCGCCTGTCCGCCGACCCGGCGGCGTCGCTCGCCTCGTCGTCCGGAGCCTCTCGTGTCATGACCCGACTCCCGTAGAGGTCGATGATGAAGGTTGTGCCAATTCCGACCCAAATTCCTCATACTGATCACGCTCACGGTGGACTGCCGAGCGTCACCCCCCATGGACGGCGCTCGGCAGTCCACCGTTGACGGCGCTCGGCGGGAAGAGACGAGAGTAATTATATGAGCGAAATCCGTGATCAAATCACCGCCAGCGGCGCCATCAGGAGAACGCCGACGACGAACCCGCCCGCGAGTTCCCGTTTGCCCCCGCCGGGAAGCGAACGGCCGGTTTCGAGTCCCTCGGGGACGAACTCCGTCGCGACGAGGTAGATCATCGCGCCCGCGGCGAACCCGAATCCGACGGGGAGAAACTCCCGGGCCGCCCGGACGAAGTAGAAGGCGATGACGGCGCCGACAGGCTGTGGGAGGCTCGAAAAAACCGACCACCACACCATCCGGGGCTCGGGCACCCCCATCGACCGGAGGGGGATCGAGATCGCCACACCCTCGGGGATGTTGTGGATCGAGATGGCGACGGTCATGAAGACGGCGAGGAGCGGAACGGCGTAGCCAAACAGGGGGAGCGTCTCGGCACCGCCGAGGTTGAGGTCCGCGAAGGAGACGCCGATCGCCACGCCCTCCGGGAAACTGTGGATCGTGAGCACGCCCAGGATGAGGGCGAGCTTCCGGACGTCCGCCTCCTCGTATCGCTTCGGGTGGATCTCGGCGCCCGAGACGACCCTGTGGCCGGCGACGACCAGAAGGACGCCCGCCCCCGCGCCGACGGCGATGAGGAGGTAGTCGAAGGGGCCCCCGGCGTTGCTCGCGCCCTCGAACAGTAGCCCGAAGGTCGACGCCGAGACCATGATCCCCGAGGCCAGTCCCCAGAGGGCGACGTTCCACCGGTCGCTGATGTCCTCGACGAGGAAGAAGGGAACGGCCCCGAGTCCGGTCGCGAGGGCGGTGATCAGCCCGGCGACGAACACGAGCGCGACGTCCGCGAGGGTGACCATACCGGAACTCGTGTCCCGCCGGACCTAAGAGTTATCAAATCTTTGAATAATTTTCGGCGAGCCTAAACCCCTTGCTCGCCGTCCTCGCCGTGTGTCACCTAGTCGCCGCCGATGACCTCGTTCGCGATCCGGATCGCCTCGTCGGCGTCCTCGCGGGTCACCGTACCGGCGTAGTGGGCGCGCTCGTAGATCGCGGCGAGGCGGCGGACCCGGCCGTCGGTGACGTCGATGCCATCGAGGTACTGGCGGGGGGTCTCCTCGGCGCCGCGCTCGCGGTAGCGCCGCCCGAGGAGGTGCTCGACGCGGGCGAAGGCGCGCTCGGCGTCGGCGGCGGGCGAGTCCGTCGGATTCTGGCCGCGCAGCCACAGTTCCCGGGAGACCCGGTCGATCGCGTCGAAGTGGTGGACGCCGAGGACGAGCGCGGCGGCACCGCCGATGATCGTCACGCGGTCCCGGTCGGAGAGCACCCTGGGGAGTCCGCCCTCGCCGTTCGCGCCCCCCGGCGTGTCCGGCGCGTTCGCGGTGGGGGTCGCGGACGCGTTCCCCGCGGTCCCGTTCCCCGAGGGGGGCGTCCCGTCGTCGGGCGGTGCGGGCCCACCGTTCCCGTCGGGCGGCGTTCCGGTCACGTTGCCGGGTGGCAGGTCCGTCGGCGTCGCGGGCGTGTCGGTTGGCGTCCCCGGCGTGTCGCCCGGCGTCGTCTCCGTCGGGGTGGGCGTGTCGGTGGGCGTGGGCGTCTCCGTCGGGGTGGGCGTGTCGGTGGGCGTGGGTGTCTCCGTCGGCGTGGGCGTCGCGGTCTGCCGGCTTCCGGGGACGTCGACGTTGCCGTCGCCGCCCAGCCGCGCTCGTTCGAGGGACTGCTGTTGGGCCTCTCGCCGGGGGGACGCGGGCGTGGGATCGAACGACACCCACCCGATCCCGGGGAAGTACACCTCGACCCAGGCGTGGGAGTTGTACCCGCGGACGACCCACTCGCCGTCGTCGATCTCCTGGCCGGTCGTGTACCCGGTGACGAACCGCGCGGGGACGTCGACCGTCCGGAGCATGACGGCCATCGCGGTCGCGAAGTACACGCAGTACCCCTTCTCCATGGAGAACAGGAAGCCGTCGACGATGTCGCCGTTGGGCCGGGAGATGTCAAGCGAGTACCCCCTGTTCGCCACGAGCCAGCGCTGGATCGCCGAGACCTTGGCGTAGGGGGTGTCGGCGTCGCCGACGATCGCCGCGGCCCGGTTCCCGACCCGGTCGGGCGTGCTGTTGGGAACGCGCAGGTACAGTTGCTCGACGTCGTCCGGGTAGTCCGTGCCGGCGTCCCGGAGTTCCCCGACGGACGCCGTCGGCGCCCGGCTCACCACGGTGTACTCCGTGCCCGCCTCGATCGGCCCCGAGGGCCTGAGCCCGCCGAGGGGGGTGACGAGCGCCGCGTCAGCGACCGCGTCGCCGACCTCCGTGGGCTTCCAGGCGGCGGGCAGCGCACGCGAGTCGGCCTGCACCTCGTAGGTCTGCTCGATCCGGCGGCTCTCCCCGACCGGAGCGCCGAGGAACCCGTCGTAGTCCGTCGCCTCGCCCGTCCTGAGCCAGGAGTCGCCCGTGTAGCGGTCGTGGGCGCCCACCCGCCAGTAGGTGCCCTCCGTCGCCTCCACGGTGAACCGGACCTCCGGGGACAGCGAGATGCTGCCGAGGATCGCGACGGTCTCGTCGTTGTTGATGAGCGAGGCTTCGAGCGTCTGGCGGTTGCCGCCGCTCGGGACGGGGCCGACGGCGTTCCCGGAGGCAGTGACCAGCCTGGCCGCCACGAGCCCGAGCAGGCCGACGATGGCGGCCTGTTCGACCTGCCGCCAGGTGCCCTCGGCGCGTTCGAGCCCCCCGAAAGCGAGCAGGCCGAGCGCGCTCAGGCTGCCGATCAGCGTCGTCGGCGCGTCCGTGAGTCGCGTCGCGTCGTTCGTGAGGGCGAAAAACCCGAGCGCGAGGCCGCCAACGAGCGCCGCGAGGCCGTACTGCCGGCGCACGGCGAGATACCAGCAGGCGAACACCGGGGCGGGCGAGAGCACCGTCGCCCACAGGCCGACGTTCAGGAAGTTGAGCACCGTGATCCCCGTGAGGTACACGGCGACGTCGAGCACGAACGCGACGTTCGTCGCCCGCGCGAGGACGTCGGGCACCGAGAGGAGGTACGCGCCGACGCCGGCGGCGAGCAGCCCGGCGCCGATGCCGAGCCCGGCGCGCACCGGAACGAACCGGGCGGCGACGGTCGCCGCGACCAGCGTGATCGCCGTCACCATGAACAGGCGGCTCGCGCCGCCGGCGACGTTCGTCCGGACC
>Ga0207719_100878_pt1 | contig 11197 bp, 11 predicted proteins | sample A23P1SouthBayCA_2_FD_187279 | JGI IMG/M metagenome (GOLD analysis project Ga0207719, IMG submission 187279) | Aerobic enrichment media microbial communities from Eden Landing Ponds, California, USA - A23 P3 (3) (SPAdes) | ecosystem: Environmental > Aquatic > Marine > Unclassified | place...
CGACTGAAACGCCGACCAGCACGCCTGGCTTCGGTGTGGTCGTCGCGCTGACGGCGCTCATCGCCGCTGCGCTGCTCGCGGTCCGCCGCGACAACTAACGACCTGAACTACCGGACCTAGTCCGGCCTTCAATTTTTCATTTCTTTCGACGCTACACCGGATAGCGATAGCGACGTCGAACGCACGAACTGTCGTCCTACTTTGTCGCTCGATGCGACCTCGCTCGTACTCGGAACTGAAACGATATCTCACGTCCGTAGCACTGATGACACCTGCCTGGAATCCTCGAAGGCAGTGTCGCCGATTGCTCAGTCGAATCAAATCTCGGATCCGAGGTTAACTTCGCAGCGGAGAACATCGAGGGTACATTCCACCATCGTGAACCGGGTGTTGACCGACGGCAGCTACGTCGGCGACGGCGGCGTCAGCACAGCCTGGCACGATCGACCCAGCTGTAGTACAAGACAGCAACGCCTACGCTCGACTTCGGGACGATCGTCGTACTACAGTGCTCATCGTCGCTGCACTACTGGTAGCTTGGCGTCGAAACTAGACGCTCTCCCAGCAACTCATCGTACGACGAATTATAGCGATTAGATGGCAGCCCGCTGACTTCGGATTCAGTACACCCGCCAGTCGCTCTTCTGACGCTCCAGACTCTCACACAAAACCGAAGCGAGTAGCGAATGCTGATCTGAAACCCGCGAAAACGCATCACTACGACGTCAAATTCGTGAAAAGTGCCCGGGGTGGGCTCCGAACCCACGATCTCCGCATGTCCCAGGTCCGAGGCTCGGCGGGCCCCGTGGGGAGCGGCGGAGGCTTCCAAGGCGTACCGCACCGAATCTCAGGAAACCCTATGAGTGCGGCGCTATGTCCAGCTAAGCCACCCGGGCTCACTTCTCCGTTGTTCGATGACGTTCTTAAACCTTCGCAAGTCCGGCGGCCGCGAGAGTGTCTCACAATCGCACAATCGGCCGTATTCCGGCCTCACTGGTCGCCACCGAATATCGCTCTATCGGCACCCGTGCGTCGATCATCGTACCAGCCGTAGACTGTCGGACCGAGTAAGAGTACGGCCACCAGCATCGCGGCGACGACGACGCGGAGATCTGCCGCGCCTGCGAGGTCTCCAGCCGCGAGCGTCTCCGCCGACGACCCCGCGAGGATCCCTACAAGTACCCACGGTATCTCGCCGATCGCCGTCCCGACGAGAAACGCCCACAGCGGGACGCCGGCCACCCCCGCGGCGACCGAGACCACGTCCGAGGGAGCCGGGACGAGCCGACTCGCGACGACGCTTCGCACGTCACCGGTCCGCGCTCTGAACTCCTCGCCCGCGTCGGCCACGCGACCCGTCCGTCCGAATCGTCGGGCAAGGAGATACGGTGGCACGCTCGTAAGCGTGACTAACGCGAGTGCGAGCGGGAATCCCGTGGGGCCGAGGCCGTAGCCGAGAAGCACAGCTAAGAGTGTCGTCGGCCACGCGAGCAGCGGCCGGACGGCAGCCAACGCGACGGAGACGGCGACAAGTCGTACCGGATCTGCGACGAGCCACGCCGCACGCGACAGCACAGCGTCCGGCGAGGTGACGAGCGCAGCTGCCACGACGACGACCAGCGCTGCGCCGGCGAGTATCCGCACCCGCAGTCGGGACCGGTCCATCGTTTGCAGGTCGCCGCCGGGTAGTCATAACAGTTGGTGACCGTCGGTGACTGAGCGAGCTAGAAATCAGCAGGCACGCAGGCCCTGGAGAGATGTTCAAACGTTATGTCCGCGCACGCGGAAGACAGAGTGAGCCGTGGCCGACGACGAGCAATCGGACCTCGCTGCCTTCGACGCGGAACGCGACACCGACAGCGACGCAAACAGCGGCGACGTAAGCGGCCCTGCCGGAGACGACGGCCCTGGTGGCGACACGCCCGGGATCGCGTCGGGAGGACGCGTCGCCGATCTCGACAAGAGCGAGCGCGTCGAACTCGGCGTCGACCTCCTCGCACACGTCGAGGCCGAGTCGCTCTCGCTTTCGGAGGCGGTCGACCGCATCGAGACGGTGACGACGAACCCGGCGTTGACGCGGGAGATCCTCGACACCGCGGAACTCCGCGGCGTCATCGAGCGTGAGGAGGGTCGGATCCGTACACGTCGTGGCGGGACTTACGTTCGCTTCGAACAACAGGTCGTCGAGCGAGAGGGCGACTACGAGTGTCGGCGGTGCGGAGCGAGCCTCTCGACGGGTCACTTCGTGCAGTTCCAAAGCGGCGAACTCGGTCCGTTCGGCCCGTCGTGCGTGAGAAAAGTGCTCGGTCGAGAGTAGTCGCTATCAGTCGGGAGTAGTCGCTATCGGCCGCGACGAAGTTCTTCGATGAGCTGTTCGACCAGTTCACGCTGCGCGCGCAGTTCCTCGTTCTGTTGCTCGACGGTTTCTCGGAGTTCTGCCAGTTCCTCGCGAAGTTGCTCCTCTACGGTAGGGGTCGCAGACTGGAAGCCCGAGCCCTCGAATCCGGCGTCGGACGACGAAGTCTCGTTCGATCCCGCATCGCTCGCCGCGCTCTGCGTGTGGCTTCCCGCTTGTGTCGAGTCAGCGTCCGCCGTCTCGGGCTCTGTGGATCCCTGAGTGGCGTTCGCCCACGCCGTGTCGTTCGTCCCAGTGGTCTCCGCGATCGATTGCGTATTGGAACTGGACGCCGTAGCGCTGCTTTCGGCGGTGTCGGTCGTCGTCTCCTGCGTAGGGCGTTCGACCTGCTGGGTGACGCCATCCGCGCTGGCGTCGGCGGCACCGGCCTGTGCCGTCGAGAGGTCCGCGCTGTCACCGGACGCGGCCGCATCGGTGGGCGTGGTTTCGGCGTTCTCGCCGGATCGCGTGGCGTTTTCAGGGAGTTCTTCGGGCTCTGCGGGGTCTGCGATCAGCGGGTCGGGACCGTCGCCGAAGGAGACTTCCCCCGACTGCTCGGCGTCTGCACCGTCGCTTTCGGCTTCCTCCTCGTCGGATTCTGCGGCGGCACGGAGTTCCTCCAACGAGTCGACGCCCCAGTACGAGAGAAGCGTCGTCTCTAAGGCTGCGCGAACCGCGCGGGCGTCATCGTTGGGGGCTTTGAACCGCTCTTGGCGGCCATTGGCTGTCAGCACGACCGACGTGGCTACGCTGCCGTCCTCGAAGTCCAGGTCGGTCACATCGCTGTAGTGGTAACTCTCGAAGTCCTCGTCCCAGAGGTTCGCGCCGATGTGGCGAACCACGCGCTCGCCCGCGATGACGATCGTGAGCTCGCTGAACCGGAAGAGGCGCTCCATCGGTTCGTCGTCTTCGAGGACGTCGTTCGTCTTGAACACGCCTTCGACGATCGGCTGCAGGACGCGTTCGAGTCGCTTTGCCGGCAGTGAAATCGTCTCCTGGCCGTCGAGGCCGTAATCCAGCGTCACCTTCGCCTTGCGGCGGCCCTCGGAAACGGTGATGCGCTCGGCGTCGTGGGCGTACTCCTCGACCGACTCGTCGGAGAGCAGCCCTTCGGCGCGATAGAGTAGCGTCCGCGTCGGCGTCACGTACAGTTCGTCCTCGCCGCCGAGGTCGACCCGCGCGACCACGTCCTCGCCAGCGAGGGCGGCCTGGACGATCTCCGGTTGGCTCATAGCATCGTTCTCCGTCCGTTTCGTCATAAATCCGTGGGTCTTGCTGGCGCGCGGAAGTGACGGCACACTGAACTGTCCTGGTGGACGAGCAGACGGCCGCGAAACGGGGCAAAAAGAGCGGAAAAACGGCGGTCGTGGTTGGTTATGTGATCAGTCGTCAGCGACGACGTGCTGGCTCTCGCCGGTCATCGCGAGGACGTCGTCGAAGAAGCCGAGCGAGTCGTGGGGGCCGGGGTGGGCCTCGGGGTGGTACTGACGGGTGATGACGTCGAGTTCGTCGTTCGCGAGTCCCTCGGCGGTGCCGTCGTTGACGTTGACCTGCCTCACGTCGAGTCGGTCACCGGGTTCGCCGACGGTGTAGCCGTGGTTCTGCGTCGTCATCACGACCTGTCCGGAGTCGAGGTCGCGGACGGGCTGGTTCACGCCGCGGTGTCCGAAGTCCATCTTCTCGGTGGTGCCGCCGAGCGCGCGGGCGACGACCTGCTGGCCGAGACAAATGCCCGCGATCGGCACCTCGCCGACCTTGTCTTCGACCAGTTCCTGTGCGGCCCCGAAGTTCGCCGGGTCGCCCGGGCCGTTCGAGATGAACAGCAGATCGGGGTCGATCTCGGCGAGATCCTCGCTGGTGGTGTCGTAGGGGAGCACGTGGACCGACGCGTTGCGTTCGACGAGCGAGTCGACGATCGACATCTTCGCGCCGCAGTCGACGAGCGCGACGTCGATGTCGCCGTCGCCGTAGGTCGTCTGTTCGGCCGTCGAGACGCGCTTGCCGATGTCGACGTGCTCGCTCATCCCCTTGCACTGTTCGAGTTCGGCCTCCGCGTCCGCGGGCGTCACGTCCTCGCCGACGGCGATGCCGCACTTCATCGCACCCTCCTCGCGGATCGACGTGACGAGGTCACGGGTGTCGATGTGGTCGAGGGCGGGGACGTTCTCGTCTTCGAGCCACTCGACGACGTCCTCGGTGAACTCGTGGGAGATGGCCGCGCGCGGGTGGACGCGATCGGACTCGAATCGCTCTTCTCGGACGCCGTAGTTGCCGATGAGCGGGTACGAGAACGTCAGGACCTGCTCCTCGTAGGAGGGATCGGTCAGGCTCTCCTCGTAGCCGGTGTACGCAGTCGTGAACACTAACTCGCCGCGGGTCCGCCCCGGCACGCGACCGCGAGCCTCGATGACGCGGCCGTCTTCCAGGGCCAGATAGGCGTCCGACATTACGAGAAACGCACGTGATTCTGGGGTATAAGTGTTACTTTCGTAGCTCAGTTACGAATTTCGTAATCGGTAAGCCCCCCGAGTCCGTCTGGGGGGTATGGACGATCTCGATCGTCAGATTCTCGATATTCTCCGCCGGGACGCCCGAACGCCCTACACGGAGATCGCAGCGCAGGTCGGGACCTCCGAGGGGACGGTGCGAAACCGAGTCGAGCGCCTGACCGAAGACGGCGTCATCGAGCGGTTCACTATCTCGACGCGGACGGGCAACATCAAAGCGATGATCGAGGTCTCGGTGAAAGTCGACGTCGACACGACCGATATCACGGACCAGATGACAGAGTGGGACCAGGTCGACTTCGTCTGGCAGGTCTCCGGCGAGGAGGACGTGGTGCTCGTCGTCGACGCCGCCGACACCCAGGCGGTGAACGAACTCATCACCCGCGCGCGCGAGCTCGACGAGGTGAAGAACACGAAGACGCGGCTCATTCTCGACGAACGCCTCGGCCGATCGCCGTAAGGTCTGGACGCGACAGCGGCCCACGTCGCGCCGGAACGAATCGTTTTAGTGCGCGCTGGCGGAACAGGGGAGTATGGCGATCAAACCCAAGTACGTCAAACAGCTCGGGAAGCTGCTGCTGGAGAAGTACCCGGAAGCGTTCAACACGGACTTCGAGACGAACAAAGAGAGCGTCGCGACGCTGACGAACGTGGAGTCGAAGGGCGTCCGCAACCGGATCGCGGGCTACATCACGCGCAAGAAGGGCGGCTCGCAGCCCTCCACCTCGGCGTAAGTCGGAGACCTGTTTCTGAACGTCGTCGATACCGCGAGCGACTGCCGTCTCTCCTCTCTCGCACGTCCAACAGCGATCCGCTAGTCGCGACGAACCCGTAATAGCCAGGAGCGGTGCGTCGCGCGCTTAGAGCCGGTCGGCGCGTCCCGCCGCGGTCCACTTGTCTTTCGGTGCGCCGTCCGGAACGCGGCGCACGCGACGCCCGCTCGTGGCGTCGACCCGTCCCGCGAAGGTCCACTTCTCGCCGGTCCACGTCGGCCCCGACTGGGCTGCTGCCGCGACCGCGACTGCGGCGGCCCGCTCACCGTCGGCGACGTGAGCGGCAACTGCGGCGGCGATCGCGGCCGCCTCTTCTTCGTCCGCACTGTCCGGGAGCGTGAGGCGATCGAGCACGTCGGCAACCGGATCGATGTCGGCCGAATCGGCCCCAACCGAGTCGCCGTCGGCCGGATCGTTGTCACCCGAATCGTCAGCAATCATCTCAGATTGGGAGGTTGCCGTGCTTCTTCTCGGGGAGCGACGAGCGCTTCGAGCGGAGCATCTCCAGGTCTGCGACGAGTCGCGCGCGCGTCTCCGGCGGTTCGATGACGGCGTCGATGAAGCCGCGGTCGGCCGCCGTGTAGGGGTTCGCGAACTCCTCGCGGTACTCCGCGATGAGTTCCTCGCGGCGTTCGTCGGGATCGTCTGCCGCCGCCAGTTCGTCGCTGTAGAGGATGTTGACCGCGCCCTGCGGCCCCATCACGGCGATCTCGGCCGTCGGCCACGCGTAGTTGACGTCCGCGCCCAGATGCTTCGAGGCCATCACGTCGTAGGCGCCGCCGTAGGCTTTCCGCGTGATCACCGTCAGGAGCGGGACCGTCGCCTCCGAGTACGCGTACAGGAGCTTCGCGCCGTGGCGGATGATCCCGTTGTGCTCTTGATCGGTGCCGGGGAGGAACCCGGGCACGTCGACGAAGGAGACGATCGGGATGTTGAAGCCGTCACAGAAGCGGACGAACCGCGAAGCCTTCTCGGACGCTTCGATGTCGAGCGTGCCGGCGTTGACGCGCGGTTGGTTCGCGATGACGCCGATCGAGTGGCCGTCGAGGCGGGCGAAGCCGACGAGGACGTTCTTCGCGAAGCCCGCGTGGACCTCGAAGAAGGAATCCTCGTCGAGGACGCCGCCGATGACGTCGTGCATATCGTACGGTTTCCGGGGCTCGTCGGGTACGACCTCGTTCAGCGAGTCGTCGGCGCGTTCGGGGTCGTCCCACGGTTCCACGCGCGGCGGATCCTCGACGTTGTTCGGGGGGAGATACGAGAGCAGCCGTCGGATGTCGTCGAGCGCCTCCTCCTCGGTGTCGCAGGCGAAGTGTGCGACGCCCGACGTCGAGGCGTGCGTGACCGCGCCGCCGAGTTCCTCGAAGCTCACTTCCTCGCCGGTGACGGTCTTGATCACGTCCGGGCCGGTGATGAACATATGGCTCGTGTCCTTCACCATGAACGTGAAGTCCGTGAGCGCGGGTGAGTAGACGGCGCCGCCGGCGCAGGGACCCATAATCGCCGAGATCTGGGGCACAACGCCCGAGGCCTCCGTGTTTCGCCGGAAGATCTCGCCGAAGCCACCGAGCGACTGGACGCCCTCCTGAATACGGGCCCCCGCGGAGTCGTTGAGCCCGACGACGGGCGCACCGACTTCCACGGCTTTGTCCATCACCTTCGTGATCTTCTCGGAGAACACTTCTCCGAGCGAGCCGCCGAAGACGGTGAAGTCGTGGGCGAAGACGAACGTCTTTCGCCCGTCGACCTCGCCGTAGCCGGTCACGACCCCATCGCCCGGGAGTTGGGTCTCCTCCATCCCGAAGTTGTGGTTCCGGTGGGTCCGGAGCTGGTCGAATTCGTTGAACGTCCCGTCGTCGAGGAAGTACTCGATGCGCTCGCGAGCCGTCATCTTTCCCTTCTCGTGTTGGGACTCGATGCGGTCCTCGCCGCCGCCCTTCAGCGCGCGCTCGCGCTTCTCGCGTAGCTCCTCGATACGGTCCTCCATCGTCACGTCGGACCACCTCCGATCATCGTCACGTACGTACCGACGGGAGGCAAAAGGGTTTCCGCAATCCGACAAGGGAAGGTTCGTCGAACGTCGACATTCTCGTATTATATATAAAAGATAATTATATTTATTGCGCTCGGTATCGTGGTAGTAAGTACCACGATGGCTAGCGCACACCGATCACCCTTCGAACGCCTGCGGTCGCAGTACAACGACGTCGACCTCGTCTGTCCGAAGTGCGGCTACGACGACGTCGACGGCGAGTGGCAGGCCGTGACGACCGGTCACACGATCGAGTACCGGCACATCTGCCCCAGTTGCGGTGCGATCCGACGGCGGACGATTACACTCGAAAAGTAGGTTGCAAGCGGCGGACCGAGGTGAACAGGATCGCGACTGCCGCGCTACGTCGCGCGCTTGCAGTCAGGTCAGACGAGCGACCGGTCGGTTCGGAGCCCGACGAACGCCACTGCGCCGACGAACACCGCGACGAGCACCGTCGGCCAGAAGCCGAGACTGGCGTCGACGCCGAACGTCGTCAGGAGGGTGAATAGCAGGAAGATCGGGAGGACGACGCCTGCACCGAGGAGCCACGGCGTCGCGAGAGCCCGCGAGACGCTACCGGCGCCCGAGCGGAGTTCGGTGATCGCGTCGCGACCCAGCACCCACCCGGCGAAGACCAGCACGGCGGCCAGCCCGAGCGTCAAGAGCGTGTCGACGAGCGGCCCGGCGACGAAGCCGAACACCGCCGTCCCCGCGATCGTCGGGTTGATCGCGCAGATCCCACCAGTCACGACGACGGCGCCGGTGACGAGCGCCACGGCGCGGTGTCGCGAGAAGCCGTACTCGTCGACGAGGAACGAGACGGGGATTTCGAGCATACTGATCGACGACGACAGCGCCGCGAGCACGACGACACCGAAGAACGCCGTCGCGACGAGCGCGCCCGCGGGTAGCTGTGAGAATGCGCCCGCGAGACCGACGAACAGCGCGCCCGGTCCGGGTGCAGTCTGTGACGGGTCCATACCGAGCGAGAACAGCAGCGGGAAGACGACGAGGCCCGCAAGCACGCCCACGAGCGTGTTGAGAACGGCGATGATCGTCCCGTCGAAGGGGAGCGAGCGGTCCTCGTCGATGTACGATGCGTAGGTGATCATCGTCCCCGCGCCGAGCGAGAGCGTGAAGAGTGCCTGTCCGGCCGCCGGCGCGAGCACGTCGAAGAAGTTCGCGCGGATCGTCGCGAGGTCGAAGCTGAGGTAGAACGCGTACGCCTCGGCCGCGCCGGGGCGCGACCCGGCCCAGACGGCCAGCCCGATCAACAGCGCGAGCACCGCGGGCATCATCACTTTCGTGCCGAGTTCGATCCCGCGGCGGACGCCCGCGTAGACGATGAGCGCCGTCAGCCCGAGAAAGAGGAGATGGAAGCCGAGCGCGTCGAGGCCGGCGGCCACGCCGCCGAAGTGCTGTCCGGGCGAGGCGAAGTACGCCGGCTCACTCCCGACGAGGCCGAGCGCACTCTCGCCGAAGTACCGGAGGATCCAGCCGCCAACGACGCTGTAGAACGAAATCAGCGCGATCGCGGTGAAGACGTAGAAGACGCCCCACAGGCCCCACGCCCGCGACCCCGAGAGATCCCGAAACGACCCAACGGGACTTTTCTTGCCGCGTCGGCCGACGACGAACTCCCCGAGCAGCCCCGGGACGCCGACGAGCAGTACGATACCGAGATACACCATCAGAAACGCGCTTCCCCCGTTGTCGGCTGTCACCCACGGGAACCGCCAGATGTTCCCGAGGCCGACCGCCGACCCCGCGGCGGCGAGGATGAACCCCGCGCGTGTCGCCCATGTCTCACGTGCCATTGGCACTCACTCGCCTGCTCGCGAGTAAGTGGCTTTCGGACCGAATCCGTCTTCTCGAACGACAACACGGTCGTTCGTGAGGGATTTCACCCCGCGGCGGTAAGTGCTACCCCAGCAACCGCCGGTGCCGCGATGTCTCTGAGACCGCCAGCGTGCTGGGCGGAGACTTATTTATCACGACCGTAATGAACGAATGTGACTAACGCCGACCACATCGTGATCGCAGGCAGCGGACGCGTCGGACACCGCGTGGCCCAGCACTTCACCGACCGAGGGTGGAACGTCACGGTCATCGATCCCAACCCGGGGCAGGCCATCGAGGACGACGACATCGACGTCATCAGAGGTGACGCGACGAAGCCGTCGGTGCTGGACGAGGCCATCACCGATCAGACTGACACTGTCGGCGCACTGACGGACAAGCAGGACACGAACCTCGTCGTCTGTATGGCGGCGAAACGCCACGCGGATGACATCAGGACCGTCGCCCGGATCGAGGAGGGCGCGGGCGACGAGTACGAGGAGTACGTCGATCAGGTGTACTTCCCCGAGCGCGCCAGCGTCCGCGCGGCCGTCAACGCCCTCTCCGGAAGCGACGTCCGCACGCTGGAGGAGGTCACCGGCGAACTGGAAGTGCTTGACGTCCGGATCGACTACGACGCGCCGGCCGCGGGCGAAGTCGTGTCCACTGCGCTCCCCGAAGGCTCCGTGGTCATCGCCGAGGCGGACGGCCACGTCGCGGTACAGCACTCGACAGAACTGATCGGTGGCCGACGGTACCTCATCGCGGCCGACCGCGACGTCGTCGGGGAGGTCCTCACGCAGTGTCGCGGTGAGGACGCGGTGTAGGTCGGATACCCGCTCTATCGTCGAGAGTACCGGAACACCGACGGATTCGGAGCGGTTTGCGGGACCACTCTGTTCGCGATTCGAGGTGTGTCCAGCCTATAGCGGCGGCACGATCGCACCGCCGATGAACAGCGTCTGGATGCCGAGCGCGAGCGTGAGAAGGACGCCGAGGATGACGACCGTCCGAGCGAGCCAGAGCCACGTCATCCCGACGCCCAGTCCCAGCGACGAACCTGAGAGGAGTTCGTCGACAGCGGGGCGGCCGTAGATCCAGCCCGCAAAGAGCAGGATGCCGAGCACCGACAGCGGGAGCAGCAGTTGGTACGCCAGCGTGTCGAACCAGCCGAGCCAGGCGGTGTCCCACGCCGAGGGGATGCCGAGTAGGAAGATGAGTCCCCCGAGGACCGCCGCGATCTGCGGGCGGCGCGCGCCGTAGTTGTCGACGGCGTAGGAGACGACGACCTCCAGCAGGCTGATCGCCGAGGAGAGCGCCGCGATGAGGACGACCGCGAAGAAGACGACGCCGACGAGTCGGCCGGCCGGAAGCTCTGCGAACGCCGTCGCGAGGCTGACGAACAGCGCGCCCGCGCCGCCGCTGCCGGGTTCGATACCCTGCACGAACAGCAGCGGGATGACGACGAGACCCGCGAGGATCCCGACCGCGCTGTTGAGCACGACGACGGTGATGCTGTCGCCGAAGAGGCTCTGGTCGTCACCGATGTAGGAGGCGTAGGTGATCATCGCGCCCATCCCGAGCGACAGCGAGAAGAACGCTTGACTCACCGCGAACGGGATGATATCCGTGAGCGGCCCACTGAACG
>Ga0207719_100879_pt1 | contig 11192 bp, 15 predicted proteins | sample A23P1SouthBayCA_2_FD_187279 | JGI IMG/M metagenome (GOLD analysis project Ga0207719, IMG submission 187279) | Aerobic enrichment media microbial communities from Eden Landing Ponds, California, USA - A23 P3 (3) (SPAdes) | ecosystem: Environmental > Aquatic > Marine > Unclassified | place...
GACGCCGCCGAGGACGCGGATGCGGTCCGCGAGGAGGAGTGGACGCACGGACTCGTCGCGCCCACGTTTATGGGGTACGAGCGCGCTACCCCGCTTGCAGCGGTGTCTGAGCGTGGGAACATCGTACTGCAGAACTCGCGGATCCAGCGCGACGATGTCGACCCGCGAGTTCCCCGCGTTTCGGTTGGAGACGGTCGCTTGCTCGTGGAGCCGGGGAAGTACGAGAACCCCCTCCAGTTTGCAACGACGATTGCACACGGTCTAGCGTGGGAGGAGACTCGCAATCGGGTGCTGACACCCTCTGACATCGATTCACTGCTCGATGGCGAACTCGAGATCGAGACGCTCCAGGACGCGACGGGCCTCGGCTGGCTCTCAGAAGACGACGACGGCCACGACGTCGCGGAGGGCCTCGACGACGCCCTGGAGGCGCTGCTGTTCGAGACGGGAGCGTGGGCTCGTGACGATCACGACGTCGTCGGCCGGATCGACAGCGACGAAGGGTTCGATGAGTCGATGCTGGAGGGTCTCGACGGCTTCGAACCGGGCGACGATCGCGACCTCACACCCAGCGAACATCGCTCGTTAATTACACGTTATTCGCTCGGCCTGTCGACGACACTCGTGCATCTGATCGATATGACGGGCGTCGACGTCACGCTCGGCGTGCGGGTCCCGGAGTGTTCGCGACACTTCGGCGATGGCGACGACGAGAACGCCGATCGCCGCGAGGCTCTCGTCAAACATCTGACCACGCTGTCGTCGCAGTGGAGCCGTTACGGCGCGTTTAACGCGTTCAAGCAGCTGATCGAAACCCGCGACCGGAAGCGCTCGAACGCCGATCCGGAGGTCGACGCCGCCGACCCGATCGGGACGATGCGTGCTGGGATCGTCGTCGTCGGTCGCGGTGTCGAAGACCTCGCCGACGAGCTGACCAAGTCCCTCGAGGACGATCGTGACCTCCACGAGGACGCCCCCGAGATCAACGTCGCCGTCGACGTCCAGGAGGGCGCGGGGATCGACGCCGATCTCGAAACTGCCCGCCGGATGCTGATCGACGAAAAGCGGATGGAACCGTCGCCCGAAGCCGTCTCCGCGCTGACTGCGTTCGCGGCCGATCCGTGGGCGATTGCCGAGGCCGTCCACTGGGGGATCAGCAGCGAGGATATGCGCCGGGAAGTCCATCTCGATGAAGTCCGCCGAGCACTCTCACACCTGCCCTGGAACCGACTCGTCGAGGAACCCGATGGCTCAACGTCGACGAAGCGAAAGGGCGTGAAAACGCTGCTCAACGCGGAAGAACCCATCAGTGCCGCGGAGATGAGCCGTCGAGGCGGGCCCTCCACACAGTCCTGGCGCGACCACCGCGACCGCCTCATCGAACTGGGGCTCGTCGAGGAGACTCCGGACGGCTGGCGACTGACGCTGCCGTTCCGTCACGAACGCGACGCCACACCGACCGCAGTAACCGACCGCGATGGGGACGAACGACCCGAGATTCCGTGGTTCTGGACTGACGACAGCGACATCCCGGGTGACCTCGGACGAGAGAAACGCTCACCGGGCGACGTCATCGACTGGCTGCTGATCGAGCGCGACCTCCTCGAGGACACTGGCCGGCTCCACGCTGATCACGACGATCCCGTCGCTCGCTGGGCCGACGCTTACTACGGCGGCGACGATCCGGCCTGGTCCGCGATGCGGGAGATTTGCGAGGAGTTCGAGGTCCCGTGGCGGATCATCGCCGCCGGCTGTGGACTCCGACAACCGTCTCCCACGTCTCACACGGCTTCCGTGGGCCCGGAACTGCCGCAGACGGCGCTACTGGACGCTCCACAGTCGCTCTCGGCAGATTAAGAAACTGGAACCACCCGCCAAAACCATCCCCAAACACCAATGATACCCGAGATACTGACTCTCGCCTTCGTGGTATGGGCCATCGCCGGCTGGTTGCTTTACTTCAGCGAGCGCGAACGAAGCCGTGACTACGCGACCGACCTCTCCCAACTGATCTATGACTACGACCTCGGTCGCGACGATCTCCGGCGCTCACTTGACCACGAGGAGATCGAAGAGCGACTGGAGCGCTGATTCGAGTGGCACACATCGAAGATGCCTGCCCGGACGGCGAGCACGAACGGACCTGGCGCGGCAACGTGCCGGTCTGCTCGAAGTGCGGACTGACGACGCAGACGATCGGTGATGCACTCGGCCACGATCAGTTTCGCACATAGTCTGCACATAAACATACACCATATTTATGTAGGATAAACATATATGCTATATGTATATGCCACAGATACAGGAGGAAGAAAATGGCTGAGACTAGACGCGCCGCCGTCTACCTCGACAAAGGCGGCACTGGAAAAACAACTAACGCAGCACACCTCGCGGCCGCGCTCGAACAACAGGGCAAGAACGTCCTCTTGATCGACCTCGCGGGCAAGCAGTCCGACATCGCGAAACAGTTCGGCCTCGACGAGCGCGTCCAGGAAGACATCGACAACGAGGACGACTTTCCGAACGTCGCGACGACGATGGGGAATCGCTGGGACGACGTCGCCGGAATGGTCGGCGAGCAGGAGGCTGTTGAGCGACTCGTCTACGAGACCGCGACCGGCGTCGACGTGATCCCGGCGCACGACGATCTCGACGGCCTCGACGCCGACCTGGGGAACATCGATGACGTCGACGAACGCTACACGCGCTTCCGCAGCTTCCTCGACGAGTACGTCGACCCGATGGATCGCTGGGACGTCGTCCTGATGGATATGCCGGGGCTGGCGAACAACATCACCTATAATGGATTGTGGGCGGCCGAGAACGTCGTCACGCCCGTTCTGATGGGGTCCTTCGAGTTCTCCCAGGCCCAGCGGCTCCAGGAGGATCTCGCGAAGATCCGTGAGAACTACGGGACCGAGGTCAGCCTCCGAATGCTGATCGCGAACCAGTACGACCGACGAACCAATCTCCACAGCGAAAAACTCGACGAGTTCCGTGAGGAATTCGCCGAGCTGCTCGCGCCCGCGTACGTGGTAGACTCCCAGCAGATCCGCACCGCGACCGAAGCGGGCCGAACCCTGTTCGACGTCCCGGACGACGAGCTCTCGAAGACGGCCACAGACGCACGGGATGCGTTCGCCGAGAACGCCAGCGAACTCTACAACCGACTTAACCAATGACTGACGAAGACACCGAAGAACGACTCCAAGAACTGCGCGAAGAGGAATCGACCGGGAACCGCATCGATCGCGACAACCCACAGACCCAACCCGACTTCGTCGACGAGTTGGTCGACGCGCTCGACAAGGCGGACGATGGCGACATCAGCGAGACGATCACGGCCTACGACCCGACACTCGCCGCGCTGCTGACAGCGCTCGACGAGGACGATCGCCTCGAGGAAGTCGTCGGTGAGCTCCAGGACGCATACCTCGGCGACGCTGGGATCTCGAAGGCGACGCGCAGCGCCGTGATCCGACTGGCGATTCGCGTCGGACTTCAGGAGACGTCCAGTGACGTGATGGAAGATCTTGCTGAAGCGATCCAAGAACAACAAACTCCCACAGTCTAAACATTTAGCATATACGTTTAGGCTATATGTGCGGGGAACAAACTGATTCAGGCTTGGCTTGCGTTTCTGTGTAGCGAAATACTGTTTATTAGGTCGAAAAAAGACGCGAGAGTGCGCCTATCGGTGCTTCGATCGGATCTCGCGATTCGCCTGCTCGCTGTTCGCCTGGATGTACGCCCGCGCCGTGGCGATATCAGCCCAGCCCATAATCGACATCAGCGAGTAGGCTGAGACGTCCCGGCTCGCGTGCACACTCGCCGCAGTCGCTCGCAGACAGTGCGGGTAGACGTTGTCCTCGATACCCGCGGCCTCTGCGACCTCGTCGATCCGACGGTTCAGGGTCGCTTTCGATTTCGGCCACTGGTCGTGCTCTTCGAAGAACTCGTCGAGGACCATCTCACAACGAACGTCGAAATCGTACGGGATCTCCCGCGATCCCTCGGCGGTCTTCGGCTTCCAGCGCTCGTCGCGGGCCTCGGCCATCGTGACGTTGACCTCCTTACGAAGATCGATCGCTTCCTGGAGGAGATCGTCCTCGTCCAGCTGGGCGAGCTCGGACTCGTCGAGCGCGTGCCGCAGCGCTGCGAGGGCATCCTCGATCGAGAGGTTGTTGGCCTCGATGTGCTCTAACGCCCGTCGACGACAGTACCCACACACTTCTCCCGACCGCTTGCCTTTCTCACACGGCCAGTGCGTCGGGATCTCGACGACCTTCTCGGATTCGTTTCGCCAATCCTTGTGGAAGTGCGTGACCTCACCGCCGCGCATCCCGAGTCGCCCGGTCGCGAACAGCGCGAACCGCGCTTCGAGGCCCTTCCAGTCTTTCTCGAACCGGTAGGTCGCCTCGACCATCCGTTCGAACTGGCGGGCGCTGACGGCGTCCTCGCGGCTGTGACTCCGCGCCGATCGATCACTTAAGGCGTCGGCGGCGGACTGCTTGATATCCTGGCTGCGGCCGATCTGGATGCCTTTCAGCAGTTCGCTCGTCGACGGATCGGCGCTCATCGCGATGACCTCCGGTCGGCATCGCGAGCGATGCAACTAACACTCGTGGACGTGGTAGTCCTCATTGGCTTTCTCTCCGAAAGCCGGACGTCCGGGCCTCTATCCCGGGCGTCGTTCCTAACTGCAGAGCGACGCATCCGGCTCTCATCCGTGGCTTGCTGCGTGATCGGATTTAAAGGTGTGCCAACTGGCGGACGCACTGCTCAGCAGAGAGCGAGTAGATCCTCTCCGATTCGAAGAACGTTATCTATCTGATTAGTGAGGGATCGACTGAAACAGGACGTGACGCCGTCTGTCGACCGGTTCGAGAAATTGGATCAGAAAACCGCACGACGGCATCTACTCTTGATTATTCGATTAATCAAGAGAAGAATATTTTACACGTAAATTCTCAGAATATGAATAGTTCTGATTATTTGGGAACTCGCTTTGGGCGGTCGCGTGAGATAAAAAGCATCCCTGTCTGTAGGTCCGTGCGTCGACGTCCCCGATAGAGGAACTGCGGGGGTTGACCAGATCGAGAATCGTTCGTCCAAGCGACTTCCGAGAATCAGCCACTACCGGAATCTGGAGCCGGTATCGACGGCCGCATATCCCTGCTTCGACCCGTCGGAATCACTGCCCACACCGGCCTCAGCCAGCCACGAGACCTTTCCACGCTCTCGACGCAGCGCTTCCGGCGAAAACTCGGCGAGGTAGTGATTTCTGAACGTCTCCCAGTCCTCCCACCCACCCCACTCCATCACGACCGACGGAAGGACGCCACTCTCCAGGAGGCGCACTCCCCAGCTGCGGCGGAGGTCGTGCGGCCCCACGAAGTTCCATCCCTCGTCGCCTGTCTCCGCGTAGCAGCGCTCGCGTTCACGCTCGACCCACGAGTAGATCGTCGATGGATCGACGTCGACGAGCGACTCGTCGTGATCACGGTTGAGCCGAAGCGCCATCTCTGGGAGCTCTGACGGCGCGGGCACTTCGCGGTACTTCTCGCCTTTCCCCTCCCACACGCGGACGATCTGGCCGGTGTCGGTTGTGACGATGTCTTCGGGCGTGACGTCGACGATCTCCTGGCGACGCAGGCCACAGCGCCCGGCGAGGAGCAGCGCCGTACGACGCTTTCTGTGCCGCTCTTCGCGGACGTCAGAACTGGTGGCGGTGACTCGATTCGGGATCAGTAGTTGAATCTCTTTCTCGGAGAGCCAGACGCGCTTGCCGTCGCGGGAGTCGTAGTCTTTGAGTCTCATTCTATTGCACTCTCCAGTTGCGCCTCCATCTCGTCTTCGTCGATATAGCCGTTCGCATATGCTTCTCGAACCTCCTCAGCCGACCGTTGCGGAGTTGGGTCTTCTGGGATCTCGTTGTACGCAAAGCTCTTCTCCTCCCAAGCAGCGACATTTGCTTTATTTACAACTACCTTCTCGCCCGGCCAGTCGTCACGAATCCCAAACTTCCGACCCTCGATTCGGGTGTCGGTTTCATCGAGGACTGCCAGACGGATGTTCGTATCTCCTCCGAACCCATACTTGTCCTTGTGATGAATCTCATAGACAGTCTCGAAGTTCTCGCGAGTGAGCTCATCCCGACCGACGCCTGCTGCTGGAATCCTCATAACCTCACAAACAATCTGAAAGACAATGTAAGTTAGGGTTAAAACACGCTATTTGGAACGCCGATCAAGGGTGGAATAGACGCGAATGGGGGGTTCGCGGGCGGCAGTCAGATCGGCGCCGGTGTGATCAACGCGATCGGGCCGATCATGACGGCCGCGGTCAGGACACCGTTGATCACCTCGGCACCACGGCAGTCGCTGACGAACCAGAACTGTCGACGGCCTTCGCGGTTGTATTCTGGCGGGATATGGAACTTCACGATGATTCAACCTCCAAACTCAAAACCGGCAACGCCGCCCAAGTAGCAGCGATAACTCCCGTGGCGACCCCAATAGCCGAGATCGCAGGCCCACTCGGATCTGCAACGTGGACGATCCAAATTGCGACGATAGCACGCCCGGAAAATTCAAACAAAGGTCGGATGTTCACGGGTACTCACGATCCTCGAAGAAATCGTCGTCTATTACGCCGAGGGCCCTCCCAACGTTGATAATAAGTGCTAGTGGAAACGCAGCACAGATTACGAGGACAACTGTAAACAGGGAAAACACGGACTCTCCATCCGAATCATCGTTACTGTCGCTCACGATGCATCACGCTCCTTGACGTCGACCCAATTCAACGACAGCCAGTAAATGAGCGCTACGAACGCAGTTACCGCTGTGGACAAAATAGCTGGACCGAATAGAGGCATCTCGGGGAACCAAATGACGAAGACGACTAACGTCACCACGTAACTTAAACTCAGTATGCCCGCGAAGAACAAGACGTCCGCCTGCGCGCGGTCGTCGGTCACAACCCTTCGACCTCCTTGAGGGAGATCTCCTCGACCTCCTGGACGCGCACGATCTCGGTGGACTCCATCCACTTCTCCGAACCCGACCGGAGCCAACCGACGAGATGCCAGCGGAACCATCCGAGGGTTGACCAGTGATATCCGACGTGAGCGTGCAAGTCACCGAGCGATAGCGAGACGTAATCGCACTCGCTGCAGCTGAAGAGCACGAGCGCGTCGTCGGACTCGTACTGCTCGTGGAAAATGCTCATATTGACTCACCGTCCTCGTGCAGCTCCTCAAGCATCTTCTGGCGCTCGATCGCGTTGTCGGCACAGAACCAGATGGCGACGAACCACCACCAGCGCCCGATCGGCGTCGCGGCGACCCATCGAGCCTTCACAGCGACAGCCCAGGACACCAATCCCGCACCACCGACCCCGAGCGCCAGCTGGAGAATTTGACTCCGGCCGTCAGCAGCGACGGTTAGGCCAACCATCACACCCGCTAACAGATACGAGACGACGATCGCCGTCGCCCAGACCCACGCTGTGGGCGTCTGTTTGAGTGCTTTCCCCATCCTAGACCACCTCTCTAAGAACTCTCTCACCGGAAACGAATCGATTCGAAAACCGATCCGGTACTTCATTCCGGGTCGCGCGCGCCTGCGCGCGCACTACAGGCGCGCGCAATATGGCTGTTTTTCTTCCCCTATGTGTCCGTTGTCTGTGTGCAGTCCGGGGCATTATGCTTCCTCCACGTATCGCTCTAAAGAGTCGGTCTGCCGTTCTAGCAGAGCCTTAACTTTCGCAGCCTGCCGGGCGCTGAGGCCGTAGTCAAGCTCGATGAGCTCCTTGTTGATGTACGGGTTTTTGTTCCCTCCGTGGATGGAAACCACAGCGCCCAACCCTTCGGCGAGGATCTCATCGGCGACCGTTCTGAGATCGACTTCGGGCTCTTCGTCTTCTTCCTCGGGGGCGATTCTCTCCCGTTTCTTCTGCTTGTCGAGTTTTTGATATTCGGCCCAGATCTTCGTCCCATCGAGCGGTGGGAACGTATCTTTCATATCCGGCTCGGGCCATTCATTATCGTCCAACTGCTGCTTTTTGTTGAGCGAGTCGCGGTTATAGCCGTGGACGATACCGCGCTCAGGGATGTAGAGCAGCTGCTTCGCCCGCCGCTCCTGGAGCATCGACGGCACGATCTTCCACGACTGAAACCCGAGTAAGAACAGATATTCGTGCGTCCGAATGTCGAGCAGGTCTTTCTCCAGCTCGCGTTGATCGGGGTCCATCGCATCCTTCTTGTAGAGGATCCGGGCCGCATCCGGGGCGGCAATCAGGTCCTTCGGATCAGAGTTCACGGCCAACTGCCTAAACTCATCACGCGAACTCCAAGCGATTCGCTTGAGGATCGACTCGTAGTCTGTCGGCTTCCCGATCTCCTGATGCCAGAGCCCAGAGAGGGTCAGAATCAGCGTGCTTTTTCCGTCGCCCTCGTCAGCGATGACGGGACACATCAGATCGTACTCGCGGTCGATACGCCGCTGCTTCACGTTCTGGATCCACTTTTTGAGTTTCTCCATCGTCAGGCCTCCTCGAACATCGCGAGCGGTTCCTCCTCGACGGGATCTGCACTCTCTGCTTTATGCGTCCGGCCGGCTTGGAGATATCCGAGTTCCCACGCGGCCTGGCGGATCTGGACGACAAACTCGTATAACCACTCGGGCGACCGTGCATCGAGTTGTGAGGCCCTCAACCGCTCGATATAACCGTCTTTGTCAACTCCCTCGCCGGTCCAGTCGGTGTAGATTTCGTCTAATTCGTCACGGGATCCTCTATCCCGTTCGAGCTCTGGGACGAGACGCATCGCGGCTGCTAAGATATGTTGGTGCGCTTGCGCGGCTGCCGCGCCCCCGCGGCCACGAGCCGCCTGCTGTTGCTTAGCATCCAATTGCGAATATGCGTCGACGGCATCGCGAACTGCTCTCCCGATGTCCTGCGAAACCGTCTCGTAATCGGAGTACCCCTCGAAGTACGTCTCGGTGCTGGAATCCGATCCCGACATCTTACTCGAAGTGCAGCTCGATCACGCCTGGTTTCTCCGACTCGTAGAACACGACGTCGTCGCCTAGATCGACGTCGTGATCCTCGCGAACCTCGCCAGGGAACGACACACCGAGCGTCCCGCCGCCGTTGGTGTCGATGACCTTCCGGCGGTATCCTTTCTCGAAGACATCGAAGATCGATTGCCCATTCGATTGTTCACCCATATGCACATTCACGGGATGAGTGTTTTTAACACGTCTCTCAGAAGGGTACGGATTCACTGCTGTGAACACGTATGCACCGCTAAGACGTGCTAAAAGGGCAGGTCCCGAAAGACCTGCTAGGAGGTGAACATAACTTGACTTCAACAAACGAGGCGAACCCGCAGGCCGAGAAGCTGTTCGCCCTGCTCGCGATGCTCCTGTCGCCGCTCCCGGACGCGTGGTCCGAAGCGATTATGCGACGTGTCCGGTTCGGATTCACGCTCGCAAAGGCGAAGCATCAGCGCAGCGACTTCGCACAGGCCGAACGAGCCCAGATGGCCGGCGGCAATCTCGTCTCGACCGTCCTCGGGATCGCAGTCGCCGTGATCGTCGGCGTCGGGGTATCGATTCCCGTCGTGAACGACGTGCTCGCCAGCTCCAACATCACGGGACTGACGGCCACCATCGTCGGGTTTATCCCGGTCATGTTGGGCGTTTTGATCTTCGTCGCGACGGTCGGACCGATTATGGGCCAGTAGGAGTCTAACCATCAATGCCGTCAAACAATGCACAAACCGTCGTGATGCTCGCCTTGGTTGCTGCGATCGGCGTGATCGGCCTTGCTGTCGCCGCGCCGGTCGTTAGCAGCAACACCGGTACTCAGAGCGTGACGAACGAGACGGTGACGGCAACTACCGGGGAGTACTCCTCGCTGGATGGGTTCGATATCGATCCGTCGACGACCGTTGTGTACGGCTACAACGACACGTCCGGATCCTACGAAACAACCACCGAATACACCCTCAACGAAGGGCCAGGTGAAATTCAATTCGATATTCAAAACTCGACGTTGATCGACGACGGCGAAGATGTCAAAGTAACGTACGACTACCAAGCGACGGACTCGCTTACCGGCCTCGTCGCCGGGTATCTACCACTCGGCATCGGGCTTATGGTGCTCGTGACTGTCGCAAGCCGAATCGAGGGGCTGATGTGACGTGCTGCTCGTCACAACTGCGATCCTCCTCGCTCTCGGATTCCTGACGTGGACGCTCGGAGAAGTCTTTTCATACAGCGGTATCGGTGCGATCGGCGGCACTATCGTCCTGATTACCGGCAGCGCGATTGCGCTGACTGGCCTGCAGGTCCGAGTTGGTGTCGATCGCACGTTTGCATACCAGACGATCAACAACTCCACCGTCGTCGCCAACTCCACGGCGTCGGCCAGTGTCCAGACCACTGATGTGGGCGCTGCACTCGGCGCGACGGCGATCGCCTCGCTCGGGATCGGCGGACTGCTGATGCTGCTCGGCGGGGTGTTGGTTTCGCGATCAGTATTCGACGAGGGAGTCTTCAAATGAGTCAACAACAACGGACGAACGGCCACGCAAAGCCCGGCGGCCCGCCGCCGAAACAGGGACCGCGCGACGAACTCGACGTCGCCCACGAGCTGGTCTCGCCATCCACATACGAGGACGTCCTCCAGCACGTCAACCTCGGTTCGGGGGTCTACGACGGCGACGACATCTCGATGCAGATGCGATCGTTCCGCAAAGGGATGATCGTCGACGTCGCCTTCGACGGCGTGCTTTTCAAACGGGCGATCGAGGAGACCAAGATCAAACTGGCCGACAACGGCTTCGCCCACTACGACGAAACCCGCGAGAAAGTCCGCCAGTGGGACCCAATCGACGACGAGATGGTCAACGAAAAGGGGCGCACGAAGGCGCTCCGGAACCGCGGTGAGGAGATCTGGGAGTCACTCTCTGAACCCGCTGAACCGATCTCCGATAAGCAGGCCGCGGCGCTCGCGGAGTTCGTCGGTATCGACACGATGAAACCCGTGTTCTGGCGGCTACTGGCGGCCTATCACGAGGCCTCGAAGTCCCGCGAGGGGCGGACGCAGGACAACTTCTTCGGCCGCGTGAAGAAGAACCTCGTCAACGAACTGTCGACCGAAAACGGCGGGGGGTTCCCGTT
>Ga0207719_100881_pt1 | contig 11179 bp, 9 predicted proteins | sample A23P1SouthBayCA_2_FD_187279 | JGI IMG/M metagenome (GOLD analysis project Ga0207719, IMG submission 187279) | Aerobic enrichment media microbial communities from Eden Landing Ponds, California, USA - A23 P3 (3) (SPAdes) | ecosystem: Environmental > Aquatic > Marine > Unclassified | place...
GGGGGCCACCCGACGAGCAGCGGGTCGGGGCCGAGCCGGTCGAGGTAGGTCCGGTGGACGGCCACCCGGGTTTTCAGTTCGGCGGGGTCGTCGACGTAGTGGTCCAGCTTCGAACGGGTCTGGTCGGCATACGAGAGGAGCGTCGGGATCGACTCCTCGCCGGCGGGGGCGTCGTGGACGTACTCCCGGAGGTCGTCGGGCGGCGTCTCGAAGTCGACGAGCGGGAAGGCGGCGGTCCGGTCGAGGAACTCCAGCACCTCGCGGGCCGAGGCCTCCGCGCGGAACGCCTCGAACGCCTCGCGGGCCGCGGCGTCGTAGGCCTCGATCGGATCACGGAGGTGCTCGACCGGGGCTTCCAGGTCGGCCTCGCCGAGGCGTTCGAGGCGTTCGAGGTCCTCGATGCGCTCCCGGAGCTCCCGGCGGCGGCGTTCGACGTCCCGGCGCGCCTTCCGGAGCCGGGACGTGGCGCTCTCGCGGGCTTCGAGGCGGCCGGCCACGTCGGCGGCGGGCGAGAGCTGTTCGCGGGCCGTCTCGAAGTCACCGGGGGTGAGCCGGCGCTTCTGGAAGGTGTCGTTTGCGGCCTCGAAGGCCTCCCGGCGCGGCAGGTCGTCGTCGAGCCCCTCGGCGAGCGAGGCGAACTCCTCCTGGAACTCCAGGTACGCCCGGAACTCCTCGGTACCGGAGCCGGTGGCGCGATCCTCGTAGCGTTCGAGCAGCCGGATCGCGCGGCGGTGGGCGTCCGCGACCGCCCGGACGTCGGCCTCGCCGATCGCTTCGACCGCCTCGCGAGCGTCCTCGTACGTCGCCGCGGCGGCCGACAGGCGGTCGACGGGGTCGTCGCCCTCGGCCGGGTCCGAGTGGGAGGCGTCGGGCATCTACTCGTACACCGCGTCGGGGTCGAAGGCCCGTTCGCCGACCGTCTCGCCGTCGATCGTGCGGTAGAAACACGAGCGAAAGCCGGTGTGACAGGCCCCGCCGGTCTGCTCGACCCGGTACAGGAGCGCGTCGGCGTCGCAGTCGACCCGGACCTCCCGGACCGCCTGCGTGTGGCCGCTGGTGGCGCCTTTCTCCCACAGTTCGTCGCGGCTGCGCGAGTAGTAGTGGGCCCGCCCGGTCGCCCGCGTCTCGTCGAGCGCCTCGCGGTTCGCGTAGGCGAGCATCAGCACCTCGCCCGTCTCGGCGTCCTGTGCGACCGCCGGCACCAGCCCGTCGTCGCCGAAGTCGACGGCGACCTCTGCCGTCTCGTCGGTTTCCCCGTCGCCTGTGGCGCCCTCGCCAGCCCCGTCGTCACCGACGTCCGCGCCCGTCGTGTCGCTCATGTCGACGGGGAGGAGGGAGAGGCCGATATGTCTTGTGTCGGACGACCGGCCGCCGGGGGTCTCGGCGGACGGATCGTCGGGTGATCTCAGACGACCCCGAAGAGGCCGAGGGCGCCAAACAGCAGGTCGCCGACGGTGAACGCCGCGAGCAGGCCGACGAACATTGGGACGATAAAGGGGATGCCGGGGGAGATCCACACCACGTCGCGATCAGCGACGACCTCCAGCCCCTCGCGAAGCGTCTCGGGCGTCGTCCCGTAGGCGGTGCCCTCGATCTCGTCGAGGAACCGCTCGGCGGCCCAGGGGTCGTCGTCTTCGGTCGAGTCCGACCGGGCGGCGTCGGGGGCATCGTCGGCTGTCTCCTCCTCCGTCGCCATCGCCGCGCCGCCGTCGGTCGCCGGGCCGACGCCGACGGCACCGTCGGTCGGGTCGCCGGTGTCGGTCACGCTGTCGGGGTCGCGGTGGGCAGCCGGGGCGGTCCGGACGTCCGCCAGGGTACAGCCCCGCCAGCGCAGGTACATCCGGAGCGCGTCCAGGTCGAGACCGCCGCGGGTGAGTCCCTCCCGATTCTCGAACAGCCGACCGTGCAGCGACGGAAGCTCCGAAACCGCGACGCGCCGCCCCAGAAACATGGCCGGGGAGACGTGGCCAGCGACGGCGTTGCGCAGGGCGAGGGCGACGGGGTACAGCGCGGCGACCAGCACCGTGTTCGTCAGTACCGTCATCGAGAAGACGCCCAGGGAGGTCTCGACGACCGGGAACGCCGGCAGGCCGGCGACGGGCAGGGTGTAGGTGGGGAACGTTGGCACCAGGATCGCGAGCGCGATGAGCGCCTTCGCGTCGGCGCCGCCGAACCCGCCCAGCCGCCAGAAGACGTACGACAGGGGGGCGACGAAGCCCAGGCTCAGGGCGACCCGGACGGCCCACAGCCGGTCGGCCGGAGTCGAGGGTGGCAGGGAACCGAGGGCCTCGACGACGAGCAGGAGGGCGCCGAGTCCGGCGATCGGATACCAGACGGCGTTGGGAACCCGGCGGGTTTCGACGTCCTGCCAGGCCGCCCAGCCGAGAGCCGGCACGGCGAGCAGTCGGAGCAGATCCGGCGTCGACGCGATCATACCCGCCGGTTCGCCCGCGGGGACAAAGCCGTTGTGCCCGCGGTATCGGTTCTGAAAACCCGGACGAATGGAGGGCGCCGACGAAGGGGAAGCCGGGACGGAAGGAAAATCCCGGGAAAGGGGAAACCACGGAGTCGGTCGCAGGCGGCGCGCGAGAGGCTACCGATGGCCGCCGGGAAAAACGGAAACGGGAACGGAAGGGGAACCGCTCAGATGACGCGGTTCTGGAGGTAGTCGAGGTGCTTGGCGTTGTAGACGATCCTGACCTCGTCGGCGGCGGGCGAGCCGATGCAGGTCAGGCGGACGTTCTTCTCCTCGACCTCCTCGTCGCTGAGGATCTGCTGCATGTCCATGTCGATCTCGCCCTCCTTGACGATGGCGGCGCAGTTCGCACAGGCGCCGGCCCGACAGGAGAACGGCCAGTCGTACCCCTGGGCCTCGGCGGCTTCGAGGATGTACTCGCCCTGATTGACGTCGAGGGTGCCGTAGTCCTCGTCGTCGAGGCCGGCGTCGGCGGCCTGCTCGAAGAGGTCGTCGTCGTCCATGTCCCAGCCCTGGTCGTCCAGTACTTCGTAGTTGAGGTATTCTACCGTGGGCATCAGCATGGTGTTCGGAAGCCACACCATTAGACTTTGCTGTTCGTCCGTCTCGAAAACTGGCCTATAGCGGCGGTGTGCGAACACACACACCACCGTGCAGTGGACGGGCGGTCACCGGGACAGCCGGAACCGGCCCTCCCCACCGCAGTCCCCGATCGGTCACTCGGCCGCCGTCCCCGACCCGGTCGAGATCCGCCGCAGTCTCCGGGTCTCTCCGCCGTTCAAAACGGCGCCAGCCGAAACAGGAGAAACGAGGCGGCGGCGGACAGCGACGGCGTGAGCAGCCAGAAGAAGATCACCCGGCCGGTCGTCCCCGGGTCGAACAGGTCGTTTGCGGTCAGTTCGCCGCCCTCCTCGCCCATCGGGGCGACCGACCTGGGGTCCTCGGCGGCCAGGGCGTCGACGGACACGTCCGGCCCCTCGCCGCGGACGGCGTCGCCGAGCGTGACCGTCCGGGTTGCCCGCCCCCACCCGAGGCCGACGATGCTCATCGTCGCCGACACCGCGAGGCTGGCCGGGATGCCGAGCGCCGAGAGCGCGGTGATGATGCTCGCCGAGACCACCTCGACGACGAGCGCCGCCAGGATCGGGAGGTCCGTGAGGTCGTTGCCGACCGTCTCCAGGGTGCGGCGGGCGATGGTCAGCGCCCCCAGGCCGATCGCCCCACCCGCCAGCAGGACGCCCCCGTTCATCGACAGCCGGCCCGACCCCACCAGCGGCGCCACCGCGTTCGCCACGTTCGACGCCCCCGCCGAGAACGCCATGTAACACCCGATCCCGACGACCGCGACGGCGCCCCCGACCTCGGCGACGGTCGTCCCGGGTGCGAGACGCGGCCGCGGGAGGCGGCCGGACCGGTCGAGGGCGAACAGCGCCCCCTCGCTCCGGTCGATCGTAAAGCGGACGGCCAGGTAGGGGTAGACGTACCGGCCGATCACCGCACAGAGCCAGAAGGCGATGACGGGCGCGACGATCCACCAGGAGACGATTTCGAGCATCACGGCGGCGTCGAGCGTGTCGGTCGCGAGGCCGAGGCCGGCGATGGCCCCCACCGCCGTCATCGACGTCGACGCCGGCACCCCGAAGACGTTCGAGACGAGCAGGGCCAGACCGACGAAAAAGAGGACGGCGACGCTGGCCGCGAGCGTGAACTGGTCCTGCGGGACGATCCGCCCGCCCATCGTCCGGACGACCTCGCGGCCGACGGTCCACCCCCCGAGCAGCGCGAAGGCGGCCATCAGCCCTGCGGCCCACAGTTTCCCGACGACGTTGCTCCCGACCGCGGGGCCGAAGGCGACGCCGGTCGAGGAGCCGCCGATGTTGAAGCCGACGAAGACGGCGACCGCGAGCCCAACCACCAGCAGTGCTTCGACCACGGCCGACGTTCAGAAGCGATCGCCAAAAGCACACCCGTTTCCACGACGCCGACCCCGGCTCGCTCTGGAGGGTCCGGACCAGCGGTTCGGCCGGGAGTGCTCGGCCGATCAGAGCGGGAGGTCGAACGCCTCGATGGCGTTCTCCCCGAACACCATCCGCTGTTCGTCCGTCGAGAGGTGATCGAAGTAGCCCTGGATGCTCTCGGGGTTGTCGAAGTCGAAGTGCGGATGATCCGAGGAGAACAGCAACTGGTCCGTCTCCAGCAGTTCGATGAGGTTCCGGATGTCGGCGGGGCGGTTGAACTCGCCGAGCGGCTGGGTCGAGAAGTAAAAGTGCTCCCGGATGTACTCCTCGGGCATCCGTTCGAGGAGCGGCGCCTGGCTCCGCCAGGAACTGTACTCGCGGTTGAGCCGGGACATCATGTAGGGGATCCACCCGATGCCGGACTCCAGGCAGACGAAGTTCAGGTCGGGGAACTTGACCGGCGTCCCGTTCGTGATCAGGCTCGCGACCGTCCACATCATCGCCCACGGGTGCTGGAGCGCGTGGAGTTCGAGGTTCGTCTCCATCCCCTGGAAGATGCCCGGCATCTGCCACATGAAGCCGTTGAACGTCGTGTGAAACGCCACCGCCAGGTCGTTGTCCTCGGCGGCCTTGTACACCGGATCGTACAGCGGATCGCCCAGCCCCCGGTTCTGTCCACCGGGGTGAATGAGGACGCCGACGATCTGGTCCTCGTCGCCGAGTCGATCGATCTCCTCGGCGGCCTTGTCGGGGCGACGCATCGCGATCGACGCCAGCCCGAAGTAGTCCTCGTTGCCGTCGAGAAACCGCTCGACGAAGACGTCGTTGGTCGCCCGCATCTGCTGGATTGCCTGTCGTGCGTCCGGCAGCATGTCGTACCGACCGACGACGTTCAGGATCGGGTGATCGACCCCCAGGTCCTCACAGAGGGGCTCTTCGATGTCCGTCTGTGGATCGTCGACGAGCCTCGGCAACGCCTCGATCTTTCCCGGGATCTCGCCGTGGTGGCCCGTCTGCGGGCTCCCGGTGGCCGTGTCCGTGGTCGGATCGAGGAGGTCACGGTACGGCATCTCCATCCGTTCGGCGATCCGCTCGCCCATCACCGGTCCCCGCGACGAGCAGTGCACGTCGGCATCGACGACGAGCAGTTCGTCCAGCGGTCCCTCGGCGTCGGACGTCTCCGTTGTGGCCATAGTTACAACTGGCTGAGACGTATCTTGAATCCATCGCCCCCGGGGGACAGACGACGGCGCCACTCCGGCAGGCCCCACCGGGGTGGCGGTCGGAGTCCCCCTAGCGGCCGGACCGTTTGTTACAGGGTGCGTACCCGTTACTCCCGCGGCGACGGACATCTTTGAACGTGGCCGGTGAACCGACGCCCTGTCATGGACGACACCCCGGAAGACCGTGACGTGCCGGAGGAAGGCGACGCCCCCAGCCGAAACAGGGTCCATCGGACCGTCGACACGTCGGCCGGGGAGCCGGCCGCGCTGATCGCCGAAATCGTCGCAGACATCGAGGAGATGGAGCCGACGGAACTGCCGAACATGTGGGCGTGTACCGACGGCGTGCTCGATCACCTGTTCTCGAATCCGCCGTCGGCCGAGGCGCAGATGGAAGTCACGTTCAGCTACGAGGGATACCGCATCACGATCGAACAGGACGGCACGGCGGAGTTCGTCCGGGTCGAGTAGGGCCGTCCCGACGCCGCCCGGTCGCGAACGCGGCGCTCCAACGGTGAATCACTGTCCCACTGGCGGGCAATCACTTTGTGCCCCCCGGACCATGACGGGGACGAATGGACGCCGACGAGGCTCGACGCGAACTCTATGCGATCATGAGCCGGGACTCGGAGTTCGAAGAGAAGGCCCGGCGGGCCCTCGAACTCGGGGAGGAGTACCTCGGGGTCGACAACGGCCACCTGACGCGGATCCACCCGGAGAGCGACTACTGGAAGGCGACGGTCAGTACCGACCCGCCGGACGGGGCGTTCCCGGCCGGCGTGGTGCTCGACCTCGGAACCACGTTCTGTCGCCACGTCGTCGCGGCGGGCGACACGGTGGCCATCCACGACGCGCCGGCGGAGGGGCTGGCCGACGGCGGGGCCGACGACGCGGGACCCCACTGCTATCACGGCTCGCCGGTCACCCTCGACGGCGACCTCTACGGAACCGTCTGCTTCGTTTCCGCGGACCCCCGGGAGGCGCCGTTCGACGAGGACGAGACCATGTTCGCGGAACTCATCGCCCGGATGCTCGAACACGAACTCCGACGGGAGCGGACCGACGCCAAAATCGAGCGCCTGGAACAGTTCGCCAGCGTTCTCTCGCACGACATCCGCAATCCGCTGAACGTGGCGGCCGGCAGCGTCGAACTGGCCCGCCGGGAGCACGACAGCGACCACCTCGCGACGGCGGACAGGGCGCTGACCCGGATGCAGGAGCTCGTTTCGGACGTGCTGGCGATGGCGCGACAGGGACAGACCGTCGCGGACCCGGAGGTCGTCCGGCTGTCGTCGGTGGCCGAACGGTGCTGGGCGTCGGTCGCGACCGCGGACGCGACGCTGTCGGTCGACGGTGACCTCGCGTTCCGGGCCGACCCCGACCGGCTCCGCCACCTGTTCGAGAACCTCTTCCGGAACGCAGTCGAGCACGGGAGCGAGGACGCCGCCATCGAGGTCGGCCCGCTCGACGGCGGCGACGGATTCTACGTCGCCGACGACGGCCCGGGCATCCCGTCTGCGGAGCGGGACGCCGTCTTCGAGACCGGCTACTCGACCGGGACCGAGGGACTCGGACTGGGCCTGGCGCTGGTCGACGGCGTCGCGTCGGCCCACGGCTGGACGGTCTCGGTCACCGCCGGACCGGCCGGCGGCGCGCGCTTCGAGGTCCGCGACGTGGTCGTGGTCGACCCGGAAGCCGACTGAGGCGACGACTCCGACGGCTGGGACGACCGCACCCGGGGTCCGGAGCGGCTCGACCCGCTACTGCGACGCCGCCGAGATGGCCTGATCGAGGTCCGCGACGATGTCGTCGACGTCCTCGATGCCGACCGACAGGCGAACCATGTCGGGCGTGACCCCGGCCGCGAGCTGTTCGTCCTCGGTGAGCTGCTGGTGGGTGGTCGAGGCGGGGTGGATCACCAGTGTCTTCGCGTCGCCGACGTTCGCCAGAAGCGAGGCGAGTTCGACGTTGTTCACCGTCCCCTTGGCGGCGTCGTAGCCGCCTTCGAGGCCGAAGGTGATCATGCCGCCGTAGCCGCCCTCCAGGTACTCGCTGGCCTCGGCATGGGTCTCGTGCGATTCGAGGCCGGGGTAGTTGACCCACGACACCGCCGGGTGGTCCTCCAGGAACTCCGCGACGACCTGGGCGTTCTCGCAGTGGCGTTCCATCCGCATCGGCAGGCTCTCCAGTTTCTGGAGGGTGGCCCAGGCGTCGAAGGGGGACTGCTGGTTGCCCAGATCGCGCAGGCCGCGGGCGATGGCGGCGTAGGTGAAGCCGGCCGGCCCGAACGTCTCGTGGAAGTTGACGCCGTGGTAGGCGGGGTTGTCCGCCCCGATCTCGGGGTACTTCTCGGCGTGCTCGCCCCAGGGGAACGAGCCGCCGTCGATCACGGCGCCGCCGACGGTCGAGCCCGCGCCGTGGATCCACTTCGTCGTCGACTCCCAGACGAGGTCGGCGCCGTGTTCGAGCGGCCGGCAGAGATACGGCGTCGCGAAGGTGTTGTCGACGAACAGCGGGACGTCGTGGTCGTGGGCGATGTCGGCGACCCGCTCGATGTCCGGCGTCACGAGCGCCGGGTTGCCGATCGTCTCCAGGTGGACGTAGGCGGTGTCGTCGTCGATGGCCTCCTCGTAGGCGTCGTAGTCCATGGTGTCGACGAAGCGCGTGGTGATCCCCCGGCGCTCGACGGTGTGTGTGAAGTAGGTGTAGGTGCCGCCGTACAGCGAGGAGGCGGTGACGACGTTGTCACCGGCCTCGGCGAGCAGGAACGTCGTCAGATCGAGGGCGGCCATCCCCGAATTGGTCGCCGCGGCGCCGACCCCGCCCTCCAGGGCGGCCAGGCGCTCCTGGAGGGAGGCCTTCGTCGGGTTCATCAGCCGCGAGTAGATGAATCCCTCCTTTTCGAGGGCGAACTGCCCCGCGGCGTCGTCGGCGTCGTCGAAGACGTACGACGTGGTCTGGTAGATGGGCGGAGCGCGGGCCCCGGTGGCCGCGTCCGGTTCCTGCCCGGCGTGGAGGCTACGCGTCGCGAATCCCGGCGTGTCGGCGTCGTCGTCTGACATACGTTGGCCCCGTCGGACGGGGAGGCCGTAAAACCGTACGGTCGACCGGTGAGACAGGTGACAGGTAGGGCCTACGGGTCGGCCGGTCCGTCGTCCCCCCGGTCGGTGATCGACTGCCCGGCGACCCCGTCGGCGAGGAAATCGCGCAGGGGTGGCCCGACCTTCTCGGGTTCGACGAGGAAGGCGTCGTGGCCGTGGTCGGACTCGACGACGTGGTGGGCGACGGGCGCGCCGGCGTCGCGGAACGCGTCGGCCAGCGAGTCGGCCTGCTCGGTCGTGAAGTGCCAGTCGCCGGTAAAGGACATCACCAGCGCCTCGCCCTCGAAGGCGCCCAGCGCGGCGGCGTCGTCCTCGTACCCCTCCGAGAGGTCGTAGTCGTCCATCGCGCGCGTGAGGTAGAGATAGGAGTTGGCGTCGAAGCGGTCGACGAACTTCTCGGCGTTGTAATCGAGGTAGGACTCGACGTCGCGGTAGGGGAAAAACGAGGCGGCGGGGTCGGTGGGGAAGGCGTCGCGGACGGCGTCCCGCCCGGCCGAGCGCCGGCCGAACTTGTCCGCCATCGACTCCTTCGAGAGGTACATCACGTGGCCGAGCTGGCGCGCGAGCGCGAGGCCGTGCCTGGGTTCGTCGCCGCCGTAGTAGTTCCCGCCGTTCCAGTCGGGGTCGCTCTGGATCGCCCGGCGGGCGATGGCGTCGATGGCGAGACACTGGGCGTCGAGGCGGGCGGCGGTGGCGATGGGCGCCACCAGTTCGACGTCGTCGGGGTAGGCCACTGCCCAGTCGAGGACGTTCATCCCGCCGACGCTCCCGCCTACGACCGCACGAAGGCGGCCGACGCCGAGGTGATCGAGCAGCGCGCGCTGGGCGCGGGTCCAGTCCCGCACCGTCACGGGCGGGAACCGGGTCCCCCAGGGCTCGCCGTCGGGCCCGGGGCTGGCCGGCCCGGTGGTGCCGTAACAGGAGCCGGGGACGTTCGCACAGACCACGTAGTACTCCTTGGTGTCGACGGCCTTGCCGGGGCCGACGATGTCGTCCCACCAGGCCCGCGCCTGGCCGGCGGTGTCCTCGGCGCGGCGACGCCCCGAGACGTGCTGGCTGCCGGTGAGCGCGTGACAGACCAGCACCGCGTTGTCGCCGGTGAACTCGCCGTAGGTCTCGTAGGCCACCTCCAGGCGGTCGATCTCGTCGCCACACTGGAACTCGAAGGCGCCGAGGTCGACGGCGCCGCTGTCGGTCGCCCCGCTCATCCCGGAACCTCCCCGAGGGCCCGGTCGAGGTCGGCGACGACGTCGTCGACGTCTTCGATGCCGACCGAGAGGCGGAGCATGTCCGGGCCGACGCCAGCCTCGCGCTGTTCCTCCTCGCTGAGCTGGGCGTGGGTGGTGGAGGCGGGGTGGATCACCAGCGTCTTCGCGTCGCCGATGTTCGCCAAAAAGGAGGCGAGGTCGACGGTCTCGCACAGCCGTTTCGCGGCCTCGTAGCCGCCTTCGAGGCCGAAGGTGAGCATACTGCCGTAGTCCGCGAGGTACTCGCCCGCCTCCTCGTGGGTCGGATGCGAGTCGAGGCCGGGGTAGGACACCCACGCGACCGCCGGGTGATCGGCGAGGAACTCGGCGACGGCACGGGCGTTCTCGCAGTGGCGTTCCACGCGGAGGGGAAGGGTCTCGACGCCCTGCAGGGTGACCCAGGCGTCGAAGGGGGACTGCTGGCTGCCGATCGAGCGGACGGAGCGCTGGCGGGCCGCCGCGGCGAAGGCCCGGTCGCCGAAGCGCTCGGAGAAGTCGACGCCGAAGGCGGGGTTCTCGCCGGCCATCTCGGGGTAGTCGACCGCGGGGTCGTCCCACGGGAAGGTGCCGCCGTCGATCAGGATGCCGCCGACGGTCGTGCCCGACCCGTGGATCCACTTCGTCGTCGACTCCCACACCACGTCGGCGCCGTGTTCGATCGGGCGACAGAGCGCGGGGCTGGCGAAGGTGTTGTCGACCACGAGAGGGGCGCGGTGCTCGTGGGCGACCTCGGCCAGGCGTTCGAAGTCGGGCGTCTTCAGCGAGGGGTTGGCGATGGTCTCGACGTGGACGTAGGCGGTGTCGTCGTCGATGGCGTCGGCGTAGGCGTCGTAGTCGAGCGTGTCGACGACGCGGGGCTCGATCCCGCGGCGCGTCGCCATCTTCGTGAGGTAGGTGGCGGTGCCGCCGTACATGTCCGCCGAGGCGACGACGTTGTCGCCGGCCTCGGCCAGCACGGACGTCGCGGCGTCGAGTGCGGCCATCCCCGAGGCGGTCGCGACGGCGTCGACGCCGCCTTCGAGGTTCGCCAGCCGCGCTTCGAGGGTCCGGACCGTCGGGTTCGAGATCCGGGAGTAGACGTCGCCCTCGGCGTCCAGGGCGTACAGGTCCGCGGCGCGGTCGGCGTCCTCGAAGACGTAGGAGGTGGTCTGGTAGATCGGCGGGGCGCGCGCAC
>Ga0207719_100883_pt1 | contig 11114 bp, 10 predicted proteins | sample A23P1SouthBayCA_2_FD_187279 | JGI IMG/M metagenome (GOLD analysis project Ga0207719, IMG submission 187279) | Aerobic enrichment media microbial communities from Eden Landing Ponds, California, USA - A23 P3 (3) (SPAdes) | ecosystem: Environmental > Aquatic > Marine > Unclassified | place...
GTCAACGTCCTCGAACTTCTGGATCGTCGTGAGAACGAGTTCACTCTGTCCTTCCTCGATAAGGCGCTGGAGGTGGTCGATGCTCTCGGCCTCGGTCCATTGCTCCAGCGAGAGATTCGCCAGCTGGTCGCGCATCTGGCTGTTCAGCTTGTCCGTGTCCACGATGACGAACACCTGCGGATTGCGGGCAACTGTGGGACGTGAGAGCAGGTTCTCGGCGGCGTACAGCATCGTGAACGACTTCCCCGACCCCTGGGTGTGCCAGATGAGGCCGCGCTTGTGGTCGCCTATGCGCACGCGGTCGAGGATACGATTCACCGCGTAGTACTGCATATATCGCGGGACTATCTTCGCATCTCCACCAGCTCGGCGCTCGTAGAAAACGAAGTGCTTGAGCAGGTCAAGGATCGATGCTGGATTACAGAGAGCCGTGACCGCCTGCCGCATCTCGTTGTCGTCCTGGAACTCTTCGGGGGCGTCATTCCACGGTTCGTAGAACTCTCGCGGCGCGCCGACTGCGCCGTAGCGCAGTTCCATCGTATCGGCGGCGATGTTGAACAGACCGGGAACGAACAGCCGGGGCACGTCCTCCTTGTAGGCTTTGAGATCTCGGACGGCGTCGTGCCAGTCGTTGTCCTGCGCGAGGCTCTTGAGTTCCATCGTCACGAGTGGAATCCCGTTGACGAACAGGTTCACGTCCGGGCGGATGGTCGTCTCGCGGGAGACGGAGAACTGATTCACCGCGTGAAAGCGGTTGTTTTCGGGGTTTTCGTAGTCGATGAGGTCTACGTATATCGTCTCACTCCCGCCCTTATCGGTGTTGACCGTGAAGGTCTTGCCCTTGGTGAGCAACCGATAGAACGCGCGATTGCCGTCCATCAGATTCTCGGCGTCGAGATCGCGGCGGAGGGACGAAACGAACTTCTCGACGTTGTCCTCGGTCACGGCGTCGTTGAGTGCGATGATCTGCTCTTCCAGAAGGCCCCAGTAAATTACTTCGTGGCTGTCGCGCTCGTAGGCTTCATCGAGAACGTTCGCACCCCGTCCACCATCCTGTCCGTGTGTCTCCCATCCGACGCCGTCGAGCCACGAGAGAAGCGAGCGTTCGACGCCGCCCTCGGATGGGATACTAACCATACTGTGCGATTTCTTCGGGAACCTCTATGTTAGTGTCGGTCGTTCGGACTGTTCCTGAGAGGAGGTCTTGCATTAGACCGCGTTTGAGACGCTGAAGAGTTTCCTTGTACCGCTCATTATTGACAATTTTGTCATCCTGAGTTTGGAGTATTTTAGCAATTTCTTTCTGTTCTTGCATAGGCGGTAGAGGGATTTTTTGTTCTTTAATCGTTCCGAGATTCAATGTCTTCATAGTTGACCCCGGTGATTTCAAGTGCCACAGTTTTTCCATCACTGACCAGTTCATTAACTGTTCCAAAAATGGATTGTGAATAGTGTCATCAGTCTTGATAATAGCAACCCCTACAAAGAACCCGAACTGCCCGTTATGACGAATTAGTTGGGTAGGGCCGATTGTTGCACGGCGTGAGATGATCAAATCCCCTTTCTCCGGCCGACAATTCTGATTTATTTCTTTATATGTCTCCTCAGAGACGTACTTCTCATATTGCGAATAGTCAAACTCACCCCGGAATGGATTTATATTTTGAGAGGACACGAACGGAATGCCCTCATCAACGTAATCTGGTGTGATATGTGGACCATCTTGAACTCTAAATGAAAATTCTTCGAACGATTTCAATTCCCAATCTTCTGGCTTTGTTAGGTCGATTGGCCCCAAGCGATATTGTTCATATTCAGTGTGGCCGTATACACCTTCAGTCAGAAGAGTTTGTACCAACCCCTTCTTTGCCTTCCAAGATTGTTCAATTATTTCCTCAGTCTTCTCGATCGCTTGGTCAACGGTGTAGAGGACGGTGGCGATCTTACGCTGTTCCGAGAGTGGTGGAAGAGCAACATCTAACTCACGACGAAACACGCTGAATGGAACACGCTGGCGGCCCGTTGAGCCACGCATTCGAGAGACTGCGTAGTTGTGTACCGGGTGAGACTTGCTGAGGTAGTACAGAAGCCACGGATTGATGCGGTTGGTCTTTGGGGAGAGTACAGCGTATTCCGTCGAACCGATGCCTACCTCGGTGTCCATCTCTGGAACGAGAGCGGCCTTACCGTTCTCAGTGCAGGGCGTAATCCGAGCAAAGAGTGTATCACCCTCGGTGAACGTTTTCCCGCTGTACTCTGAGGCATTCCGTTCTCCGAAATATTGCGGGTAGGGAAGCTCCGTATCCAACGCGTCCATTTCGATGTACGTATTTGGCTCTTCGTCGGACTTCGGATTCGGATTTACCTCATACACCTCCGAGCCGTTCACCAGTTCCCACCCCTCAGGGATTTCTCCCCAAAATCGGCTTTCTAATCGCTTCCGGCTCTCATCTGAATCCGATGAGCCAGTGAACTCGTCCAGAGTCACCTCCTCACTCATAATTCAACGCCTCCATATGCTCGCTCATCGTCGCCTCAATCTCATCGCGTTCCGCCTGCAAATCGCGTAACTTCGACAGTTCCGCCTCCACATCAATGTCTTCCTCGGGTTCAGTCGTATCGACGTACAACGCGATATTGAGGTTGTAGTCGTTCTCTCGAATCTCATCAAGCGACACCGTTCGACTCACGCGCTCCTCGGTCGTCCATCCACGGAAGTTCTCTACGATGTGATCGAGACCATCCTCGGTGAGTTCGTTCTGGTTCGACAGTTCATCGTAGAAGTCCTCATCGGCGGCGTGGATGAACTGTACCTCGCCTTCGCGTTCGGCGGGCTTATCGGTGTTCAACACGAGTACAGCAGAGGGGATCGAGTTGTTCTGGAACAGGTTCTCGGGGAGTCCTACGATGGCCTCCACCATATCCTCCTCAAGCATATGTTCCCGATACCGTGACTCGTGCTTACGGAACAGCACGCCGTGGGGAATGACAATAGCGGCCTTGCCCCCCGCGTTATCGCTTTCCGGACGCTTGAGTTGCTTCGCCATATGCATAATGAAGGCGTAGTCCCCGCGGTCGGCACGCGGCAGTTTCTCGTGCCAGTCGAAGCGCCCATACGGGTCGTCTTGGAGGTCGTCTTTCGCCCAGTCAGCTGAAAACGGGAAGTTCGCGAGGACGCGGTCGAAGCGCGTGAGTTCCTGCTCGTCCTCGTTCGTGAATGCGGGACTCGAAAGGGAGTCTTCGCGTTCGATCTCCCCGTTCAGCCCGTGAATGGAGAGGTTCATCTTGGCGATGGCCGCAATGTCCGGGTTGATCTCCTGTCCAGTGAACGTGAGTTTCGTCTCGTCGCCGCCCTGCTCCTCGCGGTAGTACCGCGCGGCCTCGATGAGCATCCCGCCGGAGCCAACGGTGGGGTCGTGGAACGTCATCCCGTCCTCAAACTCGTCTACGAGCCGAACGCAGAGGTTGACGATGTGCGGGGGCGTGAAGAACTGCCCGCCGGACTTGCCCTCCTCCTCGGCGAAGTGGCGCACCAGGTCCATATACGCCTCTCCGAGCATATCCGGCGGCACGCTGTCGCGGTCCAGGTCGTACTTCGAGAGGTGTTCGACGAGCTTTCCGAGCCGGTCGTCATCAAGCGCGTCGGCATCGATAAAGTCCGCACGGAAGACGCCCGTGAGTTCAGGGTTCTCCTCGGTGAGCGCATCGAAGGCTTCGTTCAGGGCTTGGTCAATGTTGTCCGAGACGGCGCGAATGTCTTCCCATAGATAGTCCTCCGGGACAACGGGAATGTCGTAGAGGTTGTTTCGTCGCGCGAACTCCTCGCCGTACTCCTCGACGTTCTCAGCGTACTGTTTTTCGAACTCGTCTGAGATGGATTTGTAGTAGACGAGCGGGAGGATGTATTCCTTGTAGTCAGTCGGGTCAACGGCATCGCGGATTATGTCGGCGCACTTGAACAGGTGCGTATCGAGTTCGTCCACAGAGAGAGGCATACACGTATGTTCCACGGAGGTATGATATGCTCTGTGGTGGGCTTGCATAGAAAAGTTATCAGGAGCCAGTTCGTTTTACAGATATGAATTCGATTGACCGCTTTGCCTCACGAGTGGCTGAAGCCTTTGGAGGAATGGTACTGACACTCGTAGCGACCATTGGAGGGATCATCATTCAGTCGGCTCAGGAATCGACACCGGCTACTGAACCAGCCACATCTCTCACGGTCAACCTAATCACTGGGCTAATGACATCACTTCCGGGCATTATTACCCTTGGTGGGATCGCCTTTGCAACTGCCATCGCAGGACCGTTCGGATTCTTCGGTGCGCTATTGGAGGTTATCGGAGCTAATCTAATCCTCTACCATCAGAGTCAGGCTGGATTCTGGATGATCGTGTTCGGTGCGGGACTTGTTACAGCAGGTGTTCCGATTCCGTGGCTGAAAGTGATTGGAGTTCTCTCAGACTCTGGTAGACGGTATTGAATTCTGCGAACTTATCGCGTGCCAGACTCCTAACCCATACTTGGTTACCTTGAGCGTCAAAATATTCTGGCAATTTCGTCAGTTAATCCGGTCACGACTTAGCTAAATTAAACAGACCGAACTTGCTGTGAATTGAGTATATTTATTCAGAGAACTCGAACAGAACTCGGACCAGATGTGTTAAAATATATAGATCCATACACCAATGATAAAGAATACAGGTGTCAATGCAAGAAATAAGTGGCCGAATTGAAGGTAGCGTCCGGAATTATTGATTATAGATCTATTTTCCTCAGCTTTCTCTGCATATGCGTGAATCATAAACAGATACCAATCATCTGTCTTATGCGAGGGGTGGTATACTTCATCGTTGATACGGGCATCAAGTGTGCCAGTTGAAAGGGATTTCAAGTCCCACGGGTCAATACTGCGAGAAAACTGAGCCTCTTTTAATGAGAATATTAGTAAAATAGGTGATAGTGAAAGAAACGCAACTGCCAGTCCAACCAACAGAACGCCAAGAATATCAGTCAATGTCGGCTGAACAGGTCGGGAAATGAATGATTGAATCACACCACTAAATTGGTATGAGAATGTGATCAGTACACCGACCAACACAATCGTAACTCGTAATGTCCTTAATGCTGTTTCTCGTTGATTCTGTAATTCTGTACGCTGGCGTTTAATGAGATTATTGACTTCCTCAAAAGTCAATTCGAGAATCTTCTCTCGATCAAGAATTTCAGTTTCGGCCATAGCGCTAACCCGATGAAATAGATTTCAGTTGTAATGACTAATCAGTTTTCGGTTACACTGGCCTGCTAACCGAACTTTTTTGGTGTGAACTTCCACCGAATCAACGATTTCCTGAGGAAGAGTGTAAATATTTCCCAAGTATCATAACGTAAATGAATAATACTACTGTGAATGTCAGACTACCAGACGAAACATAAGTGCCCGCAGATAAAAATATCAGAACGATCCATAAAACAATTGCGGCGTGTTCTAACCGACTTAGTGGGCTTTCATCCAATTGCTCTGTGATAGACTGGCTTGTGGATTCAGTGGATCTCCTTTGGATCTTATTCTTTGAAAAAGACCGACCTGTGGGTGCAATTGAATCCCCGTGAGTTGCCTTATGACACCTTTTACAGAGAGTCTTTAGATTACTGAGTTCGTGGGAACCTCCGTTACTTTTCGGAACAACGTGATGAGCGTGCAATTCTGTGTTACCTTTAGGTCCCCCCTTTCGACCACAGTTCTGACACCTGAAGTCGTCCCGCTGATAAACATCCTTTCGCCGGGAGTTCCAGTCATTGGGATACCCAGTTCCCATCGTCGATTCATAGAATATTCTTTCTGAGCAACTATTAATTTTTGGATCGCTCTTGTGTAGAGCATTATTGCTTGCCGAGCCACAGAATCGTCACCAACAATCGCTTACCCGAGAGCGAACAGGAATTCAAGAGTGATTCAGCGTAGTTTACCGCTAAATTTTAGATGTCCTTGAGATAGTCCTCCCGCCGCTCCATTTGCTCGTTCTTCGTCGCCTTATCGTAGTGCTTGTCCATAATGTCGTGAGTCATATCGACTCTATCGGCGGTCACTTCCTTCGGCTGGCCCGCGTTCAACGCCTCAGTAACGTACCCTCGCCGGAGCGCGTGTGGGCTTACCGATGCAGGACACTTGCTGGCGGTATTGTACGAGGTCGCTTCGCAGTCGTTAATATCGCGGTCCATCGGACACTCCCCGGTATAGTGGCACGGTCGAGTAACGGTGTAGATATTCCGCTGGATGGTCGAGGGTTCGCATCGCTTCCCGTGGGTGGACATTAGTAGCGGCGTCCGCCCGTGTTGATCCTCTTCACCGGGATGGTTGAATCGAAGATAGTCGCGGAGAATATCGGCTACGTCTCCACTGATACGCACGTCTCGCTCTCCCTTTCGCTTGTTTTTGAGCGGCGTTTCCGTCTCTGGACGATGCCGAACTTGGAGATAGGGACTTGCACCGTCTTCGAAGTCCCCCTTATCGAGGGCGTACAGCGAACTCCGACGCATCCCCGTCTTCCACAGCACTGCGAAAATGACGTGCCGGAGACTGGCGTATTCGTGTTGGTCGAGATAGTCCAGGATCTCGGTTGCCTCGTCGCTCGTGAGGACGTCGTCGGAGACTTCTTCCCCCGGGTTCGGCTTCGGGATACGGACTAACTGATTCATCCCGTCCGGAACGGCGTTGATGTGTTCACAGAACCGGATGAACCCCTTGATGCAGGTCATATCCGTCTTGAGGGTGATGGTCTTCACGTTCTCAAGCCGCCATTCTTTGAATCGCTGAATCTCGTCGCTGGTCAGCTTGTTCAGGTTTTCTACCCCGGCCTTATCGGTGAGCCAATCGCAGAAGACGTTCAGCGTAGTCTGATAATTCGATAGCGTCGAGTCAGTTACGTCGGTCGATTTGTCTTTCAGGTAGCGGTTCTTCGCTTCGTGCGGTGGAGTCGCGTTCATTGTTTTCTCTCTACTGAACGCGCGCGATCCGCTTCAGATCAGTTCGGGCATCGCCCAGTTTGGCACGCTCCAGTGTTTCGCGTTGCACGCGCCGGAGCGGAGGCGCGAAGAGGCCCGGGGTTCAAATCCCCGCGAGTCCACTCCTCTACCGGACGTTTTCGAGGGTTTCAGGTTTTCAACCAGCAGCGCGTAGCGCGCCAATTTTCGCGAGCACGATTACGGAACGAACTCGCACCGCCGATCCAGTGATATCCCCCGCAGGATGGGGGCCGTCACTGTCCGGCGGTCGTACGAGGGAAACCGGAGGTGTGGCCGCGTGAGCAAGACGGCCACCGCCGACCAGGCCGCCGAGGCCGACCGTGCCGTTCGGAACACCTCGCAATTCGCGCGCTCGACGCTCCACCGACCCGCCGAAGATGCCGACGAGCCGCGGCCGGCCTGTCCCGAGGCCGATATTCGGGACGACGACGACTTTACGGAGGTCGACGCCGCCGCCTACCCGACCTACGACCGCTGTCAGAACCCGGAGTGCTTCGGGGAGGCGTGGTGGTGATGTATCAGTCGTCGCTTTTCGAGTACGAGGAGGACCTGTCGGGCCTCTCAGAAGCGCAACGGGAGGTGTACGAGGCGGTCGTACAGGACGGCTACGGGATGCGCGAGTACGCCCGCAAGACCGGGCGCTCCGCGGGCACGGTCGGAAACCTCCTACGCCGCGCTCGCCGCCGTCTCGACGGAGGTGCGGGCTCGTGAGCGATCGCGTTCACGAGCCCGCCGAGGGCGGTGTCGACTGCCCCGACTGCGGCACGACCTGGCGGACGCCGCTCGCCGCCCTGCGGTGTTGCGGGAGGGGTCCGCAGTGACGGGCGCACAGACACAACTCGGCGGGCAACTGGCCGAAGGTGTCGACGAGCATAACACTCCCCTGGAGTGGGTGGCTCCGATCGCGGACATCCTCGGTGGGTTCGACCTGGACCCCTGTGCCTCGGCGAGTTCGGATCTCGCGGAACACAATATCCGCGAGAGCGGCGGGCTCGACGCGGACTGGTCGCGCCACGAGACCGTTTGGTGCAACCACCCCTACGGGCGCGGTGAGCCCGGACAGTGGCTCAAGAAGGCCGCCGAGAGCGACTGTGAAACGGTCGTGACGCTCTCGAAGGGCGACCCGAGTACCGACTGGTTCCAGCGGTACCTTACCGACGCGACCGTGCTGTGCTTCCCGGACGAACGGATCACGTTCATCGGGGAGGACAACAGCGCGAAGTTCGCGAATGTCTTCGGCGTCTTCGGTGAGTGTCCCGACGCGCTCGCTCGCTGGTTCGACGAACAGGGCTGGGTGATCCGCCCATGACCGAGTTCGTCCGCGCTTCCCGCCTCTACGACGTAGAAACCGGCGAGCGCGTTCCCTGGGACTGGTCGGGTGACCAGCCGATTCCCGAGAGCCAGGCCGCCGTCGAGCACGCTGTCGCCGAGGTCGAACAGGAGGGATAGGCGTGCAGACGGTGAAACTCGCGCCCCACGAGCTTTCGGCGAACCTCCTGTTCGGCGAGGACGGTCTCGCGCCGTTCTTTGGCCTGGATAGCGCCGTGAAAGAGGCGGGCGGCTCGACGAGCGCAGAGTTCCAGGCGGACGGCGAGCGCTGGGTCGCGCGGCTGTCCTACCAAGACAGTAACATCGTTCATCCGGGCGGACAGACACCGATGGGCACCGACTTCCGGATCGAGACGATTCGGGAGTACCGCATCCGGGTGTACCGCCACCCCAGCGAGGATCGCGTCGGCGAACAGGATTTCACCGCCCACGTCGCCCCACGGTGGCCGGGGATGGAAGGCGAGCGCGAGGACGGCTCGCGCGTCGAGATTCCCGTTCCGGAAGGCTTCGGCGAGGGCGTGAACGTGCGGGTGAAAGGGTCGAATATCGCGTTCGACCGGTATCCCGAACTACTCCGGCGCGGGGCGGCGGTGCTCGGTGTCGCGCGCCGGTACTTCGAGAATCCCCACGAGTATAGCAACATCCAAGACGCCGAGCGGTACGTCCGGGTCGACAGGGACGCCAGCGGGCCCGTTCACGCCCGCGACGGCCCGCTCGCGTCGATGGGGCATCTTCTGGAACACGACCGCGCAGGCTACCGTAAAGTCGTGCAGAACGACGACGACGAGCGCGGCCGGAACCTCCCCGGCTACTACCACACCACGACGCTCGACGCCGGGCGCGTTCGCGAGGCCTTCCCCGACCACCGCCTGCCCAAAGAGGTGAAACACTACTACGCGAAAGAAGCGAAGTCCCTACCCGACGACCACCCGCTCTCCCATCCGAAGGTCGGCGCGTCGCTCCAGGCGTCGCTCCTTGACGACGACGAAACCGTGCGGTGGAACGACCTGGAGCGGATGCGTCGCGAACTGGATCAAACGGTGCTGTCCGTGCTCGCCGACGCCGGGCTCGACGTAGCGCCGGAGAACGGAAGCGGCCCGTTCGTGCCGGATGCGTACTTCGAGCCCGAAGTCGATGAATCAGGACCGAAGCCGGTCGGGCTCGACCTGACGCGAATCGAACAGTCCCAGGAGAGCGTCGTGATTCGGCACCTCGCGGATGGGTTCTCGCCGGTGCAGTGGGAGAGCCTGGAAATGCTCGTGAGCGACGGCGGGGAGATCGCGCCCGCGGACATCGCCGACGAGCACGATCGGAACGTCGGGTCGGTGCGGCGAGCGCTCCGGGAGATGGAAGACATGGTGTGCCGGGACTACGCCGAGGTGTCGCTCGCGAGTGAGTACGTTGCGGAGATGGTTCACGAGGCGGTGAAAGAGGCCCGCGACAGCGTACAGCGCGCCGTCGAGACCAGCGCGAAGGCCGTCGAGGCCGCCGAGCGCGGGCTCGACGAAACGATGAGTTCGTTCCTGGCGTGGGCGGCTCGCCACGGTGTCGACGTAGACGGGGCTCGCGAGGCGCGCATGGTGCTCCGGTTCAACACCACGGAGATGAGCGACGTGCAGGCCGCCGTCACCGAAGGCCTGCGGCGGTGGGTCCGCGCCGGGCTGAAAGAGGAAGATTACCGGCAGGCCGAGGTCCGCCTCGGTGACGGGTCACGCTCGGATGCGTGGCGGTGGGTCGACGAGTCCGCGGTCGGCGACTGGTGAGAGGCATCACTGTTCTACGCGGCGGATTTCCCCCGATAGTACAAGCGTAGTTGCGCTTTTCAGCTGTATTTCTCCAACCCTGATTGTACTTCGCGAGTTCCCCGAGCGCCGGCTGGGGCTCGCTCACGATCGCGAACCCGACCCCAGGGGTTCGGTTCGCCTTTAGGGGTGTGGCTAAGGCCACATCATCAAAATACACCGCCCGCCGTTTGCGGCGTCGAGGCGAAGCTTCGCCCCTTTGCGGGGCGCGCGAAAATTTTGCCCCCCTTGGGTGGCGAGGAGTGAGAGGGTTCCGCTCTGAACCGCTCTTGTTGTTTACAGGGGACTCACCGATCGAAGTAGTGACTTTTCCCAGAATTTTGTTAGAACCAGCGTGCCAACTCTATTCTCTACATCTTGTACCGGTTCACCCACGCACATCCGATAGATTCCGCTATCTCATCGTATTCTTAAAGCGGGCTAGAAGGGATAATTGTCTCCCCAATTATAAAAATCGAAGATATTCCAATCCTTTTTCAGCCTTGTTTCTCTGTACGACTCGGGATTTGAAATATCAACTTCCACCCTTTGTTTAAGCACATCTAAGTGCTCTTGTTCAACCAAGTCCCAAAACGCGAGGCAACACAGTGTGGCTACGATGACGGCAGGACCGGAGTAATTTGTCCATCCGTGGAGACTATCAACTCTGTATGACTCATGTAATTCTCTAAAAAATCCTTCTCCCCAGTTTAGAGAATCCGAACAATGGCTTCCGAAGGATTTGTCATGAACCTGTTGGCGTATATCCTCAAGTTCATAATGTTCCAACGCTCTTGCGTAGGAGATTGTTGACGCTGCTGAGCGGTGGCTGTGGAGTCGAAGAGGACAAGGGCACCGCGTCAGCGGTGCCCGACACGAATGATTCCGCTGGATGTGTTCGGATCGGAATCGGTCGCAGCGGACCTGCTGCAACAGGTTCGCTGGCGTGACGGTGTTACCTGTCCTCGCTGCCGTTCT